>SMVB01044599.1_pt1 | contig 20057 bp, 19 predicted proteins | sample 2456461 | NCBI WGS metagenome assembly SMVB01 (sample SAMN11095934, study PRJNA526329) | marine sediment metagenome | biome: Marine sediment; feature: Surficial sediment; material: Deep marine sediment; isolation source: Hadal surficial sediment | place: Pacific Ocean | collected 2014-05 | depth...
TCTAAACCTTTTACATTATGAAAAAATTATACTTATTACTCGTTGCAATTTGTGCCTTTGTATTTTCATCTAATGCACAACTTATTGATGACAATTTTGACCTTTATATACCTGGACCCATGGGTAATCAGGCACCCTGGTGGACAACCTGGTCCGGTGTAACCGGTACTGCGGAAGATATTCAGGTTGTTACAGACAATTCAAACTCGGGTACTCAATCAGGATATATTGGTCCTGGAGGTGTTTTTCCGGATGCGTTACTACTTTTAGGTAACCAATCTACTGGTCAATACACCGTACAATGGCAGATGTTTGTGCCTGCTGGCGCTGTAGCCTACTGGAACATTCAGGAGGACGAAACCCCAGCGATACAATGGAACGATGAATTCTATGTTGGTATAACTGCCCAGGGTGGAACTTTCGGTGTTATTACCAGTCTTCAAACAGGACTAACTGTCCCCTATCCGGAAGACCAATGGTTCCTTATTATTCATGAATTCGATATGGACGCACTAACTTATTCCATTGAGGTTGATGGTGCTCCCTTTCTTACCAACGAGACTTATATTGGTACTCAGCTGGGTGCAATCGATTTCTTTTCCATTGACGCCAATAACGAATACTGGGTGGATGATGTATTATATCTGGATGAAATTCTTGGAACAGACGATTTCAGTGCGGAGAATTTCTCCGTATATCCAAACCCAGTTCAGGACGTTCTCAACATCAACACCACTTCTGTGGTAGATACTATCCATGTTTATGATGTGCTCGGTAAACTGGTATTGCAGTCGCAACCAGATGCAGTATCGCCCAGTATAGATATGAGCACACTTGCATCCGGTGCTTACTTGGTTCAGGTGACTATCGATAATGCTTCTAAAACTGTGAAAATTATCAAATAAGCATATCGGAACCAAATTTACAAGTTTGTAAGCCCTTCCAATTGAAGGGCTTTTTTATCTTTAGTGGATACAAAAAATGTCGTTATGTAAATTCGAAAATATGCTTTTTTACTAAGTTTTCTTCGGTAGGTCGCACTTTATCAAAAAGTTCACTTTCCTTTTCCAATCGAAGCACATTTAGATTATAGGCACTATCAAAATAAACTAAAGATAAGTCTGGAATTCCAATTAAGGCGTTCTCTCCTTTATAGGAGAGCGGCCACTTGTTTGGAAAAGATATAATTTACACTTTTTACATTTATGGCTCAAAATAGGAGGTTTTAGATCGTTTATTGTCTGAATCTTGTCTAAACTAAAACAAAAAAGCCTAACTATCAATTAGTTAGGCTTTTATTATGTCGGGATGACAGGATTTACAGAATCCTAAAAAACCCTCAGTGCAAATCAAAAAGTGAACACTTACGCGTTCTTCCTTTTTTGTTTCCTTCCGTATCTCAAATTAAAATCTGATACTTTCGGAAACAAAAAAAAGTGATGCACAGTTGCATCACTTTTTGATTAAGTCGGGATGACAGGATTTGAACCTGCGACCACACGGCCCCCAGCCGTGTACGCTAACCGGACTGCGCCACATCCCGAGTGTAGTAATTTTCAAAATTTTCGTAAACTATTTTCCAAAAAATTCTATGGAAAACGGTTCGCAAAAATAACTAAAAATCTACCTCTTCCCAATAACTTGTCCTTTTTTATTTATTCACTTTTTAGTACCTTTTCGGAAAAAAATATTCTATGAGAAAAATAAGCATTCTGTTTCTTGGGATCACACTCATTATTGCCTGTAAACAACAGAAGGAAAATGATAGTGTGGCCCTTAATACGCAAGAAAAGCGAAGTTACACCATCGAAACCGTAGTGAAAAACCTCAACAATCCCTGGGGAATGACATGGTTACCGGACGGCAGTATGTTGATCACCGAAAAAAGTGGTGATCTTATCCATTTCAAAAATGGAATAAAAACTTTTATCGAAAATATCCCTGACGTTTATGTACGCGGTCAAGGCGGCCTTATGGATATTGAACTACATCCCAACTATATCGAAAACGGATGGATCTATATGACCTTCAATAGTAATGAAGACGGTGGTAAAGGTGGTAATACCAAGCTTATTCGGGCTAAATTGGATGGCAAAAGGCTCACAAATATCGAAGACCTTTACAAAGCCGAACCCAATAGTACAGCAGGACGACATTTTGGCTCCCGCATAGAATTTGACGATGATGGCTTCCTATATTTTTCGATTGGAGATCGGGGTAACAGGGATGTAAATCCACAGGATATTACCCGCGATTGTGGTAAGATCTATCGCCTCAATGATGACGGAACCATCCCGCCGGATAATCCGTTTGTGAATGAACCCAAAGCTAAGAAAGCTATTTATTCATACGGACATAGAAATCCGCAAGGAATGGTAAAACATCCAGAAACCGGTAAGATTTGGATACACGAACACGGACCAAAAGGGGGAGATGAGATCAATATCATTAAAAAAGGTGCCAATTATGGCTGGCCCATAATCTCCTACGGAATTAATTACAGCGGCAGCAAATTCACCGAAGAAACCACCCGTCCTGGTATGGAACAACCCGTTTATTACTGGGTCCCCTCGATCGCTCCTTGCGGAATGGACTTTGTGACAGGTAATAAATACCCCGATTGGGAAGGACATCTACTGGTAGGATCTTTAAAATTTGGTTATGTGGAATTGGTTAAACTGAATGGAGAAACAGTTATCGGCCGAGAAAAAATAGCCGAAGACGTAGGTCGGGTACGCAATGTAAAAATGGGGCCCGACGATTATATCTATATTGCCGTGGAAGGCCGCGGTATTGTAAAACTGATCCCAAAATAAGATGAAAAAATTGGTTGTTTTTATCTTATTCTTGATAGCATTTGCAGGCTATCATTTGGCTTCAGAAAAAAAAGATAGTTACACTATTGCTGCAAATAATACCGCTTACATACTACAAAATGAGCTGAAAAAAAGCATATTGCGTGGTGAAGTTATCTACAACGATTTTTGTGTAAGTTGTCATCTTCCCAGTGGAATGGGTGTCGATACCAGTTTTCCGCCATTGGCAGACTCAGATTATTTGTTGAATGAGCGTATGAAGAGTATACGGGCCGTTAAATATGGACAGCAAGGTAAAATAATAGTGAACGGCAAATCCTATAACACTGTTATGGCGCCCATGGGGTTAGAAAACGATGAGGTTGCCGATGTTATGAACTACATAATGAATTCCTGGGATAACACCCAGGACAAAATGGTTACACCGGAAGAAGTTGCTGCTGTTGAAAAATAAAAAACTACTACACTGGTTAAAAGCGGAATCTAATTACCTTTGTAAAAACTCGAGATCTATGCTCATCATTGGCATCGCCGGAGGCACCGGTAGCGGTAAAACTACAGTGGTTCAACAAATTATTGAAGAACTTCCTCCAAACGAAGTCTGCGTAATTTCACAAGATTCCTACTATAAGGATACCAGTGAATTGACCTATGATGAACGGGTTCGAATTAATTTTGACCATCCAAAAGCCATCGATTTCAAATTATTGGTTCATCACTTAAAAGAACTTCGAAATGGAAATACAATAAACCAGCCTGTCTATTCTTTTGTGGATCACAATCGGACTTCAGAAACGATCGTTATCAAACCCAAAAAAGTGATAATTGTAGAGGGAATCCTTATATTGACACAACCCGAAATACGGAAAATGTTTGACCTAAAAATATTCGTGCACGCCGATAGTGATGAGCGTCTCATAAGACGCCTGAAACGTGATATGTCTGAACGCGGACGAGACCTGAATGAAGTTTTGATCCGGTATCAAACCAACTTAAAACCCATGCATGATGAGTTTATCGAACCCTCTAAGGAGTTCGCCGATATTATTATACCCAACAATAAATACAATACCGTTGCAGTTGAGATGATAAGGAATATAATCCACCAAAGATTAACCAAACTGTAGCCGTGAAAATTTCAGAGATCAAACAAAAAAAGTGGTTCAGAATACTGGGCAATAAATATATGCTCATACTCATACTTTTCCTGGTTTGGATGTTCTATTTTGATACCAATTCTTATTTCATTCACAAAGAATTGAACGATGATGTGAATGCGCTGGAGGAAACCAAAGAATTTTATAACGAAGAAATCAAAAATGACAAGGCCTTTATTGAAAAGATGAAAGATAGCGATGAAGTAGAAAAATATGCCCGTGAAAAATACTATTTAAAGAAGCAAAACGAGGATATCTACATCATCGAACACAAGGACAGTTTAAAATTGAAAGAAAAGAATGAGTGATTTTTTGTTTAATGAATTTGACAAAGTTTCTGCCAAACAATGGAAACAAAAAATACAAGTCGACTTACAAGGTGCGGACTATAATGAAACACTCCTTTGGCAAAGCCCCGAAGGTATTGACGTGAAACCATTTTATCACAAGGATTATTTCGATACTTCCTTCCCTCCCATTCCCGGTCATCCCGACCACTGGTGTATTGCACAATCTATTTTTATAGATGACGAGGTGATTGCTAATAAATTGGTTTTGGACGCCATTGATCGGGGTGCAGAGTCCATATATTTTACTTCTACGGCCGTATTTAACATGGAAAGACTATTTCAAAAGTTTCCCTTCGGAAAAGTGAGTATTCACTTCAACTTTCAATTTTTGAAGGAAGATTTTATAGTGAAGCTCATTCGCTTTCTTTCTGAACTGTCTGCAGGCCAGGAAGGAAATAACGCTTCCGTTTATTATAATATCGATATCCTGGGAAATTTCGCTCGCGGCGGTAATTGGTTTTATAATTTGAAAAAAGACCATGAAATACTGGAAAAAATTGTTTTGGCCCATCCTTCCGAAGCGATCATAAGGACAGATACTACAATATATCAAAACGCAGGGGCCAATATCGTTCAACAACTGGCCTATGCATTGGCCCATACCAACGAATATTTAAATTATTTTTGTTCTGAAGAATACGGTAATAATAGCAACGGTAAATACAAAAACTTCAAAGTCAACTTCAAACTGGCCATAGGATCCAACTACTTTTTTGAGATCGCAAAAATTCGCGCACTTCGTAAGTTATACGCCGCATTGGCTTCGGAATACAAAGTTGAAGAAACTTGTCATATTCATATAACACCCTCAAAACGCAATAAAACCCTCTACGATTACAATGTAAACATGTTGCGCACCACAACCGAATGTATGAGTGCCATATTAGGCGGAGCGAATACCTTAAGTAATCTTCCTTACGATGCTTTGTACCATAAAAGCAATGAGTTTGGTGAGCGAATATCGCGAAATCAGTTACTTATTTTAAAGACTGAAAGTTATTTTGATAGCGTTGCAAATCCATCGGATGGGAGTTACTATATAGAAAGTCTTACACATGACCTGGCCGAAAAAGCACTCGTACTATTCAAAGACATAGAAAAAAATGGTGGGTTTCTTCAACAATTAAAGAACGGTTCTGTTCAAAAGAAAATAATGGAAAGTGCTGAAAAAGAACAGCGATTGTTCGATGCCGGTAAACTTGTTTTAGTCGGAACCAATAAATACCAAAATGAACCCGACATCCGGAAAGACGATTTGGAGTTATACCCTTTCGTAAAAAGAAATCCACGTAAAACAGCAATTCAACCCATCATTGAAAAGCGGCTTTCAGAAAAATTGGAACAAGATCGATTGAGTAATGAATAGAAAGAACATGCAACATATTATATTAATAGATTCGAAAGCCGAAAGTCCGAAACCGGAAGTCAAAAGTGTTTCTACTGCCGAAGATATTGATGTGAAATCAAACTATTCTGAAAAAGACATTGAAAAGTTGCATCATTTGGATTTTGCCGCAGGCATCGCTCCCTACCTTCGGGGGCCTTATGCTACAATGTATGTACAAAGGCCCTGGACGATTCGCCAATATGCCGGGTTTTCTACAGCAGAGGATAGCAATGCATTTTACCGTCGCAACCTCGCCGCAGGACAAAAAGGCTTATCTGTCGCTTTTGACCTGGCAACACATCGTGGATATGACAGCGATCACGAGCGTGTGGTCGGAGATGTTGGAAAGGCCGGAGTTGCTATTGATAGTGTGGAGGATATGAAGATATTGTTCGATCAAATTCCACTGGATAAAATGAGTGTATCCATGACCATGAACGGCGCGGTACTTCCCATAATGGCTTTCTATATTGTTGCTGCTCAAGAACAGGGCGTCGCTCCCGAAGAACTGGCGGGTACTATTCAAAATGATATTTTAAAGGAATTCATGGTACGCAACACCTATATCTATCCGCCCACTCCTTCCATGAAGATCGTAAGTGATATTTTTGAATTCGCTGCGGAAAAAATGCCAAAATTCAACTCCATCTCTATTTCCGGATATCATATGCAGGAAGCAGGTGCAACCTGCGACATCGAATTGGCATACACCCTTGCCGATGGCCTCGAATACATTAGAACCGGTATTGAAGCAGGTATGGATATAGATAGTTTTGCTCCCCGACTTTCCTTCTTTTGGGGGATAGGAATGAACCACTTTATGGAGATCGCCAAAATGAGAGCCGCTCGGATTTTATGGGCGAAATTGGTAAAACAATTCAATCCAAAAGACAAGAGATCCCTTTCGCTTCGAACCCATTGCCAGACCAGCGGTTGGAGTCTTACCCGGCAAGACCCCTTTAATAATGTGGCACGCACCTGTATCGAAGCGGCTGCGGCAGTATTTGGTGGCACACAGTCTCTACATACCAATGCTTTGGACGAAGCCATGGCGTTGCCTACAGATTTTTCAGCGAGAATAGCTCGTAATACACAGATCTATTTACAGGAGGAAACCCAAATTACCCGAACCGTCGATCCATGGGCAGGTAGTTATTATGTAGAAAATCTCACCAACGATATTGTGGAAAAAGCCTGGAAACTCATTGAAGAAATTGAAGAACTAGGTGGAATGACAAAAGCCATTGAGGCAGGCATTCCGAAGTTGAGAATTGAAGAAGCAGCCGCGAGAAAACAAGCCCGTATCGATAGTGGCCTTGATATCATTGTTGGTGTAAACAAATACGTTCTTGAGAAAGAAGATCCACTTCAAATTTTGGATGTGGATAACGAAATGGTGCGGAATGGACAATTGGAACGGCTTAAGAAGATCAAAGAGAGCAGAAATACTAAAAATGTAACCGAATGTCTTTCAAAATTAACTCAATGCGCTCAAACAGGTGAAGGAAATTTATTAGCTTTAGCCATAGAAGCTGCTCGGGAACGAGTAACCCTGGGTGAAATAAGTGATGCCTTGGAAGTCGTCTTCGGAAGATATAAAGCACAAATTAAATCATTTAGTGGCGTGTATAGCAAAGAGATAAGTAATGACCCATCCTTCGAAAAGGCCAGACAAATGGCAGACAAATTTGCCGAATTGGAAGGTCGTCGTCCGCGTATTATGATCGCTAAAATGGGCCAAGATGGTCACGATCGCGGAGCGAAAGTAGTCGCTACCGGTTATGCCGATGTTGGCTTCGATGTGGACATCGGCCCCCTATTTCAAACCCCGGGTGAGGTTGCTAAACAAGCCATAGAAAATGATGTCCATATATTAGGTATCTCTTCTCTGGCTGCCGGCCACAAAACATTGGTGCCACAGGTAATTTCAGAAATAAAAAAGTTGGGCCGGGAGGATATTATGGTGATCGTGGGTGGTGTGATTCCAGCACAGGATTATGAATTTTTATTCGATGCCGGTGCTATGGCTGTTTATGGCCCGGGTACCAAAATCAGTGAGGCGGCCATCGAAATGTTACAGGTTTTGATTGATTCGGTCGACGAATGATAAATTACCTTATTAAAACAGGGAGACTCGGACTTAGAAACTGGTTAGCGTCAGATACAGCTCCTTTTGTTACCATGGGACAAGACTCAAAAGTGATGCGATATTTCCCCGAATTGCTTACAGAGGCTGATACTATTGCCCTCATCAATAACTTAAAGAAACATTACGAGAAATACGGATATACCTATTTCGCAATGGATGAATTGGCCAGCGGCGAATTTGTAGGGTTCACAGGCCTTAAATACCAAACTTTCGAAAGTGAGTTCACTCCTTCAGTGGATATTGGATGGCGACTAAAACGATCCGCCTGGGGAAGGGGTTATGCTACGGAAGCGGCCAAGGCTTGTTTGGACATGGCCTTCAATGAGTTTGGCCTGGATGAGGTTTATTCCTTTTGCCCCGATTTGAACAAAGCTTCAGAAGTTATTATGAAAAAAATTGGGATGACATATCTAGGGACATTGCAGCACCCCAAGGTAGCAAACGACTCGAGGTTTAAACATTGTGTGGTGTATAGAAGTCAGAAGCCGGAAGACCGGAGTTAAAAGTCATACTAATGCACGACCCTTAGACATTAAACCTAACGAATGTTAAGTGAGCATAATGTATACCTTCAGTTTTACTACTTTTACAAAACCTAAAAGAACAATATGGATCTAAAAGCAAAAATGCTTCGCGACGATGCACTAAAAGGAAAAACGATCGTAGTTACCGGAGGCGGCAGCGGACTGGGAAAAGCGATGACCACCTACTTTCTCGAGTTGGGTGCCAATGTAGTGATCACTTCTAGAAATATAGAGAAATTGGAGGCAGTAAAGTCCGAACTTGAAGCTCAGACCGCTGGAAAAGTGCTTGCCGTACAGTGTGATGTGCGTCATTACGATCAGGTTGAAGCGATGGTGAAAGCGTCTGTGGATGCCTACGGAAAGGTAGACGTATTATTGAACAATGCTGCCGGAAACTTTATTTCACCCACCGAACGTCTTTCGGCCAATGCTTTCGATACCATTATAGATATTGTTTTAAAAGGGACGAAGAACTGCACTTTGGCCTTCGGAAAATACTGGATCGACAAAAAAGAAACCGATAAAACCGTTTTGAATATAGTCACTACCTATGCCTGGACGGGTTCTGCTTATGTAGTTCCCAGCGCCACTGCTAAAGCCGGAGTGCTCGCTATGACGAGATCGTTAGCGGTAGAATGGGCCAAATACGGTATACGATTTAACGCTATAGCTCCCGGACCCTTCCCTACTAAAGGTGCATGGGATCGACTGCTTCCAGGAGATTTAAGGGAGAAGTTCGACCTGGCGAAAAAAGTACCCCTGAAAAGGGTAGGTGACCATCAGGAATTGGCCAATCTAGCCGCCTATTTGGTTTCAGATTTTTCGGGTTATTTGAACGGTGAAGTTGTGACCATCGATGGTGGTGAATGGCTCAAAGGTGCAGGACAATTTAATATGCTTGAAGAAATCCCTCAGGAAATGTGGGATATGCTGGAGGCTATGATACGGTCGAAGAAAAAATCGTGAAGACGTTGATTTGTCGATATGTCGATTCGTTGAACTCCCAAATTAAATTGAGCATTTATAGATCCTCCATCCTTAGTTTCTTTAGATGCTCCTCCATTTCTTTATCATATAAATACAGAAATAACACGGCCATCATATCCCGAAATCCGGTTGAAGGGTTATTGGTTTCCAGAATGAGTTTGTATTTGTGATCCGCCTTGAGTAGAATTCCTTCAGCACTGGAATAGTTGGGTACATACTTTAGTCCTAATTTATCTGAATAGTTTTCACAATTGAAGGTGAAGACAGCTTCGTTAGTCGTGCTGTCAAATAAAATGAACGTTTCGGCACCAGGGTGTAAATGAGCTGCCATGGCATGAATAGTAGTATCTTCCTGTAAGTACAACTGATAGGTTACATCAAATTCATAATGGGTTTTACCTTCCGGCAAACGCCAATGTGCGGATAAAGGCACTCCATCCTCACCTGGTCCGGAATGGTTTTTTAGATCGATCGGGGAACATAGATTGGGATCATTTTTTTTGGATCTGTATGGATTGTCCAGATCATACGGTAACATCAACACCAGACCCCTCGGCTGTAAAGGTTTTAAGGGAACATCTCCGTTTTCAGTTTTTAGTGTTATGTGGTGCTTTACTTTAAAAAAAGCGTTCTTTATATTCAGATTCAAGGTTCGGGAAGCAATGATAAAAACATCATCAACGGCAACAGGAAAGCCGAAACCGGGAGGAAAATTTAATTCATTGATCCCATTAGACAAGGTTCCCAATCTGGGATATTGTGTGTTGATGCGCTTCGGAAAATTTAGATTTTTGTAGTGAACAGCATCGTAATAATCGATATTGGTATGGCATAGAAAATCATTATCATGAGTTTGAGTACCATCCCTAATTGCTTCCGCTTTAAACCCGGTAATCCATTGCACCTTCGTTCCACCCTGATTAATATTAAGATTAAGCACTGCTTGAGGCCCATCCATGGAATGGTAGATATTGTCGACAAGCAAATCCGGAGATTCCAGAATCAACTGGTTCTCAGTTTCATCAATTTCCCAGTCGTGATCAATAATTCTGAAGGTGTGCAATAGTTTTGTCTTTACAATGGCTTTGTGCCTGTTTGAGAGTTGGTAATACCAAATCCCAAAAACCACGCACCCTGTAATCAATAGGGCTCCAATTACCTTTCTCCGGAATAATTTTTTCAAGATCATTTCAGAATTAATTCTACTCCAAAATTACAATTTTAAATCAAGTATGATCATTATGAAAATTGAAACTCACAAATGTTCATTTTCTGTTAACAAAATAGATTTTCTATACCCATAATTAATCGTATTTTAGCTCATAAAATTGTAAGAAATTAATGGGTAAAATAATTGCCATCGCCAACCAAAAAGGTGGTGTGGGTAAAACCACAACATCGGTTAATCTGGCCGCGTCGCTTGGAGTTTTAGAAAAAAAGGTGCTGTTGATCGATGCCGATCCCCAAGCCAATGCCACTTCCGGTCTTGGGATCGAGGTGAACAGTTCTACCAAAGGGACCTATCAGCTTTTGGAGCACTCAGTAGCTGCTGAAGACGTCATTGTTGCTACCAAATCACCCAATGTAGAAATCATTCCTGCTCATATTGACCTCGTAGCCATTGAAATTGAACTTGTAGACAAAATAGATCGTGAATCGATGTTGAAAAAGGCGATTTCAGCGCTAAAGAAAGATTACGACTATATTCTAATCGATTGTGCTCCATCACTCGGGCTGATAACTATGAATGCCCTTACAGCGGCAGATAGTGTAATTATCCCGATTCAATGCGAATACTATGCTTTGGAAGGATTGGGAAAATTACTCAATACCATAAAAAGTGTTCAGAAGATTCACAATGAAGATCTCGATATCGAAGGCTTACTATTGACTATGTATGATTCGCGGCTTCGGCTTTCCAACCAGGTAGTGGAAGAAGTGAAAAAACACTTTGACGGGATGGTTTTTGAAACGATCATTCAACGAAATGTACGTTTAGGTGAAGCCCCTAGCCATGGCGAGAGTATTATTAGTTATGACGCGGGTAGTAAAGGTGCCAATAATTACTTAAGTTTGGCAAACGAATTAATTGAGAAATACGCGTAAGGATCTATGGCGAAAGCAACAAAAAAACAAGCTTTGGGACGAGGTCTTTCAGCTTTACTGAAAGATCCCTCCAACGATATAAAATCTGTCGGGGATAAAAATGCCGATAAGGTCGTTGGAAACATCGCAGAACTCGAATTGGGAACCATCGAAATGAATCCCTTTCAGCCTCGAAGCAGTTTCAACGAAGAAACCCTGCGTGAATTGGCCTCCTCGATAAGGGAGTTGGGAGTGATACAACCAATTACAGTTCGAAAATTAGCTTTTGACAAATACCAATTGGTCACAGGAGAACGTCGTTTTCGTGCGTCAAAAATGATCGGGCTAAAGACCATTCCTTCCTACATTCGAATAACCAACGATCAGGGATTACTTGAAATGGCGTTGGTTGAAAATATTCAACGACAAGACCTGGACCCTATTGAAATCGCGTTATCCTACCAACGTTTGATCGAAGAAATTCATGTAACCCAAGAGGAATTAAGTGATCGTGTTGGGAAAAACAGATCTACTATTGCAAATTATTTACGATTGCTGAAATTGGACCCTATTGTACAAACCGGGATGCGCGATGGCTTTATATCTATGGGTCACGGAAAAGCATTGATCAATATTGAGAATACCGGAGACCAGTTGGATATTTATGAGAAAATACTTAGTAAATCGCTATCGGTACGTGAAACGGAAGCCCTAGTGCGTAAATTTAAGAGTCCACAGAAAAAATTGACTCCTCTGCAAAAAACCCTTCCTCGTTTTGCGAACAAAGGTAGCAGGGAACTCTCCACTTTTTTGGATACCACAGTTACGATCAAAGCGAATAGAGCAGGCAAGGGAAAAATGGTTGTACCCTTTAAAAATAAAGAAGACTTCCAACGTATTTTGAACCTCATCAAAAGTGAAAAGTAAGCTTTTCCATATCTTTCTTTTTATAGGTTATTCCCTATTTTCACAGACCCCTGACTCCCTTCAAGTGAAAGAAGAACGATCTATCGTGATCAAGGATACCATTTCTCAAAAAGAAGAATACGAACCTCTGGCACCATCGAAGGCCGCGTTTTATTCGGCTGTGGTACCGGGTTTAGGGCAGGCCTACAATAAAAAATACTGGAAAATTCCTATAATTTATGCCGGGATTGGAACCGGGATCTATTTTTATAGACAAAATACCAAGGATTACAATCGCTTTAGGGATGCGTATAAAAGACGATTGGCAGGATTTGAAGATGACGAATTCCAAGGCATCTCGACAGACCGACTTATAGACGCCCAAAAGACAGCCAGTAGGAACAGGGATGTAAGTATAATTTTATCCATAGCATTTTACGTACTCAATATTATCGATGCTAATGTCGATGCTCATTTGAGGCAATACAATATTAGTGATGACTTATCATTATTACCGAATGTAAATATGGATTCACTGGATAAACAAGCCAATTACGGCCTATCTTTTACGATCAATCTGAAATGAATATAGCATTACTGGGATACGGAAAAATGGGTAAAACCATCGAGCATTTAGCTACCAAAAAAGGACATAGCATAGTGTTTAGCTCTTCCGGCACTTCTACGGAAGGAAACTTAGCAGATGCCGAAGTTGCCATGGAATTTTCCACCCCGGAAACAGCAGTCGAAAATATCACCCTTTGTTTAGAAAATAATATTCCTGTTGTGAGTGGTACCACCGGATGGCTGGACCGATATCCCGAAGTGCTAAAAATATGTGAACGACGTAACGGAAGTTTTGTCTATGCGTCAAACTTCAGTATTGGTGTGAATCTTTTTTTTAGTTTGAATGAGCATCTGGCTCGACTGATGAAGCCATGGACGGAGTACAATGTTGCCATAGAAGAAATACACCACACACAAAAAAAGGATGCACCCAGTGGTACGGCCATTACAATTGCTGAAGGAATATTGAAACACTCCGAAAAAGATCGATGGAAATTGGATAGTGCAGACAAAAACGATCTGAACATTTCAGCTAAAAGAATAAACGATGTTAAGGGGACACATATCGTAAATTATTTTTCAGAATTAGATACTTTAAGCATAAAACACGAGGCACATAGTCGCGACGGATTTGCACTAGGGGCGATCCTTGCTGCCGAGTGGCTGATAGGTAAAAAAGGAGTGTTTACGATGAAAGACGTCCTCGAGATTGTAGAATAATGGTATGCAGAAGAAAGAAAAAGAAAAAAAACGATTAAACGAATTTAAGGAGGAAATATCCCTTCAGAAATATTACATATTATGACACTTACAGGCTGGTTATTATTTTTATTGATAGTACAGGTGATCCACTTTTTGAGCACCTGGAAACTCTACGTAGCGGGAGGCAGGCAGGCCTGGGAGGCGGGAATTCCCGTGTATAACGCGGTGATCTTAATGAAGATCATCAACCGACCCTGGTGGTGGGTGATATTAATGTTCATTCCTATAGTGAATTTGATAATGATCCCTGTAGTATGGGTAGAAACGATTCGTAGTTTTGGTTTCAACTCCGCAAAACATACATTCCTCGTGTTGATCACACTAGGTCTTTACATTTTTTATATAAGCTATACTCAGAAACTTGAACATATAGCCGATAGAAGTAGAAAACCAAGAACAGCCACCGGGGAATGGACGAGTTCCATATTGTTCGCTATCGTAGCTGCAACCCTTGTCCACACTTATTTTATGCAACCTTTTACCATACCCACTTCTTCACTTGAAAAGACATTGCTCGTGGGGGATTATTTGTTTGTGAGTAAAATTCATTACGGAGCACGAGCACCTATGACCTCTGTTGCTTTACCCATGTTGCACGACAGGGTTCCTTTGGCAGGTTCAAAATCATATTATAGCGGTTTGGAGTTTCCTTACTTCCGAATACCCGGTTTTCAAAAGATCAAACACAATGACATAGTGGTATTTAGCTGGCCTGTTGATGAGTATGTGGATATTGGACCACCTCCAAGCGGTTATATGTATAAACCTATCGACAAAAAATCCAATTATGTAAAACGATGTGTTGCTTTGCCGGGAGATTCTATGGAAATTAAAAATGGATATGTACACATAAACGGGATCAAAAATGACTTACCGGACAGAGCGAAACTTATGTTTTATATGGCGGTAACTTCAAAAGAACCCTTGGACAATACATTTATGGCCAGATTCGATATCCAGGAAGCGATGCGGTTTTATAAAGTAGACAAGACAATTTGGGATGACAAAAGAGTTCAGGACTATTTAAATGAGCCCGGCCGATCCTACTTGCATGAGTCTTCGAGAGATTCCGTTACCGTGGAGATCACAGGACATATCGGTGCAAATGATATACGAAAGCTTAAAATGGAGCCTTTGTACAATAAGCTGAACGTAAATATTACTGAAGAACAAGCCCAATGGATACGGGAATTGCCAGCTACGGAATCTGTTGAGATATTTAGTTTCCCTAAAGGTGGAGATGATCTATTTCCGAATAATCCGTATTATCAATGGGAAATGAACAATTATGGTCCTATTTATATTCCAAAAGCTGGAACCACGGTAGTTATAAATACTGAGAGTATTCCTTTTTATAAGCGGATCATTGAGATCTACGAAGGCAGTGAGTATGGGATAGAAAACGAAATAACCCAATCCGGGACTCAGGTACTATTGAATGGAGAACCTATAACCGAGTATACTTTTATACAGGACTATTATTGGATGATGGGTGATAATCGAAACAACTCCCAAGACGCTCGTGTGTGGGGTTATGTGCCTTTTAATCATGTAGTAGGGAAACCCGTTTTTGTTTGGATGAGCTTGGATAAAAATAAAAGCTGGCTGAGTAAAATTCGCTGGGATCGTATGTTCACCACAGTGGGTGGAAGTGGGGAGCCGGTCTCTTATTTTAAATACTTTTTGATGGTATTAGGAGGTTGGTTTCTGTTCAGTTTTATCAGAAAGAAGAAGAAAAAGAAGGCGTAAATTGTCGATATGTTGATTTGTTGATTCGCTTATGAAAAACATACTGTTGCATCCCACCTATTTCCCTTCCATAGTGCAAATGGTGGCGGTAGTAAAGGCGGATAAATTGGTGTTTGAAATACAAGATAATTATCAGAAGCAAAGTTATCGCAATCGCACCTATATCACCCATTCTAACGGGAGATTGCTGCTCAATGTGCCCATCAATCACAGCAAGAACGGAAATCGGCAAAAAACTAAAGTAGTTACCATTGAAAACAGTTTCCCCTGGCAAAAACAACATTGGAAATCATTGCAGAGTGCCTACCGTACTTCCCCTTTTTTTGAGTTTTATGAAGATGATATAGCTCCTATTTTCAACAAACCGGCAAAGCGATTACTGGAACTCAATATTAGTATTTACGATCTTTTGTGTGAGCTATTGGGCCTGGATAGATCCTATGAAACCACCACCGAATATCTGATTGAACCTTCACAGTTGGACCTTCGGTATTTGGTGGAAGCGAAGAAACAAAAAAACCACCAATTGTCTTCCTATACACAGGTTATGGAAGCAAGTCATGGTTTCCTCCCCAATCTGTCGGTATTGGACCTGCTTTTCAATGAAGGCCCAAATGCGTTGGCTTATCTTGAGTCGCAGGAAATTGAATTCTAGTTGTTTTTCAGAAAAAGCAGGAGTCCGAAGTCGGAATTCGAAAGTGAAAAGTTTTGTTTTATACCTGCTTTTCAAGAGCCATTAATGGTGATTGAGCGTCCCGAGACAGAGGGATATCGAAGTCACCACCCCAAAGTAGCACTTACGGGATAGTGATCGGAAAAAGTTTCTTTTATAGTAGTGAATTTAATAACATCCAGCTCTTTCGACGTTAAAATATAATCGATCCTCATCGGGTACATATTGAACGAGTAGGTTGTGCCTATACCATTGCCACATTCCAAAAAGGCATCTTTCATTTTTCGTTTTAATTCGCGATAGGTATAAGAAAATGGCGTGTTGTTAAAATCGCCGGAAAGGATCACCGGATATTTAGATTGTACTTTATGCTCCAAGATTTGAACCAGTTGTTCTTCCTGCTCTACGAAGGTTTCAGAAATTCGTTTTGTAATACGTCCTGTACCTTTTTTTTGCAGATAATCAACACTGGGTAAAATGCCTAAGGATTGCAAGTGCACATTATATATACGAAGGGTATCGCTTCCCACAATAGCATCGGCATAAATGGTGTTATTGTACGAATCTTCAAAGTCGAATCCCCCTTTATTGATAAGTTGATATTTTGAAAAGATGGCATGTCCCAATTTATTATTAGCATCCTTAAAATGAATAAATTGATAGGGGTAGTCAGACATATCGATGGTGTACTCTGCATAGAATTCCTGGATACAAACGATATCCGGATTTTCGGTTTTCAATAGATCTGAGAAATGCTGTGTTACTTCTTCCTCTAATGGTTCCTTCTCATAAGCATTGAACAGACGCACGTTATACGATAAAATGGAAAGTGTTTTACTATACTTTGCAGCATTCCTTTCCGAAGAAATTTCAAAAAAAGGATTGAAATGAAAATAAGCGATCACCAATACAACCAATGAAAATAAAAATTGCTTTTTAAGTCGCGCTATCCAATAAAGCACAAACAGAAAATTCACCAAAATAAGAGGAGAGACTGCAAGGCTTAAGAGCGAAAGTGTGGGAAAGGTCTTGGGGGGTAAATAAGGAAGGACGAACGATACCAATAGCAAAAAAGCCACAATGACGTTGAGCCCATAGATAAGTTTCCCCAAAAACCTGAGTTTTTTCAAGATTGAAAATTTATTGGTTAGTCGTTCTTGCCTGATTTAAATAAATAATCTTTTTCAGATTTGGTAAGGCTTTCGTACCCACTCTTCCCAATTTTGTCTAAAATAGTGTCCACCTTCTTCTGGTGATCGCTTTTTGTGTCTTTTTCTTTAGAACGTTTCAAACCGGATAGTGTTGCCTTGGTGCGATGTACTTTTTTAAAGGGTTTTGCTTTTCGGGTCTTAAAGAGATTGGCTATTGCATCCATTATTTTTTCAAACCAAATTCCTATGTCATTTCCCTTGATCAGCTGTCTCGCGTAAGTATATCCGAAAATAGACCCTCCAAGATGTGCCAGGAGTCCACCGGCATTTCCCGATGTAGGCAAACGCACCAGATCCAGCACTACAAAAAAAGTAGCTATGTGCCACAGTTTTATATTAAATCTAAAAAGACGAATTTCGGTGTTTGGTGCAGAAGTTGCCATAAATACCATCATAGCCATCACCGCTCCGGAAGCGCCGATAAGATATCCTTCGCTGTTGGCAAATACCGGAAATAAATTATAGGCAAATACAAAAAGTAAACCGCCAAAGAGACCACCTAACAAATAGAGGGTTAAAAACCTCTTAGGAGTAAATAGATTTATAACAATTTGTCCAAACCAATGCAGCCATAGCATATTGAACAGCAGATGAAAAAAATCGAAATGCAAAAAGCTATAGGTGAAAAATGCCCATGGTTGTATTATCAGTTCGGAGAACGCATCCGGAAGAACGAACCACTTTGTAAGGACTCCCGGTTTTGTTTGGATGACAAACGAAATGAGCCTGACTCCTAAAAACACAATTGCATTGATAACGATTAGCTGTACGACCAAATTGGCCGATTTAAATTTATATGTCAAACTTTGAGATGCCATGATCAATTCCAGCGTTTGTCGTTAAAACTATTCCTTTTCCAGTAATAGGCCATGAGAAAACCAAATAATGCACCACCGATATGCGCCCAATGCGCAATACCCTGACCAAACAAAGAAAACCCGGTGATCCCTGAAAACAGATCGATCAATATCAATACCGGAATAAAGTATTTTGCTTTTATTGGAATTGGTAAAAAGATGAGCATCAGCTCCATATTCGGATACATTAGGCCAAAGGCTACAAGCACCCCATAGATCGCTCCGGAGGCTCCTAAGGCCGGGGTGTTGTAGGAAGTGAAGAAATTCTGTGCTTGAGTTCCCAAGTCTTTAAGTTCACGATACGAGCCTTCTTTCAATGTATTGTTCACAACATCCCAAATCTCGTTTTCCGAAGCACCTACCGCTAGAAGAGTATCAAAACCGGCATGAAAGTGATAATAATTTACCAGGGTATGAATGAGTGCTGCACCTAATCCCGCGGAAAAATAGAAGAACAAAAATTTATTTCGCCCCCACCGTATCTCCAAAGGCGAACCAAACATCCATAACCCGAACATATTGAACAGAATATGCCCAATATCACCATGCATGAACATATGCGTGATAGGTTGCCAGAATCCGAAATTTGGGTTCTCAAAATAGTACAATGAGAATAACCTATCTGCCAGGTCGGGCATGGTTAACTTGCCCACAAAGAACAACACATTGATAATAATTAATACCTTAACTGTTTCCGTTATTCTTCCCATTTACATAAATTTTTTGTCCAGATCACTCGCATCCAAGGTTACCAGTACCGGTCTGTTATCCGGTGAAACACTGGGTTCCTTGCAAGCAAATAATTGATGGATCAAATGTTCTTGCGCCTCCGATTCCATGAATACACCACTTTTTATCGCCAAACTTTTGGCCAGGGATTTTGCCAGTAAGTCGTTCTGACTAAATCCCGCATCCGGTACTTCATTTTCGATATCAGATAGAAGTTGTTCCAGAATACCTTCGACACTTCTTTCCAAAACTCCGGCAGGAACCCCACTTATTTCTACTTTTTCATTTTCCAGAGCAGAAAAATCAAATCCTGTATATTCCAATTGCTCTTTGATAGTTTGCAATAACTCCACTTTAGGTTTTGAAAACTGAAAGTGCAAAGGAAATAATAATTGTTGACTCACCGCTTCCTGCACGGTCATATTCTTTAAAAGTTCCTCATATAGGATACGTTGATGTGCCAGATTTTGATGGATCACCATCATTCCACTTTTAATAGCACATACAATGTATTTATTCTGAATTTGAAACGTCACCTCTTTGGTAGATATTCCCTTATCTGAAAATAATCGCCCTGTAATTACTTCGCTTTCCAACTCCACCTCGAATGAACTCAATCCGAGAACAGAAGAAGTTCCTTGAGATAGACCGCTTTCCTGCAATTCGGTATACAACGATTCCCAGGAAGATGATTTCTGCTTCTTCATAGCGAAATGACCATTCCCATGCCTCGATTTTGAGTCTTCCTCAAACGGATTAAAACTTCTATCCACATCAATGGAAGGATTCACAGGCGATTTCTTGCTGTAAGCGTAGGGTGTATCGAAATCGCTCTCTTTGTTGAAATCCAGGACCGGCGCAACGCTAAACTGCCCTAAACTGTGTTTTACAGTCGCCCGCAGCATGGCATAGATGGTGTGCTCATCGTTAAATTTGATCTCTGTCTTGGTAGGATGAATATTGATATCGATAGATTTGGGATCCACGTTCAGGAATAGAAAATAACCCGGATGGCAATTGTCTTTCACCAATCCCTCAAATGCAGTGGACATGGCATGGTGTAAATAGGGGCTTTTGATAAAACGGTCATTCACAAAAAAAAATTGTTCCCCCCTACTCTTTTTGGCGAATTCTGGCTTGAAAATAAA
>SMVB01249724.1_pt1 | contig 20053 bp, 14 predicted proteins | sample 2456461 | NCBI WGS metagenome assembly SMVB01 (sample SAMN11095934, study PRJNA526329) | marine sediment metagenome | biome: Marine sediment; feature: Surficial sediment; material: Deep marine sediment; isolation source: Hadal surficial sediment | place: Pacific Ocean | collected 2014-05 | depth...
ACGGCCACGAGGAAGGAGATCGAGTATTGCAGGGCGTGTCTCACTTCATCCGCCGGCACGGCCGCGCCGAGGACGTTGTCATCCGCCTCGGCGGCGACGAATTCGCGATCTTCGTTGCGGCGGGGACGTGCGCGGAGCTCGAGACGATCGCCGATCGCCTGCGCGAGGTCGCACCGTTCGAATCGCCGGCTCCCTTCTGCCTCGGCACCGCTTTCCGGGAGTTCGGCGAGAGTATCGAAGAGGTCGTCGCCCGCGCCGACCAGGCGATGTATGAAGAGAAGGGCCGCAGGCTGCGTCCCGCGGACAAGAGCGATGACCCGGGTACGTCGTAGTACCCTCTAGCCGTCTCGCAGGCTGAGGGCTCCCGAGCGTGCCGCGCATAGGTCCTCTGAGGGCACCTTGGCGTACAGGTGCTGCACCGCGCCCGCGAATTTCGTACAATTTTTGTTGATTCTCCCCTTCCATGAGTTTTTGCGCACCCTAGCAGGCCGTGGTGAAAGGCGTCCACGTGACCTACGACCCACAAAGTGGACGGATTCGGCTCGGCCAGGTCATGTTGACGCTCGCCGCGGTCGGCCTGATGGTGATCGCGTTCGCGCTCTTCAGCCGCACACCGCAGGTGCCCGATTTCGAGCGCGGCGACCTTGCCGCGCCGCGGGTGGTGGTGTCGGAAGTCGGCATGCAGCGGTTCGAGCTCGCCGTGAGCGTGGTGGGGCGGATCTCGCCGTGGCGCGAAGTGGCCCTGGCGCCGGAAATCAACGGCCGGGTGAAAGGCGTCCACGTCGACATCGGCGACCACGTTGACGTCGGTGACGTCCTGCTGAGCATCGAGACCGACGTCTATGAAACTGCGGTTCGTGAAGCCGAAGCCTCCCGACTGGGGGCGCAAGCACGGCTCCAAGAAAGCAGCTCCTCGTTGACTCGCTCCGAGTCATTGCGCCAACGTGGCGCGATCTCGGAGCGTGAGTACGAAGCGGCGCTGGCCTCCGAGCGCGCCGCCGAAGCCGCTCTCGCCATGGCGGAAGCCGGCCTCGAGCGCGCTCAGCGCAACCTGCGCGAGACCGAGTTGGTGGCCCCCTTCGCGGGCACGATCATCGAACGACACGTTGACACCGGAGCGCTCGTGGGGCGCGACCGGGCCGTGCTGGTGTTGGCCGATCTCGAGACGGTCGCCGTGGAAGTCGGGCTCACCGAGAGCGAGATCCTGCGGGTGCGCGACGCCACGGCGGCAACGATCGAGAGCTCCAACCTGCCGGGACGGGTGGCGACCGGCGAGTTGGATGGCGTCGCGCCGGTGGCCGATTCCGCCACCGGCACCTATCTCGCCCGCTTCCGCGTCGACAACCGGGAGGATCCGAAGTTTCTCGGCGGCATGGTGGTCAACGTCAACATCCCGTACGCCGAGCTTGACGCCGTTCTCACCGTGCCGTCCACGGCCGTAGTGCAACCCGACGAGGCACCCCACGTATTCGTCGTACGCGATGGTCGCGCCGTGCGTGTGGCCTTGGACATCGTGGCGCGACAGGGTGACAGAGTCGGCATAACGGCCGCCGCGCCGTGGGGCAACGGCGAGTCGTCGGCCCTGCAAGTGGGCGACCTGGTGATCATCGTCGGCCAATCACAGGTCACCGACGGCACAGTGGTCGAGATCGCCAACCAACGATGAAGAGCATCGCCCGCTGGTCCATCGACAACCGGGTGCCGGTCAACATCATCATGGTGATGTTGATCGTCGGTGGCATCCTCGCCTTTCGGAGCACGCACCGAGAAGTCTTTCCGCTGTTCGACACCAAGCTGGTCATCGTCACGACCCCGTACTTCGGCGTGGCGCCGGCTGAGCTCGAACAGCTCGTCACCATTCCCATCGAAAACGCCGTCGCCGAGGTCCCCGATGTCAAGGAAATCCGTTCCACGACGACGGAGGGCCTGTCCACGGTTCTGGTGGAATTCGAGGAGTACATCGACAGCGTCACGCTGGCGGCGCAGGACGTCGGCTCGGCCATCGACAAGATCGCCGCGTTTCCGGAAGACGCGGAGGAAACGCAAGTGCGGGCCGCCAACATCGGCTGGCCTGTAATCGACGTCGCGGTCACGGGAGCGGCGTCGGAAGAAGACCGCCGCGCGGCCGCCAAGTTGATCAAACGGAGGCTGGAACGTATCGACGGCGTTGCCACGGTGCGCGCCGTCGGGCTGCGCGAGCGTGAGATATGGGTAGAGCTCGACCCGAACTCGCTGTACGGGCTCAACGTATCGTTGGATCTGGTGTTGGCGCGGCTGCGTCAGCGTTTGGTGAACGTGCCGGCAGGCTCGCTGCAAACCGAGCGCGGCGAGGTCCTCCTGCGCACAACCGGGACCACATCGCAAACCGAGAATCTCGAGTCGGTGGCGATTCGGGCCGGCGTGGGGGGCGAAAACATCCGCCTTTCCCACCTCGGCGTGGTCAACGCCACGTTCGAGGAAGCGGTGACGATGGCGCGCGCCAACGGCCAGCCATCGATCACGCTCGGCGTCACCAAACAGCGAAACGGCGACACGATCCGCATCGCCGAGAGCGTGCGGGAGCTGATCGAAGAGCTGCGCCCGGCGCTTGCCGACGGCGTCGAGATCGTGCTGTTGAACGACAGCTCGGTGGAAATCTCCTCGCGGCTCCAGACCATGTACCAGAGCGGCATCTGGGGCCTCGCGCTGGTCCTGTTGGTGCTGAACGTATTCCTCAACCCGCGCGTCGCGGCGATGACCGCCTTCGGCTTGCCGCTTGCCGTCGCCGGCGGCCTGATCGTTCTCGGCATCACCGGCGGCTCGCTCAACATCCTGTCGCTGTTCGCGTTCATCCTGGTACTCGGCATTCTGGTCGACGACGCCATCGTCATCGCGGAGAACTCGTATCGCTACATGCAGAGGGGCATGGAGCCCAAGGAAGCCACGATCAAGGGCGCCCGCGAGGTCTCGATCCCGGTGATTGCCGGCGTCAGCACGACGATCGCGGCGTTCGTGCCGTTGCTGTTGACCGAAGGAAGGATGGGACAGGTGCTGGTGATCGTGCCGGTGGTGGCCATCGCCTGCTTGGTGGCGTCGCTGCTCGAGGCGCTGGTCATCCTGCCGTCGCACCTGGCCGACTTCAGCCGCCCCGCAGCCGCAGCGAAAGAGTCGCGTCGCAATCCCCTGTGGTTCCGCAAGATGCGGCTGATGTACGGCCGTCTCGTCGCCGAGGCCGTACGTTACCGCTATGCGACCCTGGCGCTCGTGCTGGTGGCCGCCGCCACCGCCGGCCTCGCCGCCACACAGATGAAGTTCATCTTCATGGACGACAGCGATGCCGTCGAGTTCAGCATAAAGATCCAGGGGCCGGCATCCAACTCCCTGGAAGACACCGCGCGGCTCGTGCAACAGGCCGAGCGCATCCTTCTCCAGTTTCCGACGACGGAGATCGCGAGCACGATGAGCTCGATCGGGCAGACGACCGACCGGCGTGGTTCCGGGCGTAGCGACCGCGGACCCCACGTCGGCGAGATCACCATCAAGGCGGCCGACCAGCTCGTGCGCGAGCGCAGCGGCGCGGAGATCTTCCAGGACCTGCGCGAGCGCGTGCAAAACGGAGTGGTCGGCGCCGAGAGCCTCGAGTTCTCGCGCCAGGCCATGGGGCCGTCTACGGGCCGCGCCGTGTACGTTCAAGTGCTGGGAGCGGACATCGATACGCTGCGGCACATCAGCGCCGAGATGCAAGGCTATCTCGCCTCGATCAACGGTGTGTTCGACATCACCGACAGCTTCCTCGCGGGAAAGGACGAGGTCCGTGTCGAGGTCGACGAGACTCGCGCCGCCCTCTTCGGCCTTTCGGTCGACAGCATCGGCCGCACGGTACGCACCGCGATGGGCGGAACGGTGGTCGCTACGGTCCAGGAGGGCGATGAGGACATCGACGTCCGCGTGCGCTACCTGCCGCAGTACCGGCGCACCATCGACGACATCGCCTCCCTCCGAATCCCAACCACCAGCGGCGACCTGGTGCCCTTCGGCAACGTCGCGTCGCTACGCCGTACCGCGGGCCTCGGTCGAATCGACCGGGTCGATCGCGAGCGCGTGATTGCGGTCAGCGCCGACGTCGACTCCAACGTGATCACATCGGTCGAAGCCAACGCTCTCGTGGCGGCGCAATTCGCCGACATCAGCGAGCGCTACCCGGGGTACCACCTCGTCTTCGGTGGCGAAGCCCAGGATACGACGGAGTCGCTCCAATCGCTGTTTCGCGCCTTCATCGTGGCGCTGATGATCATGTACACGATCCTCGGCGGCATCTTCAAGAGCTTCACCCAGCCGTTCGTCGTGCTGTTCGCGATCCCCTTCAGCTTGATCGGTGTCGTCGCCGGTTTCTTCGTCTTCGACGAGCCGCTGACGTTCATGGCGTTGTTCGGCGTCATCGCGTTGGGCGGCATCGTTGTCAACGATTCGCTGCTGCTCGTGCACTTCATCAACGAGACGCGCGCCCGCGGCACCAACCGCGTATACGCCATCGCCATCAGCGCCAAGCGGCGCTTCCGGCCGGTCATGCTCACCAGCTTGTCGACGGTGGCCGGCTTGTTTCCACTGACCCTCGTAGATAACGAGGCTGCGGCGTGGATGGCGCCGATGGCGCTGGCGATCGTCTGCGGCCTGAGCTTCTCGACCATCATGGTGCTGGTGCTCGTACCGGCCTTGTACATGATCAACGACGACATGCGGCGCGGCGTCAGAGCGCTGTTCCGCGGGCGGAAGACGCCCGACGAGGCTTCGGCGGCGTTCGAGACGCCGACACCGGCGCGCGGCGGAACGACGCCGATCTGACACCTGTGCGCCAAGCGGGCCGGGAGCTGCCGTAGGCGCCTTCGCTGCCTGCTTGGCGCACGGGTGGGGGATTGGTGGCGGGTCGAACAGGCGCATTTGTGGTGGATAAGCGGTGGTCCAACAGGTGCCGGTAGGCCAGATTGGCGCCGGTCCTACCGCCCGCCGCGCGATCCACCCCGCCGGCCTCCACCCCGACCACCACGCCCGCCGCCCTCTTCGCCCTCTTCACCTTCGCCCTCATCCTCGTCCTCATCCTCCTCCGGGGCCTCCCAGAAGTCCGGTGAGCCTTTCGCTTCGGCGGCCATCTCGCCGCCAAACAGCACGGCGTTGAAGAGGATCTTGAACGTGGCGAACGTCTGGCCGCGCCACTGCGGGCGGAAGCCGAGCAGGACGACATTACCGTCGCCGTGGCGCACGTTGACGCCGGCAGCGTACCCCTGCACGTATTCCTCACCGAGCATATAACCCGAGACCAGCGGCGAGCCCTGCTCGGGATACTTGGCAAACACGGTGCCTTCGAAGCCCTCTTCGACGGTGAATACGGGTCCGCGACCGACGAACATCTTGGCATCGGCGGGCACCCCGGTCATCAGGGGGTGGTACGGATCAACGTCGAGCTGGAGGATCGAGCCCGACTGGGAGAAGTCACGACGACCGACGCCTTCGAGCACGTTGCGTACCGGCAGATGGAACTCGTCGATCGCGAACATGCTGCTGTTGTTGATGCACACCAGAGTGCCGCCCTGGCGCACGAACGTGTCCATGATGCGGACGCCCTCGCGGCCGATACCGCCGGCATAGCGTGCCGGCACGCTGCCGGGTGTGCGGCCCTCGATCAACGTGTTGGCGCGAAAGTCGGCCAAGACGATGACGTCGAAACGCTCGCCCAGGTTGCCGGCCTTGACGTCGCCCGGCCGGATGGTAAGGGGCTCGAAACCGTACATCTCGATCACCCAGCGAGTCCAACCCTCGTCGATGTTGCCGCCCCACGGCTGGTACAAGCCGATACGGGGGTTGCCGATATCAGCACCGCCGGCGCTGCCCCGCTCGGCCTGCAGCGCGAAGTCCTCGACCCACCGATCGAGCGTGGCGGCGTCGATACCGCTGATCACGTAACGACCACTGCCGCCGCCTGCACCGTCGCTGCCGGGCGATCCGGGGCGAAACTGCACCCGTCCGCCGGCGGCGAGTGCCGCGCTGATCGCTCGGAAAGAGTTGTTCTGCGCCGCGTCGACGATCAACGCGGCTCCCGAGCCGGTCGTGCTACCGGCCGGCGGCACGATGCCGGCGGCGGCGACGTTGGTGTCGAAGCCGACGCCCGGAGCGCTGTCGAAAAGCGCCGCGTCGATACCCGCGTCCCACCCGACTGCTGTTCCTTCGACCGGTTGCATCGCCGCCCGCATCGCTGCGTCGAGCGGACTCGCCGCCTCGATCACGTGGATACCCACCATGAACGGCAGCGTCCAACCGGCGACGTCGTAGGGTTGGTCGGGCGGCCCTTCCGGAAACTCGCGCAAATCCGGGTAGTCCTGGATGCCGAAGAGCTGGCGGACATAGTTGGCGAACGGCTGGTCCATCGGGATGACCCAGGTGCCGGCAGCATACTCGATACCGTCGTGCGTCACCGCCGTGGTGAGCTGATGGACCTCGATACCGTTGTACGCCAGCCGCCGAAGCAGCTCGACGGCGGCCACCGGGTCGCTCTGGTCCTGGGGCACGAAGTAGGCGTACGGCGGCTCCTCGGTGAACTGGCGGATGATGTCCCGGCCCGCCTGGTAGCGGTTGTAGAGCAAGTCGTACTTGTACTTGGCGGCGTAGTCGAGAACCGAGAACGACGCCGTCAGCATGTAATCGACCGCATCGCGCAGACGCCACCAGCCGCCCTTCCACGGGCTCGCGTACAGCGACTCGGGGCGCAGGTCCCGCCGATTGGCCGGAAAGTCGTTGATCGTGTACAGGCGCGGCGTCGCCCAGCCGGCGGCCGCTGTTTCGGTGAGAAACGAGGCCACGTTGTGGAAGTTGTTGGCGTGGTCGAGGAAGCCCGGGTACCAGTTGTCGAAGCCGGTTCCCATGTGGGTGGCACCGACCTGGCCGCGTTCCTCGAGCGCCTGGGCCATCGACATGCCCAGCATGTTGACGGTGCGCCACATCAGCGGGTGCACGTAGGTCGAGACCGGCTCGGCGAACGGCGGGATCCAGATGCGGGTCGGGAACGGCGACGACTGGTGGTGGTTGTAGAGGATCTGCGGCTCCCACTCGCGCGTCACCCGGGTCACCGTGCGCGACTCCAGCATGTTGATCATGTAGCCGTCGCGGTTGTTGTCGTGGCCGACGTACTTCTGGTAGAGGGCCGGCGTGCCCGACGTCTCGTAGATCGTGCCGAGGTTCTGCCGGTACCAGTTGGCGACAATGTTCTGGCCGTCGGGGTTGATCGAGAACCACAGCACCAGGATAACGTCGTCCAGGATGGCGGCGATCTCGGGATCGTCGTCGCCGGTCACCAGGTCGTAGGCAAGCTGGATGGTGTGCTGAGCGTGGGCAACCTCGGTGGCGTGCAGGCCACCATCGATATGGACGATCGCTTTGCCCTCGATGGCGAGCTGCCGGGCGTCGTCGTCGGTCAGGCCCTCGGGATGCGCGACACGCTGCGCGATCTCACGATAGCGCTCGATGTTGCGCAGGTTGTCGGCCGAGGAGATCAGCGCCAGATACCAGGGTAAGCCGGAGCTGGTTTCGCCGACCTCGACGAGTTTCACCCGGTCGCTGGCGGCGTCGAGCGCCTGAAAGTACTCGAGGGACTCGTCGTAGGTCGCCAGGAAAAAATCGGCGCCTACCGGTTGCCCCAGCACCGATTCCGGTGTCGGGATGGCGGCTTGCGGCGGTTCGCCGCCCCCGCGGGCGAGCGGTGCGACGGCGATGATGAAGAAAAGGGCGCAGACCGAGGTCCGCAGGACGAACATACGCATGGAATTTCCTCGCTTGGACATTAGGGTACTCAAGAGGTTCCGGGGATACCGTTACGGGGCACCGTTGGGGCAGATGCAAGGCGGCGCGACGCAGGCGATGTAGCGGCATCGTCGAGGAGCTCCAACGCAGCAGCTGCCCCAACGGTGCCCCGTAACGGAGATTCTACTCGGGCTCGATCGTTACTGCCGTGCCGTACACGAGGATTTCGGCGACGTTGGCCATGACGTACGCGGTTCCGAAACGAATGGCGAGCACCGCGTTGGCGTCGAGCTGGCGGGCTTCCTCGACCATGCGGTCGAGGGCTTGTTCGCGCGCCTCGGCGAGCATCTTCGTATAGTCGGTGATCTCGCCGCCCACAATGCTGCGCAGCGCCGCCATGATGTCGTGGCCGATGTGGCGCGCCCGCAGCGTGTTGCCGCGCGCCAACCCGTGGGTCTTGACGATGCGGTAGCCGGCGATTTCGTTGGTCGTGGTGACGATCATCGTTTCACCTCTCGATAGCGCTCGCTGCTGTACTTCGTCAGTACCTCGCGGCTGATGGAAACCAGCAACACGATACCGCCGCCGAGAGCTCCACCGGTGCCGAGCCTGACAACGAGCGGAACCTCGGGATTGAGAAAGAAGTCGTTGAGCATGTTCCAGCCGGCGTAGCCAAGCAGCAGAATCAGTCCTGCCGACAACAGCAGCCACCCGGCCGAGCGCTCCAGCCGCCGGTAAATTGTCTCCCAGGCGGCGTCGATGTCGAGCGTCGGTATCTCTTCGTTGAGCATGTCCTCGGTCATCTCCCCCAACTTTCGAAACCCCTGTTCCTCGCGCCGGCACGGCACGCACACCGCCAGGTGGTCTTCGATTCGCCGCACGTCGACGGGTTGCAGCTCGCGATCGATGTATCCCATCAACAAGATCCGAGCTTCTTCGCAGCGCAGAACCGGCCCTCCGCCGGCACCCACAGCAGACCGGGTCGTTTCGTTGTCTTCGTTCATGATCGCTCTTCTCCAACAGAATTCGACGACTCGTCGACTTCGACCAGAGTAGGGTCGAGTCGCTCGAGCTCTTTCTTGAGACGGCCGCGAGCCCGGTAGAGCCGTGAAGCCACCGTGCCGGCACCGATTCCCAACGTGGCCGCCAGCTCGTCCTAGCTATATCCCTCGATGTGTTTGAGGACCAGAATCTCTCGATCATCGTCGTCCACCGCGGCCATGGCGCGGCGCACGAGATCCGCCGTGCGGCGGCGCTCCGGCGCCGGTGAAACCGTCGCCCCTTTGATCCAATGCCCGGGCCGGTCGGCCGCGGCCCGCGAGCGCCGCGCGTCGCGCCGGCGCGTGCGGAGATATACCTTGCAACGGTTCAACAGGATGCCGCGCATCCACGGGTAGAACGGTCGTCCGGGCGTGAACGTGTCGAGGGCGCGATAGGCGGCGATGAACGCCTCCTGAACCAGATCGAGGGCCTCTTCGGCGTCCCCGACAACGGCGCGCGCCACCCGTACCAAGCGGACGAAGTAGGCATCGACCAGCGGCCGGAAGGCCTCCTTGCGCCCCTGGACGCAAAATTCGATTGCTTCTTGCTCGGCGGCAAATTCCATCGGGCTCCAGCCCTGCGGCACCGCGTCCTCGGCGGAAACGATGCGCGGCTCGGCCGAAGTCGCTTCAGCGTCGGGTCTATCGCTCTTCATTTGCCGGTGCTCGAGGTTCTCTGCGCGCTTCCTCAGGTTTTTTCGTCGTTAACCCGGATATCTCGACGGGTCAAGGGCATCCGCCAGCCACTGCACCGGGTGACGGCCGCTGCGCCCGGTGCCGTGAAGGACCTGTTGGCGGCACGAAATACCCGACACGACGATGCCGGCGGCGGGATGCTCCCGCACCGCGGGAAACAGCACCCGCTCGCCGATCGCCATCGAGAGGTCGTAGTGCTCGGCCTTGTAGCCAAACGATCCCGCCATACCGCAACAACCCGAATCGATCGGTTGGAGGTCGTATCCGGGCACCCAGGCGAGCATGTCAAGGGTGGGGGCCATGCCGATAGCGGCCTTCTGGTGGCAATGGCCGTGAACCATGAGGGTACGGGGCGTTTCCTGCAGCTCCAAACCCAACGGGCGTTGTCCTATGCCCCCGTTGCCGTTGGCCCCGCCGTCCTCGTCGGCGGCCCGCAGCAGAAACTCTTCGATCAGAAACGACTGCGCCGCGACCCGCTTCGCGTTGTCGTTGCCCGGCAGCAAATCGAGGTAGTCCTCGCGCAACATCATCAGGCACGAAGGCTCACAGCCGACGATGGGAACACCGCGCTGCGCGAAGCTCGCCAGCCGTTCGACGTTGATTTGGGCGTGCTGGCGGGCCTCCTCCGCGAGGCCGTTGGAGAGCATCGGACGCCCACAACACACCTTCGGCGCCAAGATGATTTCGTAGCCGGCCGCCTCGAGCACCTTGACCGCCGCCCGGCCGACGTCGGGGTAATTGTGGTTCATGAAGGTGTCGTGGAACAGGACGACCTGCCCACGACCGCGGCTCCCGTTGGCGGGCGGCCGGGCATGAAACCAGGACTCGAACGTCTGGCGCACGAACGGCGGCACCGGCCGACGGCTCGAGATCCCGAGCGCTCGCTGGTTGAACCAGCGGGTCAGCGGAGCGTTCGCCACCCAGTTCGACAGCGGTGCGAAGCGCGACCCCATGCGACTCGTCGTGGCAATGGCGGCGAAAAACTTCGCCCGCCGCGGCGTCCCGTGGACATCGTAGTACTGGGCAAGGAATTCGTACTTGAGCTTCGCCATGTCGACGTTGCTCGGGCACTCCCCCTTGCAACCCTTGCACTCCAGACACAGGTCGAGCACGTCGTACAGATCGTGGCTGGTGAACTCCGCCGCCGCAAGGCCGCCCGAGATCACCGCACGCAGGGCGTTGGCGCGGCCCCGCGTGCAGTCCTTTTCCTGCCGCGTCGCCTGAAACGAGGGGCACATCGTGCCGGTATCGAGCTTGCGGCACAAGCCGTTGCCGTTGCACATCTCGATGTGCGCCGCCATGCCGCCTTCGCGTGACCAGTCGAGGTAGCGCTCGACGACGGTCGTCCGGTACTCGGCTCCATAGCGCAGGTCGGTATCGATCAGATAGCCGCTGCTGCCGGGCGGATCGGCGGCCCCCTCGGCGCGCTCAACCGACCGCTCGGCCGCCTCCTTGGCGCCCCACGGGTCGCAGATGTTGCCGGGGTTGAGCCGACCGTCCGGGTCGAACGCCGTCTTGATGTTGCGGAAAGCGCCGTAGATCTCGTCGCCGTAGAAGGCCGGCAGATACTCGGTGCGGGTGCGGCCGTCGCCGTGCTCGCCTGAGAGTGAGCCGTCGAACTCGACGACCAGGTCGCGGATGTCTTCAGCGATCGAGCGCAGCTTCCGAATGTCGCCCGGATCCTTGCAGTTGATCAGGGGTCGGAAGTGCAAGCAACCGACCGAGGCGTGGCCGTAGAAACCGGCCGTGGTGTCGTGATCGGCAACCACCTGCTGCAGCCGTTGCACATATTCCGGCAGCCGATCGACGGCAACCGCGGTGTCCTCGACGAAGGCGATCGGCTTGGCGTCGCCTTGCACCGACATCAACAGCGTGAGCCCGGACTTGCGCACCTCCCAGATATCGCGTTGCGCTTGCGGCGTCGTGGCGAGGTGAAAACCGTAGCCGAGCCCGTCGCGCTCCAGCTGCCGGCGCATCGCCTCGACCTTGCCGAGAACCTCGCCGGCATCGTCGCCGCTGTACTCGGTGATCAGCACGGCGCCGGGCTCGCCTTGTACGAAACCGCACAGGCGCGCCAGAGCCGGGTGGTTGCGCGCCTGGCTGATGATCATGTCGTCCACCAACTCGACCGCGCTCGGGCCGGTGGGCACGATCTGGCGCGCCGCCTCCATGCACGTGACCAGGTCGTCAAACTGCGCCACCAGGAGCGCGCGCGCCGCCGGGCGGCGCACGAGACCGACCTTGGCCTCGAGGATGGTTGCCAGCGTGCCCTCCGATCCGACGATCAGGTGGGCCATATTCATCGTCTCGCCGCGCAGGAAGTAGTCGAGGCTGTAGCCGCACACATGGCGCATGATCTTGGGGTAGCGAGCCTGGATCGCGTCGCCGGAGCGCTCCAGGACCGCGGCCAGCGTGCGGTAAATGCGCCCTTCGATGCCGTCGAGCTTCTGCTTGGCCTGCAGCCCGGCGGCGTCGATCTCGCCGAAGACCGTCTCGGTGCCGTCGGCGAGCAGACAGCGAACCTCGTGCACGTGGTCGATCGTCTTGCCGTAGACGATCGAGTGCGAGCCCGCCGAGTTGTTTCCCAGCATGCCGCCCATCGTGGCGCGCGTCGAGGTCGCGGTATCGGGCCCGAAATCCAGCCCCCATTGAGCGACGTGGCGGCGCAGGCTCTCTTGAACGACGCCCGGCTGCACCCGGGCCCAGAGCTCCTCGGGATTGACCTCGAGGATGCCGTTGATATTCACCGACAGGTCGAGAACGACCGCCTCGCTGACCGTCTGCCCTTCGAGGCTCGTGCCGCCGCCGCGCGGCAGGAACGGCAACCCATGGCGGGCCACGAACTCGACCGTGGCGCGGACATCGTCGTCGTCGCTCGGCACAACCACGGCGAGCGGCATCGCCTGGTAGATGCTGGCGTCGGTGCTGTATAGCCCCCGGGTCGTCGCGTCGGCGATGACGCGGCCACGGATTTCGCGCCCGAGCTCGTTCGAAAAGTCGTCGGTCCAAGGCATCGGCGGAGTATAGCCCGCATATCTCAACGCCCTTCTCCGCACCCGCGACAGTGAGGACGTTGAGATATGCGGGCGAACGTTCACCGGTCAGGGTGAAACTCGTGGCGCTCGGGTGATATGTTCTGCCCGCCATGCTGCTCACCGTCGCTGCCCTCGCGCCCCTGCTCACGGTCTTCGCTCTCCTGGTGCTGGGTCGGTGGCCGGCTACCCGGGCGATGCCGGCGGCTTACGTCATCGTCGCCGTGGTCGGCGTCACAGCCTGGGGGATGACACCGCGGGTCGTCGCCGCCGCATCGTTGCGGGGCGCGATGATCGCGTTGTCGCTGCTGTGGATCATCCTCCCCGCCTTGGCGCTGCTGTACACGCTGCGCGAGACCGGCGGCCTGGCGGTGATCCGCGCCGGCTTCTACGACATTTCGCCCGACGCCCGCGTGCAGGCACTGATCGTAGCCTGGCTGTTCGGCTCGTTCATGGAGGGCGCGGCGGGATTCGGCACCCCGGCAGTGATTGCCGGCCCGTTGCTCGTCGCCCTGGGGTTTCCGCCGCTGGCAGCCTGCGTTTCGGCGCTGATCATCCAGAGCACACCGGTGACGTTCGGCGCCGTCGGCACGCCGATCCTTATCGGCATGGGAGAAGCGCTCAACGTACCGACGGTGCTGGCGGTCATCGACGCCTCGCCGCTGACCTACGACGCCTTCATCGCCAGCATCGGGGCCCGTGCCGCTACCGTGCACGCAATCTGTGGGCTGCTGGTGCCGTTCATGCTGCTGGCGGTCCTCGGCCGTTTTTTCGGGCACGACCGCTCGGCTCGAACGGCCCTGTCGATCTGGCCGTTCGCGCTATTCACCGCGGTCGCCTTCGTCGTCCCCTACCTCGCCGTCGCCTGGTTGCTCGGGCCGGAGTTCCCGAGCCTGCTCGGCAGCCTCGTGGCGCTGGCGATCGTGGTTCCCGCGGCCAAGCGCCGCTTCCTGCTCCGCGACGAACCGGTGTGGACCTTCGCGCCGACGGAAAATTGGGAGCCGGGGTGGACCGGCGCGGATTCGGACACCGCCAGCGCATCAGGGGTGGAATCGGCGCCGGATGGCGCTCGGATCGGACTCCTGCGCGCCTGGTCGCCCTACGTGGTCGCCGCCTTCCTGCTCGTCGTCACGAGGCTCTACGCGCTGCCGTTCCGCGGCTGGCTCGAGTCGGTGAGGCTCACCTGGGACGGCATCCTCGGCACGTCGTTATCCCAGTCGGTCCAACCGCTTTATCTTCCCGGCACCATCTTGGCTCTGGCCGCGCTAATGACGCCGATACTGCACCGCAGGTCGATGGGCAGCGCCGGCCGCGCCTGGGTCGGCGCCGCCTCGACGCTCGCCAAGCCGACGCTGGCGCTGCTGTTCGCCGTCGCCATGGTGCGCGTGTTCATCGATTCGGGCCTCAACGAATCGGGGCTCGATAGCATGCCGATCTATCTCGCCGAACGGCTCGCCACCACCGTTGGTGGCGCCTGGCCGTTTTTCGCCCCCGTGGTCGGCGCGATGGGGGCCTTCGTGGCCGGCAGCAATACGGTCAGCGACCTGATGTTCGGGGTATTCCAGTTCGGCGTCGCGGCGGCGGCGGGACTGCCGGTCGTCATGGTCCTCGCCCTGCAAGCGGTCGGCGGCGCGGCCGGCAACATGATTACCGTCCACAACGTCGTGGCGGCCAGCGCCACCGTCGGCCTCGTCGGCGAGGAAGGCAGGTTGATTCGCATGACGCTGGTCCCCATGATTATTTACCTGCTGCTCGCTGGACTCCTGGGGATGCTGTTCGCCCAGGGGATCATTCCAGAGCCCTTCTGAGAGCCAAGATATGCGGGCTAATCCTCAGCCGGCGGCTCGCCGTCGTCCTTGTCGATAACCTCGCGCATCTCGCGAACCATGTCCTCGATCTGGCCCTTGTGCGCCCTCCTGGCGCGGCGCACGAACCAAGCCATCCATCCGGACACCGCGATCATGATCAGGGCGATAGCCGCGAACGCCGCAAACCAACCGAGGTCGCTCATTCAGATACAGACCCACGCCCGACACCCTCGGGAATTCTTCGGCACTCGGCTAGCCCGCAACTTTCAACGCCCTTCTTCGTCGCGAAGGCGCGCGGATACGCGGGCGAGCGCAGGCTGCCATGGGCCGCTATGGGGTCGCCACACCGTCGCCGCGCAGAACCGCCGAGATATCCGGGAGGACACCCTCGAGCGTCTCACGGTCGATGACCAGGGGCGGCGCGAAGCGGATCACCTGCTCGTGGGTCTCCTTGGCGAGGATGTTGCGTGTCATCAGCGCCTTGCAGAACGACTTTGCCGGGCCGGATGCGTCGGCGATCACGACTCCGACGAGCATTCCCTTGCCGCGCACCTCGACGACGTGCGGCGAGTCGATAGCGCGCAGCTCGTTCATGAACCAGTCGCCGAGCTCCGCCGACCGTGCCGCCAGGTCCTCGTCGATGAGGACGTCGAGGGCAGTCATCGCGACAGCGGCGCCGAGGGGGTTTCCACCGAACGTCGAGCCGTGGTCGCCGGGCTCGTACACGTCCATGAACTCGTCGTCGGCGCAGACCGCGGACACCGGGTACAAACCACCGCCGAGAGCCTTCCCGAGGATGAGGAGGTCGGGGCGGATCTTATCCCAATCGCAGCACAGTAACCTGCCGGTGCGGCCGAGACCGGTCTGAATCTCGTCGGCGATGAAGGCGACGCGGTTGTCGGCGCACAGCCGGGCGGCGTCACGCAGGTATCCCTCCGGCGGCACGATGACGCCGCCCTCCCCCTGGATCGGCTCGACCAGAAAACCAACGGTGTTGTCGTTGATGGCCGCCGCCAGCGCATCGATGTCACCGTACTTGACGACCTTGAATCCCGGCGTAAAGGGGCCAAAGCCGTCCTTGTACTGATCTTCGGTCGAAAAACCGACGATCGTCGTGGTGCGACCGTGGAAATTGTTCGCGCAGACGATGATCTCGGCAGCGTCGTCGGCGACGCCCTTTACCTTGTATCCCCACTTGCGCACCGTCTTGATCGCGGTCTCGACGGCCTCGGCGCCGGTGTTCATCGGCAGGGCCTTGTCGTAGCCGACCAGGTTGCACAGCTTCTCGAGAAACGGCCCCATCTGGTCGTTCTGGAAGGCACGTGACGTCAGCGTGCAGCGCCCGGCCTGCTGGCGCATGGTCTCGACGATTCGCGGGTGGCAGTGACCCTGGTTCACCGCCGAGTAGGCCGACAAGCAGTCGAGATAGCGGTTGCCTTCGACGTCCCAGACCCAGACGCCTTCGGCGCGGCTGATGACCACCGGCAACGGAGCGTAGTTGCGGGCGCCCCAGCGATCCGCCTGCTGGAGAAAATCGTCGGTAGTGGGTGTAGAACTGACGGCTGTATCGGACATCGGCACGTGCTCGTGGTGAAGGGGGAAGATTGGCTCGACCGCGGGGGCCGAACGGGTCGTATGCAAACAGCGATGGTATGCTTGATAGAGTATGGTCGAAATAAAAACCCTACCGTTTCGGCACGTTGAATGCGAGGCTTGCCGTGGCGGCGCGGTGGCGGGAAAATCGGCGTCCGGGTTGACGCTCGCGCCGCGGTGCCGTATCCAATAGGCTGCGACCCCGACGTACCCATCCCCATGACCCGAACCAATCAGCAGATTCGCCGAGGGATGACCTCTATTCGACGCTCCCTCCGAAACCGGTCATCAAGGAGAACTCGAAGGATGCACACCCGAAAGCGCTTGGTCTCGTCTCTGACACTGATCGCCGTCATTGCACTGACAGCCGCCTGCGGCGGCGCCGCCGAAGAGCCCGTCGCGGAAGCCCCGCCCGCCGCGGAGCCCGCTCCGATCACGCCCGAGGCCGCTCCGGTACCGGAGCCCGTTCCGGAGCCCGTGGAACCTGCCGCGCCGGCGGAACCGCAACTCGAAGGAGACATCGTCGAGGTCGGAGAAGGCGAGTTCGCGTGGACGACCGCGGCTTCGCGGGAGGTACCGGGCAAGTACTACTGGGAGGTTCGCCTCCGTAACGACACGACCCAGACGCTCGACATTACGGTGACGTACGAGTTCACCAATGCCGAGGGACAGTTGATCAAGACCGACCGTTCGACGGTGCGCATCTCGCCCGCCGAAACCGGCACGTTCCGCGTCGAAGACGAGATGAACCGCGACGACTCACGCGCCGTCGAGTTCACCACGTATTCGTGGAGCTGGGAGATCGTCGAGTCCAGCTAGCCAGCACCCCCTCCCACCTGCGCGAATCGCGGGCAGCGAGGCGCCGAAGGCGCCGAGAGGTCGGGGGTGGGTGGCGGGAAATCGAGGGAATTGAATCAGGTTCCACCGACCGCCTGCAGTAGCTTGGAACCGCCCGTCTGGACCGGCGCCGATCGGCCACAAAGGGCCCCGCTTGAACCGCCCCCCGTCTGCCACGAGGGCGCCACCCCTAACCGCCGCCAATCTCAGGCCCAGATATTCTCCAGGTTGGCGCTTTCCGGTATCGCTACGCCGGCGTCGAGTAGCGCCTCCTCGATCGTCCGGAGCAGGAGCTCTACCTCGCCCCGGTCGATCGAGCGGCCCATGTGCCCGACCCGGAAGATGCGGCCGGCGAGGTCGTCGAGGCCGCCGGAGATGAAGACCGAGCGTTCCATCAGGAAACGCTGCATGTCGGCGACCGGCAGCCCGGGATGCGCGTACACCGACGTCGTCACCGGCGAGGCGACGTCGTCGGCAACGAACATCTCGAAACCGAGCCGGCGCAGCCCACCGCGCACTGCGGCGGCAGCCGCCGCGGTGCGACGGATGCGCGCGTCGAGGCCCTCTTCGAGGATCTGTTCGATGCTCGTGCTGACGGCCGCGATGGTATTTGAGGCAACGGTGGTCGGGTACGGGTGCCAGGCAGCCCAATCCTCACGATAGCGCCGCCAAGTGCGCAGATCGAGGTACCAACTACGACTCGAAGGATTGGCGTCGATTGCCGCCCAGGCCGCCGCGCTCACCGAGATAGCGGAGATTCCAGGCGGTGCCCCGACGCATTTGTTGGCGACGGTGACACACAGATCAACCCCCCAGGCATCGACCGGCAAGTCGACACCGCCCAGCGACGCGACCGCATCGACGATCGTCAGCGCGCCATGCGCCTTGGCCACCGCCGCGACCGACTCGATCGAATTGAGGACGCCGGTCGAGGTCTCGTGATGAACCCACGCAACGGCATCATAGGGCGTGGCGGCGGCCTCCAGGCGGCGCCCGATAGCTTCGGGGTCGATCGCCTCACCGAGCGGGAATTCCAGCAGGTCCACGTCGGCCCGGTGGGCGCGACACATCTCGGCCATACGGCGGCCGAAGAAGCCATTGGCGGGGACGAGAACGCGGGCGCCGTCGGGGAGGGCGCTGGACAAGGCCGCGTCGAGAGACGCGGTTCCCGGACCGACGATCAAGAACAGATCGTTTTCGGTCTGGAATACGGCCTTGAAGAGGTCGATGCAACGGTTGTAGGCGGCGACGAAACGCCCACCGTAGTGCGGCACCACCGGCCGGCCGGCCGCCTCGATGACCTCCGGGGTGCTGCCCACCGGGCCGGGAATGAACAGGTGGAAATCAGGCTCGTCGCTCACACCGATGCTCCTCCCTCGCCGGCGGAAGCCGGCGGCCGATGGGTCGATTGTATCGCGCCCGGAGCAGGAGGGCCTTGAGATATGCGACCTCCTAGAGGTCGATCTCCATGATTCGTTGGTTCTTGGGGATCAGCGACGTCACGATCTCACCACCGTGCCACTCGGCGCAGCCGACGGCGACGCCATGGTAGCGGGCGGCGAGGAAGCCGCGGACCAAAGTTTCGCGCCGTGGATCGTCTTCGGCCACGGCGATATCCCGGCCGGCGAGGAACCTCAAAAGCTCGTCGCGGTCCAGCTCGATGACGCTCGCCCGAGCGCTGCGAGCGAACGCAACGATCGCCGCCGACGTCGGCTTCCAGAACCGCCGTCCGATTCGCAAGAGGTGGACACCGACGGCATCCATGTTTGTGCTCGTGAGGCCGGTGACGACCGCTGTCCCCACCCAGATCTTGGCGCGCCCACGCTGGTAGAATCGCATCCCGGCAAACGGATCGTCCTCCGGGTCGAAGCGGTCGCGCCACCACTCGGCGTAGGGAACACCGTCGATCTCGAGGAAAGGCACCTGCGTCATACTGCCGCCTCCTTGCGCACCAACGCGACGACAAAGCCGCCGGTGTCGTTGAGATGTGGCCAGAACCTCGCCACGTTGGCGCAATCCGGCCGCAGCGTTTGACCGAGCCACTCGGTAGCCCCCGGCGCGGCGGTCAATCCGTCGATGCGGATCGGCTCGATGCGGGCATCGTCGCCCAAGCTGTAGTCGAGGACCATCTCGTTTTCCTCCGGCGCGAACGTACAGGTTGCGTAGACCAGCCGACCGCCCGGCGCCAACATCTTCCAGGCGCGTCCCAGCAACGTCGCCTGCAGGCCCGAACGCCCGGTCAGAAACGCGCCCGGTGCCCGGTAACCGATGCCGGAGCCCCGGCGCACGTTGCCCTCGCATGAGCACGGAACGTCGAGCAGGATCGCGTCGAAGGGGCCGGCGTCGAGTGGGAATGCAGTACCGTCGTGCCCCGTCATCGCCACGTTGAGTAGGCCGAGTCGCTCGCAATTGCTGCGCAACGCACGCAGCCGGTCGATGCGCACATCGTTGGCGACGAGTGTGCCCACGGAAGCCATGGCGACGGCGATCTGCGCCGTCTTGCCGCCGGGCGCGGCGCACATGTCGAGGATCAATTCGCCCGAACGCGGCGCCAGGACGACGATGGGGATCAGCGAGGCCTCCTCCTGCACATGGTAGGTCCCGAGCACGTACTCGAGCGTGCGCCCCGGCTTCGGCACGCCACCGAGCTTGTAGGCTCCGGGATACCATCCCAATGCATCGCAATCGTAGCCACGCGCCCGTAGCCGCGCCGCTAGCAGACCGCCGCCGGTCGCGTCTCCCGGCGTCGAGCACGGCAGACCGTCGGCGTCGTTGAGGCGCTCGAGCACCTCGCGGCGCAGCGGGTTGGCCCAAATCACCACCGGGAGGGGCCGCTCGCAGGCGGCTGCAAAGGCCTCCCAATCGTCGATCAAGTCGATGTAGCGGCGAAGGTTGTCGGTATGTAAAGCCATCGAACGTGCGCCAACTTACCGGTCCCGGCACTCGGTACTGTGAAATCAGGGACAGTTTGCGGTTTAATCGGAGCTTCGACACGTCGTGCGCGCCGCTTCCGGCCCGCGCGGGAGGCCATGTCGAGTCTTCGGTCGGAGTCAAAACCTTATGCGAACAACGTTCTCAGCGTACACCGGCGGCCTCGCCCGGCGGTTCCGCCGCGGCCCTTCCAGGCCATGGGTACGAACGATCGTGCTCGGCTGCTTGGCGGCGCTGCTGGCCGCCTCGCCGGCGACGTCGGCGCTCAGACGAGCCGAGGCCTCGCCGACGCAAGAGGAGGGCCTGCCGCGAGCGCAGCTCCTCGTGCTCCGCGAAGCCTTCCAGTTGG
>SMVB01028187.1_pt1 | contig 20052 bp, 19 predicted proteins | sample 2456461 | NCBI WGS metagenome assembly SMVB01 (sample SAMN11095934, study PRJNA526329) | marine sediment metagenome | biome: Marine sediment; feature: Surficial sediment; material: Deep marine sediment; isolation source: Hadal surficial sediment | place: Pacific Ocean | collected 2014-05 | depth...
CGTTCTCTGGCAGACGCCTATCCGGAGGCGGCCCGTGTGTTCGAGGAGGCGGACGACGTCCTGGAGTTCTCCATCTCCAAGCTCGCTTGGGAGGGGCCCGAGGAGGATCTCGTGCTCACCAAGAACGCGCAGCCGGCCATGCTCGTCCATTCCACCGCGGTATGCCGGGTCATCCAGAGTCGTCTCGGCGAGGTCGGCATGGCGGCAGGGCATTCGTTGGGGGAGTTCTCCGCTCACGTCGCGGCGGGTACGCTCGATTTCGCCGCCGCTGTATCCACGGTACGCTTGCGCGGAGAATTGATGTACGCCGCGGGGGTCGAGCGCCCCGGTACGATGGCCGCCGTGATCGGACTCGATGATGGAGCCGTCATTTCGGTTTGTGAGCAGGCGCAAGGGGGAGCGGGCGTTTGTGTCCCCGCAAACTTCAACGCCTCGGGCCAGGTTGTTATCAGTGGAGATATCGTTGGGGTGGAGCGGGGAATGGAGCTCGCCATGGAGCGGGGCGCCAAGCGGGTGGTCCGGTTGAGTGTTTCCGGAGCGTTTCATTCGCCGCTGATGGCACCGGCCGCCGCGGAGTTCGAGGATCGGCTCGCATCGGTGTCCTTTCGAGATCCTGCGTTCCCGGTCATCGCCAATGTTACCGCGCAGCCGGTATCGACAGGAGACGCGGCAAAGGCGTTATTGGTTCGACAGCTCACCACGCCTGTACAGTGGGCGGCCTCGGTCCTGCATATGGCGGACTCCGGTGTGGACCGATTCCTGGAGATCGGACCTGGATCGGTTTTACGCGGGCTGAGTCGGAGGATCGCAAGGCGCATTCCGTGCGTATCTCTTGGTGAGCCGGAAGATCTCGACGCATGGGAGCCTTGAAGGGGTCATTGATGAAGGAACTCGACGGACAGATAGCGCTCGTCACGGGAGGCTCCCGTGGTATTGGGCTGGCGATCGCACAGGAACTCGCGCGCGCCGGTGCCAGGGTAGCCGTCGTGGCGCGTAACGGAGAGGCGGCCGAGGCTGCGGCGGCCTCACTCGAGGGTACTGGGCACAGGGGTTACGCCTGCGACGTAAGTGAATCGGCCGGTGTCAAAGTGACGGTGGGCAAGCTCGAAGAGGAGCTGGGGCCGGTCGACATCCTGGTCAACAACGCAGGCATCACTAGGGACAACATCTTCATCCGAATGAAGGAAGAGGAGTGGGATGAAGTCCTCGCCGTTAATCTGAAGGGCGCCTTCAACATGACACACGCCCTCGCGCGCGGGATGATGAGACGGCGAAGTGGCGTGGTCTTGAACATCACGTCGGTGGTCGGAATCGTCGGCAACGCCGGTCAGGCGAACTACGCTGCTTCCAAGGCCGGCCTTATCGGATTTACCAAGAGCATCGCGAAAGAGCTCGCGTCACGAGGGATCCGGTGCAACGCGATCGCCCCTGGCTTCATCACGACCGATATGACGGCAGAGCTGCCCGAAGCGGCCGTGGAAGAGTTACATTCGCGGATTCCGCTTGGGCGTTTTGGCGATCCTGAAGACGTGGGGGGATTAGTGCGCTTTCTTGCGGGACCTGCGGCCCGCTACATTACCGGCCAGGTCGTGGCGGTAGACGGAGGGATGGCCATTTAGGGCGATCCTGATCCAAGTGGTCAGATCGACCTGACACGTTTGGACTCACTTTTTCGGAGGCACCATGGCTGACAACACTGCCGCGAAGGTCAAGGAAATCATTATCAACGAGTTGGGAGTGGATCCGGAGAAAGTCACTAACGAGGCTTCCTTCGTGGACGACCTCGGAGCCGATTCTCTGGATACCGTGGAGCTTGTGATGGCGTTCGAGGAAGAGTTCACCATCGATATTCCAGACGAAGATGCGGAGCAGATGCGTACCGTGGGCGAAGCGATCGCCTACATCGAGAAGCACGAGGAGTCGTGAGCCCGCTAGGACCTCTGCTGTAAGAGCGTTCTGGCGATGAGCGACAGCCGTCGTAGGGTGGTCATTACGGGCCTTGGGGCGATCACTCCGGTCGGGAACGACGTGCCGTCGACCTGGGACGCGTTACTGGCGGGCGAGAGCGGGGCGGGACCCATCACGATCTTCGAGATTACCGATGAGTACGTTTCGCGCATCGCTTGCGAAGTGAAGGACTTCGATCCGCTCAATTTCCTCGAGAAGAAAGAAGCTCGCCGGTACGACCGTTTCGCGCAGTTCAGCATCGTTGCCGCCGACGAGGCCATGCGAAGCGCTGGACTCGAGGGCGCACCCGACGGTGTCGCCGCCGAGCGTTTTGGTGTGATCTTCGGCAGTGGAATCGGCGGAATCTCCACGATGGAAGCCCAGCATGATGTGCTGCGTGCGCGCGGTCCGGGCCGAGTGAGCCCTTTCTTCATCCCCATGTTCATTCCCGATATTGCGGCGGGCCTGATTTCGATTCGTTTCGCGTCGAAAGGCCCGAACTATGCCACGGTGTCTGCGTGCGCGTCGGGGGCCCACGCGATCGGGGATGCGTTCCGGTTCATCGAGCGCGGTGACGCCGACGTCATGATCGCCGGGGGCGGCGAAGCTACGATCACGCCGCTGGCTGTGGCGGGATTCTCGTCCATGAAGGCGCTGTCCACCAGAAACGACGACCCCGCTGGTGCGTCCCGCCCCTTCGATGCCGGCCGAGACGGATTCGTCATCGGAGAGGGAGCGGGGTGTGTGGTGTTGGAGGCATTGGAGACGGCGGAGACCCGCGGTGCGACGATCGTGGCCGAGGTAATCGGATACGGTGTGTCGGCGGATGCACACCACATCACGATGCCCGCGCCGGAGGGGAAGGGTGCCCAATACGCTATGCGAATGGCCATGAATGACGGAGGAGTGAGCGCGGAGGACGTGGACTACATCAACGCCCACGGGACGTCGACCCAGGCCAATGACCGGAATGAGACGGCCGCGATCAAGCAAGTTTTAGGGGATTCGGCGTATTCGGTGATCGTGGGCTCCACGAAATCGATGACGGGCCACTTGTTGGGGGCGGCCGGTGGGGTCGAGGCCGTGATCACGGCTTTGGTATGTCAGCAAGGTCGGATTCCTTCCACGATAAACTTGACCGATCCAGATCCGGATTGTGACCTCGACTATGGCCAGCACGGTGTCGTCGAACGTACGGTCGAAGTCGCTCTCTCCAACTCCTTTGGATTTGGCGGGCATAACGCTTGTTTGGCCATTCGGGCCTGGGGAGGGGAATAGCTCCGACGGAGGCGGTTCCAATGGGACCGCTCCAGTGGGAACAGCTCCGGCCGCAGCATCTCCAGCGGGAAGAGCTCCAGCGGGTGAACGGAGGGGCGAACGATGGGCTCGATGAGGATTGGCTTCGGATACGACTCGCATCGCTTCGACGAGGCACGTCCCCTCGTTCTCGGCGGTGTCCTGATTCCGGATCATCCCGGTCTCCTAGGACACTCCGACGGAGATGCCATCGCGCACGCGGTCACGGACGCCCTTCTGGGCGCGGCGGCCTTGGGTGACATCGGTCGCCATTTCCCCCCTTCCGAACCCCAGTGGAAGGACGTGGATTCCATGGAGCTGTTGGCGAGGGTGGTGGAGCTCATCGGTGAATCCGGCCTTCGCGTCTGCAATGTCGACGTTACCGTGATCACCGAGGAGCCCAAGATCGCGCCTAACGTGCAGGCAATGGTAGCGCGGCTCTCAGAAGTGCTCCGTACCGCTCCCGACGCGATTTCCGTCAAAGGGAAAACGAACGAGGGTATGGGCTGGATCGGATCTGGGGAGGGCATGGCGGTACACGCGGTGGCGCTCTTGGAGAGATCGGGAGACTGATTGAGCGACGGCGTGGACGGGCTTCTTGTCTGGCTGGGGGACGTACCCCCATTGCTGATGTATGTGGTGTTGGGCCTGGGAGCCGCAGTAGAGAATATCGTCCCTCCGATTCCGGCCGACACGTTCGTGCTGCTCGGCGGGTTCTTGGCCGCCCGCGGAAGCGCCGTTGTGGGGGTCGTCTTTCTCGTGACCTGGACGGCCAACGTGCTTTCTGCACTTGTGGTCTACACGGTCGCCTACCGCTACGGAGACCAGTTTTTCCAGACTCGCCTCGGAAGATACCTGCTCGACCCGAAGCAGGTTGGGATCGTGCGGAAATTCTACCGGCGTTGGGGAACTGCAGCCATTTTCTACACACGCTTCCTACCGGGGTTGCGGGCCGTTGCGCCCGTGTTTGCCGGGCTCATCCGACAGCGCCCACTTACGGTGGTGTTGCCCCTACTGCTGGCTTCGGCGATCTGGTACGGAGCCCTGGTGTGGATCGGAGCGTTTGCCGGGCGCAACGTCGAACATCTCCTGAGGACACAAACCCGCCTCAACTGGACACTGGCCGCTATCGCGGGGGTGATCTTCGTGCTATTGGCCTGGTGGTGGTTCCGCTCCCGGGGGAGTCGGTCTGTGGATACCGGTCCGGGGTCCGGGCAGGGGCAGCAGGGTGACGAACCTGAAACACCGAGTGAATGACGCGATCGCATTCCAGGTTGAACAATACGCCGAATATCTGAATTTCGAGCGTGGCCTATCCAAGCTTACAATCAGCGCCTATGGCCGGGAACTCGAGAGATTCATCGCGTTCGTTGCTACGCGAGGACGGCAGGCTCCGTCGTCTGTGGAGGGCAATGATATACGAGACTATGTCTTCCACCTCGCTGACCTCGGCCTTGCCCCTACCTCTGTGCGCCGCGCACAGTCGGCCCTCCGTACCTACTTCGGATTTCTTCTGGAGGAAGGTGCTTTGGAAACCGACCCGACGGAGGGACTTCGAAGCCCACGTATTGGCCGACCGCTTCCAGACGTCCTCGATGCCGCTGCTGTCTCTGCGCTGCTGGAGGCTCCTCGTTTGGACTCGTCCGTACACTGGCGCGACCGGGCGATCCTGGAATTCCTGTACGCCACCGGGGTGCGCGTCTCGGAGCTCGTGGGCCTGCTCGTGACCAATCTCGATCTCGAGGAGGGACTATGTACGGTCTTCGGAAAAGGCTCCAAGGAGCGCATGATCCCGCTCGGAGGTCCGGCGTGTGTGGCTCTCTCCCGGTACCTCCGTGAGGTGAGGCCGGCCTTGGAAAAAGGTAAAGGCGGCGGGTATGTGTTCTTGAATCAACGAGGGCGCCCGCTGTCCAGGACAGCCATATGGAAGATCGTAAAGGCTGCTGCACGCTCGGCGGGCATCGAAGGCAACGTCTCTCCCCATGTGCTCCGGCACACGTTTGCTACGCACTTGTTGGAGGGTGGTGCGGATCTGGTGGCGGTCCAGGAACTTCTAGGTCATGCAGACATTTCGACCACCCAGATCTATACGCATCTGGATCTCGAATATCTTCGTGACGTCCATCGGAAGTACCACCCGAGGTCGTAGAAGGTAGCTCTAGTTCAACCGGTCTGCGGCGGCGAACAGTTCTTCCTGGGTCTCGACTTCACCCAAGAGCTGAAGGGCCGTTGCGAGGACCGGATCGCGGAGGGCTCGAAGCTCCATGGCCCGGCCCAACCTGTCCATCCGCCGTGCAATACGCTGGCCGACCTGGTATTCCAGGTATGCCCGCACCTCATCGCTATCGAGTAACGTGCGGTCGGCGCCCTCTTCGGCAAGCCCGGTCAGGAAATCTTCGAAGGCGACGGGATCGAGTACAGGATCGCCTCCCTCGGCCCGGAGTTTTTGGGATTGCTCGAAGGAAAACTCCTCGATCCGGGGGCTCAGCGGTACACCCGCCTTGTCGGTCTGAGAGATGAACTCGCGCTCGAGGACCGTGAGGGTGTCGTTTCTGATCTCGAGATCGGGAAACACCCCGCCTCCAGCCACCAGTTCACGCCCGCCTCGGGTGGTGATCACGGGATAGGTGTCCGGATCTTCCGGCAAGGGATTACCCTGAGCCGTCCGGGGCCGATGCAGGGATCTGCCTAGCGGCGTAAACCACTCGCCAGTCGTGATCCGCAGGTGACGTGTTTCGCTGAGCTGGAACACGTTCTGAAAGACGCCCTTTCCGAAGGTCCTTTCGCCGATCACCAAAGCTCGGTCGTGGTCCTGCAAGGCTCCGGCGATGATCTCGGAGGCCGATGCGGAAAATCGATTGACGAGGACGATCATGGGTTTGCCCGGTATACGATCCGGGGTTTCGGCCGTCCACGCCTCATCCAGGCTGCGGCCTGCTTCGCCCGGGACACGACTTTCAGCACTGGCGAGGCGGACTCCTTCGGGGAGGAAGAGATCCGAGATATCGAGAGATTCGTCGAGATATCCACCCGGATTACCTCTCAAGTCGAGGATGAACCCGCGTGCGTCCTCGAACTGCAAGAGGGCGGCCTCTACTTCATCCGCCGAGCCGCGAGCAACCCGGTCGAGCCCGATATAGGCCACGTTCGGGCCCACCAGGTCGGCCTCCGTAGCCTCGACATGAACACTGTCTCGGCGCACAGTCGGCCTGAGCGGGGCGCTGAGCCCCTGGCGGGCGATCGCAAGCTTCACGGTGGTTCCCACTTCGCCACGGATCGCATCAGAAGCGTCCCCGGTTGTCCACCCCTCCGTACTTTCGTCGTTCACCGCAATGATCAAGTCTCCGACCTGGAGGCCAGACTCTTCGGCGGGTGTGCCCCGGAAAACGGCGGTCACGGTGATGACTTCATTGAGGGTCGTAATCTGCACGCCTATGCCCGCATAACTGCCCGTATTGTTCTCCTGAAATTCGTCGTACTCGGCCGGCGCGAACGCCTGAGCATACGCATCGTTGAGTTCTCGGATCAGCCCATCGACGGCACGGAACCAGAGTGTCGAGTCGGAGTGCACTTCGAGGCCGTAGTCACGAATGATCCGAAAGGCAGCTAGGAATTCCTGCGCCTCCGCGGTAGCGACCCCCTGCCTTGCTGAGCGGCGGCCTCCCGCATCATTCTGGGATTGGCCTGCCGAAGGCAGGGCGAGAACCAGGGCCAACGAGAGGCCGAGTACGGTCTTACGGATCATCGGTTCACTTTCACTGTGGGCAACGGTTGAGCTTTGTTTTCTTAACCCCATCGGATTGTGCCTCGTTCCCATCTGCGCGCAAGGGTCTTCGGCTTCGAACCCCGAATCCTTACTTTGTCGAGGGAGAGTCGAGTTGCCTTTGATCGCCGACGTGCCCGGGAGACGTCGCTCATGAAACGACCGCCAGGAGGGCCCAAGCTACGGGTGGGGCTCGCTCAGTTCAAACCCAACAAGGCCGATGTGGAGTCCAATCTCTCCCGGATTCGTGAAATGATCTCGGAGCAAACAGGGTCGGTCGACCTCCTGGTGTTCCCCGAGGCGAGCTTGACCGGTTATTTTCTGGAGGGTGGTGTTGCCGAGGCAGCCCGATCGGCTACGGACGTCGCCAAAGGATTGGGCCCGCCGCCGGAGGGGGGGCCCGATGTGGTGCTCGGTTTTTTCGAGCGGCACCGTCGGAGGCTCCACAACAGCGTCGTATATCTGACGCCCGGTGAGGGAGGCTTCGAGGCGACCCACGTCCACCGGAAGATGTTTCTGCCCACCTACGGTGTCTTCGACGAGGCGCGCTTCGTGGAGGCAGGAAAGAGCGTACGAGCGTTCGATACCAGATTCGGGCGTGTAGGTCTCCTCATCTGTGAGGAAATGTGGCACTCGCTGCCGCCCACGATCTTGGCCGTAGGGGGCGCCGAGCTGATCATCGCCGTGAGCGCTTCTCCCGCGCGAGACTTCACTCCGGGTGGAGAAGGGCGCCCGCGCAACCTGAGTCGTTGGGATGCGTTGGCCCCAGCGACGGCGCTCGAGCACGGTGTGTTCGTGGTGGTGAGTCAGCTCGTAGGCTCCGAGGGAGGAAAGGTTTTTCCGGGCGGATCCATCGCCGTTGCGCCCGACGGCGAGGTGCTGGCGCGCGGTCCGCTCTTCGAGGCGGGCGTGACCGTGGCCGAGCTGGAGTCGGCGGCCATCGACCGGGCCCGGGTGGGGTCGCCCTTGTTGGCCGATCTCGAACAAACACTTCCTCACCTGCAGAAGGCGCTGACCGACGCCCAAAACCCTGATTCGGCCCCTAGGTCGGCCAGCGCGGGTTCGATGCCGGCTGAGCCCGAGCTCGAGCCGTTGGGCCCGGCCGTACATACGCCGGTCCGTCCGGAGGACGACACACTACTCGATCTGGATCTGGCCCTCGTGGAGAGCGCTCTGCTGGAATTCATCCGGGAAGAGGTTGTTCGTCACCGCGGCTTTGAGCGCGTGGTGATCGGTCTGTCCGGAGGGGTGGACTCGAGTGTGTCGCTCTTTTTGGCGGTGCGTGCCCTCGGCGCCGAAAACGTGACGGGTTTTCGCCTTCCTTACGCGACCTCCAGCCAGGAGAGCTTGGACCATGCGGACCTCGTTCTGGAGGCATCAGGCGCCGAAGGGCGCACGATCGAGATCACGGGCGCGGTGGACGCATACGCAGAGGAGCATGAACCAGACCTTTCGCCCCTCCGCCGTGGGAATCTGGCGGCCCGCCTCCGATCCGTGATCCTGTTCGACCAGTCCGCCAAGCTCGGAGCACTCCCGCTCGGTACGGGGAACAAGTCGGAGCGCCTGCTGGGATACTACACGTGGCACGCGGATGATTCTCCGCCGATCAACCCGCTGGGGGATCTCTTCAAGACGCAGGTATGGGATTTGGCCAGGCACCTCGGTGTGCCCGACGTCATCATCGACAAACCCGCTTCAGCCGACTTGGTTCGCGGCGTGCACGATGAAGACGAGCTCGGTATTTCCTACCATCGCGCCGATCCGATCCTTCATTGGCTTCTCAGCGGGTATACACCCGACGAGCTCAAGAGCGACGGGTTCCCCGAAAGTGATGTGGACTGCGTCTGGAGTCGGCTGTCGGCGACGCATTGGAAGAGAGAGCTGCCGACGGTGGCGATGCTTTCATCCACCGCGATCGGGGAGTTCTACCTGAGGCCGGTCGACTTCTAAGCTGGAACCCTACGGTCGGTCCGTTAATCAGGACTGATCGCGGGGCCGCTTCACCCGATTCCGATGACCTTCCGCCGAAGAGTCTCCATCAAGGGCAGGGGCGTGAGCTCTCCATCGATGATGGAGGCGAGTTCCTCCTCTCTCCTCCAGTGCGCTTCGACTTCGGCTAATTCGAGCTGGAGGAGATGCTGCTCGACCGTGTCGTTGGCCGCGATCTCCAAGGCGATGGCGCCGGTCCGTTGGAGATCGCCGAGTCGACGTCCCTCCTTGATGACGATGCGCGTGAGGTCTTTAGGACTCCCGGCTTCTTCGATGAGTCGCGTCGCCGACCGGACACGCTTCTCCGAGGCACCCGTGTGGTGGTGATACGCGAGCAGCCGCCGAGAAACGTATTCCCCCTCCTTGCCGTGGAGGTGCAGGCCTCCATCACCGAGGTCCCCGCAGAGCGGGCATCGTTGGGTCACGGACAAGGCATCACCCGGGCCGGCGCCAGGCGAAAGGATCACCTGCGTACGGTCCCGGTAGGCGATGCTACGAAAAATGTGACCACAGCGGGCGCAGCTTTGGCGGCCCCGCCAGGCGCTTCCACCGAATCGGAACCATCGGGCGGCCCGCGTCACTTGGTCCGGGGCGTGCTCCCAGAGAAGCCACGCGCCAAGCCAGGTGATTCCACCCGTGGCCCACCCTCCTGCAATCGCGGCGCCGGCCGCTGCGGTTCCCATGAAAGTGAGTTTCCGGTGTTTCTCTGCCCGGGAGGTGAGTTCCCGTCCGTACCTCCACCAGGCTTCTTCCGTGAGGTTCGCCCGACCGACCCGAACGACGTCGAGGTTGCCCACGCGCAGAAGAGCGACGTTATCGGTCTGTGAGAGAAGTCTCGCCCGGTCCTTCACGATCTTCTCGAGTTCCTCGAGGGCCTCCCAGCGTTCTTCGATGGGGGCGAGTGACCACCTCTTGCAGGACCGGCAGATCGCCCAAAGGCGTCCACGCTCGGCATCGTACGCCACGCGAGTGGAAGTGGAGAAGTGTTCCAACTCCTCGTTCGGTGGGAACGGCGTGTGACAGACCAAACATCGTGTGAACAAGGGCACTCTCCGTCGACCAGACCCCGGGGGAGTCGACCCGGATCTAGTGTTACACCCGGTCTGCCCCCCTTGTTACGAGTGGTCCAAGATGATTCTTTCAGCAGCCTTCGAGAGAGTCCATCTGCGCCGTCCCACCTCACGAGAGCGGGCATGTTACTCGTCATCGATAATTACGATTCCTTCACGTTCAACCTCGTCCAGTTGCTGGGAGAGTTGGGCGCGGACGTTGCGGTTTGCCGAAACGATGAGCGCACCGTCGAAGAAATTCGGGCGCTGTCGCCGGCGCGCGTGGTGGTTTCGCCCGGACCCTGCACGCCACGCGAGGCGGGCGTAAGCGTGGAGCTGTTCCGATCGCTGGATCCTTCGATACCCATGCTGGGTGTGTGCCTGGGCCATCAGGCTTTGGGCGAGGCCTTCGGGGGAAGGACCGTGCGGGCGGATCGGGTCATGCACGGAAAAACGGCGCCTACCCGGCACAATGGGGAAGGAATTTTCCGAGGCATTCCCTCGCCCTTCACGGTGGCGCGCTACCACTCGCTGGTGACGGACGCCGCGGCCCTCCCGGATAGCTTGATCCCGGTGGCTTGGAGCGGCGAGAAAGATGGAGTCGAGGAGATTCAAGCGATTCGGCACCGTGATCGGCCGGTTTGGGGGGTGCAGTTCCACCCCGAGTCGCTGTTTTCGGAGCACGGTAAGACTCTATTGGGGAATTTTCTAGCTCTATAGGAGGGTCATGGGGGGGTCTTCGGGAAGGCTGCGCGTCGCCCTGCGCCCACGACTGGTTTCCCCCAAAGCCCATCGGTACAGAGAAAAGTTGTCCTCCGTAGGGGTCAGGCGTTGCCAACCATGCTCTCCCTCGGATAACTTGACTGGCGTGATATTTGTGACGATCGGTACCGCTTCGTGTCCAGGTTCGGACCGTTGAGCAGCCGCGTTCTGGGCATCGTTCCAGCGCGGCTGGCGTCTACCCGCCTCCCCAACAAGCCCCTTTATCCTCTTCTCGGCAGGCCCCTCATCGAGTGGGTATGGCGTCGCATCGAGAGCATGAAGGTGTTGGACCACACGGTTGTGGCCACGGACAGCGAAGAGGTCGCCGAAGTGTGCCGATCCTTCGGAGCTCCGGTGGAAATGACCTCCACCCGGCACCCCTCCGGTACGGACCGAGTGGCCGAGGTTGCGGAACGCCCGGCGTTCGCCGATTTCGGGGTCATCGCAAATATTCAGGGCGATGAGCCGTTGCTCCAGGAGCTTCATCTGGGAACGGCCATCTCACTGGTTCGTGACGACGGCTGGGAGATCGGTACGTGCGCTACCCCGCTCCTCGATCACGAGGCGAGAAGGGATCCCGCGGCGGTGAAGGTGGTCCGTGCTGCGGGCGGCCGAGCTCTGTATTTTTCTCGGGCGTGTATTCCGTATCAGCGTAACGGCAAGCCCTCATCGCAGGATCTGGAGCGAGAGCCGTTCTTGCGGCATATCGGCATCTACGCGTATTCCCGGGAGGCCCTGGCGCGCTGGGTCGCGATGGCGCCGTCGCCCCTCGAACAGTTGGAGGACCTGGAGCAGCTGCGGCCCCTGGAGGCCGGCATGCGGATCGGAGTGGCGGTTGTGGGGGCGGCGGATCATGGAGTCGACACCCCGGCTGATGCCGTGCGCATGGAGGATGCGCTGGCCAGAATGGAAACTCTTAGTGTCTAGAGTGTCTAGCCTTAGTGCCGAGGAAGTAGGGACCGATGGATCCTGAAGTGAAACAGACGAAATACATCTTCGTGACCGGCGGTGTCGTATCCGGTTTGGGTAAGGGGATCACGGCGGCCTCCTTGGGGCGAATTCTCAAGGAGCGAGGTCTGAAAGTGACGCTCCAGAAATTCGACCCCTATATCAATGTCGATCCGGGTACGATGTCTCCATTTCAACACGGGGAAGTCTACGTCACCGACGACGGCGCCGAGACCGACTTGGACCTCGGCCACTACGAACGTTTTACGGACGAATCGCTTTCTCAGGGCAACAGCGTCAGCGCAGGGCGTATTTATCAGGACGTGATCGCCAAGGAGCGGCGGGGGGACTACCTGGGCGCCACGGTTCAAGTGATCCCTCACATCACGGATGAAATCAAGCGTCGCCTTCGGCAACTGGCACCGGGGAACGACATCGTGATCACAGAGATCGGAGGAACGGTCGGTGACATCGAAAGCCTGCCGTTTTTGGAGGCTATTCGCCAAATCCGGCAGGATGAAGGTCGCGAAAACGCGATCTTCATTCATCTGACGCTCGTCCCGTACATCGCGGCCGTGGGCGAGTTGAAGACCAAGCCGACCCAGCATTCGGTGCGGGAGCTCATGGAAATCGGGATCCAGCCGGACGTGCTCATCTGCCGTGCCGAGCACGCGCTGGACGAAGGCACGCGGAAGAAGATCGCGCTGTTCACGAATGTGCCCCTCGAGGGTGTGATCGAGGCTCGTGATGTGGATACGATCTACTCCGTTCCGCTCGAGCTTCGGCGCCAGCGCCTCGACGATGTCGTGCTCAAGCTGCTCCAGATCGAGGCGCCCGCGACGGATCTGGCCGACTGGAGCCGAATGGTAGACCGTGTGAGAAATCCCTCTTCCGGCACGGTGCGCATTGCCGTTGTGGGCAAGTACACCGAGTTGATCGATGCCTACAAGTCGGTGCAGCAAGCGCTGATTCACGGCGGTATAGCGAACGACGTGAAGGTGGAGATCGAGTGGGTGTCCTCCGAGAGGTACGAAGCGGGCGCCTTGGAGCACCACTTCGAGGGTTTCGACGGCTTGCTGATCCCCGGCGGCTTCGGAGATCGAGGCATCGAGGGAATGTTGATGGCGATCGAATGGGCTCGGGAGAACGAGCTCCCGTTTTTCGGGATCTGCCTCGGCCTACAGTGTGCCATCATCGAGTTTGCCCGAACGGTGTGCGGTCGAACCGGGGCGAACTCGGCGGAGTTCGACCCAGACACGGTGGACCCGGTTATCTGCTTGATGGACTCACAGCAGCAAGTCACAACAAAAGGTGGGACCATGCGGTTGGGCGCCTACGCCGCCTCACTTCAAGAGGGATCCCGGGTAGAGGAGGCGTATGCCGACACGGAGATCCAGGAGCGGCATCGGCATCGTTATGAGGTCAATAACGAGTACCGCGAACTCTTCGAGAAGAACGGATTGATCATGTCGGGTACGTCTCCGGATCAGAGCCTCGTGGAGGTGATCGAACTTCCCGACCATCCTTGGTTCATTGCCTGCCAGTTCCACCCCGAGCTCAAGAGCCGACCGACCCGGCCGCATCCTCTCTTCGCCTCTTTCATCAAGGCGGCAGCGGCTCATGCTGCAGGTTCTCAGACCCAGGCAGCTGTCGGCGCTCGAGAGTAATGCTCGACCGTTTTACGTTGATCGCCGGTCCTTGCCTGCTCGAGGACGATGGCCTCAACCTGGAGATCGGGCGACAGTTGGCTTGGCTGTCGTCCGCGGTAGGGATACCCGTCGTGTTCAAAGCCTCCTTCGACAAGGCGAATCGGTCGAGAGTCGACTCTCCTCGCGGCCCTGGCTTGAAGGCCGGGCTCGAGCAACTTCGGCACGTGAAGGGAGAGACCGGCCTTCCGATCCTGACGGACGTGCACGAGGTTGATCAAGCGGCCGTTGCTGCCCGAGTCGCGGACATCCTCCAGATTCCTGCGTTTCTTTGCCGTCAGACTGACTTGCTCCGTGCGGCGGGGGCAACGGGGAAGGTCGTTAATATCAAGAAAGGCCAGTGGATGACGCCTGAGGAGATGCTCGGTGCCGTGGAGAAAACCCAGGAAGCCGGGGCGGCCAGCGTGGCGGTGACCGAGAGGGGGACATTCTTCGGATACGGAGACCTGATCGTCGACATGCGTTCGTTCCAGAGGATACGCGCGGCCTGTGGAGTGCCGGTCCTCTTCGACGGCACACACTCGCTCCAGCAGCCGGGGCGCACTTCGGGATCCAGTGGGGGCGCTCCCGAGTTCGTGCCTGCGTTAGTGCGTGCCGCCGTTGCGGCTGGATGTGACGGCCTATTCCTGGAAGTCCATCCTGATCCTGGTAACGCTCCGTCGGATGGCGCAGCAATGCTTCCGTTGGACCAACTGAAACCTCTCCTGGAGCGGGTTGTCGCGATTCGGGCTGCGCTGGCGCCGGTCGATGTCGAACCTTCCGTCTCCGCTGGCTGACGAAGGGGCTGTTGAGATGCCCGGTCCATCGGGGGACATAGATCCCCAAGTAGCCGGTCGTATACGATTGGTCGTACTGGACGTAGACGGGGTCCTGACCGACGGTGGTGTTTACGTTGGCGCCCGCCCAGGCCAAGACGCCATCGAGCTCAAACGGTTTGACATTCAGGATGGTCTGGGGATCAAGATGCTCCGCTGGGCAGGCATCGAGGTCGCGATCGTTTCAGGACGTGTCTCGGAGGCCACCTCTTGGCGGGCGGCGGAACTGGGGATCGATGAGTGCCACCAAGATCCGGGCGCCAAGAAATTACCGATCGTGCAGAAGATGCTGGACGACCGGGGCCTTGGATGGGACGAAGCCGCGATGGTGGGCGATGACCTCGCGGATCTTCCGATCCTGGAGCGTGTCGCACTCCCAGTCGCTGTGTCGAACGCGGTCCCGGAGGTCCATGCGGTGTCTCGCTGGACCACTGGGGTCCCCGGAGGTCGGGGTGCCGTCAGGGAATTCGCGCGCGCGCTTCTGACTGCACGAGGAGAGTGGGACAGGTTGGTCCGCCAATATTGTGACGACCGTTCCTAAGAGTGACACGGTGGGCGGATAACACAGCGCACGGTGACCCGGCACACCAACGACACGGCGGACGGATTTGAGAGGAACAGCCGGGCTGCGACGAAAGCTCACATTTCGGGTAGAAAAGATGAGGGTCGAAGAGCGATACTTCAAACTCGGCCATGCATCTAGCCGTGCACTCATGAACTTGTAGGGAGTGTCTCTATAGTGGCTACCAGTAGGCTATTACACGCGCAGTTATTTTTCGCCGGATTCTTGCTGACGGCGACGGCGTGTACGGACAGCCCCCCTGGCATGGTCATCGATCCCTATTTGGAGGCCATAGAAGCCGACTACATCATCTTCGGACTCAGGAGCTACCTGACTAGGAACGGGATACGGGAGGCCATCGTGGAGGCCGACACGGCCCTGATCTTTCAGGACTCCACCGTCGTCTTTCTTCGTGGGCACGTGAGGTTGACCGCGTACAACGAAGAACTCGGTACGGAGAAAGCGGTCGTGACCTCCGACCGAGGCCGGCTGGACACCGACACGAACGAATTGTTCGCCGAAGGTAATGCGGTCCTGGTCATCCAAGCCGATGGCCGGAGGATCGAGAGCTACGAGTTACGCTACATCCCTGATGCGAACCGGATCCAAAGCGACTCGACCACGGTGATGTACGACGGAGACACCATTATGGAGGGCACGAGTTTCACCTCGGACCTCGACTTCACGGACGTGGTCATTCAGAACGGTCGAACGCTCGGAGGATCGATCCGCTTCTGATGTCCAGCCCGGCCCTTGGCGTCTCTCTGCTGGGCCTCGCCTTTCTCTTGGCGGTGACGGAGCTGGAGGGGCAGCGATCCTGTGACCTCACGAGTTCGCGCCGGTTGGAATTGATCCAAACGAATGATGGGTACGTGACTTATACCTCCGCTCCGCGAATCAACTGTGACGACGGAACCAGCATTCGGGCGGACAGCTCTGTCTACCACGAGTCCACGTCCTTCTACGAGCTCTTCGGCAACGTGGTATTCCGCGAGGTGGGGAGGGAGCTGAACGCCGACCGGGCCCAATACTTCGAACGCGTGGGCCGCCTCCAAGCTCAGGGATCCGTCCGGCTCGTGAACCTCGAGAACGGGTCATGGGTGACCGGTGACGATCTCCTCCTTCTTCAGGAAGGCGACGATCGTGCCGAAGACGACGTGACGGTGCGCGGGGGCCGGCCTCACGCCAGCATCGTTTCGAGGGCGGCACGCGATTCTACGGACGTCATCCCGGGGGCTGCCCGAGCGGAGAACCTGTCGGAGACTTCGCAAGTTCCGGCCCCTTACGAGGTCGATGCGGATCTGATCCATCTGGTGGGAGATCGCCTGTTCCAGGCACGGGGACGAGTGGAGATTCGTCAAGAAACCTTGCACGCCTACGGTGATTCCTTGGAATTTCAACAGGACATCGGTTGGCTGACCCTCTTCGACAACGCTCGCATCCTTTCGCAGGACACGGTGTCGGGAGACACGTTGGACGTGCGCGGAGACACGATCACGATGAATCTGCCCGACGATCAAATAGATGAAATAGAAGCACGGGGCCGGGCCCATCTGCTGGCCGATGACATCGAGATGCGGGCACCGGTGATTCGCCTCGTTTTTCTGGAGGAGGAGTTGGAGCGGGTATTCGGCGTGCGACGGGCCGTCGAGGAAGGTCTCACGCCCGTGATCGCGGGCGACCTGGAGTACGCCTCGTCCGGTAATCGAGCACAGCCTGAGGTGTTGGCCGAGGATTTTCGCCTGACGGGGGACTCCATCGAGGCGTACTTGCCGGGAGGGGAGCTGGAGCGGGTATTCGCCGCGGGGACCGCCAGGGGTGTGTCGTCGGCAAGGGATTCCCTGAACACGTCAGCCACCGATGAACTCTTTCGGGACGACTGGATTTCGGGGGACACCATCATCGCGACTTTCTCGTCGGTTTCGGTGGATCCTGGCGACCCGGGCCCAGACGGAGTGGAGCTTGCGGAGCCGAGCGAGCCGCAACTCGACTTGCTTATAGCCCTCGGTCAGGGCGGTCAGGCGAAGACGTATTACCGGGCGGCCCCCGATTCAACGACGACGACGGCTGGACCTCCGCCGCTCGATCTCCACTACGTCACGGGCGATGAGGTGCGCCTCTACATGAAGGACGGTGAGGTCGAACGAATGGAGGTGGTTAACCCCGACGGGGCTGTCCTACGGCCGACAAACCAATCGAGTCCGCCAGTCGCCGCCCCAGAGCCGAGCGGGGGAGCCCCGCCTCCGCCCGGGGCGGATGGCCAACCCCCGCCCGTTGATAACGGGTCACCCACTGGCAACGCCACGGGCAACGGCGCTGGCCCTGGTGGTGGAAATCGAAATACGCATGGAGGTGTGTGTTGAGTGACGTCGATTCGGGGCCTCGTGACGGGGAGGGTGCCGAGGGGTTCACCTCTCCTTCTGCATCCGGCACGGATCTCGTTGTGCCCGCCCGGCTCCGGGGTGAGGGCCTCTTGAAGGTCTACCGGAAAAGGCGAGTGGTAGACGATATCGACATCTCCGTCACTCAAGGTGAAATCGTCGGCCTGTTGGGGCCGAACGGTGCCGGGAAAACCACCACTTTCCACATGCTGGTGGGATTGATCCCGCCCAACCGCGGCCGGGTGTTTCTGGACGAAGAAGATTTGACCGATGTTCCGATGTATCGTCGAGCTCGCAAGGGCGTCGGCTATTTGGCCCAGGAGCCGTCCGTTTTTCGAAAGCTCACGGTCGAACAAAACGTGAAGGCGATCCTGGAAACCCTGCGCATGCCCAAGGAAAAGGAAGCGGCCCGCCTCGAGGAGTTGCTGAACGAGCTTTCACTCGGCCACCTACGGCGGAACAAGGCGTATTCACTTTCGGGGGGGGAGCGCAGACGTCTCGAGATCACGAGAGCTCTGGTGCAGAAGCCAAAGTTCATGCTCCTCGACGAGCCGTTCGCCGGCATCGACCCGATTGCGGTGCACGACATCCAGGACATCGTGGCCTCCCTCAAAGAACGCGGAATCGGCATCATCATTTCGGACCACAATGTTGAACAAACCCTGGAGATCGTCGATCGGGCATACATTATGTATGAGGGTCAGATTCGCATCAGCGGTACCGTTTCCGAGCTGGTGTGGGACGATGAGGTGGCGCAGATCTATTTGGGCCCCTCGCTGACCGAACGGATGAGGGGCCGGTTCGCGAGGCCTCCCGGCGGAGAGGCGGTATAAGGCCGCTGGGAACCAACATTGGAGAATTCAGGGCAACCGAAGACTCATGAGCGGATTCAGCACCAAGCTCTTCCAGAGCCAGCAGCTCCGCCAGGAGATGAAGATCAACCCACGCCTGTATCATGCGATGGAGTTGCTCTACTTGCCCCTGCTCGACCTTCAGCAGCATCTCAAAACGGAGATGGAGGAAAACCCCTTTCTCGAGATGAGCGAGGCGGACGTCGAGGACGACGTAGAACTCGGGGAAGACGATAAAGACGATCCGCCCGAGGACGAGATCGATTGGGAGGCAATCCTCCTCGACGGCTTCGAGGTGGGTGGGCGGCGCGAGCAGTACGAGGCCGTGGAGGTATATCAACGCGCGCCGGTTGAGACGACGGATCTTCGAGATCACCTGCAGGACCAACTCCGGCTGCTCGACCTGACGGAACGTGAAGTACGCCTGGGAGAGGAGATCATAGGGAACGTAAATGACGCCGGGACGTTGACGTGCGAACTCACGGAGGTCGTGATCGGGGTAAATGCGTGGTTGGAAGACGTGCGTTCGGTTGCCCAGAAGGAGGTCGACGCCCTCGAAAATTCCGGAAAAGATCAGCGAGAAGATCGGCGGGAAGCTCAGGCGGAGTTGGATCTGCTGTTCCAACCGTACCAGATGCACGAGGCCGAAGAGATGCTCCAGAGCGTTCAGGGTTTCGATCCGCCCGGCGTGGCCGCGCGCGATCTCCGGGAATCCATATTGATCCAACTGCGGCAGCTTGGGAGGACTGATTCGTTGACCTATGAAATCGCGGAGAGGTTCTTCGATGAGCTGGTCAGCCACCGTTGGGCCGATGTGGCGAGAGAGATGAGTGTCAAGCCGGTCGAGGTCCAGACCGTGGCTGACGAAATCGCCAAGCTCGATCCCAAACCCGGCATGAAGTACTCGCCCGATCCCGAGCGCTACATCGTGCCTGATCTCATCGTCGAGAAGATCGACGGCGAGTACATGGTTTTCGTCAACGACACGAGTCTCCCCCGGCTGCGGATTGCGCGATCCTATCAGAGCCTGGCGCAGAACAAGGCGCTGTTCAAGGGTGAAAACAAGGAGTTTGTTTCGAGAAAGCTCAACTCGGCGAACTGGATCATTCAGGCGATCGAGCAACGCCGGCAGACGATGTTGAAGGTCATGGCGTTCATCGTAGACCGCCAGCGTAGCTTCTTCGAGAATGGTGTCCAGCACTTGAGGCCGCTGACGCTCCGGGAAGTCGCCGATCACATCGAGATGCATGAGTCCACCGTGTCGAGGGTCACGAACGAGAAGTTCGTGCAGACTCCACGGGGGGTCTTTCCGCTGAAATACTTCTTTTCGAGCGGGTTGGCGACGACCAGTGGCGAAGATATCTCCGCGAGGAGCGTCAGGGACAAGATCCAAAAGCTGGTTGATGAAGAAAATGAACTCAAGCCCCTTACGGACCAGAAAATCGTTGAGCTCCTCAAGACGAATGGAGTCAAAATCGCGAGAAGGACGGTGGCAAAGTACCGGGATCAGCTCGGCGTTCTTCCCGCACGTATGCGAAAGCGTGTGTGATGGAGTTGTCGGCGCGGGCGCGTGAGGCCGCAGTGAGCCTGACCGCCGAGGCTCGCCGTGATTTTGCGGTCGTCATCCCTGCCTTCAACGAGGCGCCCGTCGTTCCAGCGTTGATCTCCGAACTCCGCGCGACGTTCGAGCGTTACGACCTGAGCGGCGAAGTCCTGTTCGTGGATGATGGCTCCACGGATGGAACCGTTGATCTAGTGGAGAAGGAGGCGAATGCTTGGCCTCTCTTGAAGGTGCTGCGCCATCCCACGAATCTCGGCAAGACAGAGGCGATCATCACCGCGTCCCGCGCCACGGAGCGGACCTATCTGGTCCTGTTCGACGCGGATCTCCAGCACCTGCCCGACCAGATTCCACGGTTTCTCGAGAAACTCCACGCCGGATGGGATATCGTGACGGGGCGAAAAATCGGGTTTTACGACAAG
>SMVB01017648.1_pt1 | contig 20048 bp, 19 predicted proteins | sample 2456461 | NCBI WGS metagenome assembly SMVB01 (sample SAMN11095934, study PRJNA526329) | marine sediment metagenome | biome: Marine sediment; feature: Surficial sediment; material: Deep marine sediment; isolation source: Hadal surficial sediment | place: Pacific Ocean | collected 2014-05 | depth...
CACTACCACCGCCGCCACCACCGCCACCAGGACCACCACCAGAACCACCACCGCCGCCACCACCAGGACCACCGCCGCCGCCACCACTACCAGTAGCACCACCAGCAGCCGCGTCGTCGCAAGTTATGACGCCGCATACAGTGGCGGGACTGTAGATCGAGCTCACCGTTCCCATGAAGATGGCGCAACTGGCGCCCGCAAAACCGCGGTGGGTGGTCCGTGCGGTGAAGCCCCGAGTCTCTCCGAGAAGCTCCATGGTGATCCCCTCACTGATCGTGAAGGGTAGGTCGGGCGCGGAGTTGGAGTACTCATAGTTGTCGATGGCGTATAGCGCCTGCTCCGTTGCAAGGTTATGGAGGTCGGCCTTCATCACCGCGATATACGCCTTCTCGCGGGCCCCCATCAGGTTGCTGCCGATGGTGGCGAGGATGCCCAGGATGACCACCACCACCAGCAACTCGATCAAGGTGAACCCGCCGGTCGCGCGAAGCCTCGGTTTTTGGCGGCCGCCGGCCCTTAAGCGCGGCAGTTTCTGCCCCTTTTCGGCACTTTTTTTCAAGTCGGAATCGCTTTTCGCGTGGTACAGCCTGGCCGGTGGGCACTTGACCCCCCGCCCTGGCATTGCTTGCAACGGTTATGCCAGGGAGGGCCGAGAGAGGAGCCGATCCCTCGGGCGATGGTTCCGCGCGGGCGGTTGAAGAAGGCACGAAAAAATGGTACAATTTCGCCCGTCTATCAGCGATGATAGCCCGTCCCCCCCTGACTGAGGGTCGCCGGTTCGCGGCTGTTGGCCCGCATATGTCTCAGAACAAGAAACGAGATCCGAGTGAGTCCTTGGAGCTGGCGCATCTGTACGAGCGAGCTCCAATCGCGCTGTGTGTTACGGACACGGATCACCGCTACGTGCGCATAAACCAGCAACTTTGTGATATCAACGGTAAGACCATCGAAGAACACGTGGGTCGTACGGTCTATGAGGTGATCCCTCATCTCGCCGATCAGATCGTCCCAATGTTTCAGGGCGTGATCGATACGGCTGAGCCTGTGCTGGATCATGAGGTTCGTGGTGAAACGTTGAGCTTTCCAGGTGAAGAGCGCTTTTTCTTGGGCAATCATTTCCCGCTGATTTCAGAAGCGGGAGAAGTGCAGTACGTACATACCATGGTTCGTGATATCACGGATCAGAGGCGGGCGGAGGCCAGCCTGAAGGAGGCGAACGACCGGCTCGAGGAGCGTGTGAGACTGCGGACGGCAGAACTCGTGGGCCTCGGTGAGGAATTGGATGTGGCAGCCGCGGAGCGGGTCCGGGCGCAAGAGGAAGCCAGTCGGAATAAGGCTGAACTGGCTCATGTGTTGCGCGTCAGGTCGATGGGCGAACTCGCAGCCTCGATTTCCCATGAACTGAATCAGCCTCTGACGGCGGTCTTGACGAACGCACAGACGGCTCTGCGGCTCATAGGAAAAAAGAAGCCCGACCTGGAGGAAGTTCGCGAAATCCTCGAAGACATCGTATCGGATGACAAGCGTGCCGGTGAGGTCATCCGCCGCCTGCGTACCCTGTTGCAGAAGGGTCCCGTGGCGCAGGAGACCGTCCAGCTCGATGAGCTCGTCTCGGGGGTGCTGCCCCTGGTCCGGAGTGATGCCTTAGGTGCAAACGTCAGGATCAGCGTAAAGTCTGCCCCGAATCTACCCCCCGTCGAGGTCGACCCCGTTCAGGTTCAACAGGTCGTCATGAATCTCCTGGTGAATGCGATCGATGCGATCCGGGGGCTCGAATCGGAGGGGGGGGATATCGAAGTGGAAATTTCGCGCGCCGGGAAGCAGGGTGTGTCGGTCACCGTCGTGGACAACGGGCCGGGTATCCCAGCAAAAGAAATCAGCGAAGTGTTTAAGCCCTTCGTGACGACCAAAACCGAAGGCCTGGGAATGGGCCTGGCCATCTGCAAGTCGATCTTGGACGCTCATGGTGGCACCATTTCCGTTGAGAACAGTGCTCCGCGAGGCTGCTGTTTCTCGTTCGTACTTCCTCTGAAACAGCGGGCCGCTTCATGAAAACGGCGCCCCACGTGTACCTCATCGACGATGATGAGCCCGTGAGGAAAAGCGTGGCACGGCTCCTGCGGACCGAGGCGTATCAAGTTGAGGACTATTGTTCTGCCCAGGAGTTTCTCGAGACGTGCCGCATGGCTCAACACGGTTGCATCGTTCTCGACTTGCGGATGCCCGGATTGTCCGGGGAGGGTCTTCAAGACAAGCTTCTGGCTATGAAAGAGGCCCTGCCCATAATCGTTATCACCGGCCACGGGGACCTGCGGATCAGGGCCAGCATGTTAAAAAAGGGAGCCGTCGCTTTCCTGGCCAAGCCATTCGACGATCAGGAGCTTCTCGATGCCATCGAGGCGGCCCTCGTGAGAAACCGTAGGGAGGTGGAGGAACGAAGCGAAGCCTGACGGCTGCCCCAGGGTGACCGGTTCGAGGCCCCTCATTCCTGCCTGGCCTGCGGACTGGAGAGCGTCGCAAGGCGGCGGTTGATCTCGGCAACGACCTGCCGCGTCCCCTCGCCGCCCAAGCCTCCATATTCTGCTTGGAACTGGTCGAGCGTGAGCCCTTCCGGTAGGTCGTGCAGATCGGGCAAGTAGTCCTCAATACGGGCGCCCCTCATAATTCGTCGCTGTGTCGCGCGCGCGGACGCAGCGTCCTGAGTAGCTGCCAGCGCGAACCTGTTGCCGGCGGCATCCGCCGCCAGATCGGCGAAGGAGAACCCGCTTCCGCCCGGCGTGGCGTCCATGAGCTCCTTGGAAATCCCGACGGTAATCGAACGATCGGCATCGGACAGGAGCGTCAGCGCGGCGCTCACCCAGAAGTGCCGGGGCCAATCCGGCCGCCCGTGTGCCGTGATGCGATCCCGCAGCGCTTCGACTTCGGGAATACGGCTCTCATCGAATTCACGCCGGGCGAGATCGGCCAAGCGCTCGTCGCCGAGAATGACGCCGAGCGCGAGGATGGCGGCTCGGTTGAGCAGGACGGGATCGGTGTTGTGCGAGTTGTCTTCAGCGAATCTGAAGGCGATCTCCAGCAGCCTGACGAAGCCCGCGTCGCCGTCGGGAACCTCGTCGGCCGCCGCCAGCAGGTGCAGGCCTACGGCCCGGGTCGCCGCGTCCAGCTCGTCGTCGATCCCGGTGGCGGTACCCCAGGTGAAGATGCCCGCAGTCAGAACCACGACGCTGACGGCCGCGATCAGATTACGTCGTAACGCGAGCCCGGTCAGCGCGCCCATCGCGGCGCTAACGGTGGCGATCTGGATCTGGGGCCTGATCGGGAAGTAACCGTAGTTGGCCCAGAGGGCGGTGACGGCCAGCACAGGTGCGAGGAGGATCGCGATCGCGGCGGCCCGGCCCAGGTGCCGCGCCCCGACCGCGAGCATGAGCAGCGCACCGAGCAGCGCGAGCCCGCCGACCCGCAGGACCAGCGCCGCCGCCGCCCGGGCCGCGGGTTCGCTCAAGCCCAGTAGGCTGGCCAGATCGACGGCCCATTCGGGTGCACCCAGCGGGCGGGGATCAGGCCCAACCCAAAGGACGACGAACCACAGGGCCAACAGCCCACGCCACAACCACGGGGTTGGGGAGAACCGCTGATCGGGGCGCATCTTCTCAGGGATTCTCGCCGGCCAAGCGCCGGGCCATCAACTCCGCCGAGTCCCGTTGTGAGTCTTCAATACTCCCAGTTCCGAACCACCGCTGCATCCTCCCCATGTTGGTGGTTCGGGAAAAGTTCAGATAGTGGAGTGCGAGCCCGCCGGGGATCTGCACGAACGTCTTCACGCTCTCCTTGTAGTACACGACCTGATAGAGATCCTGGCCCTCGTTCCACACCACCTGGGAGTGCTCGGCTGCCATCCCGCTCTCAGAGAAGCGCCTGATCGAGTTACACGACTTCGTGGGTGAAAGCAGTGCCCGGATCCCGCCGGATTCGACACACGAAAGATCCCCCTCGGCCCACACCTCCTCGATGCGTGACGAGGCCTCCTTCCGGAACTCGGCGTCTGTGTAGATCTCCAGGGCGGCGGTTGGATCTGCCAGGCTCGTTTCGAAACAGGCGAACATTTCGGTTCGGATGAACGACTTCGAGAACTCTTTCTCAGCCTCTACTTCCTGGTCGTTGTCGTTCTGCCACGGGTAGGTCACCTCGACGGATGCTTCGCACGGGCCAAGCAAGAGTGCTGCGACCGCCTGATCCACTTCCATGGTGACAAGCTCCCGCATGCTCGCCACCGTGGCCGAGCGGTAAGGCTCGCTCAGCTCCAGATCGTCATGCGTGAAGCGGCGCATCTCACCCGCGATCCGAGCGTCCAACGGCAGGGTGGCCAACCATCGGCCCAAGTCCGTGCTCAACTCTTGCTGGGCCGAGATCCCCACCACCGTTGTGAGGAACAGGAACGTAACGATGACTGTGCGCATCTCGGGCGATCCCCGTGGTGAGTGAGCTTCCAAGGCTAACCGGAGCGGGCGCCTGGCTCCATAGGACTTTAGTCCAATAATGTCGGATCGCATCAGGGGGTGCGCTCCCCTCCGTCATTGCATGGGCGAACGGCGAGCGTGCAACTTGGCCTCGGAACACACCTCATGCGGGCTGCACTCGAGCCTTTGGTGCTCCTGGTCCGGTCCACTCACTCACGGAGCCGTGGATGAACAAGAAGCAGGTCGGCGCCTGGGCGCTCTTCGACTTCGCGAACTCGGTCTACCCGGCGGTGATCACCACCACGGTCTTCTCGATCTACTACGTCGGGACGATCGTCGGGAACGAGGCCGGCCGGGGTCAATGGTGGTGGGGCGTGTCCCTGGCGGTTTCGGCACTGATCGTTGCGGTCACGTCCCCGTTACTCGGCGCGATCGCCGACCGCGCGGGCGCCCGGAAGAAGTTCATGCTCGCGTACACGGCGATGTGCCTGATCGGCGTGCTGCTGATGACGACGCTCCGTCCCGGCATGGTCGTCGCCGGCTTCGCGTTTTTCGTGATCGCGAACGTGGGGTTCGAGAGCGCGCTGGTCTTCTACAACGCATACCTGCCGGAAATTGCCCCGCCGGAGAAGCAGGGCTGGGTCTCCGGACTGGGATTCGGGGTGGGGTATCTGGGGTCGGCTCTCGGTCTGCTCATGGTACTCCCCTTCGCCGAGAGTCGCATCGGGCTGGTCTGGCCGGCCGTAGCAGCTTTTTTTCTGATCTTCTCACTCCCGGCGTTCCTGTACCTCCCTCATGACGGGGCAGGGCGGATGAGCGTGCCCCGGGCGGCCGTGTGGGGCGTCACGAGCTTTCGCGAGATCGTGAGCGAGGTGTGGCGGCTCAAGGAGCTCCGCAACTTCCTGATCGCCTTCTTCTTCTACATCGACGGCGTGCTCACGATCATCGTGACCGCAGGGACGGTCGCTACAGAGACCTTCGGCTTCACAGGCACCGAGACGATCGTTCTCTTTCTGGTGGTTCAGCTCTCCGCGCTCATGGGCGCGTTCGCTCTCGCCAAGCCTACCGATACCCATGGGCCCAAGAAGGTCCTGAACGGCGTGCTCGTGCTCTGGATCGTCGCCACTGGGTCCGCATTTTTCATCCAGGACCCGAGGGTGTTCTGGGGAATGGCGGTTGTGGTCGGATTGGGTCTGGGTGCGGTGCAGTCCGCGAGCCGGAGCTTCATGTCTTCGCTGATCCCGGAGGGCAAGGAGGCCGAGATGTTCGGGTTCTATGCGCTGTGCGGAAAGTCGTCGTCGGTCCTGGGACCGCTGCTCTTCGGTGGCGCCACGCTCCTGTTCGGCGGCAATCAGCGACCCAGCTTCCTCGTGATCATGGTCCTTTTCATCATAGGCCTCGTGCTCCTCCAGCGCGTGAACGACCCGAAAGTAGGGGCTAGGTGATTCCGGGCGGGTGCGCGGTCACGTCCGCCGTAACCTGCCGCCACCCATCTATCTCTTAGCCGGGAGTGCGTGTAGCTTCGGCTCGGCGTGTTGCGTCCCGAAAAAAGTGCGGGAATCGCGGTTGCGGGAATCAAGGAGGGAGAGGATGAGAGAGACGGACGGCCCGGTGCTTTCTCGACCACTGGCATGCCTGGCCGCAATGGCTGTCCTGCTTGCGGTCGTAATCAGTGGGGCTTCGGTGGGGGTCACCGCCCAAACGGCCGCGGCTCCCGACCTGGTGGGGGTGTGGAACGGCGGCTTCGGTGCGCGTCCGGTCAACGGACCGAATATGCCTTGGACGCCGGACAATTTCCCCGTGCTCAACGAGCGTGCGGTGGCCTTTCAGGGGGTTTTCGATGAGGCGATCGCACCGAAGTACGATTGTGTTCCATCGGCCTCACCGGCGCTCCAGTACGACCCCTATTTCATGGAAGTCGTGCAGTGGCCGGATCGGGTCATGTTCCGGTACGAGAAGGACGACGTGCTCCGTAACGTGTGGCTCGATGGGCGCGAGCCGCCCCTGAACGAATACACCGTCCAAGGTTTCTCGGTCGGTCGATACGAAGGCGATGCGCTCATTGTCGAAACGACACAATTCGTCTTCGACATCACAGGATTCGACGACTACAACGGGATCCCGTCGTCCCAGCTCAAGAAGGTGACCGAGCGGTACTGGCGCGAGGGGGAGGAGTTGCGCATGACCCTGACGGTCGAGGACCCGTTGTTCCTGAGGGAACCTGCGTCATACACGACACGCTGGCTCCCGGCCCGCGAGGGCTACAAACTCAATCCGTACGAGTGTGATGCGGAAGAGGCGCGTCGCGCGGTGAAGTACATGATTCCGAAGTACCGATAGAGGAAGTACCGATAGAGACTGTGCAACCTCAAGGAGCCAGACCGGTGAAACTACTTTTCTGGATATCGTCACTCGCTGCTGTTGTTGTTCTCGGACTCGTGATCACGGGTCTCCCGGCCGAGGCGCACCATAGCAGCGGGCCGTTCTACGATGACACCAAGGACGTGGAGGTCATCGGTACCGTCACAAGATTCAACTTTCGGAATCCGCACTCGTTCGTCTTTATCGAGGCAGAGAATGAAGACGGCGAGATGGTGGAGTGGGAAGTCGAGATGGGCGCGGCCGTGAGCATGTCCCGCCGTGGCTGGAACCCTGAAACGATCAAGGCTGGTGACCTGATCAGGGCCGTCGGTAATCCGTCGCGAGCACCAGGGACCTTCGGCCTCTGCTGCGCGGAGCTCACTCGGCCGGACGGTAGCCCGATTCAGCTCGTGCGTCTCGAGACCGATGACGTGCCGCTGCGGATGGTTGCCTTCGTGCCTTTGACCTCCGAAGAGTAGGGAGACATCAACATGCGTCACATGCTTCTGACCATTTCGACGGTGTTCGCGCTCGCAGCGCTTGCCGCGCCCGCGGACGCACAGTTCAAGATCGGCGCCCAAGGTGCCCTCATCACCAGCGTCGACAGCCTGAGTACGATTGTGACAGGTGCGGCAAACCTGAACAACACGTTCGGCCTAGGCGCCCGTGTCGCCTTCGACCCGCCGCTCTCGCCGATCGGTGTGGTGGGCCAGGGCGTTTACTACTTCACCGACGTTGACGATTACAGCTACTCGACCTATTCGCTCGCGGCACAGTTCACGCTCTCGTTACCGTTGATCAGCCCCTATGCGCTCGGCGGGTGGCAGTGGCGTCGGACGAGCTCTGGGGGAACGAGCAACACCGAGAGCGGAGCCATGCTTGGCGTGGGCGTCCAACTGAATTTTCTCATTTCCGTCTTTCTCGAGGGCAACTGGGAGTTCCACGACGAAGTGCCCGGGTTCCCAGACTTCGACAACAACCCGATCGTCATCAAGGGTGGGATCATTTTCGGTTCTTAGGTGCACTGCACCGGGCGGTCTGGATGATTCGGGGGGCTGTTTCGGACAGCCCCCCGTTCCTTTTGGTCTGCCCCCGGGAAGTCTGGTGTTCCGTCGCCAAAGGAGGGAATCATGCGTGGATCGCTCGTCTCGGTTTGGAGCCTGATCGTGCTCGCCGGTTGCCAGGCTTCCCCCGGCCGGCCCGATTATTCGGCGGTATTCGACGGGTCGGGAGGCCGCTGGATCGACCTCACTTATGCCTTCTCTGAGGAGACCATCTACTGGCCGACCGAAGACGGATTCCGGCTCGACGAGCTCGCGTACGGCGAGACGGATCAGGGTTATTTCTACAGTTCGTACAGGATCTCGACGGCGGAGCACGGTGGCACTCATCTCGACGCCCCGATTCACTTTTCTCGTGGCGGCATGTCTGCCGAGCAGATCCCACTCGATCGGCTGATTGCTCCGGTGGTGGTCGTGGACGTATCGGCCCGCGCCACCCCCGACTACCGGATCGACGTAGCGGACCTGGAGGGGTGGGAACGAGAGCATGGTCTCATTCCCGACGGCGCGATTCTGCTTCTACGGACCGGGTGGGGAGAACGCTGGCCCGACCGGCTCAGCTACTTGGGAACGGAGCGCACGGGGCCGGAGGCCGTCGCGGAGCTCCACTTTCCCGGCATTCATCCGGATGCGGCCCGGTGGATTACCGATCAACGAAACGTTGCGGCGGTGGGCATCGACACCCCCAGCATAGACTATGGCCAGTCTTCGGGGTTCGAGGCCCACGTGATCATCTATGGGGCCAACATTCCTGGGTTCGAAAACGTGGCCAACCTGGATGAGCTTCCGGAGGTGGGTGCCTTCGTGGTGGCGCTGCCCATGAAGGTCGCCGGCGGGAGCGGTGGTCCGCTTCGGATCGTGGCGTTCGTTCCCTTGCCATCCGAGGAATCCTGATCGTGATCTCACCGGGGAAGGGTCTCTCGCGGGTCCGGATCTCTCGCTTGGACAACGGCCATCTCGCCGACCGTATGGACGTCGTGACCGTGGAGGAGCCGCTGGAGATCCGGGTGGAGTTCACCCGGGACGGAGCGCGCGAGACGTCCGCGGTCTCGGTCACGATGCGAACGCCTGGCCACGACTTCGAGCTGGCGGCGGGATTCCTGTACGGCGAGGGACTCGTGCGTCGCCGGGAGGATGTCGCCGAGATCAGCTACTGCCAGACCGACGAGCCCCAGAAGTACAACATCGTCGTTGTAAAGCTGCGGCCTGGAGCCCCCTTCGATCCGGACGCCCTTTCCAGAAATTTCTACATGAGCTCGAGTTGCGGGGTGTGTGGGAAGGCGTCGTTGGAGGCGGTGGAGGTCCGAGGGTGCGAGCAGATCCCGGACGAGGGCCTGAGCCTGGACCCGGCGATCCTGAGTGGCCTGCCGGAGAAGCTTCGAGCCGAGCAGGGCCTCTTCGACCGGACGGGCGGCATCCACGCAGCAGGCCGCTTCGACGAATCAGGCGAGCTCATCTCGGTGCGCGAGGACGTGGGGCGGCACAATGCCGTCGACAAGATCGTGGGTCAGGCTTTTCTGGACAGCGAGCTCCCGATGGGAAGGACCATTCTTGCCGTCTCCGGACGAACTTCGTTCGAGATCATGCAGAAGGCCTTGGCGGCGGGCATCCCCCTGGTCGTTGCCGTGGGGGCCCCCTCCAGCCTCGCGGTGGACCTGGCGCGGAGCTTCAACATGAGCCTTCTCGGCTTCACGCGGTCCGACGGCTTCAACGTCTATGCAGGAGCGGAACGTATCGCGGGGTGAGCGGCGTTGGGGCCGGTGTTTTTCTCCTCAGCTTCGCTTCGCTGGAGCGCCCCTAGAAGACCGCCACGCCGCCATGACGGCGAACGCTACCGCTGAAGCGCCGATCCCCAACAGAGTGGGGTCCAGCAGGGGAGATGACCCGGAGAGGTCAGCAAGCTCGATGGAGATCAGTGTGACCACCCCAACGCCGCTGGCCGCCAAGGCCTCGGGCACGCCTGGCAGACGGGAGTACAGGCCCGCCACGATCGGCACGAAGAGGCAGACCGCCATCAGCGCGTAAAAGATGCTGAGGGCCCCGATGACCGAGGGTAACACGAGTGCCAGGAGCACGCCCAGCCCTCCCCCCGAGAGAGCGGCCGCACGAGCCACCTTGAGCACCTGAGCGTCACTCGCGTGGGGGCGTACGAATCGCTTGTACAAATCCTTCGAGAGAGACGTGGACAGCATGAACAGGATCGCATCGGCCGAGCTGATCTCCGCCGAGAACACGGCTGCGAGTCCCAGACCGCCCAATAGTGTGGGAAGCCCTGCCGTGAGCACCAGCATCAGCGCTTGCTCCTGGTCCGCCAGGGCGGGGTCGTAGGTACGGGCGATCATCCCGAAAAGCGGGGGAGCCAGGGCGAACAGGAAGAGAGCCACCGCCGTGGCTGCCAGGCCAATCCGAATGGCGCGCTCATCGATCGCTCCATACACCTTTTGGATCAAGCCAGGCGAGACCATGAAGTTGGGACCGAGGAGCGCCAGATAGATCCATCCGGATCGGCCCCCTTGCCAGAAGTTCAGGTAATCCGGCGTGTTCGGTGCCGCGGCGACCACTGCATCCCAGCCGCCAGCCGCCCCCCACGCCCACGGCAACGCCACGGCGAAGCCGGCCACGAGGACGACGAGTTGCACCATGTTCACCCACGCCGACGTGAGGAGTCCTCCAGCGGTGAAGTAGGCGGTGACGACGATCCCGCCGATGAGTACACCTGCCCAGTGCGGCGTCCCTGCGACAAAGCTCAAGATCTTGGCCATCGCGATGAGTTGTGCTGCCAGGAGCGCGGGCGTCCCGATCCAGAGGAGTGCCGTGATGGTCGCCCGAACCGGGCGGCCGTATCGGAATTCCAGGTAGTCCCCGACCGTGTAGAGGCCTTTTTCGCTGGCGATTCTCCAGATCCGCGGTCCGATCCAAAACGCCAGCGCCAGCGTCCCCACGCCGGCCGACCCGACCCACCACCAAGCGGACAGACCGTCTCGGTAGCCCAGCCCAGCGGCTCCCACCGTGCTTCCTGCACCGATGTTCGCCGCCAGCACCGTAGAAAAGAGGAGCACCGCGCTCAGGCGACGGTCGGCTACGAAGAAGCCCTGGCTGGTCTCGACGCGGCGGCCGACCCACAGACCTAGGCCGATGAGCCCTGCCGAGTATGCGAGTATCAGAAGGAGGGTCGCGTTCAAAGGCAGTGGCTTGGAAAGGGGTCCCTCACCTGCCCGCGCTGATGTCCCTCGCGGCGGGAATCCCCGGAATCCCGGTAGCCGCCCGCACTGCCCGCACGATCGCCTCTGCCATCACGTCGGCCGCCAGGGCCCCGATCGTCGATACCGAGGCGGTCCCGGAGAACGTGCCCAAGGCCAAAGAGAACACGATGTCTCCGTCTCCAGGCGTGTGGGCGGGATAGATCGTACGCGCCAGGCCATCCTGGGCCATCTGCGCGACCTTCGTCGCCTCGGCCTTCGTGAGTGTCGCGTTGGTCGCGACGACACCGATGGTCGTGTTGGCGCCGCTTTGGGGTTCGTTCAACACTCCCTCCCGAAGCAGCTTGCGTGCATCAGCCAGTCCGCGTCCATCGGTCGTCCGAACACCCGCGATGACCGACCCCGTCGCCGGATCGATGATGTCCCCCACAGCGTTGACCGCAACGATGGCCGCCACGGTGAGTCCGTCGTCGAGCGTGATCGAGGCCGTACCGACACCTCCCTTCATGGCGCGGGCCATGCCACGCAGTTTCCCGACCGTAGCGCCGGCGCCGGCGCCGATATTCCCTTCGGCGGATGTCTCGGTGCTTGCGTGGGTTGCCGCGCGATAACCACAGTCCGCGCCGGGCCGGATGCGCGGGTCGTCCCCGATCGACAAATCAAAGAGGATGGCGCCGACCACGATCGGTACCACGTTCGGGCCCACCCGATACCCGATGTCCCGTTCGTCCAGATACCGCATGACTCCGCTCGCAGCGTCCAATCCGAACGCGCTGCCACCGGAGAGCACGACCGCGTGTACCACCTGCACGGAATTCACCGGATCGAGCAGCGCGATCTCTCTCGTGCCCGGTGCGCCGCCACGGACGTCTACCCCCCCCACTGCCCCACCCTCGGCCAGCACCACCGTGCAACCGGTCAGTCGCTCGCTCAGAGTAAAGTGACCGACCTTGAGACCGGGAATGGCCGTGAGCCCCCACGCAAGTTCCTGCGCCTGGGAGGGCGATTGTATGCTCAGGAGGATCAGAGCGGCGCCTGCCACGGCGAGGAGGGCGGAGCCGAAGTGAGTTTTCATGCTGTTAGCGATTTCCGATCGGTCTGGCGTCGTGTTTTTCGTACAAACGAGTGGCGCGATCATCCATGGGCACGTGCCGGCCCTTGATGAAGACTTCGGTCACATTCGTTCGGATATCCAGGGGGTCTCCGTCGGCCACGAAGAGGTTCGCCATCTTGCCTTCCTCGATCGTTCCGATCACGTCGTCCACCCCCCAAATCTCGGCGGGCCAGACCGTGAGCGCTCTCCAAGCGTCCTCCGGGCTAAGCCCATACGCTGTGGCCAGGGCCGCGTGGTATGGCACGTTCCGCGCCTGCGCCTGCGTACCGGTCGAGAACGCGATCTTCACACCAGCCTGCACCAGTATGCCTGGCTGGGCATAGATCGCATCATAAGGAACATCGTTCTCCGGAGTCACCCTGAGGGAGCCCAACACGACCGGGACATCCGCGTCGGCCAACTGCTCCCTGACTTTCCAGGCGTCCCGCCCGCCCCGGATCACGATGCGCAAGCCGTATTCATCTGCGAGAGCCAGCGCGCCCTCGATTTCCTCCTGGCTCTCCGCGTTGATGATGGCGGGCACCTCACCGCGCATGAGAGGCCGCATCGACTCGTACACCAAATCGATGTCCTCGAGGCCGCCCTCCCGAGCGAGATGGTAGACCCTCGCTTTCTCGAGTTCGGCCTTGAGTTCCTCGACCCGCTCTCTCGCCCGCTCCGCTCGCCTACCGCTGAGCCGGACGAAACCGCGCCGGGGGGAGGGCGGAGGGGGGGAGTAGTTCACCACGTATCCCGCGTTCGACTTCACGGACATGTCCTCCCACGTCCACCCATCCATGTTGATGAGGGCCGCCTGTCCGCTGATCACTCCGCCGTCCGGCGCGGTGATGGCGCTGGTCACCCCATTGGAGCGGGTGGCACCCAACATCTCGCTTCCGGTGTTGACGGCCACGATCGCACGCATATGAGGGTTATACTCGCCCAGTTCGCTGCGCATGTTCATGGTATTGATTCCACCGATCTCGTTGAGACCGATCGATGTATAGGAGTCGATCATCCCTGCGTATACGAACTGACCCGATGCGTCGATCATGGTGGATCCTGCCGGGGCGGAGACCGATGTGCCGACCCCGGCGATCCTCCCGTTTTGCACGAGCACGTTGGCGCCAACAATGCGCTGTCCATTACCCACCACCACGGTCCCGCCGTAGATGAAGAAGGTGCCTTCGGTCCCGACGCCGGATTGGGCGGAGAGAGCCGGAACGAACGCCAGCATGGCGACTGCCAGACCGATCATAACTCTGCTCATCGGTCTTCGTCCGTTGTGATCCGGATCCTCAGCAGCTTCTCCATCGTGTCGGCCTCGGCTCGATCGAAATACACGATGCCGTCCACGATCGTCATTTCGACTCGCGCCGCTGGATCGAACGGATGGTGGTTGAACAGTGCGAGGTCACCGTCCTTGCCCACCTCGATGGAGCCGACCTGGTCCTCCACTCCGATCTGAATCGCGGGGTTCAACGTGATCATCCTGAGAGCCGCGTTCTCACTCATCCCACCGTACTTCATTCCGACTGCCGCCTCCTGGTAGAGCCTGCGGATCCGCTCGCCCGAGTCTGAGTTCACACTCACGATGACACCCCGGGATGCCATGATGGCCATGTTGTGGGGGATGGCGTCGAAGGCTTCGACCTTGTAGGCCCAATTGTCCGCGAACGTAGACGCGTGGGCCCCGTGCACGGCCAACTCCTCGGCGACCTTGTAGCCCTCCAGGACGTGCTGGAATGTGTTGATCCGGAAGCCGAAGTCCTCGGCGACCCTCATGAGCATCAGAATCTCGTCGGCCCGATAGGAGTGGGCGTGGACCAGGATATCACCTGCCATGATGTCCACGAGGGCTTCCAGACGCAGGTCCCGTCGCGGTTCGATGCCCCCTTCATCTCTATACGTAGCCCACCCGGCCCGGTACCCCTGGGCCTCGGTGAACCACCAGCGGAGCGTATGTTCCACGCCCATTCGGGATTTCGGGAATCGCCGGAGAGAGTCGGGCACCGATGTGCTGGCCCGGGTTACGTTCTCTCCCAGCGCAAACTTCACGATACGTGGAGCACCCTCGAAGTACATCTCCTCAAGGGGCCGGCCCCAGCGCATCTTGATGATCGCGGATTGGCCTCCGATCGTGTTGGCGCTTCCGTGGAGGAGGTGTGCGGACGTGACGCCTCCCGCCAACGCCCGGTAGATGGTCGGGTCGTCGTTCCGGACCTGGATCCGTACCTCGGGCGTCACCGACTCCGAGCCCTCGTTGATGCCCTGGTCGATTGCCGCGTGGGAGTGGGCGTCGATCAGCCCAGGCATGAGGTATTTGCCGGTCCCGTCGATAACCCGAACGCCGTTGGGAATTTCGATATCTCTGCCGACCGCCGTGATCCTGCCGTCCCGTACCACCACCGTGCCATTCTCGATGATCGCTCCGGTAATGGTGAGGACCGTGGCGTTTCGAATCGCGATGTCTTGTGCCACCACGGGGACCGATGCCGCCGCCGGGGCGGATGCCGCCGCCAGAACACCAATGGCGGCGAGAGCGGCGAACCCGTGTCTAGGCAAGGGCCTCATCGTCCTCCTCCTCTCCGTCTATTAGGGCCGTTTTCGTCGTCTTCGCCGTTGGACTGGGGGGTGTAGTCGAAACGCTGTCCCTCCACGAAAACGTGGAGAATGTGGGTGTCGTCGTCGAACAGATCACCGTCTGTGACCAACAGGTTTGCCAGCTTCCCCCGCTCGATGGTCCCGATGGCTCCACCGAGGCCCAGAAGCTCCGCCGGTGTGGTGGTGACCGCCCGAAGGGCCTCATCCGCGGAGAGCCCGGCTTCTATCGCGCTCGCTACGAGGCTTCGGAAGTCACTTACGTCTGCCCCGAAGGAGGACAGAGCGATCCGGACGCCGGCATCGACCAAGGTGGCGGCGTTGCGCCTCGTGGCCCGGGCCGTGGCGGAGTCGGCTGCCTCGTCGGCTACATCATCTCCGGCAACGGGCGCGACGTGGTAGTCGAAGGCGCGGCCCGTGACCTGATTCGGGTCCGGGAAGTCGAGTGAAACGATCACAGGGCGTCCTAGATCCGCGAGGAGCTCGGTGGCCAGATAACCCTCCTGACCGCCCAGGAACACGTAGTCCGTCACGCCCAGCCGCGCCGCGAGATCGGCCACTCGTGTGAAGTCCCGCTGGCGGGAGGCGGCGAACCAGACGGGCATCGTCCCTCTGACTGCGGGGATGAGAGCCTCGTGCTCGGGATCGAACTGGGGCCTTGGTGAGGACGCCGGGTCTGTCTGGAAGGCGGCTTGAACCCGCATGTCGTAGCGCGTGTCCTCCCAGCTCTGCTCGATGTAGGCCAGTGCGCCCATGAGTGTGCGCGGATACCCCCGCGTCCGTCCGAATGCGACCTGCATGCTGATCGGAGTCCGAAGGATCTGGGAGGCCCTAGGCCCGTTGCCGGTACTCATGGCTCCCGTTTGACCGGGGAAAAGCCCCCCTGGGAAGGCGAGTCCGACGGTCGTCACACCTGCTTTGCGTAGGGTCTCGAGATGCTCCTCGCTTCTGTCGAAGGCCTCCACGGCCATCCGGAACGGTTGAAGGGCCGGGCCCGGGCCCTCGGCTCCGGCCGCTGGCCTCCCCCCACCGCGGCCTCGTCCCCCGCCGATCTGTGACAAGCCGAGACTGCTGGCTGCTTCGATCATGCCGGCGTAGACCGTGTACCCATCGAGATCCAGCCGGATCGCATCGGACGGTGCCGCGATCCCCGGCCCCACGTCCTCTATACGGCCGTCACGGAAGACCACCGTGCCACGCTCGATGACGTTGCCCGGGGCTACCAGAATTCGCGCGTTGACGAGCGCGTACACCGATGCCGGAAGGGCCACTTCTTGGGTTGTGCCAGGAGTGGTGACGGCGAGTTGTACCAGGCCGCCCCACAGCAGTGCTCTTAGTACCATGTTGGGTAGCCCCTTAGAGTCCCACCGCAGAAGCCCACTGGGCGAGTGCCGCTTTCACATTGTCTTCGTCGTCCTGGGACGACGCCCCACTCGCGCCCACGGCGCCCACGGTATAGCCGTCTCGGACGATCGGGACCGCACCCTGGAAGAACCGCAGCCGGCCGCCCGTGGCCTCGTTCATGTTCTGGTAGAGGGAAGAATTCGCCCGTTCCGCGAGCTCAGCGCTCGGCCGACCGAAGATCGCGGCGCCCATGGCCTTACCGATCGCCGTGTCCATGGTCGTGGGGCGCGCATCCGGCATCCGGGTGGCAGCGATCAGGTCGCCCCGACCATCGACCACGGCAATGCTGAGTCGAAGGTTCTTGCTTGCGGCATCCCGCTGCGCCGCCGCGATGATGGCTTGCGCTTCGCTTAATGTGAGCCGTTGTGGGCCGGTCTGTGCCGTGAGTTCCGCCGGCGCGCCCGCCGACGCAGTCACGCATCCTGCAACGAGCATGATCGCGACGATGGCCCGCGAGATTCTTGTGATCTGGTTCATCGACATTCTCCAGAAAAAGTCGGCGGGCTGGCTCAGAAAACGGAAAGCGCGGTGCGCACCGCGTCTTCGTCTACCTGTGATGCCGCGCCACTGCAGCCCATCGCGCCGATCAATTCGCCGTTTCTCATGATCGGCAGGGCGCCCTGGAAGGGGTAGAGCGGCCCCGAGAGCGTCTCGTTGAAGCTCTGGAAGGCGGGGGAGTTGCCGAAATCCGCCATATCCCCGCTGGGTCGCCCGAACAGGGCCGACATTCGTGCCTTGCCGCGAGCGACGTCGGTCGTAAAGAACCGGGCGCCGTCCATCCGGGCGAGTGCGATCAGGTCCCCGCGTGAGTCGACGACCGCGCAACTGAGGCTGACCCCCAGCGCCGTCGCCGCCTCCTGGGCGGCGTGGAGCGCTGCCATCGCTTGGTCGGCGGACGGGCCCGGGGGGGCGACTGGGGCACCTCTCTGCTGCGCAGCACCTGATGCGGCGAAGATTACGGCGGCGAGCACACCGCTCAGGAGAGCAGACCCACGCTGAACTCTAGACATTCTGATTCCTCCTGAAGTCGGGCTTCTCGACGTCGCAGTCGTCCGAGGTGAGCATCCCTGACCGCCGGGCGCCTCAGCAGACCGACACGCAGCTTAGTCGGATCGGGGTGACCGAGCCACCTAGCGGTGGTTCTACCGGTAGTTGCCGAACTTGAGCTCCATCCCCCAGTCCTCTCCTCGGAGTAACTCCATGACCTGCTGTAGCTCATCCTTGGAGGGGCTCGTGACCCTCAATTCGTCCGCTTGAATCTGGACCTGGACCTTTTTGAATCCGTGGCCCTTGACCGCCTTCACCATCTTCTTCGCGGTCTCCTGGTCGATGCCCTGCTTGAGGCCCAGGGTCTGACGAGCCCGCCCCAGACTGCCGATCTCGACCCCTCCTTGATCCAGGTTCTTCACGGGAACGCCTCTTCGCGAGAGCTTCTCGCGGACCACCTGAAGGACGGCCGTCAGGCGATATTCGTCATCCGCCTCCAACTTGATCGCCCCGCCGCTCCGGTCGAATTCCACCGTGCAGTCCGTGTCTTTGAAGTCGTAACGGACGGCGATTTCTTTGCGTGCCTGATTCACTGCATTGTCGACCTCCTGGAGATCGACGCCGGTGGAGACATCGAACGAGCTCTTCTTGGCCATCGGGATCCCTCGGTGTGCCACGTTGGTGTGACGAATCTCCGAAATCTGTCGTTCCGGGGCCGGATGGTCTACACTGCCGCCGAAAAGTTGTACTACCGCCGTAACTAGCACCTCCGCGGAAATTCGTACTGCCGCGGAAATTCACACTGCCGCCGAAGTTCGTCAGGCTACGGAGATCATGAGCGCACAGTCCGTCACCCACCGCTGTACCCACCGGTGCACCACACTCGTGTTGGGTAGTGGCGTGGCTGGCCTGACCTATGCGCTTCGGGCAGCACGGCACGGTCCGGTCCTCATTCTGACTAAGAAGTTCCGCAGCGACTCCTCGACCAACAGGGCTCAAGGTGGGCTCGCCGCGGTCCTCGATCCCACCGACTCCTTCGATCTGCATGTGGCGGACACCCTCGAGGCGGGGGCCGGTTTGTGCAGGCGGGACGTGGTCGAGGTCGTAGTACGCGAAGGGCCCGCTCTGGTTCGGAGTCTCACGAAATTGGGCGCCACGTTTGCACATGCCGACGGCGATTCCGCGGGTCTCGATCTGGGCCTGGAGGGGGGGCACAGCCGACGACGAATCGTACATTCGAAGGATCGCACGGGGCAGGAGATCGAGAGTACCTTGCTCGCTGCCGTCGCCGAACATTCCGAGATCACGCTTCTCGAGCAGCACCTCGCGCTCGATCTTTGGGTAGGCGCCGATGGCGAACGCGTCAGGTGTTTCGGTGCGTCGTTTCTCGACCAGGAGACTGGAGCCGTCGGGTTGGTTCGAGCGGAGCACACAATGCTCTCCACCGGAGGCTGTGGAAAGGTCTACCGGTATACGACCAACCCCGACATCGCTACCGCGGACGGCGTCGCGATGGCGGCGCGGGCCGGATGTTCGCTCGGGAATATGGAAATGGTCCAGTTTCACCCGACCTGCCTTCATCATCCCGACGCGAAGAGCTTCCTGATCTCGGAGGCGGTTCGCGGAGAAGGTGCGGTGCTCCGGAACCTGGCCGGTGAAGAGTTCATGAAGGACCGCCACCCCCTCGGGTCTCTGGCTCCGCGCGACGTGGTCGCCCGAGAGATCGACCGGGAGACCAAACGCCGAGGCGACAAGTTCGTCTTGCTGGATACATCAGGCATCGGTGAAGATCGATTCAAGGAGCGGTTTCCGGTCATCTCGGCGCGCCTTTTGGAGTACGGGATCGTTGCGGGTCGGGACCCCATTCCGGTTGTTCCCGCGGCGCACTATATGTGCGGCGGGGTGGCTGTCGATCTGGACGGGCGTACCGAAATCGACGGGCTATTCGCTGCCGGTGAAGTGGCGTTCACCGGTGTACACGGAGCCAACCGGTTGGCGTCCAACTCCCTGCTCGAAGCCTCGGTGTTGGCGGAACGGGCCGGAGCCATTAAGCCGCAACCCGCTGAGGGATCCGAGCCGCCCCCACCGCCCCCGCCGGGCACGGACCCGCCGCTCGCCGACCAGGGAGTGATCCTCGACCACGAGTGGGATGCGGTTCGAAGCCTGATGCTGAACTACATGGGATTGGTGCGATCGCGTGGGCGACTGGATCGCGCCGTAACCCGGTTGACGGAGATGCGAGAGTGGTCGGACGACCTTTACCGAACGAGCCAGCCGTCGTCGGACCTGGCCGAGCTTCGTAATATCTCGCTCGTCGGGTTGATCATGGCGATGTCTGCCCGTGCGAGAGAGGAGAGCCGCGGGCTGCACACGCGGCTCGACTTTCCCGAGACCGACCCGGTGCCGCGCGAGTCCTGGAGCCGGTTGGGGGAGGACGGGGTGGAGGTGACGCTGCGGCCGCTGGGGTCTTCTGAGCCGGCGCCGCTGGTGGACTAGCGGGCTCTTTGCCTGAACCGGAGCACATCGGTCCGCGTTCAGTTCCCCTGAATCGGCGTGGCATACTCAAGAAGATCCTTTGAAATCCCTTTCCCTCGGTGCAGCGTTCAGAGGGTGGAATGCTGGCGCCCGGTCTCGCCGCGTGGTCGTTGATCGCGTTTGACCACGTCCTCAATGACAAGGAAAGGTCATGAACATCTGCAGGATAAGTCTATCAAGCCATCTGATGATATTGGCCGTAATGGCCGTGCCGCTCACCTCGTGTACTGAGGGTGACGACAGCCTTTCGCCGGCTCGAGACCTGGTAGGCACATGGGTCGGTGACGACCCCGTTGGAGGCCTAGTGTACCGAGACAACACGTACGCGGTATCCACGGCGCCGGACGTC
>SMVB01236412.1_pt1 | contig 20046 bp, 16 predicted proteins | sample 2456461 | NCBI WGS metagenome assembly SMVB01 (sample SAMN11095934, study PRJNA526329) | marine sediment metagenome | biome: Marine sediment; feature: Surficial sediment; material: Deep marine sediment; isolation source: Hadal surficial sediment | place: Pacific Ocean | collected 2014-05 | depth...
ACTTTGGCCCACACGCGACACGCTACGCACATCGACAACCGTACCGCCATCCGCGGCGCGCACGCGGATCACGACGTCGTCTTTGAAGCCGAACCAGAAAGAAGTGTCCGTGGCTTCGATCGTCCCGGCGCCCGGGTTCGCATCCACGAGGTCGAGACCGAGATCATGGACCACTCCAAGTGCTCGCTCGAAGACCTCGGTCGGTCCTGAGTCCAAAACGAGAGGCTCGATGTCGGGGTAGGCGGCACGCTGTATCTCGGCGAGTGCCTGGTCGTAGGTGTGGGGATTGCTCCCTGCGCGTAGCGCGACGACTTTGTCGAACTGTGGTGGATCGTCGACGTCGGTGGTGATGTTGTGGATGCGTGGATAGGACGCCGCCGGCGCGATCTGAACGCCTACCATCCCGACGGTCGCGCCGGCTACGAGCACGCTTCGCCAAAGATTCGCCTTGTCGGCGTTCAGGCCGCGCACGTAAGCCATCGATAGAAGCAATAAGCTGGTCAGAAGAAGCAACGCCGCGAGCGCCGTGGCCAGTAGGGTGATTGCGCCCCCGACCTGGAAGGGCCACAGGCCAAAACGGGTGCCGAGAGCGCCGATAGGTAGGCACAAAAACGCGAATAATGCTGCCGCCGCGAGCGCTTTGGACCACACATGTCTCGTGTCGCTCGGCGCCGATCTCGCTTCTCGCTCCGTCATCGTTACCGTCTCCTGATTCACAACGGTCCTAAGCTTGGATGCGTTCTTTCAGAGTTTAACTGCTGGCGAGCCCGTGCAGGGTTTTTTGGAGCGAAGCGCCGTGATTCGCTTGGAGGAGCATGGCCGCGATCCGCGCGAGTAAGTGGCACTGACAACGTCGGAGTTGGCAGAGACCGAACCACCGTCGCGCGTGCGTTATTCAGAACCTGACCCGTGACGACCGGCTATGGTCTCGAGCTCACCGGGTCGGCGCATATTGCGGGATTCCATCCGTTCGTTCTAGATCCCAAGGACCGGCTGAAAGCGGGATTCCCGACGGAGTGGCGCTGAGCGGCGAGGTTGTCGCGTGCTATAGACTCGGGCGATGAAACATTCCCTCGTTCTCATGCTCATGCTCATGCTCACGGTCGCGGCCGCATGCTCGAACGATTCGCCATCCGAGCCGGAAGGTGCGCGTGCGACGAAGCAGGAGCTCCACGAGCTCGCCAAGGCGCGCGTGATTCGGGGCATGCTCGCCCGGACCGACGGATACGCCTACGCCGTCGATGTGTCGCTTCTCATGATCTTTGCGGCTCAAGAGGGCGATCGCGAAATGTACGAGTCGCTTCGCGATTTCGCTATCGAGCGCTACGTTTTGAACGATCCCGACGACCCCTATACGCGTGGGTTCGTGTTGTGGCGCTACAGCAAAGACCAGCAGCCGGACGCATCCGGAACGACAGAAGCGCTGCGTCTCGCCGAGGGACTCTGGCGCGGGGCCGAGGCTTTCGGCGAGAGCGAGGATCGGGAGTGGGCCGTGACCATTCTCGACGGCTATGCGCGTCACGCCGCCGTGGAGCAAGGCGTCTGGATGATTCGGAACTACTTCAATCTCGGCACCCGCTCATTCGCGACGAATTCGTTCCTCGTCGACTACGCGCCCGACTTCGTCGCCGAGGTCGCCGCGGCGACGGGTAGGGAAGACTTGGCCGAGGTCGCTAGGCAATCCTACGCGCTGATCGAAAAGGCCCAGGCACCGATCGGTCTGCTGTATGACATGATCCAGCCCGAAGTGGCCACGCTCTTCGACGATGAGAGCATGGTGATCTTCTCGCCCAATGACGCGATCCAATTGTCGAACACGGCCACGGTCGCGGCCTGCGCCGTGGTCGGGCTTCCCGAGATCGCCCGTGCGGTCGTCGATTTCTCCCACGAGCGCATGCCCGGTCTCCGGGGCACGTATTACGGCCGTACGGGAGAAGTGGCGCGCGACAAGCGGCCCGGCATCGAGGCTTGGGCGTCTCTCGTTCGACTCGCGGTCGCTCTCGACGATGACGAGGCGCTTGCGACGTTCTACCCGTTTCTCGTGAGCAATGCCGGACGTCAGTGGCGGATCCCGAAAGACGCGTGGCTCTACGTCGCAGCGGAGCTTCTGCTCGGACTTCAGGCTGTGACGTCCACCTCGTGAAGTTTCAAAGCGCTGATGTCGCGCGCTACTACGACCAGAACACGGCGAGCTTTCTCGAGCACGGACAAGGCGGTGCGCACGGCATCATTCATCGAGCCGTTTGGGGCGAGGGCGTTTTGCGCCGCGAGCAGGCCTTTCACTTCGTGCACGATCTTCTGCGGGCCCGAATTGCGGATGGCGGCGCTCAGCGCATACTCGATCTCGGTTGCGGCGTGGGCGCGAGTCTGGAATATATCCTCCGCGGGACAAGTGCATCTGGCTTCGGCGTCACCAACAGCCCCATCCAGGCACAGCTCGCGCGCGCTCGGCTCGGCGATCGCGCAAGCATAAGCGAGCTCGATTTCTGTTCAGCGCCGCTTCCGGCACCTATCGACCTCGCCTTTGGCATCGAGTCCTTCGTCCAGGCTCCGGATGCCGCAGCGTTCTTCGAGAACGTATCGAAGGCGCTTGCGGCGGGTGGATACCTTGTGCTTTGCGACGACTTTCTCGCCGGTGACGCCGGCGATGATGATCGCTTTGTGCGCGAGCTCCGTCGCGGGTGGCAAGCGAGCTCGCTCCTTCAAACCGAGGCGGTGGATGCTCTTGCTGCGGAGCACGGGCTCGAGCTCGTCGAGGATCGAGACCTGACGCCGTGTCTCGAGTTCGACCGGCCTCGCGATAGGGCGCTCGGCCTACTCATCGCCCTCACACGACCCTCCGTCTCGATGAGCGCCAGGCTCGGGAGCCACTTGGGAGGCACGCGCTCCGTCAGTGCTTGAAGCGTGGGCTCGTGACTTATCGCTATCCGTGTCTTTGAAGCGGTTCCTTAGCCCTTGGAAAGTTTTTTGTAGCGGATCTTGTGAGGGCGGTCGGCTTCCTTCCCCAAACGCCGCTTTCGGTCAGCCTCGTAGTCGGTGTAATTCCCGTCGAACCACACGACTTGGCTATCGCCTTCGAAAGCGAGGATATGAGTGGCGACCCGATCGAGGAACCAGCGGTCGTGGCTGACGACGAGCGCCGTACCGCCGAACTCGTAAAGCGCCTCTTCGAGGGCGCGGAGAGTGTTGACGTCGAGATCGTTCGTTGGCTCGTCGAGAAGCAGGAAGTTCGCGCCTTCTTTCAACACCCGCGCGAGATGGACGCGGTTGCGCTCGCCGCCCGAGAGATCGCCGACACGCTTCTGCTGGTCGGAACCGTTGAAATTGAACCGGCTCACGTAAGCTCGCGACGGCACCTCGCGATCCCCGAGCTTGATGAACTCGTGCTCGTCCGAGATCACCTCCCAGACGTTCTTGTCGGCGGGGAGCTCGCGCTCTTGATCGACATAGCCCAGCTTGACCGTGTCACCGATACGAAGCGTCCCTTTGTCGGCAGACTCTCTGTTGACGATCATCCGGAGAAGCGTTGTTTTTCCGGTGCCGTTCGCGCCGATCACGCCGACGATCCCTCCTGGAGGTAAAAGGAAGCTCAGATCTTCGATGAGGACTCGGTCGTCATAACCCTTGCACAGATGATCGGCCTCGAGCACGATATCGCCGAGGCGGGGGCCCGAGGGGATGAAAATCTCGAGATCGTCCGCAACTTTGTCGTGCTCTTGGGAGACGAGCTCCTCGTAGCGCGCGATGCGCGCTTTGCTCTTGGCGTGGCGCGCGCGCGGCGCCATGCGGATCCACTCGAGCTCGTTCTCGAGCGTCTTGCGCCGCTTCGACGCGGTCTTTTCTTCCTTGGCCAGGCGCGCTTGCTTCTGCTCTAGCCAAGACGAGTAGTTGCCTTTGAAGGGGATGCCCTGACCACGGTCGAGCTCCAGGATCCAGCCGGCGACGTTGTCGAGAAAGTAGCGGTCGTGGGTGACGGCGATGACCGTTCCCTCGTAGCGCTTCAAGTGCTGCTCGAGCCACTGCACGGTCTCGGCATCGAGATGGTTCGTGGGCTCGTCGAGCAGCAGGATATCGGGCTCTTGTATGAGAAGGCGGCAGAGCGCGACACGGCGGCGCTCGCCTCCAGAGAGCAGGTCGACCTTGGTATCGGGAGGAGGGCACCTGAGCGCGTCCATCGCGATCTCGAGCTCGGTCTCGACCTCCCAGCCGTTTTTGGCCTCGATCTTCTCCTGGAGCTCGCCTTGGCGCTCGAGGAGCTCGTCCATCTCTTCGGAGGACATTTCCTCTGCAAATCGCTCGTTGACCTTCTCGTACTCGTCGAGAAGGCCGAGGATTTCCTTTCGCCCTTCCTGAACGATTTCTTTGACGGTCTTGCCGGCCGTGAATTGCGGCTCTTGCTCGAGATAACCGACTGTATAGCCTTTGGAGAAGCTCACCTCGCCGACATAATCTTTGTCGACTCCGGCGATGATGCGCAAAAGCGTGCTCTTGCCCGAGCCGTTCAGGCCGAGGACGCCAATCTTTGCGCCGTAAAAGAAGGAAAGATAGATGTCCTTCAGTACTTGGCGTTTCGGCGGGTGGATGCGTCCCACGCCGACGAGAGAAAAGATGATCTGTTTGTCGTCTGGCATTATTGTAGTCGCCGTACTTCGAAGAACAGTGGCTGCTCCTCCCAAGTCTCGCCACTGTAGCCGCCATCCGCAATCGTGATGAAAAAGTCGATGCGCTTTACCTCGGGAGGAGCATCGACCGCGGGCGCTCCGAAGTCTTCTTTCGAAGGTTGAGCGACGGTGAGGCTCGCGAGCGCCAAGCTCAGGCCAAGTAACAGGGCGGCGCATCTCATGATTTAGTCTTCTCCCGCTCGGCCTTCACCATCTCGACGAGAACGGCCCGCGTCTCTTCCGGGGAGTGAACTTCTCGTAGGAACGGCACGCGGACGCCGCGAAACCCCTCCGAGGTCGTGAGGCGCACGTGAAAGCCGAGCCGGTCCACCGCCGTCATTTTTGCTTCGTTGCCTTCGAGCCCGGAGGCGGCGCGCGCGAGCAGGACGAGTGCCTCTTCGTGATCGGCGTTCATGTGATAAAGAATGCCGGCCTTCGCGTCCGCGAGCGGGTCCGGAGGAGCGGCGAGGTAGTCCTCGGCCGTGACCCAGCCCATGACGCCAAAACCACCGACGAAATAGAGATCGATGAGCTCCATCTGGAAAAAGGCAAAATCCTTGAAATCCACCCAGTAGGAGGCGTTCTCGTAGCGTTCGAGGTAGCGCTCGCGCACGGAGGCGAGCGCCTCGTCCGGGGTGCGCGCGACACGTCCCATCAGCGTCACGCGGCCGGCGCCGAGCGGATCTTCGGTGGCCTCGGGCTCCGTTACGAGGAGGCTCGCTCGGCCGTCGGCGAGGATGTTCTGCGTGTGCATCGCCATCGTGCTGATGAGAAAAGTCGGGGCGCCACTCTCATCGAGCCCGTACGGGGCGACGGACCCAAAAGGCCAGCCTTCGTGTTTTCTCGACTGCGTCGTCAGCGTGCCGACGCGGCCGAGATGGATGAGCGTGCGTGCCCGCTCCGCATGGGTCGGCTCGGGAACCTGCGTACTCGGGTCCGTCTGAGTGGGTCGAGCGTGTTCCGAAGTCTCTTTCGCCAACTTTCCGTCCTTTTCTAGCCGCGAGTGTCTTTGGCGGCCCGTAGGATTCTAGCGCGAATCTAGAAAGCAAAAGCATCTAGACTCTGGCTCGAGCGACTGAGGGTGTCTCTTTTTCTACGCGTACAATTATACATAAAACATGTACTATTGTACATATTCTCGCGTACAATTATACACACAAAGTGTATTTTCGTACGGAGGAGTTATGCCTGGAAAGACGTACGATCGCGTTTACGACATCGCCGTCGATCAGTTCGGCTATTTCACGGCGGCGCAAGCACTCATCGTTGGAGCAACGAGACAGTCACTCGAGAGGATGACCAATCGCGGCAACGTCGACTGGGTAAGCCACGGCGTTTATCGGGTCAACGCGATCCCCGCCACAAGATTTGACGCGTACATGGAGGCCAGTCTCTGGCCAGTACGAGAACGTGGTGTTCTCTCGCATGAAACCGCGTTAGAACTTTACGCCATTTCGGACGTGAACCCCGACAAGATCCACTTGACCGTGCCGAGACGATTCCGGACTCACCGCACAGTCCCTTCACTGTACGTCCTCCATCATGCTGACCTCGACGATCATGAAGTGAGTTCCGTCGAGGGCATTCCAACAACAACGGCCGTAAGAGCTGTCGAAGATTGCCACCAGGCACACCTCGGCCCCGCGCTAATTGGGCAAGCAATAAAGGATGGGTTTGAGCGAGGCCTCCTAACTCAAACCCAAGCCAATAACCTTCGACAACGTTTCTCCCCGGAGAGATAGCGTGATATTCGTTCGCCCGAAGAGAACCCCTTCCAGTGTTCGCGCTCTCGAGCAAGTCGTCGGACGATACGCAAAACATCACGGGATCGCCCCTGGCCGAATACGCCGTTCGATCTCCTTCTGCGTGCTCGGTGCCACCTTGGACCGCGTCCGAACCTACGACGACAATCCCGCCTTTGTTATAAAAGGAGGTGTGGCGATCGAATGGCGCCTCCGCCAGAGCCGTGCGACGAAAGACTTCGACGCCATCTTCAAAAGTAGCTCGAGCGAGCTCGTTGACGCTCTTGATGAAGCATTCAAGAATCCGTACGAAGGCTTCGTTCTGCGACGTGATGCTGAGCTGGAAGATATCGGCAAAGCGCTAAGGGTGCCCATAAAGATTCAATTCCATGAGAGGAGTTGGGGTACGGTGCCACTGGAAGTCTCTACTCCTGAAGGAACCAGCGTTCCACACGAGTCCGTCCGCCCTACCGATTTGGCAGACTTTGGGCTTGTGGGTCCTGCGGCACTGCCTTGCATCCCCATCCGCCGTCAGATTGCAAAAAAAATACATGCCTTGACCCAGCCACCCGAGGAGGGTCGCGATAATCCGCGATTTCGAGATCTCTTTGATCTCTGGCAGTTGAAAGATCGGGTCCGCGCGGACCCGGAATTGCGCGCCGAGTGCAAACAGATCTTTAGACTGAGAAAGACCCACACATGGCCGCCGAAGGTGACCGTCTATGACTCGTGGGGCGAACCCTACCGGACGATGTCGACTGACGCGCGATTGGCGGTCACAGATGTTCACCAGGCAGCCAATGGTCTGGAGGAGTTCTTTGTGAGTATCGAGGCGTTCCGCTCGAGAATATTTGCATCGGAATTTCGAGATATTCCCGATGCAATAGCTGAGAACACAGATCTCCGAGACGTGATATATGAGCTCGTCGGCGAGCAACCCATCCCAAGTAAGGTGCTCGAAGAGCCTGAAAGACTTGCCAGATTCCGCCAAATCCTGGAAATACTAGTCTCACGGGAGATAGATGTATCAGAAGCGGTTCGCAGAACGGAACGTTACATTCCGCGTCAAGAGTCGATTCATCGTGTCAGCGATCGCGTTTTTCCAGACGGCTGGGCTTCAGAACTGGTCCGGACGCAGTTCAGCCGGTTCTACAATCAAGCTCTTATGATGCAACTGCTTGCTGAGGGTCACACAAAGTGCTTCGTACCGCATTCGTCTGAAGAAGTGGCGAATTCCCCTTGTTCACAGCAGCTGGCGGGCCGGGAGCACGAGCTGGGAGTGTTGTATCAGCGGTTGATCGATTACTATTCAGCTGGAGAGTGGAGTGCGGAGCCAAGAATTCCTGACAATCCTCACTGCACGCACGTGGTTCGCCCTAATTGAATCTAAGATTGGCAGTAGAGACGCGTAACGTCCTTGATTGCTAGGACGCGGTTTCGAGTCGTCACGCCTTTCGAAGACGGTTTATAGAGGCAACGGAGGCTGAACCGAACCGGCTGCGATATCATGCGGCCATGAGATACGCTGCTCTTCTTGCCACGCTCGCCCTCAGCTGCGCGAGCCATGCGGAGTCCCCGTCCGATCGCTATGAGATCGACCCGGAGCATCTCACGGTGGGCTTTCTCGTGGAGCATGTCGGCTTCGCCAAGGTCTTCGGGATGTTCCGCGAGGCCGTTGGGTCGTTCAGGTTCGAAGAGGAGACCGGCGAGCTCTCGGACGTTCGCGTGGTCGTGCAAACGAAGAGTGTCTTTACCGGTGTCGAGGCCCGGGACCGACATCTGCGGAGCGGGGACTTTCTCGCGGTAGAGGAGTTCCCCGAGATGGTCTTCGAGGCGGACCGGATGGTGCTCGAAGACCGCGGTGGTGAGCTCGCGGGCCGTCTGACCATCCGCGGGGTGACGAAGTCCTTGACTCTTTCTATAACGTGGAACAAGAGCGGGGAGTCTCCACTGCCTGGCAATCCTTATGTCGCCGGCTTCTCTGCGCGCGGCCGCTTCGAGCGAAGCGCCTACGGCATGAGCTACGGCGTGCTCGATGGGCTCGTCGGGAACGAGGTAGAGCTTATTCTCGAGCTCGAGGCGCAGCGGCAGTAGGGACTCATGCGCGCGCTCCCGCCTCTTGTCTTCTTTCTCTATTTCAACGCCCTCTTTACGTTCGAGAACATTCCTTCGACGCCTGCGATGCGTCTCGTCTTCCTGCTCTCAATCGAAGTCGTGCTTCTTCTCGCAATCCTTGCCGCGGTCCGCAGTTTCGGATGGAAGCTCTCCCGCTTCGCGAAGGCGTGCCTATCCTTCTTGATCCTGGCCCTCGTGCTCGTCCGCTATGTCGACATTACGGCGCTCGGCGTTTTAGGTAGAGAGTTCAATCTGCATGGCGACTTCCCCCACGTCCATCGTGTCTTCGCGATGTTCTGGGAAGCCATGTCGCTCGGAAGCGGGCTTATAGTGCTCGCGATGGCGGCGACCATTGTGGGCAGCGCGTTCGCTCTCAATTGGGCGGGCCTCACAGTGTGGGAGCGGGCGCTCGGTAGGAAGACCCTGCGTCAGTTCGTGCTCTACGCCGCTCCGGTGTTGACTTTGGGTTTTTTTCTCGCGGCAGGCCGGGCGTTCTCCGTTCCGACGACGTCGATCGTCCGGAGGCAAATACAGAACCTTCGGGCGGGAGAGGCCGACCAGCGCGCCGCCGCCGAGATCGAGTGGCCGCCACAGAACCTCGAATCGAATCTCCACCGGCTCGGCGGCGCGAACGTGTTTCTCATCTTCCTCGAGTCCTACGGGGTCACGTTGATCGAAGATGCGCATCATTTCGATGCGATCGGCCCGCGATTCCGCGCGCTCGAAGAAAACCTCAGACAAGCCAAGTACTATTTTGCTTCGAGTCAGATCTACTCTCCCACCTTCGGCGGTGGCTCTTGGCGGGCTCACGCGACTTTTCTGAGCGGCTTTCACGTCGATAGCGAACATCTCTACAACGCTCTGCTCGCCTCGGACCGGGAAACGCTCGTCTCGGTGCTCTCCGGGCACGGGTACCGTACGGTGGCCGCCGAGCCCGGGATCAAATGGTACTGGCCCGACGGTAAGTTCTATGGTTTCGACCGCATCTATACGTTCGACGACCTCGGCTATAAAGGCCCGCCCATGGGCTGGTGGAAGATCCCCGATCAGTTCACGATGTACCGTCTCTACCAGGACGAGATCCGCGGCGCGAGAAAGCCGCTCTTCGCCAAGGTCTCGCTCATCATGAGCCACATCCCGTACTTTCCCATCCCGGAATATGTGGAGGACTGGTCGCGCTTCGACGACGGCACCGCGTTTCAAGGAAGCCTCGACTCCGTCGCACACGATGCTTACCGAGATCTGAGAGAGCTCTCGACCTGGTATGTCGAGGCCTTCCGCTACGAGCTCGATATCTTGGAGGGGTTTCTCCTCGACTATGTGCCCGAAAACTCCCTCGTGATTGTTGTCGGGGACCATCAGCCGCCCAAGCTCGTCACGCACAATAACGATAGCTGGGCGGTCCCGATGCATGTCTTCAGCAAAAGGCCGGAGCTCGTCCGTGCTTTCGACGCTCTCGGATTTCGAGAGGGGCTGGTGCCGCTGCACCCGACTTCTTTGACGATGGCAGGGTTTCTGTCGAGCTTTCTCGAGATTTACGACGAGCCGGCCCCGGCAAACGAGGCTACCGGCGAGTAAGCCATGTCGCCGGCCGTTACTTCGTTGCGCCGTCAAGGAAGCGCGGTAGCCCTGCTGGGATTCGCCGGTATCGCGCTTTTGGCCCTCTCGCAGCCTATTTGGCTGGTGGGCTCGTTGGTGGTCTGGGCCTATTGTCTCTACCTTTTGTTTGGGGGTCTCGAAGAGAACATCCGCGACGGTGAGTCGGCGCCTCTCGCGAGCTTGGGATGGCCGACGCTCGTAACATTGGCGCGAGGAATGCTTCTTGCCGTCGTCGCGGGCTTTCTCTTCACCCCGATGCCGCTCGGGGTTCGCGCTTACTTTCCCGCGGGCGCTTATACGCTCGCTGTTTTGCTGGATCACGTCGACGGGCGTCTCGCGCGGGCGATGGGGCGCGCGACGCGCCTCGGTGAGCGACTCGACATGGAGGTTGACGCGGCAGGGATCTTGATTGCGAGTCTCCTCGCGGTCCAATACGGCAAGCTCCCACTCTGGTATGTCGTGATCGGCCTTGCGCGCTACCTGTTCGTGCTCGGGATCGAGTGGCGTCGCCGTCAGGGGCGAGTTGTGCTCGAGCTCGAGCCCAACGCGTTACGTCGCGTGTTGGCCGGCGTGCAGATGGGCTTTCTCGCGGTGTCTTTGTGGCCACCTCTGCCTTTGGAAGCGTCGCTATTCGCGGCGCCTTTCTTCGCGGGCGCCTCGCTCGCGATGTTTGCTCGAGACTGGTGGCGGGTCTCCGGGCGACTCCATAGAGCGGCATGAGCCGGGCTCGCACCTTGGGGGCCGCTCTCTGGCTCTTCGCGGCGGGGCTGTTCGCATGGACGCTCAGCCGCGTTCCGCTCGCGGACGCCTGGAGTACGATCCGGGGGCTCGATGGGACAGCGCTCGTCGTGCTCGTCTCTTTGAACGCGCTGGCGCTCCTCGTCTTCGGCTTGAAGTGGTGGATCGTGCTGCGCGGACTGGGACAGAAGGTTGGGTTGTTCGAAACGTCGCTCTACCGGATCGCGGGCTTCGGATTCGCCTACTTCACTCCGGGCCCGCGAGTCGGCGGCGAGCCGGTTCAAGTGATCCTGGTGGAGCGCCGCTCGGGCGTCCCCCGCGATGCGGCCATTGCCTCGGTGGCGCTCGACCGCATGCTCGACGCGTCCATGAATCTCGGCTTTCTTTTGGCAGCGGCTCTTTATCTGCTCGAAGGGGGAGGGGCTCTTTTTGTAGGCATCCTGCTCGCCGTTCCACTCGGATATATGCTCGCGCTCGCGCGCGGCTATCGCCCGCTCGCGGCAGTCGTCCCCCGCGAAGTCGTTCGCTCGAGCGAGGATCAGGCCGGGCGCTTTTGCCGCGAGCGCACCGGCCACTTGATGCTCGCGGTTCTCGCGGGTTTGGCCAGCCTCTCGATGATGCTCGCTGAATATTGGCTCATGAGCTTCTATCTCGGGACGCCGCTAAGCTTCCGGCAGCTCGTCATTGGCCTCGCCGCGGTCCGCATCGCTTATTTTCTGTTTCTGCCCGCGGCCCTTGGCGTTCTGGAAGCCGGCCAAGTGATGGCGGTCCGTTCGCTGGGGCTTCCCGTGGCGCTCGGCGTCAGCTTGAGTCTCGTGATCCGGTTTCGTGACGTTCTCGTCGCCGCGGTCGGGTTGTGGTGGGGGATGCGCGCCGTTACGGCGAGTCTCGAGCGATCGTCTCGAGAAAGTCCTCGATTCTGACCATCGACTGCTCCCACGTAGGATGCGCGTAAAAGCTTTCGAGTGCGGCGAGGCTCAGCCGACCGAGTAACCCGCGATCCTCGAGGAGGCGCTCGAGCTGACGGCTCAAGCTGAGCGTATCCCCCGGCTGGATGAGAAAGCCGTTGGACTCGTGATGCACGATCTCGTCGGTGGCGCCGGCCGCGCTTGCGATGACCGGGACGCCGAAGCTGAGCGCTTCCAAATAGACGATGCCAAACCCCTCGTAGCTCGAAGGCACTACGAGAAGCTGGCTCGTCTGGTAGCAGGCAGCGAGGCGCTCGCCGTCGAGCACGCCGTGCAGCGTGAGACGCGAGCGCAGATCGAGCGTGTCGATTTGTTGCTGCATGCGGCCTGCGTAGCTCGGGTCCATCTCCTCACTACCCACGATGTCGAGATGCCACGCCTGATCGCGGAGCTCGGCGAGTGCTTCGAGCAGAATGTGAAGGCCCTTTCTCTCGATCAGGTTTCCCACGAAGAGCAGGCGCAGGGGGCCCTCGGCGAATGCGCGTTGATAGACTTCCGGACCGGTCAGCTTGGCCCCTAGTCGATCGCCGCCCGGCGTCGCGACCACGTTGTGCGTCTTCTTGCTCAGAAGCTCTTCGACCGACTCGCGTGTCGTGTGGCTGTTGAAAACGAACGCGCCGACCGTCTGTAGGTAGCGCTTCTCGATGCGCCGATAGAGGTGGGTCCGCCAGGCCGCGTGCGTTTCACTCGAGAGCAAGTGGTGCACGATGCTGACGATAGGAGCGGTCGCAGCGTGATTCGAACGAAGTAGTGACGGGTGCGTGAGCTCGTCTTGTAGTAAAACGTCGTATCGTTCTTGCAATCGCTCTTTCAGCGACGGTGAAAAGTTCTGCGCCAGATGCCGAGCGTAGCTTCCATGTGGGAGCGAGAGGATATCGACGTCGTGTCCGCGGCCGCGCAAGTACTCCACCAGTTTTTGATCGTAGAGATTGCCGCCGGAAACCTGGTCTAATTGGCCGTAAACGACGAGCCCGATGTGCACGGGGGCGGAGTATTGCAGCTCCGACGTTGGACGCGCAAGCGCGACGCCACTTACACTCTTTGGATGCGCCTCCCGTCGGATAGATCTGACATAATCGTGCCGGATCAGGAGGAAAGATGCTTGCGCTTCTCGCCGCGACCGTTATGCTTCTCTCGATCGACGGTCTCAAGCCGGATTATGAGCTCGAGGCCGACGCGCACGGCCTTCGCATCCCCCATCTTCGAAGCGTCGGCGCGGATGTGCGCTTCAACATCGTCCAATATTGGCGCGCGGCTACGCCAAGACGACCGAAAACTGATACCTGCGCTCTCGACGCCTGGGCTTCTTGCCGAAGCGGAGGCGGTCGTCGGGCCTTATCCCTATTGTAACGACCTCTTGGAGAAATAGAGCACCCATGCGCAAGACCGTCCCGCAGTTCATCGGCGCTCCAGTCAAGCGTCGCGAAGACCCAGCGCTGATTACCGGAGAAGGAAAGTTCGTCGCGGATATCGAGCTCGCTGCCGCAGCGACGATGGCCTTCGTCCGAAGCCCCTACGCTCATGCGAAGGTAAAGAAAATCGATGCGTCCGAAGCACTCGCCATACCGGGCGTTTTGACCGTTTACACCGCGGCGGATCTGAATCCGCTCGTCTCGAAGCCGTTCCCATTTCTCACGATCGGCGATGGCGGCCACCTCACGAACGTCTACGAGCAAAAGCGCTTTCCGCTGGCCTCCGACAAAGTGCGCCACGTCGGAGATCCAGTGGCTGTCGTGATTGCCGACGATCCGTACATCGCGGTCGATGCGGTCGAAGCGGTCTCGGTCGACTACGAGCCACTCGCTGTGGTGACCGAGACCGACCAGGCGTTGTCCGAAGGCGCTCCCCTGATTCACGAAGATTGCTCGGGCAACCGCGCTTTCGATTGGAGTCTCGACGGCGGCGATATTGAGGGGGCTTTCGCGAAAGCGCATACGAGTGTGGAGCTTCGAGCGGACATCCAAAGGCTCGTGCCGAACGCGATGGAGCCTCGAGCCGTGGCCGCGAGCTTCGATGACGAAGGTGGCTACACGCTCTGGACGACCACGCAAATTCCGCATCAAATTCGAGATTTCCTCGCGGGCATGCTCGAGATCGACCCGAAGCGTTTCCGCGTTATCGCGCCGGAAGTCGGCGGTGGCTTCGGCGCAAAATGCAACGTCTACGGCGAAGAGGTGCTTGCCGTCTTACTTGCACACCGCCTGCGGCGGGCGGTCCGCTGGACCGCTTCGAGAACCGAGGACTATCTCGTCACGAGCCACGGACGTGACCAGGAGGGCGTCTTGCGACTGGCGGCCGATGAGAACGGGCGCGTCCTCGGGGCCGATCTCACGCTCACGATGGATTGCGGCGCCTATTTCAGCCGCGTCACGCCAATCATTCCCGCGCTCACGGGCGTGATGATGACGGGTGTTTATGACATCCCGAACGTGCGCGCCCGCGCCACCGGTGTGTTCACCAACAAAGTCATGAGCGAGCCTTATCGTGGCGCAGGCCGTCCGGAGGCCGCCTATTTTCTCGAACGAGCGATGGATCTGCTTGCGGACGAGCTCGAGCTCGATCCGGTCGAGCTTCGCCGTCGCAACTTCATCGCTCCCGATCGCTTTCCCTACGAGACCGCGACAGGGCTCACTTATGACAGCGGCGATTACGACGGCGCGCTCGACGAGCTCTTGAAGCATGTCGACTTGGACCAGGTTCGCAAGGAGCAGGCGCAGCGCCGCCAGGATCCTTCAGCGAAGCTCCTCGGGGTCGGGATCGCGTGCTACGTGGAGATTTGCGGTTTCGGGCCATGGGAGCTCGGAAGCGTGCGGGTCGCCGCGGACGGGAAAGTCACCGTGCTCTCCGGCACATCTCCGCACGGGCAAGGCCACGCGACGAGCTGGGCTCAAATCACGGCCGATACGCTTCAAGTTCCACTCGAAGACATCGAAGTCATCCATGGTGACACCAAGATCGTTCCCAAGGGGATCGGCACTTTCGGAAGCCGCAGCGCGCCGGTCGGCGGGGCCGCGGTGCACGAGAGCTCCGAGACGGTGCGTGAAGGGGCTGCGGCCATCGCGGCTCACTTGCTCGAGGCGGCGCCAGCTGACATCCGGCTCAAAAACGGTACCTTTCACGTCGTCGGCTCACCCGGACGCCGCGTGGGTTGGAGTGACGTCAGAGCGGCGGCTTACGCGGAGGATCTTCCCGAGGAGCTGAGCGGAAAGTTGAGCGCGAGCACGCAGTTCACGCCGAGAGGCGATACGTTTCCGTTCGGAGCGCATGCATGCATTGTCGAGATCGATCCCGGCACGGGAGAGATCGCCATCCTCCGTTTCATCTCCGTGGACGATTGCGGGAAGGTGATCAATCCGCTTCTCGTCACCGGGCAGATACATGGTGGTCTCGCCCAGGGCATCGGTCAAGCGCTTTGGGAAGGTGCTGTCTATGACGATGGCGGGAATCTCGTGACCGGCAATTTGATGGAATATGCGGTGCCACGAGCGGATCTATTGCCGTCTTACGAGAGCTACCGAACCGAGACCCCCACGCCGCTGAACGCCCTCGGCGTGAAGGGCATTGGCGAAGCGGCGACCATCGGCTCGACGCCCGCGGTCGTGAATGCGGTCGTGGACGCGCTCTCCCATCTCGGCGTAAAGCACGTAGACACGCCCCTCACGCCAGAGAAAATCTGGAAGCTAATCTCGTGAGGTCGTGCCCGTTTCAGCGGCGAAGATTTCGCGAAGTAGCTCACGCCAGCGAGCATATTGGGTCGCGACCGATCCTTCGAGCCTCAGTACCTTGCCGTCCACTTCGAGGACGAGGGGGGCGACATCCGAGGCGAGGGAAGCGCCGAGCTCGCTGAGAATATGGACGTGGTCCCTCTCTTGAGACGCCGCGTAGCGCCTCTGGTCGTCGACGGTCGGGCTGCCGAAAATGCCCGGCGTGCCACATAGCGGGCCTCGAGTCACGCCGCCAAGCGTCCAGCCGGCGCCGCCGACAGTGCGCGAGGAACGGCTCTTCATGGCTTCCCGCTCCCAGTAATCGGTGGAGCGCCAACCATGGTACGCGTCGATCATCCGCGCGTGAAAATCCGCATAATGGGTATCTACCGCGTCGAGGAACATGCCGTCCCGCTGGCGGATCCGGTCCACCCGTAGCAGCATGGGATCCTCGTGCGATGGCAACCGCGCGACTTCGTAACGGGATTTCTTCTTCGACGTGACATAGCCGTCGAATGTTTCGGGCGCCAGGTAGGCGGCGAAGCGAAGGCGGGACACGGTGCGAATGCGTGCGAGATCCTCGTGATCGAGCTTGCGGTACTTCTTCGCGAGCTCGTTGGCGATGCGGTGGTAAAGATCCTGAAACGGTTCGTCGTTCGGGTCCTTCCCCAGATAGGACGTAGCGTCGGCTTTTTGTTTGTAGTTCTTGTTGAGCCAGACTTTGCCAGTGGCGTCGACAGCTCGGAGCCGTAACTTCAATTCGCGGCTGGTCGAAGAGATAATGACGCCGGAAATCGAAAGCTCGGGGATGGAGGATTTCGGGACGACGTGGACGACCCCCCAGAATCTCGATGACTGCAGCCCATCTTTCAAACGCACGGGCATGTAACGTGCCTCTGCGGCTTGGATTTCCGGGAAGGGGCCCGTCTCCTCGGCACCGAAGACCGAGATTTGAACGTCGAGCAAGCTCGCCTCAGGCAGTGGGACGCTCGCTCGAATCAGTTGGACGGGCTTTTTGGCACCGAGAGCCATCGAAGCGCACAAGAAGACGGACGACGATGCGCAGACCACCGCCCGGAGGACGTGGTTTCTCGAGCCGGCCATTAGTGAGTATCTCATACGACTAGGTCGTCAAATGCAAGAGTTGCAAGAACGAGGCCAGCCTAACGCCGCGTTAGGCGACATCCGTTGTAATCCACAGAGGTCACGGCGCCCTCGCAACGGGACACGCGACACGATTCAGGTAGGAGTGTTTTTCGCTATCGCGTGATTCGTACGTAGCGCGTCCAGTCCTCATCGGTGAGCTCTTCGCCAACCTCGAACCGATAGCGCTTGTTCTTGCCGAGAGCGAGGACGTTCTTCTCGGACGTTTCGAAGTAGACCGTGCTCTGGTCGATGCGCTTGAGTTTTTGAATATCTTCGTGGCTGAAAGCCCAATCGTGCGCGTCCGACTTGTATTGGATACCGAGCCTCGTTATCGTGAGCTCGCCGTCGCATCCTCCGAGGCGATGCTTGTGGCGGACGGCGTAGGACAGAGGTAGCTTCCGTCCCCAGATTTGATCGGTGAGCTCGATGTGTAGATCGCTGGCGCCTTCGAAACCAGGGTCTTTGAGCAAGAGCTCGTCGAGCCGTGCTTGGCTCTCTTCCAGATCGCCGCGCTCGAGGGCCATCCGGGCTTCGTCGAAGATATCGGCGAGCGTTGGAGCCTCCGCTTTCGGCGCGGGCGCCGGGCGTGCGACCTTCGGTTCGGGCGCCGGGCGTGCGACCTTCGGTTCGGGCTTGCGTTTGGGTCTGGGTTTGGGGGCAGGGAGAGGCACTTCCGGTGCCGCCTCCGATGGGGGTTCCGGTTCGAGGGCTTCTTCGCCCAGCCCATCGGGAGCTATCGCGATCGCGGTCGACGGCGGTGTGGGCTCGCCCACTTCCGCGTCGGGCTTCCCGCGATCGGGGATGATGAGCGCAATAATCAGAAACGCTCCGAGCGCGACCGCGGCAGCGACCGGAAACCATTGGTTCCGGCGCGCCTTGACCGTCCGGCGCACCTTGAGCATGATGCCGGTCTCGAGATGAGTCGCATCGCGAGCAGATTGAAGGGCCGCGACCACGTCCTCTACACTGTCATATCTGTCCGAAGGATTCTTCTCGAGGCAGCGCAGAATGACGTTGCGCAGCGACATGTTCACGTTGGCATGTACGCGGTCCGGCGGGATAGGAGCCGTGTTGAGAATTGCCTGAGCAATTGCCGCGAAGGAGTCGCCGGTGAAGGGGAGCTGTCCAGTAAGCATCCGGTACAGCACGACGGCGAACGAGAAAAGATCCGTCCTCTGTTCGATGACGCCTTTGCTCAACTGCTCGGGCGCCATATAGTACGGCGTGCCGAGAACGTCCCCGTCGACGGTGAGCTCCGAACCGATGACATGGGCGATTCCGAAATCCATGATCTTCGCGCGGAAGTCGGGCGTCACCATGATATTGCTGGGCTTGATGTCCCGATGGACGATGTTTTGGGCGTGCGCGTAGCTCAGCCCCGCAAGAACGTCGTAGGCGATTCGGAAAGCGTGGTCCAAACGGAGGACGTCTTTCTCGAGGATGTCTTCGAGCGTTCGGCCCTCGACGTGTTCCATCACGATAAAAGGCGTGCCGTCATCTGCGTGGCCGACATCGTAAACGGTCACGATGTTCGGGTGGATGAGCTGGCCCGCGGAGCTCGCTTCACGATAGAAGCGCTGTTTGTATTTTTCTTTCTGTGCCGCGGGCAGATGGACTGCTGTTTGGATGAGTTTGATAGCGACAATGCGGTCGATCGCCGGATCTTGAGCTAGGAGGACCGCTCCCATCGAGCCACGGCCGAGAACGTGTCGGACCTCGAAACGGCCGAGTTTTTGAGGCTGCCCTCCCGACGGGAAAAGCGGCGCGGGCCCGCCCAGCAGCAGAGCCGAATTGGTGCTATCGGCTTGCAGTTCTTGATCGGTCGCGACGCCGTCGTTAACCTGTACGATGCCCGCGGCGATGAGCGCTCCCAAGCTCTCGAGTGTTTCTTCCTTCGTGAGGAGCGACATCCCGATGACCTCCGAGGTGGTCATGCTCGTGTCGGTGCTCGCCCGATCTTTCATGACATCCAGGAGCGAGATCTGCTTGATGGATAAAGTCGATTCTAATTGCGCTACCCTCACTGGAAGCTCGAGCGGAGCGTCCTCCGACCATCCGATCGAGCTTGGCGTGGCTTCGTCGGGATGCGACGACATGACGGTGAGCTCGCCCGGTACGATATTGAGCGAAGAAGATTCGACCTCGATCCCGCTCTTTTCCTCGAAACGATAGTCGCCATCACGAAGAAGGAAAACCGCACGGACGATCGCTCGTTGCTCTTCGGTCGAAGCCTCTTCATCGTCGTTCGCCTCGGCGCCGACGATCCGACCGCCGTGAAAGTAGATACGTCTTTCCTCAGAATCCGCGGTGATATGCAGGATTCCGGATGCGCTTCGCGACTGGAGCTCACGAAAAGCCTTCACGAGCTGAGGTAAGCTTGTTTTTCCTTCCATCGTCAGATGACGGTTCCCGCCCATTCCGGAGAATCGGCGTGCTACAGCAATCGAGCCGATATCGGAAGTGGGCTCGCTTTTGAGTTGTTTTTTTGGAAACCTACATCAAATTTACGTGGATCTTGCGCTTCCGTCAACCGAAGATGCTATTGAGGAAGTAGAGGTAGATAGAGGCCCGCACCTGGGCCGACGGGGAGCTCCAGCAGGATGAAGATGGTCAGCAGATACGATCGTGAAAACGATCGTATAGGGAACCCATCCCCGCTTTTGGATCGTACTTGGCGACGAAGGCGACGATGAGCGCGAAGATCGCGAAAAGGGCTGGCAGGATGGGGGAGGAAATTGCCCACCCGCTCGACGATGTCGAGAAAGCGGTTGAAATAGCTCGTTGTGGATTTTATTGGCTATAGCGCTTCTTGATGTTGGGCACGAGATACTCGTCGAACGCCCGAACCTGGTCGTATTCGGGCTGCCACTTCCAGTCCTTCGCGGCGGCGGTGTCGTCGAGGTCCGCGGGCCACGTGTCCACGATGGCTTGCCGCTTGAGGTCCGGCTCGAAATCAATCTCGGCCCCGGGAAAGGCTTTCAAGACGAGCTCGCGGATCTCTGCTGCCGAGAGGCTAAAGCTCGTGACGTTATAAGCGAGCTGTGTGAGGGACTCCGCGGGCGCCGCCGCGAGCTGCACGAGCGCGTTCGCCGCGTCGGGCATGGCCATGAAAGGGATGCGCACGTCGGGCCCTACGAAACAGTGATACGGCTTGCCTTTGGCTGCAGCGTGGATCATGTCGGGCGCGTAGTCGCTCGTGCCACCGCTCGGCATGGTCATGGCGCTGATGAGTCCAGGAAAGCGAACGCTCCGGAAGTCGATCATGATCGGCTCCTCGGCAGAGAGCTGCTTGTAGTGCCGGCTTAAATAGCGGCCGAGAAGCTCGCAATAGAGCTTGTTGCATCCGTACATGGTCGTCGGGTTGTTCCACTCC
>SMVB01214765.1_pt1 | contig 20041 bp, 21 predicted proteins | sample 2456461 | NCBI WGS metagenome assembly SMVB01 (sample SAMN11095934, study PRJNA526329) | marine sediment metagenome | biome: Marine sediment; feature: Surficial sediment; material: Deep marine sediment; isolation source: Hadal surficial sediment | place: Pacific Ocean | collected 2014-05 | depth...
GGCCGTGGGCACCCGGCTCAGCCAGTCGACCACCTTCTACGACAACCGGTTCATCCCAGAGGACGCCAAGATCATCCAGATTGAGATCGACCCCCAAGAGATCGGCCGCAACTATCCCGTGACCGTGGGCATCGAGGGAGACGCCAAAGCGGTGATGGAAGGCCTGCTTGAGAAAGTGCGGGAGCGGGAGCCCCGGCCCAACCAGCAGTGGGTGTCGGAGATTGGCGACTGGGTTGCGCGCCGTGCCAGCCGTCTCCAGGATGAGGAAAAGCTCTCCGGGCCGCCGGGGTCTCCAATAAAACCCCAACGGGTCTACGCCGAACTGCGGAAGGTCATGCCCCGGGACGCCATCGTGGCCTTGGACGCGGGGCTGGCCCCCAATTACGGACAGGACCGGCTGAACTACTACGAGCCCCGCAGCCTGATTACCTCTCTGGACCTCGGTGGTCTGGGGTTCAGTTTCCCGGCGGCCATCGGCGCCAAGTTCGCGGCCCCAGACCGGCCGGTTATCAACTTCAACGGCGACGGCGGATTTTTGTTCAACGCCCAGGAATTCGCAACGGCGGTGCACTACAACCTGCCGCTGGTGACCGTCGTCATGAACAACGGCATCTGGGGCTCGGAAAAGGCCTACCAGCGCTACGCCTTCAACGAGCGCTACGTGGGCGCCGACATCACCAACCCCCGTTTCGACAAATATGCCGAGATCTTTGGCGGTGTTGGGTTCTACGTGGAAAGGCCCGAGGATATCGGCAACGCCCTGATTGAGGCCCTGAACTGCGGAAAGCCCAGCATCATCGAGATACCCATCGACCCCGACGAGATGCCCCGCCCAGCCCGGCTGGCGGAGGTTCAATCCCCGCCTAGATCTTAAACGCGCGGCAAAAATATATTCGGCGGCCAAGCCGCATTGAAGATATACGGAAGATGATTAGATGGAACAAATAATCCTGCCCGATGCCATAAATCTGGAAGACGAAGCGGTGGTGATTCTTTGGGAGGACGCCCACCGCAGTCCCTTCCCCCACCGCTACCTGCGCCTAGCCTGTCCCTGCGCCAACTGCGTGGACGAGATGAGCGGAAAGCGCACCCTGGACCCGGACACAGTGCCTAAAGACGTGAAAGCAGTGGACCAGATGCCCATCGGAAAGTACGGGGTGCAATTCCTATGGAGCGACACCCACTACACCGGTATCTACACATTCAAGGTGCTCCGGGCGGCTTGTCCCTGCATCATCTGCGGCGAGGCCCGGGCCAAAGCGTCAGAATAGGACGGCTCCTCCACAGGCCGGGGCTCAAGATGAGCGGCGATCAGGTGTCCGCCCGCTCAAGATGAGCGTCAATCAGGTGTTCGCCCGCTCATGGTGAGCTTGCCGAGCCACTGCTCCGGATGGATGCCGTTTCCCTTCATCGGGAACCCGTCTAGTGAGCGCCCTTCGAGAGCCTCAGGACGAACGGCAAAATCGGCCCTGGTACAACAACTCGAAATACCATAGTCTTTCGGTGGCTTTCTGTTCAGCGGCGAATGTTTCTAGTAGACTTGTAGCGTTGATAAATCACGTTCGGAAACGTGCATCGTTGGCTGAGATTAGGGGTTCGAGTCCCGGCGCCTCGCCAGCCTTTCCTACTTTTCTCCGGCGAAACTTTGCCCGAGGTGTTGCTATGACTGGCGATTTCGAACTCCGGATTACCATCGGCGACCTGCTGGACTCCCAAACGGAACGGTTCGGGGACCGCGAAGCTCTGGTCCATGTGGAAACCGGCGTACGGTACACCTACCGGGAGTTCAAAGAGGAATGCGACCGGGTTGCCCGAGGCCTGATGGCGATTGGCATCGAGAAGGGCCAGCACGTGGGCATCTGGGTCACCAACTACTCCGAGTGGGTGATTGCCCAGTTCGCCACCGCCAAGATTGGCGCCGTGTTGGTCACCGTGAACCCCGCCTACCGGACCCACGAATTGGAATACGTGCTGAAGCAGTCGGAAGCCGATGCTCTGATACTCATAGGCCAGTTCCGCACCTCCGACTACGTCGGAATGACCAACGAGGTGATCCCCGAACTTAAAGATTCCACTCCAGGCCGCCTGCGTTGCTCCAGATTGCCCAAACTGCGCAACGTGATCTTCATCCCGCCGCCTTCCAATCTTGAAACTGAGACGCCGGGCGGCATGTGGTCATGGGAGGACGTGCGCCGGAAGTCGTCTGACATAAGCGAGGCCAAATTGGCCCAGCGGCAGGCAAGCTGCGTCCCCGAAGACACAATCAATATCCAGTACACCTCGGGCACCACCGGCAATCCCAAGGGCGCCATGCTCACCCACTATAACCTGGTGGCCAACGGGTACTACTCAGGCGAGGGGATGAAGTTCACCGAGCAAGACCGGTTGTGTGTTCCCGTGCCCTTCTACCACTGCTTCGGTTGCGTTTTGGGCAATCTGGCCTGTGTCAGCCACGGTGCCGCTATCGTGATTCCCTCGGAGTACTTTGAACCCCTGAAGACCCTGCAGGCCGTGGAGCAGGAGAGATGCACCGCTTTGCACGGAGTGCCCACCATGTTCATCGCCCAGTTGGGCCAAGAACGGTTTGGGGAATTCGACCTGACTTCTCTCCGCACCGGCATGATGGCTGGCTCGCCCTGTCCCATCGAGGTCATGCGTCAAGTGGTGGACCAGATGGGCGCCAAGGAGATAACCATCGCCTATGGCCAGACCGAGGCCTCGCCGGTCATCACTCTGACCCGCACCGAGGACACCCTGGAACGCAGGGTAAGCACCGTCGGCACCGCCCTGCCCAACGTGGAGATCAAGCTGGTTGACCCGGAGACGGGGGAGGACAAGCCGGTCGGCGAACAAGGCGAATTGCTGACCCGCAGCTTCATGGTGATGAAGGGTTACTACAATCTGCCTGAGGCCACTGCCTCGGCCATCGACGAGGACGGCTGGCTCCACACCGGCGACTTGGCCACCGTTGACGAGGACGGCTACTACCGCATCACCGGACGTCTGAAGGACATGATTATCCGGGGGGGCGAGAATATCTATCCTCGGGAGATTGAAGAATTCCTCTATTCGCACCCGAAGGTCGCCGACGTCCAGGTAATAGGAGTGCCCGACGAACGGTTCGTGGAGGAGGTCATGGCCTGGGTGATACTCAAGCCCGGAGAGACCGCCGACGCAGAAGAGATACGGGAGTTCTGCAAGGGCAAGATCGCCCGCTACAAGATTCCCCGCTACGTCAAGATGGTGACCGAATTCCCCCTGACGGTGACCGGCAAGGTCCAGAAGTTCCGCATGCGTGAGACGGCCATCGAGGAACTCGGATTACATAAGGCCGCCAGGATAGAAACGGCCTGATCGGCAGCATTCGAATTGCCAATGGAACCCCACGGTGATACCATCCTCCAACTGGGCGTGGGACGGCTAATCCGCAGTCTCGTTAGCGCCTAATATTTTGACGACGGAGGACCCGATATGCGAATGTTATTCAAGATATCCCTGCCGGTGTAAGAGACCAACGCGAAGATGAAAGACGGAACCTTTGGACCCACCGTCCATTCCATATTGGAGGGGATGAAGCCCGAGGCCGCCTATTTCGCCGAAGACAATGGGAAACGGACTGCATTTATATTCGTCGACGTTCCCACCGAATCGGATATCCCCCGACTAGCCGAACCTTGGTTCTTGGCTTTCAACGCCCAACTTGAATTGCATCCCGCCATGAGTGCCGAGGATTTGGAGAAAGCCGGCCCAGGCATCGAGGACGCGGTTAAGAAATACGCCTAAGATTTCCATACTTGAGAAAAAAGGCCCTGGCGAGACAATTTCTCGCCAGGGCCTTTCTAATTTAACTGCGGTCGTACTGCCCGCCCACCTAGCCGGCGGCTAGGGCCCGCACTTCTTTGGCCTTGGCCGGCAGTTGGTAGGTGGTCCAGGTCGCGCCGTCGTCCAGGGAGCCGAACACTTGGCCGTCCCGCGAATTACAGAAGATGTGGTCCGGGGCCCGGGGGTCAACGGCCACGGTCATCATGGTCGAGTTGGGGGCGATATTCCGGTCCACCTGCTCGAAGGTCTTGAACAGGTCCCGGCTCCGGTACAGGGCGCCCTGCGTGCTGCGGGCCGCCGCGCCAATGGCCACGTAGAGCATATTTGGGTCGTGGGGCGCGGCTTTCAGATCGCGGGTATAGGTAATCTCAGAGAAATTCCCGAACTCCACCGGTATCCACTCGCTGCCCCGGTCCGGACCGATAAAGGGCCCCTGGCGGGTGGTGATGAACACCGTGTGGGGCATGGCGGCGGAGCATTGGGCGCCGTGCAGGTCCAGCGTATCCTCGCTGGGGGCCAGACTCCCAGATATCTCCTCCCACGTGTCGCCGCCGTCGGAGCTGCGAATCACCCCAGCCACTTCCAGCGCGGCGTAAATCTCGTCGGGATAGTTTGGGTCGGCGCAGAGGGCGATCACCCTGGTCGGGAAGGCCATGGAGACTTCCGCGGAGCCCATGGACCTGGTGATGAGCTGCCACGAGTCGCCGCCGTTGGTGCTGCGGTAGATCTCGCCGGGCGCGGCGCCCAGATACATGACACTGGGGTCGCCGGGCCGGAACATGAAGGTCCAGGGTGGCGCCCCGGTCTTGGGGTAGTCCAATCTTTCCCAGCTACCGCCCCGGTTGATGCTGCGGTAGGGACCGTCTTGGGTCCCGGCGTAGATCACCTCGGGGTTGTCTGGGTGGATGATGATGCCGCACACCATGGAGTCCGCGGGAAGTCCGTTGGTCAGTTCCTCCCAATTACTTGAGCCGGGAGACAACCGGTAGATGCCGCTGGTCTCGGCCCCTGCGTAGACGTAAGTGCTATTGTTTCCGGTACTCATCGAATTGCCTCCTCCATAATTTCGGCTGCGCAGCGTATCAAGACACAGTTATTTCAAGGAGTGGCGCTTGGCGCCGGCAACTCTTCCAAGTCGAACCGAAAGTCCTCAATGACTGGGTTGGCCAGGAGTTGTTGGCACATCTTGGTCACGGACCGCTCGGCCTCGGCGCGGCCGGTCTCGTCGATGTTGACCAGCAGAAACTTTCCGACACGCACATCTTCCGCTTTATCGAAGCCCAGCCGCTGTAGGCTGGACAGCACCGTCAGACCCTGCGGGTCATTAACGGTGGGTTTCAGCGTCACGTAGATCCGGGCTTGATACATTCAGCGTCCCCCTGAGTCGGGCTTGTCAAACTGCGTTCCGGCTAGCGGATGCAATGCGCCGGCATCTCTAGCAGGTTACGAACTCCGGACCCAGGGAGCCGGCGTAGGTCTCGAAGAAATTCTCGATCCTGTTTTTGTCGACGCCGTCCATGATGTCCAGTACGCCCCACGCCGCCAAGGCAACCTGTCCGGCGGGAATCTTGTCATAGGAGCGGGTGACTCCCCAGATTCTGGACAGCCCGATATCGTCCATGGCCGATTTCAATTGGTCCACTTGGGATTCGTCCGGCAGGTTATAGCTCACCACGATGTTGCTGTGCTCCAGATTGTGAACAATGCCCCGATCGTCCAGGCTTTCTTCGTAAAATCCGCAGGTCTGGGGGGAATCGGAATCGAACCAATGGCTTCCCGACGTCGGCGGGGTCGTACTGTACACCACCTCAGTCTCGCGGTCCACGTGTGCCGAGGAAGACATGATATCTTGCTCCACGCCCACGCCCTCGACGTAGGCTTGTGCGCTTCCGCTGCCGCCCCCGCGGCCACCGCCGCTGAAGCTGGCGAAGGCGAAACTGGCAATCACTAGGGTCGCGATCACCACGGACGCCGCCAGGTACAGCTTATTCGTCTTCTTGCGCTTCGTGGACGTAGGCAGGTTGCCGGACCGTGCCGCCCGGGTGGCGGCCCTGCCGCGGCGGCGTCTTGAAACTGGCAATGTGTCATCCTCCGATTTGAGCCGGGGCCCCAGTAAACCGGCGGTGCGTTGCCGGAACGGGTTTCTTAGAGTTGCGTCCCAGTCAGTATGTAATACGCTTCGCGGTACCGCTCGGTCGTCTTTGCCACCACGTCGCCGGGCAATTCTGGGGCCGGTGGCTCGTGGTCCCAACCCTGGGCGTCCAGCCAGTCGCGCACGAATTGCTTGTCGTAGTTGGGCTGGGACCGGCCCGGAGCGTATCCGGCGGCGTCCCAGAACCGGCTGGAATCCGGTGTCAACAACTCGTCGATCAGAGTCAATTCACCTTCGATGATGCCGAATTCCATCTTAGTGTCGGCCAGGATGATGCCCCTCTCTTTGGCGTAATCGTGGGCTGCTTTAAAAACCGCTATGCTGGTGTCTTCCAACTTGTGGGCCATATCGGCCCCGACCATGTCCAGGACTTCCTGCTGGGACATGTTCTCGTCGTGGCCCACTTCCGCCTTGGTGGTGGGGGTGAACAGGAGTTCCGGAAACGCCTGGCATTCGACCAAGCCCGCCCCCATGTCCCTGCCGGATACGGTGCCCTGACGCCGGTATTCGGACCAGGCCGACCCGGTGATATAGGCCCGCACGATGCATTCGATATCCAGGCGCTCAGCCCTTTTCACCACCATGGCCTGCCGGGCCACATCGGGCGTCATGGCCGAGGCGGCGCTGCTGCCTTCCAAATATTGGGCGGCTTCCGGAGAATCGGCCAGGCAGATGTAGTGGTTGGGCACGATGTCTTTGGTGCGCTCGAACCAGAAGGCCGAGATCCGGTTTAGGACCAGGCCTTTGTCACCTATTCCCGTCGGCAATACCACGTCAAAGGCCGAGATACGGTCGGTGGCCACCATCAGCAGGTGTCCGCCGCCCAGGTCATAGGTATCGCGCACCTTGCCCCGGTGGAGAATGCCGGGCATCTGAGTTTCCAGTATCATCGGCTGTTCCTTCTTAAACGCGCACCACGCGGGCCTCACGCACCCCACACAGGCCGTCCCGGTTTTTAAATCGTTCGTTTCAGGATCTTTCCATGGGAATCAGGTCCCAAAATCAGCTGTCGGCCGTCGCGGCTTTTTCTTCTTGGCGACCGGTTTGCCCAGCCCTAGCCGAGCAAATATCTCATTGACGTACCGGGTGTAGTAACCGTAGTCGAACAACTCTTCCAGCTCGGCTTTCGAGAGGCGCTCCCCGACCCGGGGGTCCTCCCGCAACAGGTCCCGGAAGTCCAACTTCTCTTCCATACTGCGCCCGGCGTTGGTCTGGACAATCTTATAAGCCTCTTCCCGGGCCAGGCCCTTATCCACCAGAGCCAATAGCACCCGCTGACTGAAGACCAGGCCTCGGCTGCTTTCGATGTTCTCGAACATCCGCTCCGGGAACACCCGCATGCCCTCTATTATGCGGCTGAAGATGCTCAAGATATAGTCCATCATAAGACAGGAGTCTGGAATTATGATGCGCTCGGCGGAGGAGTGGCTGATGTCCCGCTCGCCCCAGAGGGCCACGTTTTCCAGCGCTGTGTTGGCGTTGCCCCGGATCACCCGCGCCAGACCGCAGATGCGCTCCGACAGTTCAGGGTTGCGCTTGTGGGGCATGGACGATGAACCGGTCTGACCCTCGCCAAAGGGCTCCTCCAGTTCGTGTATCTCGGTGCGTTGCAGCGCACGAATCTCGGTCGCGAATTTCTCCAGCGAGGCTGCGATCAACGCCAGGGTGCTCATGAAATGGGCGTAACGGTCGCGCTGAATCACCTGGTTGGATATCTTGGCGACCTTGAGGCCCAGTGCCTCGCAGACCCGGTTTTCAACCGATGGCGGCACCGTGGCGTGGGTGCCGACAGCGCCAGATATCATGCCAACCCTGACATTCTCGATGGCTTCGGTCAGACGCTCTTTCTGGCGCGTTAATTCGTCCCACCAGAGAGCCAATCTCAAGCCCATAGTCGTCGGTTCCGCGTGCACTCCGTGGGTGCGGCCCATCGCCAGGGTGTCTTTATATTCGACGGCTTTTTCGGCCAGAGCGGCTATGGCCCGGTCCAGTTCCGCTTGCAATAAAGCGCCGGCCTCCACCAATTGGAGGTCCAAAGCCGTGTCGAGCATGTCGGAAGAAGTCAGGCCCAGATGCAGCCAGCGGCCCTCGGGCCCCATGGAGTTGGTGATAGAGGACAAAAAGGCGGTCACGTCGTGGCGGGTGGTCTCGAACAACTCCATCATGAGGGCGTGGTCGTACTTGGCCCCTCGCAGCTTGCCCATGTCTTCTTCGGGGATTACGCCCTCGGCGGTCCAAGCTTCGCACGCGGCCAATTCGACCGCCATCCATTTGAGATACTTGTTTTCGTCGGACCAGACCTGCTGCATGGCTGGCCTGGAATAACGGTCAATCACGGTTCAGCCTCCTCCCGCCGCTGCCTGGCTCAAACTATGTGGCCGTCGTTGGCATATTTCCTGACAGCCAGCAGCATCCCCCCGAAATCTTCAAACGGCTGATACGGGATATTCTCCTCGTCGCAGAGAGTCGCCAGCGTGCGGTGGGCAAAGGTTACGTCCGCCTTGCGGGCCGCCACCAAGTCCGACTGGCCGTCACCGGCGAAGAAAACGTAACACCCCCGCTCTTGGAAGGACTCCACCACGAACCCCTTGGAGTTACCCTGGCTCTCCTCGCCCGGATAGGCGTGGTTGTAGTGGTAGGTGATATCGCCGCCTATGAACTCGGTATCCACGGCATAGATTGGCACCCGGCCGATGCCCGCCCGCTCTAAGAGGGCTTGTATATAGAAATCCAGCCCCTGACTCACCACGGCCATGAGGATACCGTTGGTCTGACAGAAGCCCCACAGCTCCCGAAAAAAGGGCCGCAGGTTGGCATGGTCCTTCACGTAGGATTGCATGGTGGCGCGGTCAGCACGGATGCTTCGGAAGGTGATTTCCTGGTATTCCTTCAGGTTGATCTGACCATCGCGAAAGCGCTGGCGCACATCCTTCCAGTCCGGAGCGCCGTACTGGTTGAGCAGCATCTCCGCCACGTTTTGGGCTGCGGCGGTGTCGTCGAAGTCGGTGAGTACAGCGGGTTGCGGTCTACCGCTCGCGGAGTTCGCGCCGGTAGTCTTCATAGGCCTGCCTTATCTTTTCGTACTTTAAGCCCAGAATCTGGGCCGCGTAGTATGCCGCGTTCCTGGCTCCCCAGCTCCCGACCGCCATGCAGGCGACGGGGATGCCCGGAGGCATCTGGGCAGTGGACATCAAGGCGTCTATACCCTTGAGTTCGCTAGAGGCCAGTGGAATGCCAATGACCGGCAAAGTGGTCATCGACGCCAGAGCCCCGCCCAGAGCGGCGGAACCGCCCGCAGCCGCGATGATTACTTCGATGCCCCGGTCTCTGGCGGTTTTGGCGTATTCGTGGACCCGTTCCGGGGTGCGGTGGGCCGACATAACACGGGTCTCATAGTCGATGCCCATCTGTTCCAGAGTCTTGAGTGTATCCTGCACCACGGGCTCATCCGAAGTGCTTCCCATGATAACACCTACCAACGGCAAGAAAACCTCCTATTTGCGCTCAAACCGGCAGCGCCGGGCGCTCCCGCAACGGGTCCGAATATCAGAGTATTCTCTATCTGATGTCTGGTCTGCATATCCTAGCTTCTATAGTGCTTCTATGGGGCTTCTATAGTTCCAGCTCGTCCCGGAACGCCTCCACAAGGCCCTTTTCCAGAGCGTCCCGTTCTGGCCTGATCTCAATCTCATTGATTTGAAGATAGATCCCGTCCTCGGACAGCCCCAGGTCAACGGCAATCTCCATCTCTCCGCGTTCGTCCCAGGATAGGATCGTAGTGATGACGTCCGTGTCGCCGTCGTCGGGCTCGTCACCGTTCATCCCGATGCCCGGGTCCAACTCTAGGTCGTCTGGGACGGACTCCCAACCGATGATTGTCTCGATATTGCCCTTGCCATCCAAGAGTGTGGCGTTCATCTCGGCCAACAACTCGTTGATGCCCAGGGTCTGGGCCGTTTGGGAAAGATCGTCCCGCTCCGATTTCAACTCGGCGTCTTCCGTCTCCAGCCGATGCTCCCGCTGTTCGCGGACCTCGGCCAGTTCTTGTTTCAGTCCTTCTAATGTGTCACGCCAGGTCATGGGCATTCCCCCGTGGGCCATCGCTCGCGATGGTTTTTCCCCAGTGGTTTTTCACGATTGTTTTCTCTGGGCTGCCTGATAGGCAAGCTCGTCAATCTCCCGGAAATCGCGCCGTCCCGATCGGGCGCGTACTTGGTTCAGGGCCTCCAGGATGTCCAGATACCGGATGCCAATCGGGCCACGCTTCATCCTGTCCGGAAGCAGACCGGCCTGTCGCAACAACCGCTCCGCGTTGCCATTCCAAACAGCGAATAGTCCGGGATTGCTCAAGCACAAGAGATAGGAAGGAAATTCTTTCCCCGCGCCAGCCATGCGGTAGGCCCCCTCAGGCGCGGCGCATTCGTCGAAGCGGCCTTCCAGCTTGATATTATCATAGAGCAGAAAATCTAAACCGTCTCTAATCTCTTCGATTGCGTTGGTCTTGAACTTGGCGGTGTCGCGGCCTCCCGAAGCCCGGTACAACTCCAGTGCCTGACCCATGTCCAGACCCGCCAGCGCTTCCTGCTCCAGCCAACCGCGGAACTGAGCCGACCGCCGCCACTTTTTGCGCCGGTACGCCTGCAACCGCTGGTCATCCTCGGCCAGCGTAAATAGTTCTTGGAGCTCGGGCACCGGCCTAGCCTTCCGTCCGTGCGGCCCCTTGGTCCGCCACCAGCCCGATGTCCCGCCGCCACCTGGCCCCCTCGAAGTTTATCTTTTCCAGCCTGGAATAGGCACGCTGCCTTGCCTCGTCGATGCTGCCGCCACCCCCCACCACAGTCAGTACGCGTCCCCCGGCGGTCAGCGGAGGGCTGGAGAGCCCACCCGGACCAACCTTGGTCCCGGCGTGAAAAATCATTGTGTCTTCTGGTCCATCTTCATCCAATCCCGCCGGCAATCCCGCCGGCAGGTCCGTAGGCAGGCCCGTACCCAGGCCCGTGATCTCGAACCCGGTTTGGTATTCGCCTGGGTACCCGCCGGAGACCATGACCACGCCAACGTAGTTCTTGGATTCCCACCGCACCGACACCCGGTCCAGGTTGCCTTCGGCGCAGGCCAACATCAGTTCCAGCGGGTCCGAAGCCAACAACGGCATCAACACCTGCGTTTCAGGGTCGCCTAAGCGGCAGTTGAACTCGAGTACTTTTGGCCCTGATTCGGTAAGCATCAGCCCGGCGTACAGGACACCCTTGTAAGGATATCCGCGTTCGGCCATGGCCTGGACCACGGGCTTCATGATTTTTTCCTCGACCTCCGACTCCAGTTGGGGAGTCCACATCTCCGGTTGGGCGACGAAACTGCCCATGCCCCCGGTATTGGGCCCCAGGCCGCCGTCCTCAAGCCGCTTGTAATCGCAGGCGGCAACCAGCGGGGAGATATTCTCGCCGTCGCAGAAGGCGAAGACGCTCACTTCAGGCCCGCTTAGATACTCTTCCAAGACGACTGTTTCCCCAGCTTCGCCAAAGGCCCGCTCCGACATGCACAGTTCTACCGCGGCCTGGGCCTGTCTGGAATCTGCGCAGAGAAGGACACCTTTCCCCGCGGCTAATCCGTCTGCCTTTACGACCATCGGGCCAGGATGAGTCTGAATATAGGCGTAGGCGTCGGCTTTGTCCCGGACACTGGCAAAATTAGGACAAGGCACGCCCTCTTCTCTCATCAGGTTCAATGCGAAGCCCTTGCTGGCCTCGATCTGAGCGGCGGCTCGCGAGGGGCCGAACACCGGGATACCCAGCCCATCCAGCCGATCGGCCAGCCCTAGCGCCAAGGGGGCCTCGGGGCCAACCACGACCAAGTCGGCGGCAACCTCCCTGGCGGCAGCAACCAAAGCATCAACATCGCCGGACCTGATGTCCAGGTTATCCGCCAAGGCGGCAGTGCCGGCGTTGCCCCCGGCCACCCACAGGCGTGTCAGGTTTGGACTCCGCTTGATTCGCCAAGCCAGGGCGTGCTCCCGGGCCCCCGACCCAACAATCAAAACCTTCACCGGTGCAACCAGCTTTGACGGCAGTACGAGAAGCCAATGGTCATGATGGGTTTGCATTGACGCTGCGGATGCGCACGCCTACTCCCACTCGATGGTGCCGGGGGGTTTGCTGGTGATGTCGTAGACCACCCGGTTCACGCCGGGAACTTCGTTGACGATGCGGTTGGACATCCGGGCCAGCACCTCGTAGGGCAACCGCACCCAGTCAGCGGTCATGGCGTCCTCGCTGGAGACGGCCCGGATCGCGCAGACGTAACCGTAGGTCCGGTGATCGCCCTGCACCCCCACCGTGCGGCTGTCGCTGAGCACGGCGAAGCTCTGCCACATCGTGTTATAGAGGTTTGCGGCCTTGATTTCGTCGATGACGATCCAGTCGCATTTTCGCACCATATCGAGCTTTTCCCTGGTCACTTCTCCGATGATCCGGATGGCCAGGCCCGGCCCGGGGAATGGCTGGCGGTAGACCATTTCGTCGGGCAGTCCCAGGGCCAAGCCAACCTCGCGTACCTCGTCCTTGAACAGATAGCGCAGCGGCTCCACCAGCTCCAGCTTCATGTTCTCCGGCAGCCCGCCAACGTTGTGGTGCGTCTTGATGCGGGCGGAAGTTCGGTTCTCCGGGGCTTCGCTTTCAATCACGTCGGGGTACAGGGTGCCCTGGGCCAGAAAATCGGTGTGGCCCAGGCCCTCAGCTGCATCCTCGAACACCCGGATGAACTCTTCACCGATGACCTTGCGCTTGATTTCGGGGTCTGTGACGCCCTCGAGTTTGTCCAAGAACCGGTCTGTGGCGTCCACGTAGGTTAGATTGAGGCCCAATCCGCGTTTGAAAGTGGCTTGTACCCGCTCGGCCTCCTCCAGCCGCAGCAGGCCGTTGTTAACAAAGATGCAAGTGAGTTGGTCCCCGATGGCCTGGTGCAACAACCCGGCCGTAACCGCCGAGTCCACCCCGCCGGAGAGGGCGCAAATCACCCTTCCGTCGCCCACCTGTTTCCGGATGTTCTTGATGGAATCGTGGACCACGTTGTCCGGCGTCCAATCGCCCTTGCAGCCGCAAGCCTTGAATAGGAAATTCCGCAGTATGTCCTGACCCAGCGGCGTATGGTTCACCTCGGGGTGGAACTGGATGCCGAACAGGTTATCGCCGTTGCCGATGGCGGCCACGGGAGAGTTCTCGGTATAGGCCATGCCTGTGAAACCAGGGGGCAGGGTTTCAACCCGGTCGCCATGACTCATCCAAACTTGGAAGGACGGTGGCAGCTCGTTGAAGAGAACTGAGCCTGACTTGGACTCGTCTTGGTGCAAGACCGCGTAGCCAAACTCCTGTTTGGCTCCCGGGGATACCTTGCCGCCAAGTTGATGCACCAGGGCCTGCATGCCGTAGCAGATGCCCAGCACCGGCAATCCGCGCTCGAAGACCCAATCGGGTATCTGGGGAGCGCCATCCTCGTAAACGCTGGCCGGACCGCCGGAGAGAATCACGCCCTTGGGATTAAGGTGTTTTACAGAATCCCAAGAACCCTTGGATTGGGAGATTACCGAGTAGACCTTCAATTCGCGGATGCGGCGGGCGATGAGGTGGCTGTACTGGGAACCGAAGTCGATTACGACGACGCCTTCGCTGACCGATCGCTGTCCGTCCTCGTCTTCCGGTCCGACACCCTCCAACCCCTTGGCAATCTCAAGATAGGCCGACACCTCCAAGTCATCACTGGTGGCGACCCGCCGTCCCTGTGGCAGCTTGCTTTCAGTCGTGGCTCGACCTCCTAAATGGCATTAATCAGTTGACTCTGTCCGGCTATTTCCAGGAAAAATCATAGCCAAGGCGGCCGGAACACCCGCGCCGCCTAACCTGGGATAATTATACTTGGTGGTCATGGGCGATTATAGCCGCCACGGTCGACATAAAGTCAACGGGTTCTTAGCGAAATGCCACAGGATTTTCGCTGCTTTCCAGAGGCCCCCAGACCCGCTGGGAGGAGGGGCCCTGTGATATACTCCGCCCGCCGCAGATACCAGCATTTCGGCGCGTGGAACAGCAGTTCCAGTGGTATTTGATACCAAGATCAGCGGGTGCCCTGTAGAAAGTGGAATCAGCCGAATTGGAACGGGCGGTCCGGCATCTCAAGGACGGAGGAGTTGTGGCCATGCCCACGGATACCCTCTACGGACTGGCCGCCGACGTTTTCAACCCCACCGCCCTGGACCGTATATTTGCCGTAAAAGGCCGTAGTGAAAACCTGGCATTGCCGGTGCTGGTGAGCGGATGGGAACAGTTCCAAACAGTGGCCCAAGACATCCCGGCACAGACCAAGATTCTGGTGGAGCGATTCTGGCCGGGAGCCCTGACCCTGGTGGTGCTGAAGGCCGCGGGCGTGCCGGCCCAACTCACCGCGGGAGGGCCTACGGTAGCGGTCAGGATGCCCGGCCATCCGGTACCCATTGAACTGATCCAAGGGCTGGGCGGCCCCATCACCGGCACCAGCGCCAACATCAGCGGCGGACCCGACCCGTCAGACGTGGCGGAGTTAACCGGCCAGATTGGCAGCCGGGTGGATTACATCATTAAATGCGGTCCCGCTCCAGAGGGCATCGCGTCAACCATAGTAGACATAACGACTGAACGGCCCACACTGCTTCGGGAGGGGGCGATTCCCTTTCGCCTGGTGCTGGAAACCTGGGATACATTTTCGGATTAGGAGACAAACCATACCACCACCGGAGAAATTCCAACCCTATCAGCAGGCCTTGGAAGACGAACTCAGGGTTGTTTTCGAATCCAGAAAGGGCTTCCTCTATGATGTGCTGCGCTACCACCTCGGCTGGGTGGACCAGCAGGGGCAGCCCCAGACCGGTACCGCTCCCCTGAACTTCCAGCCCGCTCTGGCCCTGGCCGCCTGCGAGGCCTTGGGCGGTGACTTCCAGAACGCCCTTCCTGTTGCCGCCAGCGTGGAACTGATCTACAACTTCACGCTGATCCACGGCGACGTTCAAGCAGGACGGGCCGACCCGGGAGACCGTCCCAGCGTCTGGTGGATCTGGGGACCGGCTCAGGCGATCAACGCGGGAGACGGTTTGCACGCCCTGGGCCGCACCACCATGATGCGTCTCGCCCAAAAAGATATTCCCGCTGACCGGGTCTTGAGAGCGGTTAAATCGCTGGACATGGCCTGCCTCACCCTTTGCGAAGGCCAATACATGGACCTACAGTTTCAGGACCAGATGATGGTCACCACCACCGCCTACATGGACATGATTGGGCGCAAGGCCGGGGCCCTGGCCTCCTGTGCCGCCGAGTCCGGAGCGTTGACCGCCGGGGCCAGCGACGAGACCTGTAGCAGACTGGGACAGATGGGCCGGAACCTGGGCATGGCCTGGCAGATAGCCAGGGACATCGATGATCTCTGGGGAGAACGCGGCGACGGAATGACGCCCAGCAACGTCCTCAACAAGAAGAAGAGTCTCCCATTGGTCCACACCCTGGAAAATTCCAGCGTCAGCGTCAAACGGGAGTTGGGTTCCATCTATATGAAGCGGGTTTTGGAGGACGGCGACATCGCCAAGATGATTGAGATTCTGGACAGCACCGACGCGCGACAGGCGTCCCAAGCCAAGGCCAAAGAATTAGTGGACCAAGCCATTGCCGGCCTGGAACAGGTACCCGGCATCACCGGTGAAGGGATGGACACGCTGTCCACCCTGGGCCGGTGGGCGGCGGAGGGAGGCCGGTAATGGCGAAACGCACCTTGGACCAGTTGGACGTGGCCGGCAAGAGGGTTCTGGTGCGGGTCGACTTCAACGTGCCGATTGACCAAGGAATCGAGGGCATCTCCCTCTACGACCAGCGCCTGCGGGCCACCCTGCCCACGATCCGCTATCTCATCGAAAAAGATTGCCGGGTGGTGCTCTGCTCTCACTTGGGCCGGCCCAATGGCGAAGTCGTTGAGGGGCTGCGCTTGGCCCCGGTGGGCGACCGGTTGGCGGCTCTCTTGGAACGCCCGGTGAAGAGCGTCCCCGAAATCATCGGCCCGGTCGTTGAAAGCGCAGTTTCCAACCTGGCCCCCGGCGACGTGTTGCTGCTGGAGAATCTGCGGTTTCATCCCGGCGAGGAGAAGAACGACGGCGCCTTTGCCTGTGAACTGGCCGGCAGTGTGGACTGCTTCGTGATGGATGCCTTCGCAGTGTCCCACCGGGCCCACGCCTCCACCACCGGCATCACCAAGTTCCTGCCCTCGGCCATGGGACTGCTGGTCCAGCGGGAAGTGGAGTCCATGGCTCGAGCCCTAGAGTCCCCAGAAAAGCCCTTGGCCGCGCTGCTGGGTGGCGCCAAGGTGAGCGACAAGATACTGCTTCTCGACAACCTGCTGGAGAAGCTGGACCACCTGTTCATCGGCGGCGGTATGTGCGTGACCTTCCTGAACGCCATGGATTATCTAACCGGGGCTTCCAGTGTCGAAGAGGACCGCTTGGACTTCGCCCTCCAAATCATGGACAGGGCCAAGGCGGCCAACATCAAGGTGCATCTGCCCGACTACGTGGTGATTGCCACCGAGTTTGCCGCCGATCCCGGTGAGACCGACGTGGTGCATGTTGGCGATGTCCCCGACGGCTGGTACATCATGGACATTGCTCCGTCTTCGGCCCAAGAGTTCGCCGAAGCACTGAGCGGCTGCAAGACCATCATCTGGAACGGCCCCATGGGTGTGTTCGAGATGCCCAAGTTCAGTCACGGGACCCGCACCGTGGCCGAAGCCATTGCTGGACTGAGCGGCGTAACCACTGTGGTGGGCGGCGGCTCAACAGCCGAGGCGGTGGAAGCACTGGGCCTGATGGACAAGATGACCCACGTTTCCACCGGCGGCGGGGCCTCACTGGAGTTCTTGGAGGGCAAGGAACTGCCCGGCATCGCGGCCCTGCCGGACGCCTAGCCGGAATGGGTCACAAAGCCAAGGGTGATAAGCTTGTTGGGTGAGGGAATAAATTGTGATCGACGTTGAAGAACTGCGGGATTGTTACACCAAAACGCCGTCTAAGATAGTGTTGTTGGTCGCCGATGGATTGGGCGGGCTGGCTCACCCGGAAACCGGCAAGTCCGAACTTGAAACCGCCGAAATTCCCAACCTCGACGCCCTAGCCCAGGAGAGCGCCTGTGGATTGACCACTCCGGTCCTGCCCGGCGTCGCGCCCGGCAGCGGTCCCGGCCATCTGGCCCTCTTTGGCTATGACCCACTGAAGCATCAGATCGGCCGCGGCGCCTTGGAAGCCCTCGGGATCGAGGTAGAGCTAGCGCCGGGAGACGTGGCGGCCAGGGGCAATTTCTGCACCGTGGACGGCGACGGCCTACTGGTCGACCGCCGGGCCGGGCGGATCCCCACCGAACTCAGCGCTCCAATCTGCGAACGCCTGGACCGGATCGAACTCCCTGGCGTTCAAGTGGACGTCTTCCCCGTCCAAGACTACCGTTTCGTGCTGCGGCTGCGGGGCGAGGGCCTGTCAGCGGCCGTGAGCGAGACCGATCCGCAGGTCACCGGAGCCAAGGCCTTGCCTGCGAACCCGTTGAAGCCCGAAGCGGAGAAAACCGCGGACCTAGTCAACCGATTCGTTGAGCGGGCAGCGCAGTTGATGCGCGAGGAAGACCGGGCCAACATGCTGCTGCTGCGCGGGTTCGCCCAGATGCCGTCACTGCCTCCAATGGGCGAGGTGTACCGGTTGGACCCAGCGGCCATCGCCGCCTACCCCATGTACCGGGGCCTGGCCAGCGTGGCCGGCATGAAGGTCATCCCCACTGGCCGCACCTTCGCCGACGAGGTGGTTACCCTGCGGGAGAATTGGGACAAACACGACTTTTTCTTCATCCACTACAAGCCTGCCGACGCCGCCGGGGAAGACGGCGACTTCGACGCCAAGGTGAGATGTCTGGAGGAGTTGGACCCCTTCATCCCCGCCATTCGGGAGTTGGAGCCCGACGTTCTGATGATTGCCGGAGACCATGCCACTCCGGCGATTATGGCCGCCCATAGCTGGCACCCAGTCCCGTTTTTGCTCCATTCCAAGCTTACCAAGGGTCAGGGAATACCGACTTTCGATGAGAAGGCTTGCGCCCTGGGCGCCATAGGAAGCATCCCGGCCACCAGCGTGATGGTGTTGGGGCTTTCCCATGCCGGCAAGATGACCAAATTCGGCCCCTGACCGTCGGCTAGCCGCCAGCCGGTAAAGCTCGTTTCCCATGATGCTGGCTTGCCGTGAAGCCCACTGCCGATCCAGAACCGTGATTCCTCGTATAGCCGCTGCTACAACATCCATTAACTGGAGTTAAGACCATGCCTGACTTGGTCGTCGCTGGAAACTGGAAAATGAACACCACCGTTTCGGAGGCCGCCGCTCTGGCTGCTGCGGTCAAGGACGGCGCCGCTGCCGTAGAGGGTGTGGAATTGGTGCTCTGCCCGCCCTTCGTTTCTCTGGCCGCCGTTAAAGAGGCAGTCGCAGGTTCGGCGGTCAAAGTCGGCGCCCAGAATATGCACTTCCAGGAATCAGGGGCCTTCACTGGAGAGGTATCCCCAGGCATGCTCCAAGGCCTCTGCGATTACGTGATTCTGGGCCACTCGGAGCGTCGCCAGATGTTCGCCGAGACCGACGAATCGGTTAACCGCAAGGTCAAGGCGGCCCAAGCGGCCGGGTTGAAGCCCATCCTGTGCGTCGGCGAGTCACTGGAGCAGCGGGAACAGGGCAAAGCCTCGGATGTCATCAGTGGCCAAGTCCGCGCGGGACTGGAAGGGGTCAGCGACGCCTCCGGCCTGATCGTCGCCTACGAGCCGGTCTGGGCCATCGGCACCGGCCAAGCCGCCACGCCCGAAACCGCCGCCGAGATCATGGGCGGGGCTATCTTCGAGACATTGCGCAGCCTTTTTTCCGCCGCCGCCGACAACATTCCCCTGCTTTACGGCGGGAGCATGAACGCCAGCAACGCCGGTGAGTTTGCCGCCGAAGACTGCATCCACGGCGGATTGGTGGGCGGGGCGGCGCTGCAGGCCGGGCCGTTCCTCCAAGTTGCCGCCGCCGTCGCCGCCGCCAAGGGTTAGGACGGGCGTGGGATGAAATTTGCCTATTAGCCGGGAGGAGCTAGAGGAAGGTCGAATCGACCTGACTTTTCCTATTGTGAGAATCCTTACCGGCGACCCGGATCTAGGGTTCAATTCGCAAGAGCTCCAGCAGTTGCTGGCGGACATAGATGGACGCGACGCACCGATAGCTGAGGTGGAACGGGCACTAGAAATCCTCGTCGAACCCAATAGGGTCCAGATGAGGGAGATGGAAGACCAGCGATGGTATACTGCGGTACAGCGAAGTCTAGGATTTAGAACGGAGCGATAGGCATGCCGATACCCAAGCGCCGGCTTGAACTTGGGATTGATGACGAGGGCGAGGAGCGGATGCGCCAGGCTTATCGGTTGTTGGCGGAACATCGCGATCTGGCCTACTCGACCAAAGAACTAAGTGAAGCCATTCTAGGCGCCGCCGTATCCCCGGATGCCAAGTCGCGGAAATTCGCTGGCATACTCGACGTTTTGGCCCTGACCGGCGCTGCGGATAAGGGCGTAGTAGACGGCACCGACTATTACATCTTTAGACATGCGATTGACACCAACACCTGGGAGAGCGACCTCCCCAAAGTGTAATGAATAGCGCTCCAGCACTCCTCCTCAGAGCGTGTCTCAAAACCCCACACCCCTGATTGCCATCGTTGGCCCCACCGCCGTGGGCAAAACGAGCCTGGCCGTTGACCTTTGCCAGCGCTTCGGTGGCGAGGTAATCAACGCCGACAGCCGGCAGGTCTACCGGGGCATGGACATCGGTACCGCCAAGCCCACTCCGGAAGAACTCTCCAAGGCCCCCCACCACTTGCTGGACCTCTTGGAACCCTCCGAAGATTTCGGATTGGGGGCTTTCCTTCCATTGGCCCGCGAGGCCGCCGCAGACATCGCGGGTAGGGGGAAACTTCCCATCCTAGCCGGAGGCACCGGCCA
>SMVB01291243.1_pt1 | contig 20039 bp, 20 predicted proteins | sample 2456461 | NCBI WGS metagenome assembly SMVB01 (sample SAMN11095934, study PRJNA526329) | marine sediment metagenome | biome: Marine sediment; feature: Surficial sediment; material: Deep marine sediment; isolation source: Hadal surficial sediment | place: Pacific Ocean | collected 2014-05 | depth...
CGTACCTCGCACCAAATCAACTTTGAGTTGAGAAGGAGTCGGTGCGATTCAACTTAATACTTGCTGTACCCAGAGCCCAGCTGCATTAACCAACATTGCTGCTGTACAGGTTTTAGCTCTCGTTATGACAGTATTCGATAATGTTACTGTGTTTACCCAACTGGCCTAACATGAGCACCGGCAAATGTAACAGGTATTTTGAACTGCGCACCCGTCTGTTGTACCGAGCGCATAACAACATGAGTCAATGCCGCATCATCGGTCTGCGCATCACTGTACTGAAATACTACCGCAAGTTGAGCAATATCTGGTCCGTCCAGCTTCTTCCAAAGTCTTTATGGCACACGACAAAAGCGCGCTGCCGGATGCAAGCCACCTTGAAGCGCATAAAAGCTCAAACCAATCTGTAATAACCATGGGCGCCTTGTAGTATAACGATAAACAGGAATGTAAAAAAATTTTAGCTCAACCAGATGCGGCGCAAGCTTAAGCAGTGGCGCTCTCTCGTGCAGACATTCGCTCACCAACGAAAACTCCCCCCACTTTCTAGATACCGCAAACCACCATGAATGAGTTTGCTAGAACAACTGGAGGTACCACTTGCAATTCCAGTTTGTTCGAGCACCACTACCGACAAACCTTTTGCTGAAGCTGCCTGCGCAACACCCACACCATGGATACCACCACCGATGATGACTAGATTATAAGATCTCCACCATTTTTCTCCATAAATTCTCCCATTTTTATTTTGTATAAGACAATCAAGTTACTTACCCTTTTAAACAAGTATGGAAACATGGAAGAATGTTTGTTTGCCTCCTCCCAGAAAACTAAATTATTCATATGACAACATGGAACAACCACTTATTCTACCTTGAGTGAATTCCAGTAAAAATGTTATAATTATTAACTAAGTTGGCTTTGCAGATCATTTTTTAGCCAGGTTAAATACGTATACTCGCCAATCCAGGGGTGCACCAAAAATAGTGACTATGGCGGGTTGAGACCCAACCCTAAAGGAGAAATTTATGGCAGTAACTATGCGACAGATGCTAGAAGCAGGTGTCCATTTTGGGCACCAAACCCGTTTCTGGAACCCCAAGATGGCTCAGTATATTTTTGGTCATCGCAACAAAATACACATCATCAATCTGGAAAAAACCCTAGTGATGTATCAAGACGCAATGAAATATGTGCGTCAGTTATCTGCCAACAAGGGCAATATTCTATTCGTCGGCACCAAGCGTCAAGCACGCGATATTGTTCGCGAGGAGGCAATCCGCTGCGAATCTCCATATGTAAACCAGCGCTGGCTAGGTGGAATGTTGACAAATTTCAAGACAATGAAACAATCCATCAAACGCCTACAGGAAATGGAAACGATGGTACAGGACGGTACACTTGAAAAACTTTCCAAGAAAGAAACACTTAACATTCAACGTGAACTAGGAAAACTCAACCGTAGTCTAGGTGGTGTTAAGGATATGAAAGAAATACCAGATGCCATGTTCGTAATTGACGTGGGCTACCAAAAAGGTGCGATTACCGAAGCCAATAAACTCGGTATCCCGATAGTGGGCGTGGTAGATACTAACCATAACCCTGACAAAGTGGATTATGTTATTCCAGGCAACGACGATTCCAGTCAGGCAATACGTCTTTATGCCCGAGGTGTGGCTGATGCAATTCTGGAAGGACGTAGCCAGATCGTTCATGAAACCATCCAGAACGATTTTGTAGAGATAGATGAAGAAATGATGACCGAACGGCTGACCGAATAGGATAAATACAACATACAGGGGATGATAGTTCCCTTTTTAAGTCGTTGGTACTACTGCTTCACAAAGGATTCTCACAAAATAATTTGAGAAGATATTTCAGGGTATTAATCGATTTCGTATCTGGAGTAAACATGGTAGATATTACCGCAAGCATAGTAAAAGAATTACGCGATCTGACCGGTCTCGGCATGATGAAATGTAAGAAAGCATTGACTGAAACCGGCGGCGACCTGAAAGCGGCAGAAGATTTATTGCGGATAAAAAGCGGCGCAAAAACAAGTACGGTTGCTAGCCGTATCACGGCAGAGGGCACTATAGGAATACAAATTGCAGTAAATAGAAAGAGCGGCGCTCTGGTTGAAGTCAATTGCGAAACTGATTTTGTAGCTAAAAATGAGGATTTTATCAACTTCGCCAAAAATCTGGCGCAATTAACAGAGGCTAAAAACTTGACAGACACGGAAGAGCTATCAAAAGATACTTTGCTGAATGGTAAAAATGTAGAAGAGTTTCGTAATACGCTGATTATGAAGCTTGGAGAAAACATTAGCATCCGCCGTTGTGCGCGCCATGCAACACAAGGACACTTGGCCTCATACTTACATGGTGGGAAAATCGGCGTAATAGTCGATTACATAGGTAGTGACGAAGTGCTGGGTAATGATTTAGCCATGCATATTGCAGCCAGCAAACCAATATGTGTTTCCAAGGAGCAGGTTTCGGCAGATTTGTTGGCGCATGAGCGCCAAATCTATACAGCACAAGCGGCAGAAAAAGGTAAATCTGCGAACATCGCGGCAAAAATAGTGGACGGGCGTATTGCTAAATATCTTGCTGAAATAACACTGCTTGGCCAACCTTTTGTCAAAAATCCTGACCAAACAGTGGAAAAATTGCTTATGACAAAATCTGCCATGGTCAACGGTTTTACTATGTTCAGCGTGGGCGAAGGTATTGAAAAAAAATCTGACGATTTTACTACCGAAGTGATGTTGCAAATTAGTCAAGCATTAGAAAATAATTCGCCACAGCTAAATTAACTATTTTTGACATCCATCCATAACGATTATGGCCTATAAACGCATCCTGTTAAAGCTTTCAGGTGAGGCCCTGATGGGTAATGACAATTACGGTATTAATCGCGCTGTGATAGAACACATTATTTCAGAAATCGCCGAAGTAATAAGACTTGATGTTGAGGTAGCAATTGTGATCGGCGGCGGAAATATTTTCCGCGGCATGGCATTATCGTCCAGTGATCAAGTAAACCGTGCCACCGCTGACTACATGGGCATGTTGGCAACTGTCATGAATGCCTTGGCGTTACAGGATGCTATGCGCCACGGCGGGATGGAAAGCCGAGTGCAATCAGCAATACGTATTGATCAAGTTGTGGAACCTTATATCCGCGGCAAGGCAATGCGTTATCTAGAGGAGGGCAAGGTGGTTATTTTCGCTGCTGGTACTGGCAATCCCTTCTTCACTACTGACACTGCCGCCGCATTACGTGGTTTGGAAATGAGCGTGGATATCGTTCTCAAGGGGACCAAGGTTGATGGCGTGTACTCTAACGACCCCAAAACTAACCCTGATGCTAAGCGCTATCGAAATTTGTCTTTTGATGAAGCCATCACCAAGAATTTGAAAGTAATGGATGCTACTGCATTAACCTTGTGTCGTGACCAGAAGATGCCACTTAGGGTTTTCAGCATTTTTAAGGTTGGGGCACTAAAACGGGTAGTAACGGGTAAAGACGAAGGTACGCTAATACGGGTTTGAATCTACGTAAGTACTCTTATTAACCATATTTTAATATAGAAAAACCAATGTACTAGCTTCTATTTTTACGCTTAAAATATAGATTATGATCATCGATATAAAAAAATCTGCTGAACAGAAGATGCAAAAGAGCTTAGAAGCGCTGAAAACTTGTTTGGGAAAGATGCGAACTGGACGGGCTCATACAGGCCTACTGGACCACATAGCCGTGGATTATTACGGTACATCCGTTCCCATCAGTCAAGTGGCTAATGTTAATCTGGCTGATGCCCGTACAATTAGCGTTACACCCTGGGAAAAGAAAATGCTTAATCTGATCGAAAAAACAATCCGTGATTCGAACCTAGGACTAAATCCTGTAACCATAGGTGAAATGATTCGTGTACCTATGCCAGCTCTGACAGAGGAGCGTCGACTCGATCTTACAAAAGTAGTTAAACATGAAGCAGAAACGGCACGAATAGCGGTGCGTAATATACGTCGTGAAGCCAATACTCATTTGAAAGACTTGCTTAAAGAAAAAAAAATCGCTATGGATGATGAACGCAGTGGCCAGGATGAAATTCAGAAACTTACCGATCATCACATCACCGAAATAGATAAAGCATTGCAGGTCAAGGAAGCTGAGTTGATGGCAGTTTAACTTAACTAAGCCCAGGGCTACATCACTCATGCGTTCCGTTTCTAGTTCAACCAGCCAGATACCAGAATCCGACATAGTCCCCCAGCATGTTGCCATTATTATGGACGGAAACGGGCGCTGGGCGGAAGAACGCTTCATGCCACGGATAGCTGGGCACCAACGCGGAGTAGAAACTGTACGCACCGCTATCAAGGCCTGTATTGAACGCGGCGTTAACTATCTGACATTATTCGCCTTCAGCAGTGAAAATTGGCGCAGACCAGCAGAAGAAATCTCATTCTTGATGCAGCTTTTTATCACTGTTCTTGAGCAGGAAGTGATTAAGTTGAATGAGAATGGCATTCGCTTCAAGGTAATCGGAGATTTGTCAAAATTTGAACCTAAGATAAATAAAATTATTCGTAATGGGGAAGCGATGACTGCCGCTAACAATCGCCTTACACTTACCATTGCGGCCAATTACGGTGGACGCTGGGATATAATGCAAGCTACGCGTAAAATGTTAGCACAACATCCTAAATTGGTTAGCAACTTTGGGGAAGAAGATTTGGCCCAGTATTTTGCAATGAGCTATGCGCCGGAACCAGATTTATTCATACGCACTGGAGGGGAACAACGCATTAGCAATTTTCTGTTGTGGCACCTGGCCTATACTGAGCTTTACTTTACCGATACCTTATGGCCGGATTTTAGCGCGAGCACGCTTGATCTTGCTATTAAGTCCTACCAACAACGGGAGCGCCGTTTTGGCCGAACCAGCGAACAACTTAAAGCATCAAAACGCATCAATGAAGTGAAGAAAGTTCCGTCTAAGAAAAAAGCATAACCCTTGTACTATCTAATTTGTAGAGTTTTTCGCTGATTTCATGCTATTCATGCTTAAAACCCGCATTCTGACTGCTATCTGTATTTTACTCCTGTTTCTGGCAGCACTATTTTATTTGTCGTCTATTTTCTGGATGACACTGCTTCTTGCTTTGGTAGTGATCGGTTCATGGGAATGGAGTAGATTGGCAAAATTCTCCTTGTCTGGCTCCATCTTTTACCTTGTGCTTACCGCGTTAATTGCGGGTGAATTACTGTTTATTTTAAGTAGAGCCGTTCTGACTGATCCATACACCACAGTATTTTTCTGGCTCTACGTGGCAACATCAGGATTTTGGATAATAGGCGCACCAAGTTTTTTGAAATTAAACCGCCCGATCAGAGATCCGGTCTTGCTTGTATTGACAGGCTGGTTTTTACTATTACCCACTTGTTTTGCCTTGTATCAGTTGCGCGCTATCAATCCGCTTCTTCTATTGGGTTTCATGACAGCTATTTGGGTTTCTGATAGCACAGCATATTTCGTCGGACGAGCATTCGGCAGGCACAAGCTTGCATCGAAAATAAGTCCCGGCAAAACCTGGGAAGGTGTGGCGGGAGCACTAATAGCAGTTTCTATTTATGCACTGACTTGGGATTATGTGGCGGGAGAAAAAAACCAAATTAAATTATTAGTTCCACTGTTATTGGTGCTTGTTGTACTGGGTATCATTGGTGATTTGTTTGAGTCCCTGATGAAACGTCATGCTGGAGTCAAGAATAGCGGTGACATTTTGCCCGGCCACGGTGGTATACTTGACCGCATAGATGCACTTACTTCAACCCTACCTGTAGCCATTTTAGCAGTTCTCCTTTTTTCCGTCTAAACTATGACTATTATTCGACATCTCACCATTCTTGGCTCTACCGGAAGTGTCGGAGTAAGTACACTTGATGTAGTCGCACGCCATCCTAATCGATTTCATGTCGCCGCACTCACCGCCAACAACAACATTGAGAAAATGCTGGAACAATGCCGCCTCTTCTGCCCACGTTATGCGGTAATGTTAGATGCAGATAGCGCAGAAAAGCTAAGGATAAAAATCTGTGCAACTGGAATTAACACTGAAGTCCTGTGTGGAATCGAATCGCTGGAAAAAGTAGCATCGCTACCTGAAGTAGATATCGTAATGGCAGCTATCGTCGGTGCCGCTGGTATACGCCCCACATTTGCAGCTGCCCTTTCGGGGAAACATGTACTTCTCGCCAACAAAGAAACTCTAGTGATGGCAGGACACATCTTCATGGATATAGTCAAAAAACATCACGCCACTTTGCTGCCGATCGACAGTGAACACAATGCCATTTTTCAGACTCTGCCTCGAGATTTTACTGGAAATTATGCAGCAGTTGGGGTACGTCGTATTCTATTGACAGCATCTGGTGGGCCATTTCGACAAACATCACTAGCCGAAATGGAACATGTTACGCCGGAACAGGCCTGCGCTCATCCTAATTGGGTAATGGGACAGAAGATATCAGTAGACTCTGCCACCATGATGAATAAGGGACTAGAAATAATCGAGGCACATTGGTTATTTGATGCTGCGCCGGAGCAAATCCAAGTGGTAATCCATCCACAAAGCATAATTCATTCTATGGTTGAATATGTTGATGGCTCTGTACTAGCACAACTTAGTAATCCAGACATGCGCACCCCGATTGCACATGTCTTGGCATATCCAGAGCGAATCGAATGTGGCGTGACACCCCTTGATATATTTAAAGTCGCGCAACTAGATTTTGAAACGCCGAACTTCTCAAAGTTTCCCTGTTTGAAACTCGCCTATAATGCACTTGCTGCTGGCGGCAGTGCGCCTGCAATACTTAATGCTGCTAATGAAGTGGCAGTAGAGTCATTTCTAAAATCCAGGATAGCTTTCACTACGATTCCGACTATGATTGAACAAGTTATGCAGACAGTCAACCACAAAGATATCTTTTCACTTGACGATGTGCTAGCAGCGGACAGCATGGCACGCAAGGCTGCGTATGAATGGCTAGGTACTAAAAACACCAATTCCAGAAAATAACCATGATGATGTATGCTACATTGCACGACGTTATCTGTATCAATTTGTATCCGCATATCTGCTAGTACATTGCCGGAGCTACGCCTTGCCATATCACAGTTGGCGCCAATCTGATCATTTATTCCTAATCCATAGCCTCCTAATCTGCCCTAACTACAAACGTGAGATCACATCATTTATTTTCTTTATTGAAACTCAACATATTCTACAATTCCAGACCATAAAACCGGTATGACACTCATCATTTCAATAATTGCTTTCGTCTTCGCTTTGAGTCTGCTAATTGTGTTCCACGAATTTGGCCATTATTTGGTGGCACGTTTGTGTGATGTAAAAGTGTTACGTTTCTCAATAGGCTTTGGTAAACCTTTGATAAGAAAATATTGGGGGAGAGACCAGACTGAATGGGTCGTAGCTGCTTTTCCTATTGGTGGTTATGTAAAGATGCTAGATGAACATGAGGGTGAGGTTGCCCCTGAAGATTTAACGCGCTCGTTTAATCGTAAGACTGTTGCGCACCGCTTCGCTATCGTCGCGGCGGGACCGATTGCAAATTTTCTGCTGGCCATTCTACTTTATTGGTTACTTTTCATGCATGGTGTTAGTGGAATGAAACCAGTATTAGGACCAATCATTCCGGAAACACCCGCTGCGATGGCAGCTTTTGAGGCAGGTGAAACTATAGTAAAAATTGGAGATGAACCCGTTTCAACCTGGCAAGATGCTCGCTGGATACTGCTAGCTCGGGCAATGGAGAGATCTCCTACATTAATCCTAGAAACCCTTAACCAAGATGGAAAAATTACCTGGCGAGAAATGGACTTAAGCAAAATAAATGCTGATGATTTAGATGCTGACTTTCTAAAGAAAATCGGCCTAAACGTCTACCAACCAGAAATAAAACCAATAATTGCTCAAGTAATATCAAACGGTGCAGGTGATCGCGCTGGCCTACTTACCAATGATGAAATTCTATTAGTGAACGGAGAAGAAATAACACTGTGGAAAGATTTAGTGCAGCAGATACGGGATAATCCAGGGCAACCGTTAGTAATGGAAATCCGACGCAGTAATACTATAGTTAGTGTGAATATAACTCCTGATATAATAATTGAAAATGGTGAGCAAATTGGCATGATCGGTATTGGGCCAAAAATTGACCATTCCGAGATAGAAAATTTATTAGTCGAGATTAGCTATCCAGCCAGTATAGCCATGGTCAGGGCAATAAATAAAACCTGGGAAATATCAGAATTTACGTTGCAAATGCTATGGAAAATGGTGACGGGAGAAGTATCGTGGAAAAATGTGAGCGGACCCATAACAATCGCTGATTATGCTGGTAAATCAGCGCAGATGGGAATCGCATCTTATCTAGGATTTCTCGCACTTATCAGTATTAGTCTAGGTGTACTGAATTTGCTCCCTATCCCTTTATTGGATGGTGGGCACTTGATGTACTATGTGATTGAAATCATTAAGGGTAGTCCACTTTCCGAAAAAGCCATGGAAATTGGACAACAGCTGGGCATAATGCTGTTGTTTACTCTGATGGTTTTTGCCACGTATAACGATATTAATCGGCTCATTTCCAGTTAAAAAAATGAGAATTAGAGATCTTACTGTTCTTTTTTTTTCTTCTATTCCTCCTACTTATGTGCAGCAGAGTCGTTCGTAGTTAAAGATATCAGAGTCAAAGGTATACAGCGAACCGAGGCAGGAACAGTATTCAGTTATCTACCGATAAAGGTTGGTGACACGCTGGATGAAAAAAAGGCTGCAGAAGCAATCAAGGCACTTTACTCTACTGGTTTTTTTAAAGATGTGCGACTGGAGTCTGAAAATGATGTCCTAATAGTGGTAGTGATAGAGCGCCCCGCTATTGCAGAAATCAGTATTGTTGGTGTAAAGGCATTTGAACCAAAAGACCTAAAAAAAGGATTGAAGCATTCAGGTCTGTCTGTATCACGTATTTTTAATCGCGCATTGCTAGTAAAAGCTGAACAGTCATTGAAACAACAGTATATTAATAAAGGCAGATACGCGGTAAAAATTACGACTACGGTCACACCGCTTGAGCGTAATCGTGTTGGGATCAACTTTAATATTGAAGAGGGTGAAGTTGCAAAAATCCGTAAGATAAATATCATCGGCAACAAGTCTTTTAGAGAGAGAGAATTGGTGGGCCTATTTACTCTCAGAACCCCAGGTCTTTTGACTTGGATTACCAGTGATGATCAATACTCAAAACAAAAACTATCTGCCGACCTGGAAACATTGCGCTCCTATTATCTTGATCGTGGCTTCCTAGAATTTACTATTGACTCCACCCAAGTTTCTGTTACGCCTGACATGAAGGATATTTACATTACGATTAATATTATTGAGGGTGACCAATACACATTTTCTGAGATCAAGTTAGCGGGTAAAATGATAGTACCGGAAGAGGAATTGCGCGAACTCATCTTAATTGAGTCTGGCGCTCCGTTCTCACGTAAGAAACTGACTGAGTCAATAAAGCTCGTTACAGACCGATTGGGCGAGGATGGCTACGCGTTTGCCAATGTAAATGCATCGCCAGAACTGGATAAGGAGAAGCATCAGGTAGCTTTTACTTTTTATATTGATCCCGGCCGTAGGATTTACGTAAGACGTATTATCATAACTGGGAATAACCGTACTCGTGACGAAGTGATACGTCGGGAAATACGTCAATTCGAAGGTAGTTGGTATTCAACTTCCAAAATAAACCGCTCCAAGATACGCATAGACAAGCTGAAGTATTTCTCTGCTGTCAATCTAGAAACACCAGCAGTTGACGATGCTACCGATAAGATTGATGTAAAAATAGATGTTAAAGAAAAACCCACCGGCAATGTAATGTTCGGATTGGGCTTTTCACAACAAGAGGGTCTGATACTAACTGCGAATATTTCTCAGGCGAATATATTTGGCACGGGAAAATTTGTTGCTCTCAGAGCTAATACCGGCGCCGTTAGAAAAGTATACTCTTTGTCGTATACCGATCCTTATTTTACTATTGATGGAGTAAGTGGAGGATTTGATATTTACCGGCGCGACCTTAATACCACTAACCTGAGTGGCGTAGCCGGCATTGAAACTGTCACTACCGGCGCCGGTCTTCGTTTCGGTTTCCCAATTAGTGAAACAGACAACATCTTTGCTGGGCTTGGTCTCGAAAGGACAGAACTTGATTTGTCTCCATTAAGTCCGACACGTAACAAAAACTTTGTGGCAGAATTTGGACCAGATACCATCAATATTCCAGCAACTCTACGATGGCAGCGTGATGCCCGCAACAGTCACATTTGGGCAACTGAGGGTTTGATGCAAAGGGCGTATGTCGAAGTAAGTTTACCGATGGGAGATCTCAAATACTTTAAGTTAAACTATGAAGCCCAATTCTACTACCCTATTACCAAAAATTTTACCCTTAAGCTGAATGGAAAACTGGGATACGGTAATGGTTATGATGGACAAGATTTGCCTTTCTTTAAAAACTTCTTTGCCGGTGGCAATCGCACTGTACGTGGCTACCGAATCAGTTCGCTGGGCCCACGTGATGACTCCTTCAGGGCACTCGGTGGTAATAAACTTGTGGTAGGTAGTGTGGAAATACTATTCCCATTACCTGGTTTGCAAAATGAAAGGTCCGTGCGGCTAAGTACGTTCATAGACGCAGGTACGGTATATGGCCCCGGTGGACTTTTTCCGGATGTTGAAGGAATGCGTTATTCTGCTGGCTTCTCTATTACCTGGATTTCCCCGATGGGGCCTCTTAAAGTTAGTTTAGCAAAGGCACTCAATGACGACAAAAATGATAGATTGCAACCATTTCAATTTCAATTTGGGCAGCAGTTCTAAATTTAGGAATTATTGTCGGAAGGAACAAGTGGGAAAAGACGATTTATCATGTATAAATCAGATTGATCATAAAGGAGAATGGTCTTTGCTACTTCAACCATAGATATCAGCGTATTCAAGCAGACACTATAATGTCTGCATCTCACAATTCGGCAGGAAAACCCCGGAAAAATCGTTCGAACTGTCGTAAAATAAAAGCTTACAACCTGATACTGCGTGGATAAAACTTATCTTACCCAGGTTGCATATGAATCTACTGATAAAACATTGACTGTTAAATGGGGGCCTTCCTCAGAGGTAATATTGGGAGCCCAAGCGGAGAAAAATCGTGAGCACTATGGACATTCATGAAATATTGAAATACCTTCCTCATCGCTATCCTTTCTTACTCGTGGACCGGGTACTTTCTTTCGAATCGGGCAAAGAAATCGTTGCACTTAAAAATGTGACCATTAATGAGCCTTTCTTTTCTGGGCATTTTCCCCACCATCCGATTATGCCTGGTGTATTAATTATAGAAGCACTGGCACAAGCTGCAGCGATTTTAACACTTAGAACAGTTGATTTAAAAGTCGACAACGATTCCGTTTATTATTTTGTTGGCATAGATGAGGCTCGCTTCAAAAAACCGGTGTATGCAGGTGACCAACTGACGCTAAAGGTGTCGATAGAGAGACAATTAAAAGGAATCTGGAAATATTCTTCCCGAGCAGAAGTAGATGGTCAGCTTGTTACCGAAGCAAAGTTGATGGGCGCAATGCGAAGCATATAAGAAGCCTCTTATACAAACCACTTACTGTTATCCATAGTTCAATGCTACAGGAGGTTAGGAACTTATAGACTAGGGAGGCGAAGCGCCTAGATTTCTCTTACTTCTGGAATCTTTTAGTGTTGTCACTTGTAGAAATACATACTGATTGTAATAAAATAGCTTCTTATGAATTCAAGAATAAAATTTACAATATATCATTGTGGACCAGCATCTCTACAGTTGAGATTTTCGATTACTTACTTAAGAATTCATTTGTACTAACCAATCATTCACCCCATACTTAGTTTTCAGATTAGCGAACGAAAACGAAAATTAAAAAATGTCAGATTCACGGTTCAACTTGATCTGTGGTGTAGACGAGGCTGGCAGAGGACCATTGGCGGGGCCGGTATTTGCTGCTTGCGTTGTGCTCAACCCATCCCACAAAATTGAAGGACTATCAGACTCAAAAAAACTTAGCGAAAAAAAAAGAAAAACACTAACACATATCATCAAAACACGTTCAATAGCATGGGCGATTGCTTCCGCATCAGTAGAAGAAATTGATCAATTGAATATTCTCCAAGCAAGCTTGTTAGCCATGAAGCGCGCAGTTGAAAGCCTGTCCTTCACGCCCGATAAGGTACTAGTAGATGGGACCCATAGCCCCCACTTGAGCATTCCTGTACATGCTATCGTCAAGGGTGATAGCTTAGTACCAGAGATTTCTGCTGCTTCTATTCTGGCCAAGACAGCACGTGATGCCGAAATGTGGATATTACACCAATGTTTCCCAAATTATGGTTTTAACCAACACAAAGGCTACCCAACGAAGAAGCATATAGCAGCATTGCAAGTACATGGAATATCAGTAGCACATCGACGTAGCTTCTCACCAGTACGAAAGTTGATATTGCATCGTTGTACTTGAAAAACGAATGCTTTCTCTTCTATCATTATTCGTTTTTTATTTTTATACCCCCACGTCTCTCAAAAAGAGGATAGATAAAAATTTCACTATTTTTACATTTAACGAATGTTTCTAATTGGTTAAGTGTGTGTTTTTGTCGTGTATAGCATTGTGCCCCGTTGCTGTTTAATTACTTGGATCAGTTCGGAAACTGGATTTCTAGAACAGCAAATTCTGTCGACTTCTCCAGTAAATACGAATTCAGCAGTAACAGCCACATTTTATTACGATAATCGTGACACTATAATGACCTTTGTTTACATAGAATCCTTTATTTTATTTTAGGAACACTAATGTAATAATGGACATCACAAGATAGAAAAAATCATAGAGAATCAAGTAATGTAAGCGAATATTTTTGAACCAACGATATAAATAATCTCAAGTGTGCGCTATATTTAATTAACCTAAGCTATAGATTGGAATAGAATGCATATTGAAAAAAACATGGTCGTATCAATCAATTACGAATTATCAGATTCGACTGGCAAAATTATGGAGAAAACAAGTTCTCCAATCAGCTGCTTACACGGTGGCTTCGACGGCATTTTCCCCATAGTGGAAGAAGCACTGCAAAATATGAAAGTAGGCAACACATGCTGCGTGCTCATGGAGCCAGAAGATCACTTTGGTGGGTACCATAGCGAATTAGTGCGGGTAGAAGCACGTAATGCATTTCCTGAGAAACTTGTAATCGGGATGCAATTTGAAGGTGGTGAAGAAGGTTCCAAGAATATGTTGATCTCTACTGTTACTGATATGCTGGAGATAAGGTGATCGTTGATGGCAATCATCCGCTGTCTGGCATGACCCTACGTTTTGATTGTACAGTTACCGAGATGCGGTCTGCCACTACGGAAGAACTTTCTCATGGTAACGTCCACGAACCTCAAAACAATGAAAGTTAATTTTACTGGCTCAAATCTATAAGTATAAATCTAAAGAAGGCGGGCACCATTCCTTACTGGAACTTATCCTTTCTCCGCTGTCTTTTTCAGCATGTAAAGCTTTTCCAGCGCTTATTTCATCCGGCATAATTTCATACAATAAGGCAAGGGCTGGGTGTTCCTTGGTAGTTTGTTCCTCGATACAGTCAAAAGTTGCAGATGAAACAAATCCCGTTTCGAACTCTTTTCTACGCTTTCCGTCTTAAGCCTCACCAGATATTCTTTGGCCATTAAAAATGACCAATTCTAGCAGCCTGCCAGCGCTGCTACTTGAAGGACATAGCTCTGGCTGGTAGGTTCCCTCATTAACAGCATGCAGAAAGATAATGCGGTGTTTGTGCTCCACTGCATCGAAATGCATGTTGGCTACCTGACTGAACTTCTCTATAAGTCTCGTTAGTTCAAAATAATGAGTAGCAAAAAGCGTATAGCTCCGATTTTTCTCTAACAAGTGCTGTGCAATTGCAAAAGCCAAAGCTAGCCCATCAAAAGTAGAGGTGCCCCACCCAAATTCATCTATTAGTACTAGGCTTTGCGCGGTGGCATTGTGCAGGATGTTTGCGGCTTCAGTCATTTCTACCATGAATGTGGAACGCCTGCTCGCAAAATCATCAAATGCACCAATTCGTGTAAAAATCTGATCAATCGGACCAACACATGCGCTCTTGGTAGGAACAAAGCTACCACAATGCGCAAGCAATGTGATCAGCGCAACCTGTAGCATATAAGTCGCTTTCCCGCCCATATTAGGGACAGTAATGCAAGCATTTGTCGACCACTACCTAGCTCCACGTTGTTTGTAATAAAATTATCTACTTGGTTTTCTACTTCTGAGTGGCGACCCTCATCAATTTTAATCATAGCTTCACCAGTGAAAACTGGAGCAGTGTAATTGAGTATTAGCGCACGTTCAGCAAAAGTCGCAAGTACATCTAGCTCAGCAACGCTCAGTGCAACTGCTGCAAATGGCTAATGTGTGGCATAAGAGTGTCTTGTAACGCACCGTATAACAACCTCTCACGTGCCAAAGCTAGATCCTTTGCTGATAAACGCCCTGTCCTCGAAAGTTTTAGCTCTGGGGCGATATAGCGCTCTGCATTTTTTAAAGTCTGCCGACTACAATAATCTTCAGGAATCTTCTCGCTATGCGCATAAGCTACTTCGATATAAAAACCGTGTATCCGATTGTATTCGACCTTGAGATTTGGAATACCGGTACGCTTCTTTTCTCTTAATTCTAATTGCAATAGAAACTCTCCACAGTTGTTTTGTATAGCACGTAACTCATCTAGCTCGACGTCGTAGCCATCTGCTATTACGTTACCTTCGCGCAACAATGCATTGGGGCTCATCCCGTAAAGCATTCTCCAGCAAGCTAAGAGGAACAACGTCTGGAACCATGTCTGGAACCATGGTATGCGCCAACATAGCAATGTGTTCACTAGAGCATCCGACAAGCAAAGAAATGATTTTAGGCAATCGCTTTAGGCTGTCACACAATCCCGATAAGTCCCGTGGACGAACCGATTTAAACGCAATACGGGTGGTGATGCGTTCAATGTCAACAATACGCTTTAAGTATTCTCTTACTACAAGATAGGTCCCGACCCGGTTTCCCCGATTAAAGTAGACACGTTACCAAGTCGATGCTGGATCGTGATTGGATCACGCAATGGATGACGCAACCAATGCCGCAATAGGCGACTACCCATGTTAGTTGGACAAGTAACTAGCAACGATAGTAACGTAGGTGATCTCACCATGTATAGTTTCTGATATTTCAAGATTGCGGCGGGTAGCAGCATCCATTCGCACGTAAGTGTCATCTCGTTCCAATTGTAGCGCCCTAAGATGGACAATGCTTGCGCCTTGTGTAAGACGAACATAATCTAGCAATGCACCCGCTGCACCCAATGATGGACATAGTCCGTCGCGGCCAAAGCCAGAAAGGTCTCAAGTTTCAAATTGTTCGGCAAGATTTCAATAGCCACATCAGTATCAAACTGTCACGGAGGCATGCGTTTGAGGGCGCCTTCTCCATTAAACAAAACTGGGACATCTAGTGATTCAGGCAAAAGAATTTCAGCGAGCTTCAGACACTCCGGCTCATCTGTCAAATTATACGTGTGACTTGGCGTTCTACCAGTCCTTTTGCAGCATCAGGATCACCAATCTGCCCACAGATTGCCACTGATAGGCCCAGCCTGATGAGTTTCGCTAGATACTGCTTGGCGGCATGATACGGAACACCTGCCATCTTTACTGGCACCCCAGCTGAAACACCACACCGGGTTAGAGTGACGTCAAGTTACTTCGCAGCTTTTTCCGCATCATCAAAGAATAATTCGTAGAAATCCCCCTTTCGATAAAACATCAACATATCGGGATGCGGCGCTTTGAGGCGCAGATATTGCTGCATCATAGGAGTATGCTTATTAACCATGATTCGAGGTAATATTAAAGAAATGCCACTGTGTCAATAATTACACCATCTCGGTTCCATAGTATTACTTGTGCTTCAGGCCATTAATTCCTTTGTCAAATGGGGAGCGATTACTTGCAAGAGTTGCCCAAATATTTTCGGATTTCCAGCGACAATGTGTCCACTCTGCATATAGGTATCATTGCCTTCCAGGTCCCCTACAAGCCCACCTGCTTCTGTGATGAGTAAACAGCCAGCCGCAACATCCCATGATGACAACCCTAGCTCCCAAAAACCATCGTAGCGCCCGGCAGCCACATAAACTAAATCCAAGGCGGCAGAACCAGGACGGCGAATGCCGGCAACCTTGGGCATAATGTCCTTGAACATAGCAATATATGCATCCATATGCGAAAACTTACGAAAAGGAAAACCAGTTCCTATCAGACAATCAGAAAGTTGATTACGGTTGCTTACACGCAAACGGCGGTCGTTAAGATAAGCTCCACGTCCGCGACTAGCAGTAAATAACTCATTTCCTGAGGGGTCATATACCACTGCTTGAGTTAACACGCCTCTGTGCTTTAATGCGATAGAAACTGCATATTGGGGAAAGCCATGGAGAAAATTGGTAGTACCATCCAGTGGGTCAATAATCCATTGGTATTCAGACTTGCTCGGGTCGCCTCGGGCACCACTTTCTTCTGCTAGAATGGAGTGGTTGGGATATGCTTCTAGAATAACATTAATAATAGCGTCTTCTGCTGTGTTGTCTACCTCGCTGACGAAATCATTATGTGCTTTGCGCGAAACGTGCAACAAATCAAGATTCAGCGCAGCACGGTTGATTATTCCGCCGGCGCGGCGCGCAGCCTTTACTGCAATGTTGAGCATGGGATGCATATTAGTCCTGAAACGAGTTTGAATAATTCATGAAGATGGCATTCTAATATGAATTCCCCATGCCCGCTTGATAACGTCCGCGTGGTGTTGAGTCATCCCAGCCATCCCGGTAATATAGGCGCAGCAGCAAGAGCTATGAAAACCATGGGGTTGGAGTCACTCTATCTAGTGAATCCCAGATCGTTTCCTGACAAGGGAGCAGAAACGCGAGCCGCTGGTGCCTGGGATGTACTGAACAATACCAAGGTCTGCGCAAGTCTTGACGAAGCTTTAAACGGTACAGCTCTCGCAGCAGCAGTCACAGCCCGTCAGCGCGATCTTTCACATGATGTATTTGATTCGCATCAGGGTGCGCGTAAATTGCTCAATCAAGCTGAGCAGCTTCCAGTAGCGTTGGTTTTTGGAACGGAAAAGTCAGGACTTACCACGATGGAAGTAAGTAGGTGTCAAATTGTTGTGCATATTCCGACCAATCCGGCATACTCCTCCCTCAATCTTGCCAGCGCGGTACAAGTGATGACGTATGAATTACGCATGGCGCTTCCGAAAGTTGAATGTTTTCCACAATCATTTAGTGCACTAGCTAGTTTTGATGAGATTGAGTTGTTTTACTGTCATTTGGAGCAAGCTATGATCAGCTGTGGTTTCCTTGATCCCAAGAATCCAAAACGATTAATGCGGCGCATACGCCGCTTGTTCTCTCGTACAAGATTAGAAAAGAAGGAAGTGAACATATTACGTGGAATTCTTAACTCTTTTGAAAAACGTACATAAAGAAAGGAAGATGCTATAGAAACATTAACAATTCTATCATAGACGTAATAAAAAAAGACCCGACAAACTGCTACGAGTGAATCTAACACGTATTTTTAAAACAATATATCTGACTAAATAAGAGGGACTTCAAATGTTTGGTGATCCTTGACAAGGATTATCCTAGGTAACACAAATATTATTATTCAGGTCGTAATACAGTTTTTACTAGGAAAAAAGCAATTAGTAATTAAGGATCGACAGGTACAGCTACGGATATCGCCTTGCACGACGGCCAAGAGCCTGTAACCATGGCACGTATCTGTGAACGTCAGAAGATTTCGCTGTCTAACCTGGAATAATTATTTGGAAAACTATGACGTAACAAACTAGTGAATAGTGTGCGCGGACCTGGTGGTGGCTAGCGATTGGCGAAACCAATGAACGAATTATCAGCAGTTGCAATGAACGAAGTATCTACAGTTGATATCATACTTACGGTGGATGAGCCAATTGATGCAACCCAATGTAAGGGAAAGGATAATTGTCACAATGATCAGCGATGTATGACCCAAAACCTGTGGACCAATCTTAATATGAAGATTCGCGATTGTCTGACCCTAATCACACTGGAACAGCTTAGACAATCCAAAGGTAAAAAATATTCCAGTACTGCAAGCTCAAAGAATTTGCGACTAACCGAGAACTCTTCTGACATGAAAACTATGATTGGTTTGGAAAGAAAGATGCAAATCATTCTATATGTTATCTTAACCAAAGTAGTATCAATAATACTTATTAGGAATAGATAAATGGAACCAGTATATTTCGATCATAATGCCACCACCGCAGTAGATGATGCCGTATTAGATGCAATGTTGCCGTATTTTCAGAAGGAATTTGGCAATCCTTCCAGTAGCCATACCCTCGGTACTGTAGGCCGACAGGCGGTAACCCAAGCACGAAAACAGGTAGCTGATTCAGTTGGAGTTCAGCCATCACAAGTGGTATTTACCAGTGGCGGATCAGAGGCTAATAACCTGTTCATCCAGGGAGCAGCGGGATACCTAAAAGCTTCACGGATTATTGTTAGCGCGATCGAACATCCTTGCGTAATGCGTCCCGCTAAAGAATTGGCACGAAGAGAGAATGAAAAATGGAACTTACGGCAGCTTATGGTAGATGGTTCGGGTCGTGTGATCCTGGACGATGTCGACAAAGCTATGTTGGAACAGCGACCTAGTTTAGTGTCAGTGATGCTGGCCAATAATGAAACGGGCGTGATCCAGGAAGTAACGGCGATTGCGGAAAAAGCCAAGAAGCAAGGCGCTTGGATGCACACTGATGCGGTGCAAGCTTTTGGGAAAATTCCAGTTAGTTTTTCCTCTCTGAAGGTACATGCCATGACATTATCCTCCCATAAGATATGTGGACCTAAAGGAGCTGCAGCGTTGATTGTGGACAAACAGCTAATACTAAAACCTCTAATTTTTGGTGGTGGCCATGAGAATGGATTGCGCTCAGGTACCGAAAATGTACCTGCCATAGTGGGCTTCGGCGTAGCCTGTGAATTGTCTAAAATCCGAATGGAAGAAACGACTGCACGTATTACAGCAATGCGTTTATTCCTGGAGCAAAGACTGCTCGAAATGGGTGCTGTTATTTTTGGTTTGCATGCGCTCCGTTTACCCAATACCTGTTATTTTTCGCTGCCAGATATTGAGGGTGAAACTTTGGTCTCACGTCTCGAAAAGGAAGGCTTTGCGATTGCTAGCGGCGCTGCCTGCTCGAGTGTAACCCCTGGTCAAAGTCACGTACTGGATGCTATGGGAGTCGAACCGATGCTGGCACGTTGTGCGGTACGTATTAGTATAGGGAGAGACAACACACAGGAACAACTTAATAACTTTCTTAAAGCACTAAATATCATAGTCAAAGAGTTGAGGCTTATGAGTTCTGTGATGGTTTAAGAACCAAAGGATTCTATTTACCAGTTAATCAGATAGATTTGAAACAAGGAATGTGAAGGTTTTAAGATTATTACGAACCTTCATTCTATTCTCTGCCTATAGCCAGATAATTGCTGGGATAATGGTTACGACCAATACATACACCAACCACTGTAGGTTATTTCTAGCTAATACGCCAACATAGTGCAGGATGATGATGACTGAGCTTAGCGCGTACATAAGGAACCACATCTTTATCCTCCTGTTTTAAATCTATTTAGATTTTTCCTATACGGTAATCATGTTCAGCATTCTTATAGATTTTCTACAATTATATTTATGATAGCTGAAACTATACC
>SMVB01165172.1_pt1 | contig 20038 bp, 24 predicted proteins | sample 2456461 | NCBI WGS metagenome assembly SMVB01 (sample SAMN11095934, study PRJNA526329) | marine sediment metagenome | biome: Marine sediment; feature: Surficial sediment; material: Deep marine sediment; isolation source: Hadal surficial sediment | place: Pacific Ocean | collected 2014-05 | depth...
GGCTGATGGCACGATTCGAGGACATGGGAGGCCTGCGAGTTACCGCCGACTGACCGTGACCTGGCTCTCCTTGCTCAGCCTGAAACGTAACTCTCGAGTTGACTGATCAGGAAGCGTTGATCGTCGATGATTCCCTTGACGAGGTCACCGATCGACACGACCCCGATGAGGTCGCCGCCGCGCATCACAGGCAGGTGGCGAATTCGTTTGTCCGTCATCAAGGCGAGGCACTGTTCGAGGGTCAGGTCCGGGCGGGCATAGATGACGCGATCGGTCATGATATCCCGAACCGGTGTCTCATGGGATGACTTGCCAGCCAGGATGATCTTCCGGGCGTAGTCACGCTCCGAGAAAATCCCGACCACCTGGCCGTCTTCCATGACGATGAGGGCTCCCACGTCACGCTTCGCCATCTCTTCGAGAGCATCGAACACGCTGGCGCCCGGTCCGATGGAGAACACCTCGCTGCCCTTCGCGTCGAGTACTCGTTGCAGTATCTTCATCGAATTCCTCCTGCTGACGGAAGGGTCCTGACGAATGCAGACCCCGCATTCAATCTTCGTAAGGGGAAGTACGACTCAACCCGATGCGCCAATGATTACTCCAGGAACACCGTAACCGGCCGGTCCTCCTCGGGCCGGAGGGATTCGTCCTCTATGATCATCCTCGCACACGTGTTCCAGCGGAGAACTGCGTCGTCGTATCCTGGTGGCCGGAGGTCTTCCGCTTTTTCGTACCACTCCATGGCCTGCCGCAGCCAATCGTAGGTTACGGACCCCGACCCGGGGCTGCCGCGGGCGAGAATCGCCTTGGCCTTGCGCTCGCAGATGATGCCCGAGTAATAGGCCCGCTCGTACTCGCCGCTGAGACCCTCGACCACCTGTCTAGCCGTCTGCAGCGCCTTCGTGTCGCCCGTCCGGAGCTGGTCGGTGAGCGAGAGCAGGAGAACGATCTGCGCCCCCTGGTTCTCGGGATCGGCCTCAAGTATGTCGCGGCAGATGCTGCCCGCTTCCCACGGCTCGTTGAGAAGCCGGTAGTGCTCCGCCTTTTTGAGAGCCGCCGCTACGCCTTCCTTCGACAACGTCTTGAGTTCAAACATGGTCCTGCCTTTGCCTGGTGGGTCAGCGATCGGTTACGCGAATCGTTCCGGCGTCATTCCCGAAAAGCTGTCCCTTTCTACAGTATGAGCAAGATCACTCCGGCAGCCAAACTGAGGATGGCGGCCGACCCGTAGGTAAGCACCGCGATCAGGTCGGTCAGGTGATACAGCTGGAGCCCATCGTACAGCGTGTAGCGGAAACGGTGCGCCCAATGGAAGAATGCCAGGCTGACGAACCCGAACAGACCGAGCCTTACCACGAAATGATGCGCCAGCGCCGCAAAACTGTCGTACACGGTGAGCTCGACCCACCCGAGCGGCGCAGCAATCCACATTACGAGTACCGTGGCCGGCAGGAAGAACGCGGACAGCATGCCACCGCCGCTGAACATCGCCCACAGGAAAGGCTCTCGCGAGCGACGCATCGTCACGCTGCCAGGAGAAGCCACAGCACCGCAGCGGAAGCGACGAGCCACGCGCCATAGTGCAGTAAGAGGACGACGGCCCCGGGGAGCCTTCGACCCGCCAATCGGAGCACGAGAGCCCTGGGCGCCAGATTCAACCAGGTCACGGAGTGGTAGACGAGAGCCCCCAGCACCACGACGTGCAGCGTCACCACCGGCCGAAGCTGAAGCCAGCTCACGAAGTGGGCGTATGACTCCGGCCCACGTTCCAGGGACCACACCTGGAACACGAGGACCAGAGCGGCATAGCCGACGGCGAGGCTCGTCAGCTCGCGGACGATGAACTTCGTGTACGCGGCATTCCCCAGCCACCAGAAGATCGGGATTCTCCGGCGGTGCCACTTCGCGTGGTGCTCCGTGTAGCCGGGATTCACCGGCTCGCCCATGGCAACAGTGCCTTGAACGCGTCGACCGTCGCCGTGACCTTGTAGCGCTGGATTGCGCCGGCCGGGTCGACGTTTGCAGGACACACCGTCGTGCACTCACCCACGAAAGTGCAACTCCAGATCCCATCCTGGCTCAGCAGGATATCCTTCCTCTCCTCCGAACCCTCGTCACGTGAATCAAGGTTGTAGCGTTGGGCGAGTGCGATCACGGCCGGCCCGATGAAATCGGGGTCGAGCTCGTAAATCGGGCACGCGGAGTAGCACAGCATGCAGTTGATGCACATGCTGTACTGCTTGTACTCGCCCAACTCCTCCGGTGTCTGGAGGTACTCCCCCTCCTCGAGAGGCTGCTCGCTCTCCCTCACGATCCAGGGCTTCACACTCTCGAGCTTGCGTACGAAATCGGTGATGTCGCCCACGAGGTCCCGAATGACGGGAAAGCCCCGGAGCGGTTCCACCCGCACCGGACCGGGCAGCACAGATGTGACATAAGTGGCGCAGGACAGAACCGGCTTGCCGTTGACCAGCATCCCGCAACTGCCGCAGACACCCATGCGGCAGGCCCAGCGGTAGGAGAGCGTTCCGTCTACATAATCCTTGATGTGGTTCAGCGCATCCAGGATCATCCACTCGGGTCGGCACGACACCTCGAAGCTTTCCCAGGTCGGCTCGTCCTCAATCTCCGGCCGGTAGCGTTGAATCTCGAATATCACCGGCTGCGTCATGAATTCTGCTCCCCGTACACCCGTTTTCCTGGAGGCCAGCGCGTGATGGTGACCGGGTCATACTCGATCCGTGACTCACCGCCCTCTGTTCTGAAAGCCAGTGAGTGAGAGAGCAGCCTGTCGTCATCCCTGTCCGGATGGTCAGTTCGCTGGTGGGCGCCACGTGATTCGGTACGGCTCAGCGCCGACTGCAGAACCGCTTCCGCCACGTCCAGCAGGTTCGCAAGTTCGAGAAGGGCCACCAGGTCCGTGTTGAAGGTGCGACTCTGGTCGTCCAGCGCCACGTCGCCGTACCTCTGCTGGAGCTCCCGGATCGTCGAGATCGCCGACTCGAGTCCCTCGGCATTCCGGTAGATTCCGGCTCCCTCATCCATCGCGGCGTGCATTTCGTCTCTCAGCCCCGAGACACGCTCCCGGCCTCCCTGCCGCTCGATGGCGGCCTGGAGTCGCCGTTCCTCGTCGTGTGCCTGGGCGAGTACCGCCCCGTTGGCGCGGCCTGCCCCGTTTGCGGCGAATTCTGCGGCGGCCCTTCCGGCTCGAGCGCCGAATACGAGCAGCTCGGTGAGCGAGTTGGAACCGAGCCGGTTGGCACCGTTGATGTTCACACACGCGACCTCACCGGCCGCGTACAGGCCCGGAAGCGGCGTACTCCCGTTCATGTCGGTGTGAATCCCACCCATCATGTAGTGCACGACTGGTCGCACTGGTATGAGTTCCTTCACCGGATCGAGGTTTTCGTATTTCAGGCACAGTTCGCGGACGAACGGGAGCTTCGTGTCGATGACCTCCGCACCCAGATGCCGGATGTCCAGGTGCACCACGTGACCGTGCGACGTCTCGATCGTGCGACCCTTTTCCATCTCCTTTACGAACGCCTGCGAAAGCCTGTCCCTCGGACCGAGCTCCATGGATCGCTTGACGGGCTCCGGCGTGGGCACCCCGAGGTCGTAGTCCTGCAGGTACCGGTAACCGTCCTTGTTGAGGAGCCAGCCGCCTTCGGAGCGCGTGGCCTCGGTGATGAGGATGCCGGTGAACGGGAGCCCTGTTGGGTGAAACTGGACGAACTCCATGTCCTTGAGAGGGACCCCCGCGCGGAAGGCGAGAGCCATGCCGTCGCCTGTCTTGATGTTGGCGTTGGTCGTAAACGGATAGATCTTGCCGGCACCTCCCGTGCACACGATGACCGCGTCGGCCACCATCGCATACGGCCTTCCCGATGCCAGCTCGATCGCCACGAGACCCCGGCACCGCCCCTCGTCGACCAGGAGACGTGTGACGAACCACTCATCGTAGTTAGTGACACTTTCGTACTTGAGCGAGGTCTGATAGAGAGTGTGGAGGAGGTGGAAGCCAGTCTTGTCCGAGGCGTACCAGGTCCGCTCGAGCTTCATCCCCCCGAACGGCCGGACTGCGATGTGGCCGTCGGGCTGGCGGCTCCATGGACAGCCCCAGTGCTCCAGGCGGGTCAACTCCTCAGGCGCCTCCGCCACGAACACCTCGACGGCGTCCTGGTCGCACAGCCAGTCCCCGCCGCTGATCGTGTCGTATGCGTGCGCCTCGAGGCTATCCTCGGGTTTCACGACCGCGGCCGCCCCACCCTCGGCCACGACCGTGTGGCTGCGCATGGGATAAACCTTGGAGACGATGCCGACGCTCAGGTCGCGATTTGTCTCCGCTACGGCAATTGCCGCCCGCAGCCCCGCACCGCCGCCGCCGACTACCAGAATGTCATGGGTGATTGTTTCCATGCGTTGCCGTTCGCCCGCGGAATCGAGTCCCGAGTGACCTGGTCTTATCCCGCCAATGCGGCAGGATCACGGTCCCCCTGCTGCCGACCCTCAGTCTGCTAGCATGTTCGCGAGCTAGTCAAGTTGAGACCTGCAACTGCCGGTGTTTACCGCCATTTCATCCATTCAAACACAGTGCGGCAGGGTCGACAATAATACTGACTGACGGAGGCTGCCGAACCGAAGGCTGAGAATTGTTCGGTGTCCGTACCCGCGCAGAACGGACACTCCACCGCGGCCGGCACGGCATCACTGGAAAGCGGCCGGGCGAGGTCCCGCGTACGTGCATCATCGTTGCGTGCCATCAGTCCATCAACATCGCGCGGTTCTTGTCACCGCGGACCCTCGCGAGTGTGTCCGAATCGGGTCCGCCCGTTCCACTGCGGCGGCGACTGTTATTCCAATCATTCCAGTCCAAAGTACCGGCGTGCTCCGGGGCAGCCAGTCCGGCCAGCTCCAGGAGTGGTCCGACCCGCCCGATCCACCGGGTGCGCAGCGCGTCGGGGTCACCATCCATTATGCCCTCGGCAGCCAGCTGTGCACCGATATCTCCACCGGCGCCTCCGAACCAGCGCAGACAGCCGTCCAGGGCCGCCGTGAAGGCCTGGCCGAGAGCCTGACGGCCGGCATCCGTACCCGTGAGGCGGACCGTCCAACCCCGTGCATGTTCGAAGTGAAACCGTTCCTCGTCGAGCAGTTTGCGAACTTTGTAGTGAAGCGGTGAATACCGGCTCTCCGACAGTGCCTCGAACTGGATGGTCAGCGCCGTATCGAACAGCGCGTTCAGCGCCAGCATGGCTGGCCAATCGTCGGCTGGCGTGTCGAGAAGCTCGGAAATCAGGTACTCATCCGCTTCTCTCTCGTGCTCCAGAGTGCCCGGCTCGTAACCGAAGTCCTTCAGCATTGCGTAGAGAATTCGACCGTGCCCCCATTCGTCCTGGGCCATGGCGCAACAGGCGATGCCCGCTTCGAGCGTCGGCGCACCGAGAATCCACTCGGAATAGCGCATCCCGAGTACTCGTTTATTGTCGGCCAGCGACAGCAGGAGCTTGCCGAGCGGCTCACGGAGCGATTCGGGAATCTCTGCCGCCGACTTCCAGGCCTCGGGCCGATCGGCGGTCATGAGACCACCTCCGGCCAAAGCGTGAACGGCACTTCATCGCGGTTCACCCGATGAAATGCGTCGCGGGGGGCCACGATCATTTCGAACCACTTCGCTTCGTCGTAGGTCTGCCAGGCATAGACGCGCGCCAACTCCGCACCGGGCGCCTGCACGGTTCCCACATGTTCGAACCGGTCTTCGCGCTTTTGACGCGCGAATATCTCGTATAATTTCTCGCCGCTGATGCGACCCATGGCTGCTTCTCCTTGATACCTGGAAGCCTGTTGAAGAACTGGGGCGAACCGCGTTACGAGCGCCCGACCCGCCTGCGGCAGGCTTCCGGCGGTCAGACGGTCACGCCCGCCTTCCGCAGGGCTCGGCGTCCACGCTCGGTAATGCGGCTCGCGGTCCAGGGCGGATCCCATGTGATTTCGACTTCGACGGCATCGATGTCCGCTTCCTGCAGCAGGCGGTCACGGATGTCCCATTTGATGAACTCGATGCAGGGACAGGCGGACGCCGTAAGACTGATGGTTACCCGCGCCGTACGGCCATCGACGTCGACGCCATATACGAGTCCCAGGTCCGGCAACGAAATCGGAAACTCGGGATCGGACACCTCATGCAACGCCCGCCACACGGACTCCTCGGTCGAGGCGGGAGGGCCGTCCCAGGTCGGAATCTCCAACTCCAGGTCCGGGTTTCTGCCGATCGACTCGGCCAGCACCGCGGCGAAGTTCATCCCCTGCTCGCGTGGCGACTCGTATCCCCTGTCGGAGGCGGCATGGCGGATCTGGACGAAATTGCTCACGCCAGCAGTCTCTCCGTGGCCGACCGGCTGCGCCGCACCGACTCCACGAACTCTTCGTTCATAGGTCCACGCGCCTTCCATCTATCCCACACCTGATCCCATGTAATCAGGGTGTCGTGGAGCCACACGCGCTCATCGGCATCCCACTCGCACGGGAACTGGTAATCCAGCTCCACCTCGCCTGATTCCGGATCCGTATGCGCGGGAACATCAATGCCAAGCTGCTCACACAGCGGCACGACCGCCTTCAGCCAGGTGGCACGAAGCTGATCGTTCGTCATCCCCTTGAGCTTGAACTCGAGCTGAGCATTGTGGCGCTTCTTATCGTCCGGCATGCCAAACCACTCGACGCCCATCGGAAACATCCAGTCGACGGCCCGCTGCACGAGATCTCGTCCCTCACCACCCGCTTCGGCCAGCCGTCGCATCCACACTTCGCCGTGCCGAAGATGGAAGTTTTCCTCCATTGCCACCTTGGTGAGCGCCCGTTTCAACGGGCCATACGAGGTGTGTCGATGCACGTCGCTCAGCAGGGTGATCCCGGCACGATCGTAGAGTCCGTTCGCCGTTATGAGCTCCGCCCAGTTCGCTAACGGCTGATCGAAGCCGAACGGGTTCTTGAACTTGTTGGGTGGCCGATCGTATACGAGCGCTTCCGGATCTTCACCCAGATCCGCCAGCAGCCGGTAGGCAATGTTGGCATGGCCCAACTCGTCCTGGATGATCGCCGTGGCCGAAACCATGGTATTGGTGGACGGCGCATCCTTCGCGGCCATGTAGTAGGCCGGCGCGCTCATCAACTCCGTATCGCCCTGCACCGTAAGCTGAATGATCAGGGCTTTCTTGTAGGTCTCCGTCATGTCGGCTTCTGACTCGACGATGAACCCTTCCTGCACCTTGCGCATCAGTTCTTCATCGGTGAACCGTGCCATATCAGGCATCCTCCGTGGCAGGTTGCTCTGGTCCGAGGAACGGGTACTGATAGTCCGACGGCGGATTGAAGGTTTCCTTGACGGTGCGCGGCGACACCCACCTCAGAAGGTTGAGATGGGAACCGGCCTTATCGTTCGTTCCGCTCGCTCGAGCTCCGCCGAACGGCTGTTGACCAACCACCGCGCCGGTGGGTTTATCGTTGATGTAGAAATTCCCGGCGGCGTCGCGGAGACCGGCCAGGGCGTCCCGAACCGCTCCGCGATCGTTGGCGAACACGGCTCCCGTAAGGGCATAGGGTGAAGTGCTGTCAACGAGGCGGATCGTCTCGGCCCATTCTTCCACCGGGTACGCATACACGGTCAGCACCGGCCCGAATATCTCCTCGCACATCGTCGTGAACTTCGGATCCTTCGCCAGGATGACCGTCGGCTCCACGAACCAGCCCGTCTCGTCCGAGTAGCCACCCCCGATGATCACTTCGGCATCCGTCGACTGTCTGGCCTTGTCGATGTAGTCGGTGATCGTCCGGTAGGCCGGCTCATCGATGATCGCGCCGAGAAAGTTTCCGAAGTCGCACGGATCCCCTGTTTCGATCGAGCCGAGCTGCTCCTCCAGCGTTGAGCGCACCGCGGGCCACATGCTGTCCGGAATGTACGCCCGGGAGGCGGCGCTGCACTTCTGTCCCTGGTACTCGAATGCTCCGCGCACGAGTGCGGTCGCGACCTGGCCAGAATCGGCCGTCTCGTGGACAAGCACGAAGTTCTTGCCGCCCGTCTCTCCGACGAGACGCGGATACGTCCGGTAGTTCTCGAGGTTGTCAGCAACCTGCTTCCACAGCAGTTGGAACGTTGCGGTGGAGCCGGTGAAGTGGATTCCCGCCAGATGCGGGCTTGCCAGTAGAACTTCGCTGATCTTGCTTGCCTTGCCCGCAACGAAGTTGATGACGCCGGGAGGCAGCCCCGCCTCCTGCATCAGGCGCATGTTGTAAAATGAGGCGAGCAGCGACGTGTGTGCCGGTTTCCAGATCGACACATTGCCCATCAGAGCCGGGGCCGAGCACAAATTGGCGCCGATCGACGAAAAGTTGAATGGCGAGATGGCGTAGACGAAACCCTCGAGCGGACGGTAGTCGGACATGTTCCAGATGCCCTGTGAATTCATGGGCTGCTTCGAGTAGATCTCACGCGCATACTGAACATTGAATCGCCAGAAGTCGATCAACTCACACACGGAATCGATCTCGGCCTGGTGGCAGGTCTTGCTCTGGCCCAGCATCGTGGAGGCATTGAGCGTCTGGCGCCACGGTCCTGCCAGCAGCTCGGCGGCGCGCAGAAACACGGCCGCTCTGTCCTGCCAATTCCAGCTCGCCCAGTCGGTGCGAGCATCCATGCAGCTCTCGACGGCCCGCTTCACATCATCCGGGCCAGCCATGTGATACCGAGCGAGCACGTGACCATGGTCGTGAGGCATGTAGACTTCGGACATGTTGCCGGTGAGCACGTCTTCTCCGTCGATCACCAGCGGAATCTCGACGACTTCGGACTTCATGTCCTCCAGTCTTGCCTTGAGCTCTGCACGCTCCCGAGAGCCGGGCGCATAACCCAGCACCGGCTCATTGATGGGAGCCGGGGGTCGGTGATCTCCCTCGACGGTCCGTCCGGTCGACAGGCTTGCTGACATTTCTATCCAACTCCGCCTTTGAATTCATGACGCTGGGGCCCAACTACTCCAAGCCGGCGGAACAGTAACCGTCTGTGGGGCACGGCGACTACCCTCCGACTTGTGTTGACGACGATCCGAGAACACGTTTCACGGCCCTTTCCAAATATTACATGAAGGAGAATCGCATGTCTTATCCATTCCAGCTTCCGGACCTCGGATTCGCCCATGACGCGCTCGAGCCCCATATAGACGCGCGCACCATGGAGATTCATCATTCCAAGCACCATGCGGGCTACACGGCCAAGTTGAACGCCGCGTTGGAAGGCCACGCAGATGTGCACCAGCACTCCGCAGAAGACCTGCTGACATCGATCGACTCGATTCCGGCTGATATCCGCGGTGCCGTCCGCAACAACGGGGGCGGATTCGTCAACCACTCCCTGTTCTGGAAGGTCATCGCTCCCGGTGGAGCCTCGTCTCCGAGCGGTGACCTGGCAGCGGCAATCGACAGCGCCTGCGGGTCGTTTGACGGATTCAAGGAGCAGTTTACAGGTGCCGCCGGGACGCGATTCGGTTCCGGCTGGGCCTGGCTCGCCGCATCCAGCGACGGTTCGCTGAAAGTCTATTCGACGGCCAACCAGGACAGCCCGGTGATGGAAGGTCTCACCCCGATCCTCGGACTCGACGTCTGGGAGCATGCGTACTACCTGAACTACCAGAATCGGCGCCCGGACTACATCGCCGCTTTCTGGAATATTGTGAATTGGGATGCCGTAGCCAGCCTGTTCGCGGCGACAAACTGAATTGAGCCATCGAGTCCTGCTGGCCGCTCTAGTCGTCGCGGCCGGCGGCGCCTGTGCGGGGCACGGCGCCGGCGGAGTCGTCGAGGAAGCAGCGTTTTTCGAGCGCGAAGCGGGCACACTCCCCATCAACCCGCCGACGCTCGAGACGCAGGAAAGCGGTACGGAAGCCCTGCTCCAGGCGGTGAGCCCGGTCAGCGACGACGTCGTATGGGTCAGCGGTCACCAGGGCACGTACGCGCGGTCTGTCGACGGCGGGACCACCTGGGAGACCGCCGTCGTGCCGGGTGCAGACACGCTTCAGTTTCGCGATGTCCATGCGGCGTCGGCATCCGAAGCATGGCTCCTGGCTGCCGGACCGGGGGAGCTGTCGAAGGTTTTCCATACCGACGACGCAGGCGCGACCTGGACGCTTCAGTGGACGAATCCCGAGCCGGACGGGTTCTACGACTGCTTCGACTTCTGGGATGCGAAGCGCGGAGCCCTGTACGGCGATGCCGTGGATGGCGGCCTCCGCATCATGCGGACGGAGGACGGCGGCAAGACTTGGGTCCGCCTACCCAACGATGCGCTTCCGCCGGCCAACGAGGGAGAAGGCGGATTCGCGGCCAGCGGAACCTGCCTTGTCACGGGGGACGAAGGTCGCGGCTGGATCAGTACGGGGAATGTGGATCCCTCCCGCGTACTGGTGACCACTGATTATGGTCGCTCGTGGGAAGCCCGGAGCCAGCCAATACCGGGAGGATCGGGTGGCGGCTTGTTTTCTGTCTCATTCCGCGACGCGCAAAGCGGTGTTGTGTTCGGCGGTTCGTTGAATCCTGATGCTGAACCGGGGCCGCGCGTGGCAATCTCGACGGACGGCGGGAATTCCTGGACGGTCGCCGGCGAACCCACGTTCGACGGCGCGATCTTCGGCGGCGCGTGGGTTCCCGGTACGGAGGTCCCGCTGGTGATCGTCGTGGCGCCAGGCGGCGCGGATTACTCCGTGGACGGGGGCCAGCTCTGGTCTTCTCTCGACGCGGAGGCCTACTGGGGCATCGGCTTTGCTTCGCCGAATGCCGGCTGGCTGGTAGGCCCCGGAGGCCGCATCACGAAAGTCAGCTTCTAGCCCTCAAGAAGGCCTCCAAGAGAAACCGAATGGCCACCGGCCCGTAAGGTCGATGGTACCTGGACCTGGAGAGCAGAAATGAAACCGTTGGAAATGCTGATCATAGCCGTAGCGTTGCTCATGGTAACGACCTGCGGAGAATCACCGGCACCCGAGGCGCTGGCGGGCTGGGACGGACCGTTCTACGCAATCACACTCACTTCGGATGCACCTGGCCTCATCCGCGTTTCAGCGCATTTGCCGAATGCTCCCGCGACTTTGCACATGAGCGAGAATGGTGCGAACAACTTGCCGGATGGATGGGCAACGTTCGTATCAAATCTCGTCATGACCGACGGTCAGGGGAACGCCATAACAGTCAAGAAGTCAGGGCCACGCAGCTGGCAAATGACTGACCCACCGGACGGAAACATCGACCTCTCCTACACCGTGACCCTGGCCCACGACACCGTCAGTTGGTCTGGAGGAATCGACGGGGCGGCATTGCAATTGCCCTGGGGAGCATTCTTCGCCGGACGAGCGGTATTCGTACTGCCGGATAGCCTCGAGGGCCCCATCAGAGTCGCACTCCGTACATCCCCGGACTGGGACGTGGCCGCTCCGTGGCCCGAAGTACCCGGCAGAGATGGCGAGTTCGAGGCGCCCACCGCGAATACACTTACCGAATCGTACGGCTTCATAGGCGAATTCGAAGGGTTCACCATCGAACGGGGTGGATTTGAACTCGTATTCGCTCTCGGCGGCCCGAGCGTGATCGTCCGCGCTGAAGAGTTTCAATCCTCGGCAGAGGCAGTCTTCGACTACTACATCGAGATGATGGGAGGACCACCCAAGCCAGCCCCGGGCGAACCGTCGGACCGTGTTCTTGTCGTTATCAACGAAGGCGATGTGACCGACGGTGAGGTCATTGGCAGCCACATCAACATCCTCCTGGAGCCGAATCCAGGCCCTATGGGACTGGTCTTCTCGAGATTCGGGTTCTCGCATGAGTTGTTCCACCTCTGGAACGGAAAGTCGATGCGTTCAAATGGTCCGGAGGACTGGTTCACGGAAGGATTCACGAATTACTACACGCTGAAGGCGATGCACGAGGCGGAGATTCTCGACGAACGTGGCTACTTCGCAGTGATGGACGGCCTGTTCTTTGGCCGATATGTCAGCGACGAGGGTTATGGTGTTCTGTCCATGCGTGACGCTGTGCCTGAGAAACATGCGCACTGGGGCCTGATCTATGCGGGAGGGATGTTTACCGCGATCTGTCAGGATGTCGAGATACGCCGCGCCTCGAACAATACCCGTTCACTCGACGACGTCATGAGACAGGTGTATGCACGGTACGCGGGGGCAGAAGAGACTTTCGGCGTCGAAGAAATCGAGTCCCTGATTGGAGAGGCGTCCGACTACGACCCTTCGACCTTCTTCGAGCGTCACGTCCTGGGAATTGAACCGATTCCGATCGCGGAATGCTTGTCGAGAGCAAGTCTCGACGCGGCCATCGTGGATGGACATTTGACCGTTTCGCGGACCGAAAATCCCGGTACCTCTAACGCCATTGTCGAAGGCATCCTGGGCCGGATCCATTCCGCCGATGGGACGTAGCGTGAACTGCATGTTCGTCACCGGCCAAATCGCGGATTCACCACGTTGCTGAACACAGAACCGAATGAGTAAGAAAGACCAATCCTTCCGGAGTAGCTGAAATTCGTTGCGCGCTCGCGTTCGCGCAGGAGGATGTCTTCATCCGTCAGGTCGCCTTTCGGCAGGCTGAGCTGATCAGCGATGTGGGAAGCGCGGCCGCCGAGGTTCAGGCTGAGGCCGCGAAACACTCTCAAGCTTAGATCTCCTCTAAGGGTTACGCGATTTTTTGAGACATCATTAAGGAATTGCGAGGCGATCAGGGTCACGTCCGTCGACCCCCACGGCTGTGTGACTTCATAGGCGATCTCGAGGCTGTGCTTGGGTAGAGTCTCGGACAGTTTGTCGAAGATCGTCTCTTCTGTGTAGTCGAAGTATGCCAGCCCCACCGAATACAGAAATCGGAATTGCCGTCGCGTTGATTCGCTGTAAGGGAAGAAATTGTATTCGAGTGCTGGCGTCACGCTGATTGACAGATCGAAGTTGCGAAACGTCGAACTCGATGCCGTACTCTGAATGCCGGCTGACCAGTGCGGACTCAAACTCAAAACGAACAAGCCGCGACCGCCATAGCTGCGCCGAATGCTGGTGATGGTTGTGGTGCTGTCGATGTCGAACGTGCTCTCCGAGTAGGAGCCGTCCACACTGAGGCGGAGCTTTGAGGCATCGGTGATGCGGCTGGCGCTCGTACTTCCGAATAGATTGAGAAACCGCGAAGAAGTCTCGCCGCTGAAGAATGAGCTGAAGCTGACCCGGAACACCCAGTAATTCCACGGGTCGTCGGTTCTTTGTTCTTCCGCTACTGTTTCTTCCTCCGCATCGTACCCTATGCGCAGTCGCCTCCCGGCCCTGGTGGAAGCCGCAAACCTGACCAGTCCGAGAGCCAGTGTACGTGTAAGGCCCTCTCTCACTTCCTGTTCCGTATCGGTCTCGGCTGTAACGAAGCGGAGCGTGTCGGTCATTCCGGCAAACCGCCGCCGCCCGATAAACTCCAGGTCGTAGCGGCTCCCTCCTGCTCCCGTGTTTTGCCGAGTGATCAGGACATGGACGTCCGCATCGCGTTGATCACGCACGTGGTGCACAAACTCGATCTCGCGTCGGAAATGGTCGGTGTCGCAGCGGGTCTGGCAATCGGTAAACACGCGAATCGTCTCGGTCGACTCGGTGTCTGCCGCCACATCCTGGGCAAAAAGCATCGCCCACTGGGTGAGCGTAAAGACGGCAAGCAGGACCGAGTAGCGGGCACCATGGCGCCTTCTCGTCGATCTAATGGCAGGACTCTCAATCTGTTGCGGCGGACCGTCGCAACAATATCGTAGGCAGGCGTTTACCCGGCAACTGTTGAACCCCGGTGAAACCCCGCACCGGGTCCATCCGTAAGGTGTGTTGCAACTGTTTGGACAGATTCGTTGTCCAAGCTGGTGAACAAGGATGGACAACCGAAAAGAGGACCAAGTGCTGAAGGGATGGGGAATCATGTGGTGGCGTGAGATAAAGGAGCTCGCCGGAATGGCGCTGCTCCTGGGGGTGGTGGTGGTGACGGGATTGGGCGTCTCAACGGCGGCCAGCGCTGCGGAACTCGCGGAGGTGCGTGAAATGCCCTCCATCGAACAGCCGGTGGGTGCCGAGATGTTTCAGGCTCTCGGCTCCATCGAGCCGGTCGGCTCACCCGATTGGGCATGATCTGTGACCGGCCGATACACGTCGGGTCGGCGATCAGCCACGTAATCAAACTCGTATTCGCCCGGGGCCAGGACCACCCGGTTTCGGTCGCTTGCGGCCATGTCGAATTCCACGTCAATCCGTTCCGGACCGTCTCCCGCCTCAGCCAGTAGTTCCCCTCCAGGCTCCACGGCCATGCTGCCACCGGGAAACACCGTACCGCGCTCCTCTCCCACGCGATTCACCGCCAGGTAATTCACGTGGTTCTCGTATGCCCTCATCTGCGTCTGTTGCCGCTTCATGTGAAGCCGCGGCCAGTTGGTCGGAAGGACGATGAGCTGGGCACCGAGCAGTTTCAGGGTGCGGGATGACTCGGGAAACGTTCCATCGTAACAGATGTTGATGCCGATGCGGCCGATGGGAAGGTCCCAGACCTGGAATTCATCGCCCCGCCGGGCAAACCGGTCCACGCCGAGGCAGAGCGTGTGGACTTTGCGATAACGACCTTTGATTCCGTCGGGTCCGACGAGGAACGCCGCATTGTACACATCGCCATCCGCCCGCTCTATGGCGCCGACGATCGTCCAAGCATTGGCAGACCGGCATGCGTCGGCGATAGCTGAAAGTTCGCGTCCTGTCGCGGAAATCGCCCCGTCGAGGGCCTCGTCCAGACTCTCGAACACATAGCCCGTGAGAGCTGCCTCGGGAAATACCACCAGGCGGGCACCCGACTCCGCGGCAGCCGCGGCAATCTCATCGCACACAGCAGCCGTATTCTTCGCTGGCTCGTGCAATCGGATGTCGAACTGCACGCCGCGTGTTACGAGCGGACCGTTGGACATGTTCTCAGTCCCCGGCAAACACCGCGTAGAAAGCGAGCCCCACACCCAGTGCGATGGCCGAGGCTGACAGCGCAAGCCCGAGACGCCGCCCTGTCTCGGCACCGGGCTCTCGACTTCCTTCGTCCCACGGCCGAATGATCTCGTTGCGCATGACTTTCAGATGGTCACGCGCCACCGCACGAGCCGTGTCGATGGCTGTCTCCAGTAGCGATTCCTTGCTCATGAGGGCATCGACCCGACGAAGTCCTCGCCACCATCCACACGCAGCGTGTTGCCTGTCATCCAGTCAGTCCCCCGGTCGCACAAAGCAACGAGGCAGCGGGCGACGTCCTCGGGTGTCGTGAGACGACCGTGCGGATTCTGGCGCATGGCCTCTTCGATCATGTGTTCGGCGCCGGGAATCTTGCGCAAGGCGGGAGTGTCCGTCACTCCAGCCCGAATCGCATTTGCCGTGATCCCATGCGAAGCCAGCTCGAGGGACAGCTGCCGACAATGTGACTCCAGAGACGCCTTGGCGGCCGATACCGCCCCGTACGACGGAATCACGCGATCACCGCCCGAACTGGTCATCGCAAAGATCCGACCTCCGTCACCGATCAGGCCCCGCGTGACCAGTCCCTGTGTCCAGTAAATGAGCGAATGCGCCATGACGGTGAGCGTCATATCCATCTGATCCTGGGTCATCGAGTCTGTCGCATCATCCGCTATGAACGGCCGCAGCGTCCCGAATGCCAGGGAATGCATCAACACTCGCACGGACCCGGGATGCACTCGACCGGCCAGCTCATCAAGCAGTTCGTCCCGCTTCTCCGGGCTGGCTGCATTGACATTATGAAAATCGGCTCGTGCTCCGAGCTCCGCGATCTGCTGCTTCAATTCCTCGACCCTCGCCATGCCTGCACGACGGTCCAGGTGAACGCCGACGATGTCATAGCCAGCCCGCGCAAATTCGAGCGACGCCGCTTCGCCGAAACCACTCGATGCGCCGAGAATAAGAACACTCTGCCTGCCTGAATCGCCCACCATTCCTCCGTCGGGTAGAGATTGAGAGGATGGAAGCGATACTAAAGCGCCAGGCCCGCGGCGACTAGGATACGAGACGTGCGCAGCCCCCGCCGACGCTCTCTAGTAATCGATGATAACAGGGAGCGCGACAGTGGTATACGCGTTACACCAGGTGGTTAGACGGTCGGCCGACTAGCTACCCACAGACTCTGGAGCTGGACGTCCACCGTGGCGTCCCGACCGGGAACGGAACCCCGACCTGCCACCGTGTGCCGAGCGGCGGGCACCGTGCGCACCCCTGCCCTGGCGCAGCGCCTGCAGCTGTTCGCGATCGAGGGTTTCTTCGAGCCGCTCATGGAGCTCTTTCGTCGAAGCTTTCGCTTGCTCCCGAATGCCTTTCATCCGCTCCCCTGCATCTTCCCGGGTCAGCGATCCGTCACGCATCTCGTCGCGAATCGAGCCCATGGCTTCCCGAATCGGGGCGAGCGTGGCGCGGGCGTCTGCCCGAAGAGCGTCCAGCGTCGTCATCTGATCTTCGCTCAGATTCAGCTCGTGCTCTCGATCCATCAGCCGCCCGATTGCACGGTCGACTTCGAATCGCCGGCCCGAAGCGCGGTGACCCATCTCAGCGCCCGGAGCGCGGTGACGCATCTCAGCGCGCGGCGCGCGGCGCTGCATTTCCTTCTCGCCTGCCTGTTCATCCTGCGCGATCGCCTGTGGGACACCCAGGAGCGCAAATCCGGCTGCCAGTACCATCATTCGTCTAATCATCGTTGTCTTCCTCATTGATTCCACGCTGTCTCCATCTGTCGAGCGACGCAGCAGTCGCGTCGCGCATTCCATGCCTTCAAACCGTTCGACAACGACAGGGCCCGGTCTATTCCACAACCGTCAGACGATGAACGAAGCCACCAGCGTATAGCCGAGCGCTGCCAGTCCCGCCGCCATGAGAGCAGGAGGAAGTTGGGTCAGTACATGATCCATCAAATCGCACCCCGATACCAGCGAAGACAGGATCGTGGTGTCGGAGATGGGAGAGCACTGATCACCGAATACTGCGCCCCCCGTCACGGCGCCGAAGCACAGTGTGAGGAACATGGGATCGGGCATCACGGCCCACGCCAGTGACATCGCGACCGGGAACAGCACGGCGTAGGTACCCCATGAAGTGCCGGTCGAAAACGCCACGAACATCGCCATGAGCAGGAGTGTCGCCGGCAAGGCGACCGGCGGAATCCAGGAGCCGACGGTCTCCACGACATATGCCGCGGTGCCGACGGCGTCCGCGACCGACTTGAACGTCACGGCCAGCCCAAGCACTACCGCGCCGATCGTGACGCCCTTGCATCCGGTGATGAATCCATCCATCGCGTCTCGCAGCGACATACCCCGGGCGAGCGCGATGCCGATTGCCGCGAGCACCGCCAGCACGAACGCCTCCGCAATCGGCAGGCTCGGAGTACTGCTGCCCTGAATGAAGTACGTGACCACAAACGGGATGATCGCAACGCTCAGCAGAATTCCCATCGGACCGAAGAAGTCGATCAGAGACGGCTGGTATCCCTCCGGTATCTCGAGGAGCGTGAGTTCCTCCGCCGCCAGGGGCTCCGAGCCCGCGCGGTCCAATTCGCCCGTATCACGTGCCCGTTGCATCGCTGCACGCATGCGCCGGGGCCACACCGCAGGTCCGCGATCGAATGCGAACACGAGAGTAAACAGGACAGCCAGGATTGCATAGAAATTGAACGGCAGCGCCTTGATGAAGAACGCGATCCCCTCATCGGCAGTCGTGATGATCGGCACGGTACCGGCCACCAGCCCGCCGACGTAGATCGGCCAGACGTTGAAAGGAATGATCGTGGCGGCAGGCGACCCGGTCGAGTCTACGATGTAGGCCATTTCCTCGTGCGAAACGCGGTTCCGATCGGACACCGGCCGCACGGTCGCACCGGTGAGCACCGTGCTGATCGTGCCGCCCTGGTGGAATACCATCCCCATGGTCCAGGTGAACAGCTTTGCCGTCCGCGGGCCGCGTACGACACGCGCCCCGGCCCAATTGGCAAACTCTACGGCACCTCCCGTCCGCGTCCACAGGCCAACCAGTCCACCGAGCGCCCACAGGTAGACGAGCAGAATCAGACCGTAGTCCGGAGAGCCTATCGAGGGAATAAGGAATTCCTGCACGATGTTGAGCTTGCCGCTGATCACGCCGCCCAGGACGATCCCGATGAACAGGGCAGAGATTACCTCGCGTAACACAAACGCGAGAACCAGCGCAGCGACCGGGGGGACGATCGACCACCAGCCGTAATGGATTCCGTTGGTCGGAAAATCGCCGGCGAACAGTATCGCTCCTGCGACCAGGGCGGCGGCGATGCCGAGCCTGGTCCAGCGAACCCGACCGCCTGTCATTCCTGCTTCGACTCCGTCGCCTCTGTCGCCGGTGGCAATCCCTGTGTGCCGGTCGAACTCCGGTCCTCGAGCAGGCGCTCGTTGAATTCGGTGCGCTGCTCGAGCGTGTCCAACTGGTTCCGAACCGCTGCTAACTCGGTGGTCAGTCCGTCAAGCTGGCTGGAGAGCAACCCGGTCTCGCCCACACCCCGAGCGGACTCCAGACTCCGGAGTCTGGACATCAACCAGAATAGCCACCCTGTCATTACGCCGGATCCAACAACGGCAACGAGCAGGATCGCCAGAAACACCATACTGAACACGGGGCACCTCCAGGTTCCATTGATTCCTCCCAACGACGAGGGACACGTTGGCCGGCGGCAGGTTCGGCGGCAAGCCGGTTGGGACAGTCCATGAAGTATGGTTATTATCATTTTTTGAAAAAACTGCCTGCTCGCACCATGCGATCTCCGAGAGTCCATATCTGCGTTTGATCCGTAGTTGATGCGGGTATTCGCATTCTCCGAGGCCGTCGCACCGTTCGCTCTTACCCACGTAATCCACATTGAGAGGCGAGTTTTCGACACTGATGACAAGACGTTGTCAGTAATGGCATTACATGATTTGTGGGTGCACGAATGCACGATCGGCCGCCTTGCCTGCCCACCTGTCGTTTCGTACTCTGGTCTCCGGTCACTGGCGAAATCGGTCCATGTGACCTGGCGTTGATCCGCGTCGCCGGTGTCTGCCGTCCCGGTAGCTTGAGAATCTGCCAAATCGTCATCACTAATCAAGCAAGGTCGACCGTGAATATGTGGGACACACGCTCGGTGGAACTATCGATCAATCTGCCCGCTGTACTTGCCGATACCGTTGAAGAAGTGCGCGAACGCGATCCGGAGTACCTCCAGCGCGTCATTCTTTACGGGATGGCCCGGCGAGCTGTCTACCAGTCACTCAGCCGACAAATTGACCTTCCACCGGACACATCCGAGACCCCAGAGGATCCGACCGTCTGACCCCACCGCTTGACGCCGTTTTTCCATACTGCCAAACTTCGCTGGGAAGATGAGTAACCAGAGACCAACCCCAGGAAGGCGCAGACTATCTCCCACGTGCGCGAAGAACTGACGGAAAACGAACTCAAGGCTCGTTATCTCGATTACTGTGCCGCCTGTATTTCGGAGGTCTTCCTTTCCCTGTCGGACGAGCGGACGTATCAGATGATGGAGGAAGCTGTTCACGCCGCGGATATCGAGATCGGATCGCTTGGCTTCTCGGAGATGATGGACCTCGTCACAAAACGCCTCCGGCAGGATATTCCCTTGCCGGAATTCGAGGACTGGGCGCGCGAGTACCGTGAGTTCCCGGAGCGGTTTGATCACATGTTGCTAGACAGTCCAGGGACGGCTCCAGGCGGCGAACCGATGGGAGACAGTTCGGAATGAGTTCCGGTAACGCCGGTAACGGAGATAAGCCGCCGCAGTTGCACATTTTCGACGCGGCCGCCCGGGAGACAGATATTGGCAATCTCTTGTCGGGCAATGAGGTCTGGGCTCTGTATGTAATCCTGGAGCGGACCTCGCCTGAGCTGTTCCACGGGAGCATTTCTTTCCGCTGCGATGA
>SMVB01011580.1_pt1 | contig 20019 bp, 20 predicted proteins | sample 2456461 | NCBI WGS metagenome assembly SMVB01 (sample SAMN11095934, study PRJNA526329) | marine sediment metagenome | biome: Marine sediment; feature: Surficial sediment; material: Deep marine sediment; isolation source: Hadal surficial sediment | place: Pacific Ocean | collected 2014-05 | depth...
GTGTTGGCCGGGGCCGTATTCACGGATGTTCACCGGGCTTTTGGGACGTCCCCAGATGTTTTCGCCCATACGGCGATCGAGTTTATGCTTGGCTTGAATGCGTTTGGTCATGAATCGCTCCTTTTCTGTTTTAAGCGCCGCGGGCGGGGTCCAGGGACCGGGTTGCCCGCGCGGCTGCCATGTCTTCGGCTGACAGCCATTCGGTTATGTTCGAAGGGGGAGGTACCCTTTTACCCATGCCAAGTCAATAAAAATAAGAGCCTATCCTCGAAACCTTCGGATCAACGAAGATGTGTCTTGGCGGGCGCCGCCGATATCCTGAACCTCGGCGTAAAAACCATCGACTATTTTGGTCATCGGCAGTTGAAGGCCAAGGCGTCCGGCCTCAGCTAAAACAATGGCTAAATCCTTCCGCATCCAATCAACGGCAAAGCCGAAATCAAACTCACCTTTCAGCATGGTTTCAGCGCGGTTATCCATTTGCCAGGAGCCCGCCGCACCGGTTGAGATCACATCAACCACAGCAGGCATATCCAGCCCGGCCTCAAGGCCAAAGTGTAAGGCTTCCGATAGCCCCTGAACAACCCCGGCGATACAAATCTGGTTGACCATCTTGGCGGTCTGGCCAGCGCCAGCCGGGCCCAGCAGCCGGACCATTTTGGCATAAGCGGTCATCACCGGCTCGGCCTTGCTAAAAGAGGCTTGATCACCTCCCACCATAATAGTTAGCTGGCCGGCCACCGCCCCGGCTTCACCGCCGGAGAGCGGGGCATCAAGGAAACCAAGGTTCTTTTTTTCAGCGGCGGCCGCCAGCTCGCGGGCGAGTTCGGCCGAAACCGTTGTGTGGTCAACAAACACCGCCCCCGGCTGCATCCCCGCAAAAGCGCCGCCAGCCCCGGTGGTCACGGCACGGACATCGGCATCGGCGCCAACGCAGGCAAAGACAATTTCGGCGCCGGCAGCCGCGGCGGCAGGGGTTTTTGTCATTTTATGGCCGCCAGAGCCTGCTGTGCCATATTCCGCCAGCCATTTTTCAGCCCGCAACCCGGTGCGGTTATAAACCGTGACCTCATGGCCCGCCGCCGCCAGATGTCCGGCCATCGGATAGCCCATGACCCCCAGCCCAATGAATGCAACCTTACTGGTCATTTGATATGCCCTCTTCTCATTTTGTTTCATCCTGAGTAAGCTTTGGAAAACTTGAAGTAAAGACCGAAATGATAAGGGTCTGAAATTAACTGCCGATGAGGGCTGTGCCACTCGGTAGTTGAATTCAGACCCTAACCGGGGGGCTTGAGGGGACCGTGTTTATTATAGAACCAGTGATTCTGATGTGGCTGACTTTTGGCCTCATTGGCATCGCCATTGGCTTTTATATAAGCGAAAAATTATCGCTTGAAATTACCTCGCTTGGGGTTATCGGCACGCTTTTGATCATGTTTTTTCTATTTCCGGTGTACGATGCAGCCGGAAATAACCTGTTGACCATAAAGGATCTTTTATCGGGGTTTGCCGACCCCGCCTTGATATCGGTTTTGTGCCTGCTGGTGATTGGCCAGGGCTTGGTCCAGTCGGGCGCGCTTGATGAATTCTCCCGGGTCTTGATTGCCCGCGGGGTAAAATCACCAAAGCTGATTATTTATGTCATCCTCGGGCTGGTCTTGATCCTGAGCGCGATCATGAACAACACCCCGGTGGTGGTCATGTTCATACCGATATTGAGCGCGCTGGCGCTGCGGCTGGGCAAGACCCTCAGCCATGTTATGATTCCGCTGTCCTACGTCGCCATCCTGGGCGGGTCGCTGACGCTGATCGGCTCGAGCACCAACCTTCTGGTGTCGGGGGCGCTGGAGAACGCCACCGGCGAAGGGCTGGGCTTTTTTGATTTCACCGTTCCCGGCGCCGTGCTCGCCGTGGTCGGGTTCCTGTATGTTGTCCTGGTGGCGCCGCGCCTGCTCAAAGACCGCGCCAGCATGGCCGGGACCTATATTCTGGAAAGCGGAAAACAGTTTCTGGTCCAGGCCGAGGTCACACCCGATAGCTTCCTGGCCGGCAAGCAATCCAAGGCGGGCATGTTTCCTGACCTAAAAGACCTGACCATTCGCATGGTCCAGCGCGGTGAAGATTCTTACCTGCCGCCCTATGAAGACATCACCCTGAAGCCGGGCGATATCCTGATCATCGCCGCCACCCGGCCGGTTTTGGCCGACCTCCTGAAAAAATCCCCCGATCTGTTGCGTGGCATTATTGAAGAAAACCCTGAGGAAGGCCCCACCACCCCGGACCCTGCCGAAGGCGGCCAAATGTTGGCCGAGGTCATGATTGCTCCAGCGTCCCGGATGTTTGGCCGCACCCTGAAACAGATTGGTTTTCACACCTTGACCGATTGCATCGTGCTTGGCATCCAGCGGCGCTCGCGCATGCTGCGGATAGATTTAAACAAAACCCGGCTTGAATCCGGTGATGTGCTTTTGGTCATGGGGAGGCCCGGGAATATCCTGGCTCTGCGTGCCAACAAGGATGTGGTGCTGCTGGAATGGTCGACCAAGGACCTGCCGCTGGCGCATCATTCCAAAATGGCGCTGACAATTTTTGGCTTGGTTGTTGCCCTGGCGGCAACCGGGCTTCTGCCGATTGTGGTTGCCGCGCTCCTCGGCGTGGCCTTTATGATTGGCAGCGGTTGCCTGAATATTCGCCAGGCCGGGCGCGCGGTAGACCGGCGGATCGTATTACTGATTGCGGCGGCCCTGTCGATGGGGGCGGCTTTATCCGCCACTGGCGGGGCGGAATTTTTAGCAACCCAATTGATTTTCCTGACCCAAGGGATGGGGCCGCTTATTACCCTGTCAGCCTTTTTCCTGCTGGTTGCCTTTATCACCAATGTTCTTTCCAACAACGCCACCGCGGTTTTGTTTACCCCGATCGCGATTTCGGTTGCCACCGGTATTGGGGTTGATCCCAAGGTGTTTGTGATTGCCGTGGTGCTGGCCGCCAATTGTTCATTTGCCTCGCCAATTGGATACCAAACCAACCTTCTGGTGATGGCTCCCGGCCATTACAAGTTCAGCGACTTTGCCCGGGTCGGCACCCTCCTGATTTTTTTGCTGTGGGCAACGTTTACAGTCTTTGCCGGTTGGTATTATAATCTGGTCTAGGAAAGGCACCCTTAAGCATGAATGACCATAGCGCCAAATTCCCGAAATTTTACATGACCGAAGCAGCGCCGTGCCCGTATCTGGAAGGCCAAATGGAACGCAAGGTTTTTACCGATCTGGTCGGGGAAGATGCCGCAAAAAGGCATGAAACCTTAAACCTCATGGGTTTCCGCCGCTCACAAAATATCATTTACCGGCCCGCCTGCGAAGGCTGTGCCAAGTGCATTTCGGTGCGCGTCCGGGCACAGGAATTCGAGCCCGGCAAGACCATGGCGCGCACCCTGAAAAAATTCAAAACTTTACGAATTGAAGACCAGGACCCGTTGGCCAGCGCCGAACAGTTTGAACTTTTGAAAACTTACCTGAGCACCCGCCATGCCGGGGGCGGCATGGTCAGCATGGATGAATTTGAATATTCGGAAATGGTCGAAAGCAGCCCGGTCACCACTCGCCTGGTGGAATACCATGAAGCTGCCCCCGAAGGCACGGTCAATCTGAAAGGCAGTTTGGTAGGGGTTGGCCTGACCGATATCATGACCGACGGGCTGTCGCTGGTCTATAGCTTTTTTAATTCCGAAAAAGGATATTCCGGCCTCGGTACCTTCATCATCCTCGACCATATCCTGAAGGCCAAGGCCGCAGGTCTTAAATATGTTTACCTGGGGTACTGGATCAAGGACAGCCGGACGATGGCCTACAAAGCCCGCTTCCAACCTCTGGATTATCTCGGCGAGGGTGGCTGGCAACCCCTGCCAAAACAAATCCCTTAAGGACACTCATGTCACAAAAACCCAAAAAAAAAGAACTTCTCACCAGCCGCCGGACTCTTTTAAAATCTGCTGGTCTTGGCGGGGCGGCCCTGCTTCTTGGGTGTGGCAATGGGGAGGAGGCCTCATCTGAGGGGGACCAAGGGGTGGCAAGAACCGCACGAACCCTTAAAATGGTAACCACCTGGCCGAAAAATTTTCCCGGTGTCGGAACCGGGGCGGAACGGCTGGCGGAACGGGTTGATGACCTTTCAGAGGGGTTGATAAAAATTAAAGTTTATGCCGCCGGCGAATTGGTGCCGGCGCTGAGCGTCTTTGATGCGGTTTCCGAAGGCAAGGCCGATATGTACCATGGGGCAGAATATTACTGGCAGGGAAAGTCCAAGGCTTTCAACTTTTTTGCCGCCGTCCCCTTCGGCATGACCGCGGCCGAGTTAAATGCCTGGATCTACTTTGACGGCGGCCAGGCGCTTTGGGATGAGCTCGCGGCCGGATTTAATGTGAAGCCCTTTATGGGCGGAAATACCGGCGTACAAATGGGCGGGTGGTTCAGAAGTGAAATCAACACCCTTGATGACCTGAAGGGCCTGCGTATCCGCATACCGGGCCTTGGCGGCGAAGTTTACCGCAGGCTCGGCGCCACCCCGGTCACCAAAGCCGGTGGGGAAATTTTCCTGGCGCTCAGCCAGGGAAATATTGACGCGGCGGAATGGATAGGGCCATGGAATGACCTGGCCTTCGGATTCCAGGAAATTGCAAAATACTATTACACCGGCATTCATGAACCCGGAACGTGCCTGAGTCTTGGGCTGAACCTTGATCTTTGGAATAGTTTTTCCGATTGGGAAAAGACGATTTTCAGAAACGCGGCGAATGCTGAAAACAACGTAATGAAAGCCGAATATGACGCCAATAATGCCCGCGCCCTGACCGCGCTGATCAATGACCACGGCGTTAAGCTCAGAACATTTTCTGATGAAATTCTGCTTGCCATGAAACGGGTCGCGCTGGAGGTTTTGGAAGAAATTGCCGCCGAGGATGAACTCACCGGCCGGGTTTATGAAAGCTACAAGGCCAGCCTGGCCAGAACCAGCTATTGGAGCGAGATTTCTGAACACAGCTATGCCCGGGCGCGCGGACTGGGTGACGTTTAACTTCATGCAAAAACTCTTGCTCATCTCTGATTGGATTGATGCCCTGAACGAGCGCCTTGGCCGGGCTTTGAGCATTCTGGTTCTGGTGCTGATTTTGGTTCAGTTCGCGCTGGTGATCATGTCGGCAAATTTCCGGGTGGGCTCGATCAAACTCCAGGAATCGCTTTTGTACATTAACGCCCTGATGTTTTTGGGCGCCGCCGGCTACACGCTGTTGCACGACAGCCATGTCAGGGTCGATATTTTTTACAGCCACGCCAGTGACAAGGGCAAAGCCCGGATCAATTTTTTGGGGACAATATTACTACTACTGCCGTTCTTGGGCTTTCTGTGGGTAATCGCCCTGCCCTATGCGTTAAACAGTTGGGTGATACTGGAAGCCTCATTTGAAACCTCGGGCCTGCCGTTTGTTTATATCCTGAAGTCGTTCATCCTGGTATTTGCCCTTAGCCTGACCGCGCAGGGGTTTTCGCTTGCCGTGCGCTCCTGGGCGGTCATGAAAGCCGGGGATTAAACAATGGATCCCACTCTTTTGTTATTCCTGGGCATGTTGGTCTCGCTTGGTTTTCTGCTGGTGCGGGGCTACCCGGTGGCGTTTACCTTGGCCGGGGTTGCCCTTATTTTCGCATTCCTTGGCCTTGCCCTGTCCGAAGGGTTTGGGATCGCCATCGGCACCCTGGATTTCGGCATCATTTCACTTTTTACCGAGCGTATTTACGGCATCATGACCAACGAGATTTTGCTCGCCATCCCGCTTTTTATTGCCATGGGGGTGATGCTGGAAAAATCCCGGGTCGCTGAAGATTTGCTCGAGACCATGGCGGCCTTGTTTGGCCGCGTCCGCGGTGGCCTTGGCATTTCTGTCATCATTGTCGGGGCGTTGATGGCGGCGTCTACCGGCATCGTCGGGGCCACAGTGGTCACCATGGGGCTCTTAAGCCTGCCGACGATGTTAAAGCGGGGCTATTTGCCTTCACTTGCGGCGGGCTCAATCGCGGCTTCGGGTACGCTCGGGCAAATTATCCCGCCCTCGATTGTTCTGGTTATGCTTGGCGACGTCCTATCCTCGGCCTACCAATCGGCGCAACGCGATATGGGTATTTTCTCGCCCGACACCATCACCGTTGGCGACCTTTTCGCCGGCGCTTTCCTGCCCGGGATGGGCCTGGTTTTTCTTTTTATACTTTATCAGATCGGCATGGCGATTTTCCGCCCCGAAACCTGCCCGGCAATGCCGCGTACCGGGGAACAAAAGATCGCCGGAAAATTCCTGGCCCGGGTGATCACCGCGCTGATCATACCGGTAGCATTGATTGTTGCGGTTCTTGGCTCAATCCTGACCGGGGTGGCAACGCCAACCGAAGCAGCTTCGCTGGGTGCTGTTGGAGCTTTCCTATTGGCCGGCCTGAAACTGGCGCCATCACGGTGGAAGGTTATTACCGCTGGGGCGCTGGCGCTGATGGTAATTCTGGCGGGCGGCGCTGGCCTGATTGACGGGTTTAGCGCGATGGTGACCTGGCCATTTTTGATCATTTTTGGCTGGGGGTTTTTGGTCAGCCTGGGCGCGGCCTGGAAAACCGGGGTTTTGGCCGAGGTCATGACCTCGACCCTGAAAATCTCGACGATGGTATTCACCATCCTGCTGGCGGCGGCTTTGTTTTCGCTGGTGTTTCGAGGTTTTGGCGGTGATAGCTATATCGAAGGGGTTTTAACCAACCTGCCCGGCGGCGTGGTCGGCGCCATGATCCTGGTTATGGTGGTGATGTTTATCCTCGGGTTTTTCCTCGATTTTATTGAAATTATTTTTGTTGTCGTACCCATCGTCGCACCGCCTTTGATGGTCATGGGGGTTGACCCGCTGTGGCTGGGCATCATGATTGCTATCAACCTGCAAACTTCTTTCCTGACCCCGCCGTTTGGTTTTGCGCTTTTCTACCTGCGCGGCGTTGCCCCCAAAGCGGTTTTGACCACCGACATCTATAAAGGGGTGATTCCGTTCATCTTGATCCAGATAATGGCGTTGATCCTGCTGGCAATCTTTCCCGCAATCGCCACCTGGCTGCCGGAAGTGGTGTTTGGCTAATCAAAACTCTTGCGCTTGGGAAAGCCTTTGGGGACATTGTTGCCCACCTGGGCGCGTTTGCCGATCCAGAAATCAAGTTCATGTTCGGTCCGGGTGCGGCCATGCTTGCCGCCCATGGTCCAGGTCAGGCCGTCTATGAGATTAAAAGTTTTGACATCCGCCAGGCCGCCCTTTTTATAGCCCTGCAGTTTGACCCCTTGACCGCGGGTGAGTTCGCTGACCTCTGACGTCTTGAAAATCAACAGTTTATTGTTTTCGCCCAAAACCGCAATGTGGTCACCCCCCGCCGGGGTGCAGACCTTGGCTTTGACCTTGTCTTTGACGTTCATCACCTGTTTGCCACCTCTGGTCTGCGCCAGCAAACTTTCCATATCGGCGATAAAGCCCTTGCCTATCGAAGATGCCACCAGCACCTTGCCCCCTTTGGCATAGGGGAAGAAAGAAACGATATCCTCCTCGGCACCAAGATCAATCATCAGCCGGAGCGGTTCACCATGCCCCCTGCCTGAGGGCAGCTTGTCACCTGTGATGGTGTAAAACCGGCCATTGGTGGCGAAAATCAGAAGCCGGTCGGTGGTGTAGGCCTTGAAGAAAAAGCGGCCCGCGTCGCCTTCCTTGTACTTTACCTCACCAGGGTCATCCAAGTGACCCTTCAGGGCCCGCACCCAGCCCATTTTAGAGCAAATTACGGTGATCGGCTCGCGTTCCACCATTTTCTCGAACGGAATCACTTCAGCGGTCGGGGCATCAGAGAAGGTCGTCCGGCGCTTGCCCAGATCGGTTTTGGGGCCATAGGCTTCTTTCAGCGCCTCCAGATCCTCACCGATTTCTTCCCATTTGCGCTCATCGTGCTGAAGCAGGTCTTCAAGTGCCAGGCGTTCATGGCCAAGCGCCCTATGTTCGCTTTTCAGCTCGATTTCCTCAAGCTTGCGCAATGACCGCAGCCGCATGTTCAAAATTGCCTCGGCCTGAACCTCGGTCAGCCTGAAGGTCGCCATCAGGTTCTGCTTGGGGTGATCTTCTTCGCGGACAATCCGGATAACCTCGTCCAAATTTAAAAAGACGATCAGGTACCCGTCGAGGATTTCCATGCGTCTGATAACCTTATCAAGCCGGAAATGGGCGCGCCGCTCCAATACCTCGTAACGATGTTCAAGATAGGCTTCGAGCGCTTCCCTGAGCGACATCACCTTGGGCACCCGGTTTTTATCGAGGACATTCAGGTTGAGGGATATCCTCACCTCAAGGTCGGTCAGGCGAAACAGGGTTTCCATCAGGGCATCGGCTTCAACCGCCCGGTTTTTTGGCTCGAGGACGATACGGACCTCTTCGGTGGATTCGTCCTGGACGTTGGCCAGAACCGGGAGTTTTTTCTCATTGATCAAATAGGCGATGCGTTCAATCAATCTTGACTTTTGCACCTGGTACGGAATTGCCGTCACCGCAATCTGGTAATTGCCGCGGCCCAGGTCTTCCTTGTCCCAGCAGGCCCGCAAACGAAACGACCCGCGGCCGGTTTCATAGGCTTTCAGGATATTTTCGAACGGTTCGACTACCATTCCGCCGGTCGGGAAATCGGGCCCTTTAACTTTTTCCACCAGTTGCCGGTCGGAAAGGTTTTTGCGTTTACCGGTCTTCAGATTGACCAACGCGATCAGGGCGTTGGCCAGCTCGGCAACATTGTGGGGCGGGATTGAGGTTGCCATTCCGACCGCAATGCCGGTGGCGCCATTGGCCAGAAGGTTGGGAAAGCCAGCAGGCATAACCACTGGTTCTTCCTCTTCACCGTCATAGGTTTCGCGAAAATCGACGCATTCTTCACCCAACCCATCCATCAGGAGCTTGGCGACCTCGGTCAGGCGCGCTTCGGTATAACGCATGGCCGCCGCGTTATCGCCATCAACGTTACCGAAGTTACCCTGGCCATCGACCAGCGGGTACCTGACGGAAAAATCCTGGGCCAGGCGCACCATGGCATCATAAACCGATTGATCGCCGTGAGGATGGTACTTGCCAATAACATCGCCGACCACCCGCGCGCACTTTTTGAAGCCCATTTCGGGGTCCAGTTTCAAAAGCCGCATGGCGTATAACAGGCGCCGATGAACCGGCTTCAGGCCATCGCGGACATCGGGCAATGAGCGCGCCATAATTGTCGACAGGGCATACGACAAATAGCGCTCACTCAAGGCGCCTGCGAAGGGCGTGTCTATGATCTGACCTTCCGGAACTTTTTGGGTACTCATATACCGAATATAGCAGGTATTTCAAAACACGCCACCAGATATGGTGATTTTAGGCGGGTTTTTTCAGGAAAAATAACTCAAAAGCCGCGCCCGCGCCTCTAGCGCCGGTGGGTTGGGGTGGTGCAAAAGATGACCCGCAAAAAAATGCCCGGTCAGGGTTAGCCCGGCGCGAATATCTTCCCGGGTTGGGTTGCTGTCCCCGGTTATGAATGCCGGCAGGGCGAGAAGTTTTTCCTTGTAGGGTTCGCCGCTTTTGGCGCTAACCGCGCGGCCGGTTTTGGGCGAGACATAAATCAGGTTTTCAGTCACCCCGGTAGCGGCGCAGGTACCAAGATCCAGTCCAAAGCCAAGGGTAGAAAGCAGCATCACTTCCAACCTCACCAGTTCCGACCCCCAGCCGGTGTCGGCAAGCGAGGCATCGCCCAATATGGTAAAAAAGGTCAGGCATTCCTGATAAATATCAGGACAAGCTTCGCGTTCCGGCAAAATCCCCGACAGAAGCGATGTCAGCGCACTTAAGGCAGCAAGGCGCGCCGGGCTTTTGAAAAATTCGGGCGCGACTGATTTAACAAGTTCAACCCGAAACGTTCCCAGGTGTTCGTCGAGACGCCCGCGCCAGGTGACTTCAACTAAATTCCCGGCCTCTAGTGTGGGTCGTTGTTTGCGGCTGGACCCACCCCTGACATAGCCCTTGGCGCGGCCATTGGTTTGGCTAAGAACATCGAGAACAGCGTGCCCTTCGCCATGCTTCAGGGCACCGAGAACGATTGCCTGATCGGTCCATTCCATCCCCTATACCTTAAATTCGAGGCCAATTTCCCGGTAATGGTCGGGTTTGTTATACCAGTCCTGAGCGACCTTGGCGTGCAAAAACAGGTGGACTTTTCGGCCAAACACCGCGGCCATTTCATGCCGGGCAGTCTCGCCTATTTTCTTCAGCATGGTTCCTTTTTTACCAATCACCATGGCTTTGTGGTTGTCGCGTGCGCACAGGATGTTTTGCTCTATCCGGACACTGCCATCTTTGCGTTCCTGCCAGGCGGTGGTTTCCACCGCCAGGGCATAGGGCAATTCCTGGTGTAAATTCAGGAAAATCTTCTCGCGGGTAATTTCACTGGCGAGAAACCGCAAGGATACATCGCTGATTTGATCTTCGGGATACAACCATGGGCCTTTTGACATTTTGGCGGCCAGGTAGGTATGCAGGTCTTCCACCCCATCCCCCTTCAGGGCAGAAATCATAAAGGTTTTATCAAACGCCCCGAGGGCATTCAATTCCCGGGAAAGCTCAAGCAAAGACGTGCGCGGGGCCTTATCCACCTTGTTCAAAACCAGAACAGCCTTGATCCCTTGGCCTTTCAGCCCGGTGATGATGTGGCGCACCTGCGGGTTGATACCGGCCTGGGCATCAACCAGAAGGGCGGTCATGTCGGTATCCGAAACCCCTTTCCAGGCGGCATCCACCATGGCGCGTTCCAACCTGCGTTTGGGGGATTTAAAAATCCCGGGGGTATCGACAAAAATAATCTGGGTTTGGCCTTTAATGCTGATGCCGGAAATCCGGGTGCGGGTGGTTTGAACCTTGTGGGTGACAATCGCAATTTTTTCCCCAATGAGGGCATTTAAAAGCGTTGATTTGCCAGCATTAGGCGCTCCGACAAGGGCAACAAAACCGGCGCGTTTTTCGGGATCACTCATTTTTTTAAAGTCTTTTTGGTGGTCATTTTTTTTAAAAGATCTTCGGCTGCCAGAATTTCTGCTGCCTGTTTTGAGGCGCCCGCGGCCTGGGAAGACCCGGCCCCATCTACGGTAACCTCAACAACAAATTTTGGCGCATGATCAGGGCCGGTCTTTTTGATTTCGGCATACTCAGGCAATGGCAGGCGACGGCCTTGGGCCCATTCCTGCAAGGCGGTTTTGGAATCTTTTTTAACTACATCCGCGCTCAGGTAAGGACCCCAGTTCTTTTTGATGAAAGCTTCGGCCACCCCGGCCCCGGCCTCAAGATAAAGCGCGCCAATAAGGGCTTCAATAACGTCGGAAAGGATTGAAGGGTTGGTGCGCCCGCCGCCCCGTGCAGTCGTTTCGGTCATGCGGATATGCGGGCCCAATTTTATATTCCGGGCAACCTCGGCCAAGGTTTCCTTTCTGACCAGCGCGGTTTGGCGTCGTGACAAATTGCCTTCGCGGTCCCTGGGGTAAGTATCGTACAACAGAGCCCCAATCACCATTCCCAGCACCTTGTCACCCAAAAATTCAAGCCGCTGATAGTTGGCTTCGCCTTCCAGGCTGGGATGGGTCAGCGCGGTTTTTAGCAGAGTTTCATCGGTGAAAGTGTGCCCCAGGGTTTGGCAAAGGCCTTCAGACGGCGGCGTGTTGGGAGCGCGGGTCATTTACTTTTTAGAATTGTAAAAAAACGATCACCGCGGGCGCCATCGAACCAGTTCCATACCTGCCAGAGTTGGGAATTGCCGTTGCTTGAATAAAAAATCATGGTGGCGCGGCCGACCAGGTTTTCTTCCGGGATAAAACCAACGCCGATCGAGGTCGGTTTGCGAGAATCGGCAGAATTATCCCGGTTATCGCCCATGGCGAAATAATGCCCTTCAGGCACGGTATAAACCCGGGTGTTATCGGAAATACCAAAAGGTTCAAGATCCAGAACATTAAACGACCGGCCACTTGGCAAGGTTTCACGGTACTGGGGATAGCTGCACAATGCCGGAGCGTCATCCCTGGGAATGCGGTATTTGGGAGTCCGGAGGCAATTCATATTTGCGGATTCCTCAAAGGTGAAATCTTCTATCCGCTCTTTAATCACGGCCTCGCCATTAATAAAAAGATGCCCGCCCTGCATTTGTATTTGATCGCCGGGCAGGCCAATAATGCGTTTGATATAATCGGTTTTGCCATCGCGCGGCAGCTTGAATACCGCAACATCTCCACGCTCAACATCGCCGGCTAAAATCCGCCCTGAAAATATACCTAGACTGAAAAATGGCGTCGAGTGTTTGCTGTAGCCGTAGCTCATTTTAGAGACAAATATATAATCCCCGGTCATCAGGGTTGGCAGCATTGATTCGGAGGGAATGTTATAGGGATCGTAGAACACGGTCCGAAAAACAAACGCAATCAAAAACGCAACAATAACTGTTTTGAGAATATCCTTGAAAAAACCCAAGGGGGTTTCTTCCTGGACAATGATCTCTGGCCCGACATTGGCGGTTGCTGTCTTTTTCTTGGTCAATGAATGCTTCTTTCTTTGTTATCCCGGCTGTTTTCTTGGGGGCACTAAGCCTATTTTTTAAACTTTGTCAACTGAATGCCCGATGAATTATTCGTCCCTGGCAACCGCGGTGATTAACACGATTGCCTGGGCCCATGGGTGGTCATCAGTGATCGATAAGTCAATATTCGCCTGCATGCCCTCAGGCGTTAGCTCTTCAAGCCGCCTTAAGGCCCCACCGGTCAACGCCATGGTCGGTTTTCCGGAAGGCAAATTGACCACCCCCATTGATTTCCAGTTGACGCCCCGGCGCATGCCTGTGCCCAGCGCCTTGGCGCAGGCTTCCTTGGCGGCAAACCTTTTGGCATAACTGGCGGCTCGCTTGAGGCGTTTTTCAGATTTGGCAATTTCAATCTCGGTAAACGTGCGATTGATAAAGCGCGTACCAAAGCGTTCCAGCGTTGCTTCGATCCGCGAAATATCAATCATGTCGTTGCCAAGGCCTATGACGTGCATATAATTGTCCTGGTTTTCACGCGGTTCTAATGCCACGAGCCGCCCGCCGGCCGTCTTCCATCAAAGACCGCATCCGCCGGATGCTGGTCTCTAACCCGGAATAAATCGCCTCTCCAATCAGGAAATGACCAATATTTAGTTCAACAACTTCAGGAATGGCAGCCACATTCTTTACGGTTTCAAAGCTGAGTCCATGCCCGGCATGGATTTCAAGCCCAAGGGCATCACCCATGCTTGCCGCAGCTTTAAGGGCTTCCAGCTCAAAGTCACGATCTTTTCCCGCGGTATCAGAGTAGCGCCCGGTATGCAATTCGATGATATCTGCACCCAATTTGGCGGCGGTATTTACCTGCCCGGCGTCGGGATCGATAAACAGGCTGACGCGGATGCCGCGGTCCTGTAATTCCTGAATATACGGCGCCAGGTGATCATGAAATTTTACCACATCCAGGCCACCTTCAGTGGTCACCTCCAGGCGTTTCTCCGGAACAATGCAACAGGCATTGGGGGTGTGGTTTAGGGCAATAGCCAGCATTTCAGGGGTCGCCGCCATTTCAAGATTTAGCGGTAGCGCCACCTCATTGGCAAGGCGTTTGATATCATGGTCTGAAATGTGGCGGCGGTCTTCGCGCAGGTGCGCGGTGATTCCATCAGCTCCGGCACCCGCCGCCACAATCGCCGCCCGCACTGGATCAGGGTGAAGGCCGCCCCGGGCATTCCGGATCGTTGCGACATGGTCAATATTAACTCCCAACCGTAAGGGTTTAATCATTTTTTCGCCTTTTCTTTGGTTACGCCGGGTTCTGTGGTTTTCGCCATCTTTTCTTTCCATCTGCGCCGTTGGCGTTTTATCTCTATCAATCGTTTAGTAGGGAAATACACTAAAACCCACACCCCTAAAATATAGGGCACCGACCCCAAAAGCAAAGGGGTAAGGATCGGTTTCAGGTAATCATAAGGGTTTTCAAACAGATTAAAACCCGCCATAAACTCGGAAATGTCTATGCCCCCTTCAAGCCCCAACAAAGCGACGCCGGTTTTATAGGTCAAAAGCCATATGAACGGAAACGTCCAGGGGTTGCCCACCAGGGTGCCAATGGCTGCCGCGACCAGGTTGGCGCGCAGCAACCAGGTAATCCCTATTGAAACGGCAAGGTGCAGGCCAATGAAAGGGGTAAAGGAAATGGCGGCACCGAAGGCCAGGCCAGCGGCAATGCTGGTCGGGGTGTCGGGAATACGTGCCACCCGGTGGCCCAGGTATTGGGCGGCGCGGCCCCAGCCAGAGGTTGGCCAAACCCATTCTTTTGCGTGGTCATACCAGGGACGGGGATTTTTGCGTTTAAACATACATTTAAAACTGTTTTATTTTTTCAGGTTGCGACTGCCCGGTTTTACCGCCGGGATGGCTTTCAATTCTTCGGGCAGGTCAGCTTCGGTATAAGCCGCAACATCCAGCGTTAGCAATGATACCAGCGGCACACCAATATCGGCCCTGCCCCCCGAGCGATTGACCAATGAAGCACCGCCGATTACATCACCGCCCGCGGCCCGGATGCACTCAATACATTCCTTTGAGGAAAGCCCGGTGGTGACGACATCCTCAACCATCAAAACCTTGGTACCGTTTGGAATTTCAAACCCCCGGCGAAGGATTACCTCGCCCTCAACCCTCTCGGTAAAAAGGCCATCAATACCCAGTTGCCGGGCCATTTCATAACCGACAACAACCCCGCCCATGGCAGGGGCTACAACCAGTTCAACTTCCCCCGGAATTTCTTTTCGGACTTGTTCGGCTAACGCAACACACAAAAGGGTGGCCCGTTCAGGGTTTTGCAATACCTTGGCGCATTGCAGGTAAACCGCACTGTGCAGCCCGGAGGATAAAAGAAAATGTCCTTCAAGCAAGGCACCGGCCTCTCTGAAATGATTTAAAACTTCTTCGCGGTCCATCAAACCTTTTCCTTTCGCACGGCTTTGCACCCTCTTTTCTGGGCTAACCTCTTATCCGGGTGGCGGTGCTGACAACGCTGAGGGTTCGCATTGCGGTAATAATATCTGTCAATTGTTTAACGTTTCGCACTTCAATATCCACCAGCATAGTGAAAAAATCCGGGTCACGGTCAACAATTTTCAGATTAGAAATATTGGCGTTGTGTTTGGCCACGACCGTGGCGATATTGCCCAAAACCCCGGCTTCGTTGACCACCACCAGGCTTACCCGGCCGGCAAAAATGCCCGGTTTTTCGCCTTGGGATAGCCAAGACAGGTCAACCCAACTGTCTTCATCACCAATCAGGTTTTCAAGTGTTTCACAATCAATCGTGTGGGTTATAACCCCCTTGTTCTTCTCGAGCAAACCAACAATTCGATCACCCGGAAGCGGATGACAACAATCGGCCAGGTGGACTGCCATGCCTGGGGTCAAGCCCTTGATAGAAATGGCGGCATCAGGATCAGATGGTTTTTCCGCCCAAAGTTTCGGGCCCCCTTTTTTCCTGGTGTGTTTAAAATCCATTCCGGGGAAAATCAGCTCCATGGCCGCCCGGTCGGCAAGAACCCCCTTGCCGACCTCAATATAAACATCTTCCAGCTTGCCGACATCCAGCCGTGGCAAGGCTTGGGTAATGGCCTTTTCAGAAAATTCCAGGTTTTCCTGACGAAACGCCCTCTGTAAAATGGTTTTGCCCAGCTCGCCAAATTCTGCGTTGGCTTGTTTACGGACATAACGCTTGATCGCAGAGCGCGCTTTGCCGGTGATAACAAACCCTTCCCAGCGCGGGGATGGATGTTGCGCCTTTGAGCGCAGTATTTCCACCCGATCGCCGTTTTCAAGTTGATGACGCAAGGGAACATGGCGGCCATTGACCTTGGCACCAACACAGGTGTCACCTACCGCAGTATGAACCGCATAGGCAAAATCCACCACGGTTGAGCCCCGCGGCAGCGGGATTAAATCCCCCTTGGGGGTAAAACAAAACACCTGGTCCCGGAACATTTCAAGCTTGGTATGTTCCAGAAACTCTTCCGGGGTGTTCGCCAATTCAAGAATTTCCAACAGCTCTTGAAGCCATTTATACTGGGTGCCGTCTTTTTCACTGGCGCCTTGTTTATAGCTCCAGTGGGCGGCAACACCGCGTTCTGAGATTTCGTGCATTTTTTCTGTTCTGATCTGAATTTCAACGCGGTAGCTGTCGGGGCCGATGATCGCGGTGTGGATTGACTGGTAACCGTTTCGCTTTGGCGTCGAAATATAATCATCAAAGGTGCCGGGCACCATCGACCAGGTTTTGTGAATAATCCCCAGCGCTACATAACAATCCTCAACCTTTTCAATGATCACCCGAAAAGCAATCACATCAGAAAGCTGTTCGAAACCGAGGTGATTGCGCTCCATTTTCATCCAGATTGAATAGGGCGTTTTTTCACGGCCAAACACTTGCGCCTTGATTCCATTTTTCTTCAACAGCCGTTTGATTTTGGCGGCAATTGATTTCGAAAGGTTGCCACCTTTTTTCTTCAAGTACGTCAGGCGCTGGTTGATAGAGGAATAGGCTTCCGGGTTTATCTCCCGAAAGGCGATGTCTTCCAGTTCATCCTTCATTTTTCGCATGCCGATGCGCTCGGCCAGGGGGGCGTAAATTTCCATCGTCTCGAGCGCGATACGGCGGCGTTTTTCCGGCGCCGTGATGTGGTGAAGGGTGCGCATATTATGAAGGCGATCGGCCAGTTTTACCAAAAGAACGCGAATATCATTCGACATCGCGAGTAAAAATTTACGGAAATTTTCTGCTTCGCGAATGCTTTCGGTGGGCAATTCAATGCGCGATAGCTTGGTAACACCATCAACCAACTGGGCGATTTCCTTACCAAAGTTTTCTTCAATCTCCTCGATTGTCGACAACGTGTCCTCGACGGTGTCGTGCAACAGCCCGGTAATGATGGTGTTGGTATCCAAGTGCATTTCTGTGAGGATTTCTGCGACTTTCAGCGGATGCATGAAATAAGGATCGCCGGAAGCGCGGGTTTGGTCGCTGTGGGCCTGTTCCGAATAATCATAGGCTTTGGTGATCAACGCTTCGTTAACCTGAGGGTCATAACTTTTGACCTTTTCGACCAATTGCGCCTGTTTTTTTAACGGCCAAATCCGCATTTTAACTCCCGCATTTCTTCCGGTAGAATTGTGCCCTTATACAGATATAAGGCGGTTTTGACATACCACAAACAAAAAACCCGGCGAAAATTTCTGCCGGGTTTGTATTTTTTTAACTTGAAACAAGTTTATTCGTCTTCAGCCTCGATAATGTTGGCATCTTCGGCCTGTTTATTGCTGTCTGGTTCAAGATTCTTTTTCTGGATGTCTGTTTCGAGATCCGCGGGTGCTTCTTCGCCGGCTTCCGACCCCCCGCCTACAGCCTTTCTCAAAAGATCGATGTCGTCTTCTTCAGGCTCGTCCACTTCGACATGTTTTTGGGCGGCTTGGATGATGCTTTCCATCAGCTCTTCGGGTAAAATTTTACCCTCGGCGATTTCACGGAGGCTAACAACCGGGTTTTTGTCATTATCACGCTCAACCAAAAGCGGCTCACCAGAAGCAATCTGACGTGACCGTTGGCCTGCATAAAGAACCAGATCAAACCGGTTCGGAACTTTGGTTATGCAATCTTCTACGGTTACGCGGGCCATGCTGTGTTCTCCTTGAGATGTATTATTATTTGGCTGCCGAGGAGGGCTTATAGCTTTTTGGTTTCTTTAAGTAAAGAAATTTATTCGCTTACAACAGCACTATTTGGTATTCCTCCGGCACCTCATCCAACAGCTCTTTTGCGCTTTTGCCCAAAACCGGGTGGCGCCACTCCGGAGCAAGGTCGGCCAAGGGCTTCAGGACAAACCGGCGCTGCTGCATCCGGGGGTGCGGCAAAACCGGCCCGGCCCTGGGATTTGGTGTTACCTGTCCCTGGTAATCAAGCAAATCCAAATCAAGGATTCGCGCTTCATTGCGGATCCGCCTGGCACGGCCAAACACTTCCTCAACCTCGTGCAACCGGGTCAGCAGATCCTCCGGCCCAAGCTCTGTTTCAATTTGGGCAACCGCATTGACAAACCAGGGTTGGTCGGATTTCGGTACCGGCTCGCTTTTATAAAAGGGCGATACCGCAATAACCTCCACCCCGCAATCCGATAGGCGCGCCAAGGCCAGCTTTAGGGTCTCGGCCGGAGGCGCGCCGTCCCTGCCTGGAAGATTTGATCCTAAACCGATGACAATCACCAAAAGGTTCCTTATGACTGGTTGCGCTAAGGCTAAAGGTTTATTAAACGAGGTGAATGTTGAATAATAGCATAAACCCGCCGCGGGATTGTCCCTTGTGCCCCAGGCTTTTTCAATTCCGCATGGAAAATGCCAAAACCCACCCGGATTGGTTTAATGCCCCGGTGCCAGGTTTTGGCGACCCAAACACCCAATTATTGATTGCCGGGCTGGCGCCGGGCCTGAAAGGCGCCAACAAAACCGGGCGGCCCTTTACCGGCGATTATGCTGGTGATCTTTTATATGCCACGCTGAGTAAATTTGGTTTTGCGAATGGGGAATACCAAGCCCGTCCCGATGACGGACTTGTTTTAAAAAACGCTTTAATTACCAACGCGGTGAAATGTGTGCCACCCCAGAACAAACCCACCGGAGAAGAAATGAAAACCTGCCGGCCTTTCCTTTTGAACCAGATTAAAGCCCTGCCACATTTAAAAATTATCCTGGCTTTGGGCGGGATTGCCCACCGTAGTATTGTTGCCGCCTTTGACCGCAGACAGGTGGATTTTCCCTTTGGCCACGGCAAATGCCATGACCTCGGGGGCGGCTTGACGCTCATGGACAGTTACCATTGCTCGCGCTACAACACCAATACCAGGCGTTTGACCGAAGAAATGTTTGAAACCGTGTTCAGCCAGATACGCGATATGTTGGATTAAAGAACCATGCACCACCACGATCATCGGGAGCAAAACGAGCGGCGGGTTTTATTGGTCCTGCTGCTGACCGGGTCGTTTATGGTGGTCGAGGTTATCGGCGGCCTTTTGTCCGGCAGTCTGGCGCTTTTGGCTGATGCCGGGCATATGCTGACCGATACCGCGGCGCTGGCGCTGGCCTATGGCGCCTTTCGCATCAGCCGCCGGCCCGCTGATGATTTGCGCACCTATGGCTATGACCGCTTCCAGGTGCTGGCCGCCTTTATCAACGGTCTGGTTTTAATCGGAGTTTTTGGCTGGATTGTTTGGGAAGCCATTCACCGCATGATGAATCCCACCGAGGTATTGGCGGTGCCGATGCTGGTGGTCGCGATTCTCGGCCTTTTGGTCAATCTGATAGCGTTTAGAGTGTTGCACCCCGGGGCCAAAAACAATCTGAATATCAAGGGGGCGCTGCTGCACGTTACCTTGGATATTCTCGGCTCGGTTGGGGTCATCATCGCGGCGGTGGTGATATACTTTTTTGGCCTTTCGATCATTGATCCAATCCTTTCCGTTTTCCTGGCTTTTTTGATCGTGCCGTCGGCCTGGGGATTGATTAAAAAGGCCACCCACATCCTGATGGAAGGCACCCCCGATACCTTTGATGTCGAAGCGTTGAAAAAAGACCTGGTGAAAACCATCCCCGGCCTGATCGAAGTCCACCACGTTCACGTCTGGCTGCTGACGTTGGAACAACCGCTTTTGACCATGCACGCAACCATAAAAGACATAAAAAAAAGCGAGGATATTCTGGTCGCCATCAAAAATCATTTGCGGGAAAAATATAAAATTTCCCATTCAACGGTTCAGGTTGAAAACCGGGAATGCGCCGACCACCATTAAGTTTACCAAAAAAAACGGCGGCCCGA
>SMVB01170866.1_pt1 | contig 20018 bp, 16 predicted proteins | sample 2456461 | NCBI WGS metagenome assembly SMVB01 (sample SAMN11095934, study PRJNA526329) | marine sediment metagenome | biome: Marine sediment; feature: Surficial sediment; material: Deep marine sediment; isolation source: Hadal surficial sediment | place: Pacific Ocean | collected 2014-05 | depth...
AAAAAACACCAATTGTTTCGTATCTTTCAGCAAGCTGTTTCTCCAACTTTGTTTTCGTTTGCACTTATGCCTAAAACAATATAAAACAATACTTTGTTGGATGAAACAGCTTTTTTTATGAATTATTCAGGCTAAACAGGTCAACAGCTATGTTGACGCAAATTTCGGCGCAGCAAACCGAGGAGAAACCGGCGGGGCGCCAAACCTATAAAAAACCGACGCAGCCATTTTCTTGCTACCTTCATCAATGCCTTCTATTTCAGTTTCATGCTCTTTTTTACCTTCCGCTTAAAAGGCAACTTACTGACTTTTTTAGAGGCCCCGGAAAAGGGCATTGTGGTCTCTCACTGGCTGCTGCGGTTTGGCGTTTATATTTCTTTCCTAACATTTCCATAGCATCACGCAAAAAAAAGTCGTCATTTCCGCGCAGGCGGGAATCCAGTGAAGGTCAACAACTTGGTGCCGGTAGTGGATGCCCGTCTGCGCGGGCATGACATTATTGAGGTTTTATATGAAGACGGAATTCACGAATTAATCGGGTAACTTAACTGATTTTCCTTTTCGCGGGTTTTGTTGCTTTTTTGGCGGGCTTTCTTTGCAGTATTCTGGATTGCGTTTTAATAAAATTCAACATTTCCTGTTTGACTCGCTCCTTTTCAACATCGACCGTGATTATGTGATACGATTCTTCCAGGTCAATCTTCCATTTTTCGGTTGATCCGATTTCATCAAATATGATGGTAGAGTTCGAAAAAGCAACCGAGTGATCATTTTTGGCATGCATAATCAAAATCGGCTGTGTGATTTCCGGCAAGTCCCCGCGAACATGATCCAGAAGCTGAAAGAATTGCTCCGCGGCATAAAGCGGGTATTTTTGATAGCTCGCCAGTTTTGATTTCACGGATGTGTCGCGCACGTCCTCGCCATTTCGTTTGTAGCGGTACTTTTTGACTCTCTTTAAAAATTTTATTGCCGTTGTTTGCCAGGTTGGAAACTTAATCGCGGTAGACAAAGCAACAATCCCCTGAACAGACCGGTGCGCGGCCAGATTCAGGGCGAGTGTCCCACCGGTTGAAAGTCCGCACACGAAAACTTCGTCGCAGACTTTATTTAGTTCCTCATAAGCCTCTTTCACGCAATTAAACCAGTCGCGCCAGGTGTAATTAAACAAATCTGCCGAATGGGTGGCATGTCCAGGCAAGGTCGGGATGGAAACCGTAAAGTTCTGTTCGACCAGAACCTCGCCCAGGTCCAGCCACTCGCTTGGACTGCCGGTAAAGCCGTGAATCAGGAGGCACCCCACCGGCCCCTTTTTGTGAAAATTATTTGAAGGCATGTTCGGCAAAGCGCTAAGGACCGCTGGTCCATTGATCGGACCGGGGATCCCAAAACGGTCCTTCCAAACCGATGTCAGCAAAAATCTTAACCATGTCGCCGGGAGCCGGCCGCCGCGCATCCACCGTCAGTCGATTTTCGTACCAGGTAACGGCCAATTGCCAAAGCTGCTCCAATGAGAAAATCGGCCGCCGTGGAATATTGTGATCCGTGCACCATTTATTCACATGCTCTTCCGACCGGAAGAGAAGCATGGTTTGTCAGGTGTAAACAATGTCATCCCACCAGTGCGCTGCCGGCACTGCAAAGTGAATGGCGCAGTCTTGCCGCACCGGAGCGCCATTGCGTACCTCGAGTAATATCCCCTCTCCGCAATCGCCGCAGGTTGTTGCAACATCGCCATCATCGTGCAGGGCTGCTACAACCCCAAGGGCATCCCAAACGCAATTTGCGAAATACGACTTCCCACCGACTTTGACTCGAAAGGGTGTCTCCACTCCTGAAAACGGCGGCGCCATTCTTATTTTATCGGAATCGGCTTCGAAAACCAACAACCGTTTCTCGCAAAGTTTATTGAAAGCCTCCCTTACCTCATCGACCGAACTAGCCAACACTTTTGCAACTTCAGCGACAGTCGGCGCTTTAGTGGTCTCAACAATGGTGTCATAGATATTGAGTCTAACCGCAATCTCGAAATCCATATTTGCCTCCTAAGTTCGGGCAAATTCTAAAAACCGGCGAGCCAATTTTGGTCCCGCCCCTTCATCTTCATGCTTGAAAAACACGTAAACCTTCTGCCAATCCTGAGCCTGAACCCGTTGCATCCAATCTTTCAGCGCTTTATCATCATAGTCCACGCGCCGAAGCCTAAGGTAGCCCCAATTGGCAGTTGAAACAAGCTTAATCTCTGAATCATCTCCCATTTCGGAGAAGTTTAAGGCGCAATTCTTTGAGCGCAGACTCTCAAAAACATCTTCCTCAAACCAGGAGTGATGCCGGAACTCAAACGTTGCCTTACCATCCGGAATCAGTTTAAGAAAATTCTGTAGCAGGTCAATATCCTTGCGTAAATAAGGCGGTAGTTGCACTAAGATTACGCCGAGCTGTTCTCCCAAGGTTGCGGCGGTTTTAAATAGATAGTTTGTCTCTTCGTCGGTTTCCTTGAGTTTCTTAAAGTGAGTAATCTTGCGGGAGGCCTTGAGGACAAACCGAAAACTTTCAGGCACCTGCTCTTGCCAGTTTTCGAGCATTTTGACACTTGGCAATCTATAAAACGTGTTGTTGATTTCAACTGCGGGAAGCTGGCTGCTGTAATAATTGAGCATCTCCTTATCCGGCAGGTCTTGCGGATAAAAAGGTCCCTTCCATTCCTTGTAGCTGTAGCCACTGGTGCCGACGAATAACTGCATTTTATGCTCCAGGATATTTTGAATTTCTATTTAAAGATTATTGTCTAAATAAGCAAACAGTTTTTAGTTCACAAACATATCAATTTAGTTATACCTTGCCAAATGACAACAAATAGAATTTTTGCCACGGATAATCACGGATAGACGCTGATTTAAAAAATCACAAAATTGGAACTAAAAAAATCTATGAAATCCGTGGCTAAGAACTCTTCCGCCAGATCAAACTTAAAACTCTGATTAAGATTAAAAAAATATTGCAAACTGATCAAATAATCTTTACCTTTCCGCAGATTATTAAGTTACTAACTAACATTTCTCACTTGAGAATGTCTACATAAGCATCAGTAAAAACAATAACAAAGAACTATGTCATTTCGAGCGAAGCGAGAAATCTGATGAGCTCGGATTGTCTTGAAAAATTGAATTTAGCCTTCATATCTTAGCATGCCAATACTCAGATTCCTCCCGTTGGTCGGAATGACGTAAAAGCAAGTGAGAAAAGTTAGTTAACCAAGTTAAAGCAGATTATGGGCAGAACATCACAACTCGTTCAAATCGGCAAGCGCAAAATCGAGCTTTCGAATTTGGAGAAAGTTCTTTTTCCCGATGACGGTATTCTCAAAGCGGAAATTATTCAGTACTATCTGAAAATTGCGCCCACGCTTCTCATCCACGCCAAAGGCCGGGCGATTTCGCTGATACGCTTCCCGGACGGCATCACAGGTGAGCGCTTTTTCCAGAAAAACTTACCCGACTGGACCCCAGACTGGATCGAGCAGGTCCCACTTGGTGAAGCTGACAAGAAAATCAATTATATTTTAGCCACCGAAGAGGCCTCTCTGGTCTGGCTGGCAAATCTCGCCTGCCTCGAGCTGCACCAGTATCATTCGCGCAAGCCGCATTTTGACAAGCCGGATTATTTTGTCTTTGACCTCGACCCTCCCGAAGGCGGCCCTTTTGAAAGCGTGGTTGAAATTGCTCTCAATTTAAAGGAGCCCATCGAAAGTTTTGGCTACCACCCGTTTGTTAAAACCACCGGCGGCAAAGGACTGCACCTCGTTGTTCCCATTGAGCCGAAATGGGATTTTCACACGGTTTTTGCGGCAGCTCAGGACATCGCAAAACCGTTTGTCGAAAAATACAGCAAAACCACCACGCTGCACATCAAAAAAGAAGCGCGCAAGGGCAAAGTCCTGGTCGATATTTACCGCAATCGCTCAAGCCAATCCATTGTTTCTCCTTACAGTATTCGCGGCGTGCCGGGGGCGCCGGTTTCCATGCCCCTGCAATGGGATGAACTGCAAAATGTAAAAGACCCGAAAGTTTATAATCTCCACACCGCCCTGGAGAAATTACTGAGTGAAGGAGATGCCTGGGAAGGGTTCGGCGCTTACGCCGTGCAACTGCACACCAAGCGCAAAGCCAAAAAGATCGTCAAAGATGTCAATGCGGCGCGGACTTATAAAACCCCGCAGCAGCTCGAAAATTATAAGAAGAAAAGAAAGTTCGACAGAACCTCCGAACCAAGTCCGGAATTCGCGGGTGGAGACGGCAACGGCTTTGTGGTACACCGGCACCATGCTTCCCGGCTGCATTACGATTTGCGCCTGGAGCAGGACGGCACCTTGAAATCATGGGCGGTGCCGAGAGGCCTGCCACCACGCCCCGGCATCAAACGGCTCGCTGTTCACGTTGAAGATCATCCGATGAAATATTTGACATTCGAAGGCGAGATTCCCAAAGGGGAGTATGGCGGCGGCATGATGTGGATTTACGCGCTGGGGAAATATGAAATCACCAAAAAGAAGAAAGATGGCTTTTATTTCCGGCTGCAAAGCCCGCAGTTAAACGCGGAGTATCGGATTTATAACACCAAAGATAGAGATTGGCTGCTCGAGCGCCTCGATTCACCTCAAATAAATTGGGTACAGGATGAAATCGAGCCCATGCTTGCCAGCAGCCAAAGTCAACCGCCTACCTCCGGGGACTATATTTATGAAGTCAAATGGGACGGCATCCGCGGCTTGATTTCTCTGGACGAAGGAGAAATAAAAATTCGCAGCCGTAATCAAAAAGACCTCACTAAGCAGTTTCCCGAACTGGTAATACCGGATCAAGCCTTCCGGGCGACCTCCGCCCTGTTCGACGGCGAGATCGTTTGTCTTGAAGAGAACGGCATGCCAAGTTTCAAGAATGTTATACACCGAATGCATCAAAGATCGGAGGGTGCGATCGAGCGGGCGCGCGCCAAATACCCGGCGGTTTGTTACATTTACGATTGTCTTTACCTGGATGGGCGGCCGCTGGTGAATGAACCCTTGATGAGACGCCGCGAATGGCTGGCAGATGCCATTCGCAAAGATACGCCTTATCGGGTCAGCGAAGTGGTTAGCGAAGGCAAAGAGCTTTTTGAAGCAGCAAAAAAGATGGGCCTCGAAGGAATTATGGCCAAGATTCGGGACAGCAAATACCTGCCCGGCAAACGCAGCACAAGTTGGCTGAAAATCAAATCACGCCAAACCGCTGATTGTGTGATTATCGGTTATACGCCAGGCAAGGGCAACCGCGAAGGACTTTTCGGGGCGCTGCAACTCGGATATAATAATGGCAGCGGCTTGCAATATGTCGGAAAAGTCGGTACCGGTTTCGATACCAAGATGATGAAAAACGTCTTCTCTGAACTGAAGAAAATCAAGAACGCTCCCAGAGCCGTGGCAGAAAAACCGATGGACGACGCGAAGACGGTCTGGATTGAGCCGAAGCTTTTTTGTGAAGTCCAATATGCTTCGATGACGCCAAATGGGACCTACCGCGAGCCGGTGTTTGTACGGCTGCGACCGGATTTAGCGCCTGAATAAATTATACGATCCAAATTTTTGCTTGATTTTCGGGGACTTTTTTCTTTCCTTTAAAAATGATGGTGATTAGTAACAAACCTGCGAGGTAATTTATGAGAGCGATCTGGAAAGGGCATATTCGGTTTTCACTGGTAACCATTCCGGTGCGCATTTACAACGCTATTGAAACGTCGGAAACCCTTCGTTTCAATCAACTGCACAAGGAAGACAACGGCCCGATTGGCTATGACAAAAAGTGCAAGAAATGCAACGAAGTGGTCAAGAATGAAGACATCGTGAAAGGGTACAAATATGAGCCGGATCAATACGTCATTATAGAAAATGAAGACTTCGACAAGGTGAAGCTCAAAAGCACGAAAATTATCGAAATTGAAGGGTTTGTGGATGCTTCAGAGGTTCCTCACACTCTTTTCAACACCCCCTATTTTGCCGGCCCGGACGGTGAAGTTGCGGCAAAAGCTTATACACTGCTTTGTCAAACATTGAAAAAAAGCGGTAAAATGGGCATCGGCCGGGTGGTCTTGCGCGACCGTGAAATTGTCATGCTCATGACCGCACAGGAAAACGGCATCATGCTGTATCGGCTGCGTTACCCCAAGGAGGTTCGCAATATTCAAGATGTGCCGCTGCTAGACGGTATGGTTGCCAACCCTGATGAATTAAAGCTGGCGCAAACCCTCGTTGATTCCATGACCACCTCATTCGACAAAATTGAACTCAAAGATCGCTACAAAGATGCGCTTCGGGATATGATCGTGGCAAAAATAGACGGACAGGAAGTTGTCACCGTAGTGGAAGAAGAGAAACCGGTTGTGGATATCATGACCGCTTTGAAGGCGAGCATCGATCAAGCAAAAGACGAAAAGAAACCGATGAAAAAGGCGACTGGCAAGAAAAAAGACGCAACGGCAGCAAAACTCTCGAAAACCAAGAAACAGAAAACAGCTTAAGAAGCAATTCAAAATTACAAATGACGAATTTTAGGTTCGTGATTTAGTTTTTGATATTGAAATTTGATTTTTTAAAATTATGGGTAAGATTTTACATTTAGCGGCAACTCCACCTGCAAAGCTTGGTTTCGAGCGAGTCAAAGTTAAAAAAGGGCGGAAAAAAGACCCGGAAAAGCATGGGCAGATGAACCTGTTTTCGCCTGCTTCGGACCAGCACCCCGCCCGTATTGTCAGTTTGCCTTCGAGATTTAGTCCGTTTGAAGCAGCGCTCCTTTTGGATGAGCGCGGCGATAAGAATGCAGCTGAATCCTACGGGAAGGCCATCTCCAAGGGTGATTCCGTGGCTGACGCTTATTGTAACCTCGGAATCTTAGAGTCCAAAGCAGGCAAATCAGAAAAAGCGTTCGATTGTTTTACCCAATCATTAAAAGAAGATCCTCGCCATTTGGAAGCCCACTACAATCTCGCCAACCTTTATTTTGATATGGATAATCTCCGGCTTGCACAGCAGCATTATGAAATTGCCACTCAAATTCAACCCAAGTTCCCGAATATTTACTTTAATCTCGGACTTGTGCTGGCAATTAATGAAGACCTGCAGGAAGCCGTGGATGTTCTTGGCAAGTATCAAGAACTTGTTCCGGAAGAGGAAAGCTGTAAAGCGGATGAACTACTGGCGAGCCTTAAGAGTTCGCTGGCGGTTCAGAAGTAAAGTTTTCTCCCGAATCACACCTAACCCAATTTCATCACCCAATCGCCGGCCGTTTGCCCCAACTCTTCAATTACTTCCCTATCGGTTCGGCCGGATTTTTTCGGAACGTGAAACCCATGGTCGGCCCATTCAAATGTGTGCAAAGTGGCCTGGGTGCCGAGTTTATCACAAACCGGTCTTAAAAACTCAAGGTCAGCAAGTTTGTCGCGGGTGCCTTGTAAAAAGAGCATCGGTATATTGACATCATAAAGATGTGCGGCCCGATCGTTTGACTGCCTTCCCGGAGCGTGCAAAGGGAAGCCGAAGAAAATGAGACCTTTCACTCCCGGCAGCGGCTCTTTCGCTGCAGCGGAAGAAGTCATGCGGCCGCCAAGCGACTTCCCCCCGGCAATCAATGGTAAGTCAACAGCCGCGTCCAAAGCGGCCGCAACAGCCGAACGCACTGTTTTCATGAGAATGGGTAGCGGGTTTGGACTTTTCCTGCCTTGCTCGATATAGGGGAATTGGTAGCGCAACGTCGCGATGCCATTCCGGGCAAGTTGCTGTGCCGCGGCCTCCATAAAACTATGCCGCATACCGGCTCCGGCGCCGTGCCCTAAAACTAAAAGCCAGCGCGCATTCTCGGGCCGCATGAGAATCGCGCTCACTTCCCCTGAGCTTCGGGTTGCCTCAAAACGGAGGTTGGTGATTTTTATTTCACGCATGCATTTTGCTTGTAGTCCAGCCTTCAGGCTGGCTGTTTTCAAACTACAGTTTAAACTAAAAACTACTTTGCAGTCAATTCCGTTGGTTTTCCTCGCCCCAGATGCTTTTCAAACCAGATCAGAATCCTGTCCGAAACATCCATTAAAAATTTGGGCTCTCGCGGTCCATGTGGCGTTCTGGGATAGACAACCATTTCCGTCGGTACACCAAGTCTCGAAAGTGCAACGTAAAACTCCTGTCCTTGGGTAAACGGAACCCGTAAATCTTCAGCGCCATGAATCACCTGTGTTGGCGTAGTGACATTTTTAATCCGATAAATTGCCGAGTGTTTCTCGTAGGTTTCATAATCTTCCCAGAACTCGCCGCCCATGTGTGCAACCAGATAATCCGGAATATCAGTTGTCATGGTCATACTAATCAGATTCGGCAGGCCGGCGCCCATGCTGGCTGCTTTAAACCGGTTGGTTTTGGTCACGGCGTAGGAAGTCATATAGCCGCCATAACTCCAACCCATCAGGCAAAGGCTGTCCGGGTGGCCAACTCCCATGTCGATGACTTTATCGACACCGGACATAATGTCCTCGTAATCGCCAAATCCCCAATCCTTAAAATTGGCATAGCGGAAATCTTTGCCGTAACCGGTGCTGCCACGGGGATTGGCGCGCAGAATTGCGTACCCTTGTTGCGCGAAATATTGAATCATGTAAATAGCAGGATTGCCAGTGAACGATTGCGTGTAAACCCCCGCAGGTCCGCCGTGAACATTTAAAATCAACGGGTAGGCGCGGCCTTTTTCATAGTCGACGGGGTAGGTTAACAGGCCTTCGATCTCCAGCCCGTCTTCAGATTTCCATTTAAGTAATTCGGTTTTTGCCATCTTCGGTTTGGAAACATTTGCATTTACTGCGGTCAGCTTTTTCATATTTAGTTTCTTAACTGGAGAGGTGTAAACTTCCGCAGGTGAACCCAAATCTTGATAAATAAAAGTCATCTGATTGGTTTTGTCATTAAAAGAAAGTGAACTGAAAATACCGTCGCCGCTTGTTATGAAACCCAGCTCATTTCCGTCTACAGGAATCATAAACAAATGACGAGAAGTTCGAAAGGACTCTGTTACAAAAATGTGTTTTCCATCGCTCGACCAATCGATTGAGCGAATATTGCGGTCCGGTGTTTCGGTCAACTTCTCGGGTGTACCTCCAGCGGCGGAAACAAGATAAAGATCCCCAAGTCCGATATTTTCGGGCTGGCCGCCGTGTGAAATAAAAGCAATCGATTTGCCGTCCGGCGAATATTCGGGATTGCGGTCAGCACCCGGCCTGGCGACCAAATGTTTAACCTCCCCGCTGTCGGCGGGCACGACCGAAATATCCGTGCCGCTTCGAGAAGTATTAATCCGCGGATCGATTTTATGGGAAAACACGATATTTTTGCCGTCAGGCGACCAGTCGAAGGAGATGATGTGAAACTCACCGGCAGTTAACCGTTTTGTCTCACGTTTCCCATCTGCATTTTTTGCCAAAGGTACTTTGTACAAATGATTGTACTTAAAATTCTGATCGACGAGAATAACATCTCTTTTTTCTTTCTTCGCCTTCTCCTCTTCCTCCGTTTCTGGATCTTTCATTGTATAAGCAATGTACTTGCCGTCGGGCGACCATTGGTAGGAATCCACTCCACTTTTAGCCTCAGTCACCTGCTCGGCTTCCCCACCCCTGATTCGCATGACCCAAACCTGATTTTTCTCCGTGCGTGCGGAGGTAAAAGCAAGGTGTTTGCCAGCCGGTGAAAAAGACGGGTTCGACGCTGATTTTTCGCCGCGGGTATACTGAGCATCTGAACTGCCATCTGATGAAACAACCCAGATATGGCTCAGATACTCCGATTTCTCTCCTTCCATCACCGCTTCCCTGACGACATAAGCGATCCATTTGCCATCGGGAGACATTGCAGTCCCTCGAATTGATTTATATTTCATGCTGAGTTTCGGCGTCCATTTGTCTTCGGGTTGTTCTTCTTTTTCTCCAGCGACAACAGGATCAAAAGTCCAACACAATAATAAAGTAGCTATAATCCATGCTTTTAGAAGAAGTCGTTTTTTCATCATGGCTCCTTTGGTTTTAAGTGAATTCTGACACGATTTTAATATTTAAAAAAATCGGTTTTTTGTCAAGCGAAAGTTTGAGCAGGGCAACCGATCATTCAAAAAAAACAGGCAAGAATAAAAAAATAAAATAAACAAGAAATTCCTCTTGACATTAAGCAACATTTTGGTTACTATTGGGTCATAACGGGTTGATTTGGGTTAAAACGGTTTTCTATTTAAGTTTATTAAAAATAAACTCAAATGGTTTATTTTCTCGGTACATTTGAATATTCTATCGACGGCAGCAACCGATTGAACATTCCGGCCAAGTTTCGGAAAGTCATGAAAGAGTTGGATCAGACAGAATTTGTCATTTCCAAAGAACAGGGAAACTGCATCACCATGTACCCCTATAATATATGGAAAGAACGTATTGGCGACAAAGTTTCTGACCTTTCCCATAGCGACGAAAAGGCCAACAGACTCCGCCGCCGGCTTGGCTTAAACACGACTGAAGTTTCTCTGGATAATCAAGGCAGAGTGAACATTCCCTCCGACTACTACATTCATGCCGGCATTGAAAAGAAAACCAGGATTATCGGATCTGTTGATACCATTCAGGTCTGGAATCCTTGCCAGTACGAACAGATTTCCCAGGCGACCGAAGGAAAATCTCTGATGGAAGAGTTTAAAGAATTTGGTATTTAAAAACAAATAAAACTTGAAATCCTGAGTACGAAATTCGAAAAAAATATGAATAGCCCAAAATCATAAAATTTGAACAAAAGATGGCCGAGTTTCTGAAAAGTCTTGCTCGTTTTGGGATTGATTTCGGCAAATTTGATTATTTGCTTCGGATTTCGAATTTCGATATTCGCCTTTAGATGGCTTTGCCCATGTTTCATGAACCTGTTTTAAAGGAAGAGGCTTTGCGCTTTCTCGTCACTGAAAAGAAAGGGATTTATTTAGACGGAACGTTAGGCGGCGGTGGTCATAGCGAGGCAATTTTGAAGACCCTCAGCAAAAGCGGTCGGCTCGTCGCCTTGGATCTTGACAAAGACGCGATTGAGTTTAGTCAGAAACGTTTAAAGTTCAAAAACTTTATTGCAGAACAGGCGAATTTCAAAAACCTCGGAGAAGTTCTAAAAAAACTAAAAATAGCCGGGCTACACGGAATTCTGCTCGATCTTGGCGTGTCATCGTATCAAATTGATACCGCTGAAAAGGGCTTCAGCTACCGTACTTCGGGAAAACTTGACATGCGGATGAATTCAAAACAAGAACTCACTGCGCACGAAATCGTGAACACATTCTCCGGGGAAGAGTTAGGTGAAATATTTAAAAAGTATGGCGAAGAAAGACGCTATCGAGCTATTGCGCGAGTTATAGTAAAGGAAAGAGAAAAACACCTCATTGAAACCACCACAGATTTAAAAGAAATCATCAGCGTGGTTCTCCCCTATCGGAACCGCGTGAAGTCTCTGTCGAGAATTTTTCAAGCGCTGCGAATTGCGGTGAACGAAGAGTTGGAAAACCTGAAGTCAGCTTTAGAAATTGGGTCGAATTATTTGACCACGGGTGGCAGAATGGTCGTCATCAGCTATCATTCTCTGGAAGACAGAATCGTTAAAACTTTTTTCAAACATAACTCAAGGCGCTGTGTCTGTCCCCCGGATTTACCCATTTGCGTTTGCGGTGAACCCGGCCTGCTAAAACTTTTAACCAAACGATCTGTTCAACCCCTGGAAGAAGAGATTCAGCGTAACCCGCGCAGCCGTAGCGCAAGACTCAGAGCAGCGGAAGTGCTTGAGAGATGAGAAGCGAAAAACAATCAACGCTAGCTTAAATCAAAACTAATGGCAAAGACAAGAAAAATACCGGTTATCAAAAACCGGGTTGTTTTGCGAAAAAAGAAAAAGCGTTCGGTTTGGCCGCAAGTCCGAGTTCTGATTTTAACCTTCGCTATGATGCTGCTGTTTGTGTGGCTTAATATCCAGACAAACTTGAAGTTGGCTGAAATTCAAAGGTTGGAGGCGGTCTTGGCTCAGAATCTGGCAGCAAACAAAAAACTAAAAACAGAGAAAATGAGGTTGTCGAGTTTCGGCAGGATACATAAAATAGCTCAGAAGTTAGGTTTGGAGTTTCTTGCAAGGGAAGACATTGTCCAGATATCGAAGAAATAAATATTCCGCCCTCAGAACCCAAAGACCGAGGATACCGCAGCCAGAGGAAAAGGTCTGGAGGTTCCGCTTTGTGCAGATAGGCTTTTACCTGATTGCGGCGGTTTTATTTTTGCGCTTGGTGCAAATCCAAGTGTTCGGACATGAAAAATACACCAAGTTGGCTGAAGAGCAGTATCTCGCATGGCAAGTACAAAAAGCTCAAAGAGGTCTGATTTTTGATCGGAATCACAAATCCCTCGCCCTGAGCAATTCCTCTTTTGATATTAGTGTGGACAAACGAATGATTGACAATCCTGAAAAACTAAGCCGTAAACTGGCGGTGGTTTTAAAGAAAAGTTCATCGGAAATTGTCAACAAAATCAAGAAAGGAAATAACTCTGTCATACTGGAAAGAAAAATCGATCAAAAGCAAGCGACGATGATTAAAGTGATGAACCTGCATGGAGTCAAGATCGTCGAGTCTACTGAAAGAGTTTATCCCTTTAAAGAAAAACTGGCGCAAGTCCTCGGATTTGTGGATATCGACGGCAACGGGCTAAGCGGTATCGAGCTTCGTTTCAATGAACATCTGACCGGGGAGGACGGCTGGCGTATTCTCCAAAAGGATGCCAGAGGAAAAAAGATCTTACCGATCTCATCCTCTACCGAAGACCCAAAAGATGGTGATGATGTCATCCTGACCATTGACCAAGTGATTCAAACGATTGTGGAAGAAGAGTTGAGGGCAGCCGTCTCCCGTTTTAACGCCAGGGGGGGCAGTGTTATTGTGACAAACCCACACACAGGTGAAATTCTAGCGATGGCTTCTCAGCCTGGTTTCGATGCAAATCGGGCGGCAAGAACCTCTCCAGCGGCATGGAGAATCCGTACCATCACAGATATTTTTGAGCCCGGATCAACCTTTAAAATTGTTGCCATGATGACTGCTCTGGAAAACGGCATTAAAAAACTTGACGACCCAATTTTTTGTGAAAACGGAAAGTATAAAATATTTGGAGAAATCATAAACGACCCGAAGCGCCACGCCTGGCTTTCTTTCAAAAGTGTTTTTAAGTATTCAAGCAACATCGGGGTAGCTAAGATTGCCCGGGAAATCGGCAAAAAGGAAATGTATAAGTCGGCCAGGAATTTTGGCTTTGGCATTAAGTCCGGCATCAATTTGCCCGGAGAAGTTTCAGGTATTTTAAATAAGCAAAACGAGTGGTCTAGGTTCTCGCTGTTGGCAATCTCTTATGGTCATGAGGTTGCGGTCACTCCGCTGCAAATGGCCATGGCCTACGGCGCCATTGCAAACGGTGGTAAACTTATGAAGCCGGTCATTATTAAAGCAGTTAAAAGTAAAGATAAGCAAACCATTTCTGAGTTTTGGCCGCAAAGCATCCGCAGAGTTATGTCTGCGGAAACAGCTCGAAAAATGACCTCCATCTTAAAGGAGGTTGTTGCCGGCGGCACAGGCACTTTGGCGGCGATTTCAAGTGGCAGAGTGGCGGGGAAAACGGGAACCGCACAAAAACCGCTCGAAGACCGTCCTGGTTATTCTAACTCAAAATATGTTGCTTCCTTTGCCGGCTTTTATCCGGCAGATCATCCGGAGTTTTTGATCTATATCAACATTGACGAACCTTACCCCATACACTCCGGAGGACATGTGGCGGCGCCGACGTTTAAAAAAATCCTGCAACGCATTTTGAAGATTTATTCGCCCCCCAGGCAATATTCTGGTGAAATACTCGCCAACCAAATTGAAAAATCGGATAGCCAGGTTATACCCGATTTAACCGGTAGAAGAGTTCAAACAGCAACACAGATTTTGAAAAATATGAATATCAAATACCAAACGAAAGGCAGCGGTGAAATTGTCGTAAGTCAGACGTTAAAAACAGACCAGGACTCGGGTGAGTTTCGGAAAGTAGTTTTAACCGTTTCAGATTTTCCTAATCAAACTGAATATGTGGTTATGCCAAAGTTGACCGGCTTATCTATGCGCAGAGCTATCTCTGAATTGTCTGTGCGAGGGTTGACCGCAAAAGTATTTGGTAGTGGCCGTGTGTATAACCAGGTTCCCGAAGCTGGCGCGAGAATCAAGGCCGGAGCCAGATGCATGCTGGAATTTAAATCCAGGAATCAAATCGATACTCTTCTCAATTGAACGACTCCTCACCCTTCCCTTTTTGGGAGGGCGAAATTGAGAGGCTGACTAAAAAGCAGAATGATGGATCTAACTTTAAATTGGTTTTTAGAAACTCAAAATTATTCGTTTGTTTACGGTGGGCCGGTAGAAAAATCAAACCTTCCCATCTCGGGTATCTCAATCGATTCGAGGACCATTCGACCCCATGAGGTTTATTTTGCGCTTCGGGGAGAAAACCATGATGGTCATAAATTTGTTCGAAGTGCATTTGATAACATGGCAAAAGCCGCAGTGGTTGAGGGAAAGTGGTGGCAAGAAAACAAATCTACATTTCAAGAATACCCGATTCTAATCGTTGACGATTCACTCAAAGCGCTGCAAGAATCAGCCACTGAATATCGCAAAAAATTCAACATTCCGGTAATCGGAGTGACCGGCACCAACGGCAAAACAACGACCAAAGAAATGGTTGCAGCGGTTTTATCGGAAGCGGGTAAGGTTTGCAAAAACGAGGGGAATCTAAACAATCACATTGGCGTACCGCTGACGCTTTTCAGACTGAATGACAGTCACAAAATTCTGGTTATGGAAATGGGGATGAACCATCTGGGAGAAATTGCCCGACTTTGCGAGATTGCGCAGCCGGATTTTGGTTTGATTACAAATATTGGACACGGGCATCTTGAATTCCTCAAAACAGTGGAAGGAGTCGCTAAAGCGAAAATGGAACTTTTTCAATACCTTACCCCGAATGGGACAGGTTTCATCAATCTTGATGACTCTTTGATTGTTAAACATACACCCGAATTGAAAAAAAGCGTGACTTACGGATTTAGAAAAGAAGCAAACGTGGCCGCTGAAAAGCCCGGAACAGATAAACACGGCTTTCCGGTCATGCAAATTGGTGGAATGGAGATTAAAATCAACTTCATGGGACACCACAATCTAATCAACGCACTTGCTGCAATTGCGGTCGGCACCGAGTTCGGCCTCGATGCCGGCAGGATGAAAACCGCTCTCGAAAAAGTAAAGCTGCCAGGCAAACGCATGGAAGTTTTAAAGCATAACGATATGCTTATTTTAAATGATGCTTACAACGCCAACCCGGACTCAACTCTGGCCGCTCTGGAGACATTGCACGCCATCCCTGCTTCAGGTAGAAAAATTTTTATCTTTGGGGACATGTTGGAATTGGGAGAACAAGCGATTGCAGAGCATGCAAAAATCGGCGAGTCTCTAAAAAATTATGGTGTGAATGTGTTTTTTGCTTTTGGACAACTCGCTTTCGAAGCTGTTCAAGCGGCTACAAAAACCGGCAAGAATCTAACCGCAAAACATTTTGAGGATAAGAAAGTTCTAATCGGCGAGTTGGGTGAGTTACTCAAAGAGGATCAAATAATTCTGGTAAAAGGATCGCGCGCGATGAAAATGGAAGAAGTCGTCGACGCTTTACTTAAGAAATGAGGTGTTAAGCCGAGCCGAATCAGAAGTTTTCTGAGCTAAGTTCGAACACCTGAATCCAATTTTTTCTTGACTTTTATAACAATATATAGTACCTTTGCCTAATCCAAACAACAATATATTGAATTATGTTCTATTATCTATTTTATCCGCTAAGAGAGATCGTCTCCGGATTTAATGTTTTTCGGTATATTACGTTTCGATCAGCCGGAGCAGCCATCACTGCTTTGTTCATTAGTTTTGTGGTCGGGCCTTACATCATTAAGAAACTGCGGCAACACCAGATCGGAGAAGAAATTCGTGAGGATGGTCCGCCGAGCCACAAGAAAAAAGCGGGTACCCCAACCATGGGCGGACTCATTATCTTGGCCGCCGTGATTATCCCTACCCTGCTTTGGGCCCAGGTCTTCAATATTTATATCCTGTTAGTCTTGTTTGCAACTCTTTGGATGGGCATCGTGGGGTTTATTGACGACTATCTCAAAGATGTAAGAAAAATTTCTAAGGGGCTGGTGGCCAAATACAAGCTCCTGGGGCAATTAATGCTTGGAGCAATCGTTGGGGGCGTTATTTACTTTGCGCCGCAATTTGCTGACATCGGTACTTTAAGTACACTACCATTCTTCAAAAACTATGAAATCGATTTCGGTGTCTTTTATATTCCGATGGTCATTTTTGTGATTATTGCGACATCCAACTCGGTTAACTTAACCGACGGGTTGGATGGTCTGGCAATCGGTTTGGTCGGTATCTCGGCTTTGGCCTGGGCAGCCATCGCCTATTTTTCCGGTCGTACTGATTTCAGCGATTATCTGAACATCATTTACCTGCCAGGCGCGGGTGAACTGACCGTTTATTGCGCGGCATTAGTTGGCGCATCACTGGGATTCCTTTGGTTCAATTCATATCCGGCGCAGGTATTTATGGGTGATACTGGCTCGCTGGCGCTCGGAAGTGCGCTCGGCACATTGGCTGTCTTGCTCAAGAAAGAGCTTTTGTTAATTATTATCGGCGGCGTGTTTGCAGCCGAGACCCTTTCAGTGATTCTCCAGGTGCTTTACTACAAATACACAAAGAAGCGACTGTTTAAAATGGCGCCAATTCATCATCACTTTGAACTCTGCGGCTGGGCTGAATCAACTGTCGTGGTGCGATTTTGGATAATCGCCATTCTACTTGTCTTATTCAGCTTGAGTACTTTTAAAATTCGTTAACCCGACAATGAGAGAGCAAAACTTAAAACTCGATTCAGCTTTATTCCTTATTGTGCTCATTCTGCTGGTTGTCGGCGTCGTTATGGTTTACAGCGCCAGCTCATTTAAAGCCCAGGAAATTTATGAGGATAGCCATTACTTTTTAAAAAACCATTTCTACAAAGTACTGTTTGGTCTCATACTAATGCTGCTCGTTTCTAAAATAGACTACACCGTTTGGCTAAAAATATCCCCTTTGATTTTACTGGTCAGCTTCGGCGCCTTAATCTACCTTCTGGTTTCTCCGGATGTCGTGGCTGTCAGAGGAAGCAAACGATGGATTCAATTAGGTTCTTTCCAGTTTCAGCCGGCTGATTTAGCGAAATTAGCGCTCATTTTATTTCTGAGCCACTCACTGGGGCGAACCAATCTCATGAGAACAGACACCAGCAAAAGGTTCATTTTTCATCTTGGGGTCATCGCTTTAATCATTCTGCCGATTGTGCTGCAGCCAGACGCTGGAACAGCGATTCTCATTTCGTTTATTGTAATTACCCTGGTTTTCGTTTCAGGTGAAAAGTTGCGCCATTTTTTTTTCCCGGCAATAACCCCGCTGGTCTTCTTGTTAATAATTTTTTTGCAGAAAGGCTACCAATGGGATCGCATAATAAGGTTTTTCGCTTCTTTAAAAGGTGAAGAAATGCACTGGCAGACACAGCAGTCTTTTATTTCGTTGGGAAACGGTGGCTTTTTCGGTTTGGGATTAGGTGGCAGCCGGCAAAAATATCATTTCCTTCCCGACCCGTTTACCGACTTTATATATGCAATCGTCGGTGAAGAAATGGGGATTCTGGGTACTTTAGCTATACTCATTCTTTTGATTGCCTTCGTATCGATAGGGGTTAAAATCGCAATGATGACTGTTGAAAAGCCGGGTAAGTTGCTGGCTTTCGGAATTGTTCTCAATATCGCCATTTACGCGTTTACTAATTCGGCGGTTGTACTCAACCTGCTTCCTACGACCGGAATTCCAATGCCGTTTTTAAGTTACGGCGGGTCGGCGTTAATTGTCAATCTATTTGGAATTGGCATTTTGTTAAATATTGCAGAGCAAAATCGCAGAAAACTTTCCCGGCTTGGAAACTACTCGGGGTATAGATGAACCTGATTTTAGATATGTCCGGGAAAAAGAAACTTAGAGTGATGATTGCAGGCGGGGGAACCGGTGGCCACCTTTACCCGGGTATTGCACTCGCGCAGGAATTTCAAAAACGCTGGTCAAGCAGGATTATGTTTGTGGGCACAGCCTATGGCATCGAAAACAAAGTACTGCCAAAACACCCGTATGAGTTTAAGAGAATCTGGATGAGAGGCTTGCAACGAAAATTGAGTTTGGCCAATCTAATTTTTCCGCTCAGACTTGTGGTCAGCTTGGTGCAGTGCACTTTCTTGATTCTAACATTTAAACCAAACGTGGTCATCGGGACCGGAGGCTATGTCAGTGGTCCGGCTCTAATGATGGCGATCACGTTCCGCATCCCGACGGTGATTCAAGAGCAGAACAGTTATCCGGGATTAGTAAACCGCTTGCTCGGCAAATGGGTCAGCCAGGTGCATGTCATGTTTGAAGAGTCCATTCCCTATTTTAAAGGGCAATCGGATATCTTTGTAAGCGGGAACCCGGTGCGCGGAGGCTTTAACCTGGTGAATAAAAAAGCCGCTTTAAAAAAAATGAATCTTCAAGAAGACAAGCTTACATTATTTGTGTTTGGCGGCAGCCAGGGCGCACACGCAATTAATCAGGCCGTCTTAAACAGCATCGAGGAATTAAAGGAATTGCCAGGCCTGCAAATACTGTGGGCAACCGGGCCCCACGATTCTAAAATAGTTACTGATAAATGTGGTGCCGACCCCGGCATCTCAAATCATGAGTTTATAGAGGATATGGCCTCAGCATACGCCGCTGCAGATTTTGTACTTTGTCGTTCCGGAGCGACCACTCTGGCAGAAATAGCCATCTGCGGCCTGCCGGCAATTCTGGTGCCTTACCCCTATTCTGCCGGTGGCCACCAGGAGTTTAATGCAAAAGCGCGGGAAACAACGGGCGCCGCAATTATGATTTTGGAAAAATCGCTAAACAAAGAGACTTTGGTCAGCACAATCTCAGATTTTTCAAACAATCCGGAAAGAAGAGAGTCTATGTCAAAAGCAGCCGTGCGATTAGCAAAACCAAATGCCGCCGGCGATATTGCCGTTAAAATCAAGCCCTTGCTAAAAAATATCGCTTAACATTCGAGGTTCCTGATATGATGGTTTATTCGAAGTACAGCTCAAGAAAGAGAGGATACAAAATCAGAAAGATAAGGTCATTTCCAACAAGACGGGCAGGGCTTTTAGTTTTAATTGTCACGACCTCACTCCTGATTTTATTGAAACTCGCAACCTGGTTAAATGCACAGGAGTTGTTTTCGTTAAAAGATATCAAATTCGAGGGTAACCGGTTTGCTAAAAAATCCGAGTTGCTTAACCTCATTAAGGTCGAACCCTCAATGAGTTTACTTGAATTTGATACCCAAAAAATCGCCAATCAAGTGGAGCAACACCCGCTTATTCAGCGGGCAACAGTGAGCCGCAGCTTGCCTTCAAGTCTGGTCATCAGAGTGCAGGAAAAACAACCGATTGCCCTCTTAAATAACTCGGTGCTCACGGCATTGGATGAAAAAGGTCAACCGATGCCGGTATTTCGGACGGAAATGTTTTTTGACTATCCGATTATTTCAAACATAAAATTGCCTGAAAAAAACACTGGAGAAAATGGCGGGTTGAATCAAGTCATCGACTTTTTAAACTTTACCAAGGCAAAACATTTTTCTTTATATAGTGACATCTCTGAAATTTTTTACTCGAAAAACAGCGGCATTTACTTTTATCTTAATGAAGGTGCCACGCCGGTCATTTTAGGGCACGGTAATCTTCAGAATAAAAACGCAAATTT
>SMVB01390818.1_pt1 | contig 20015 bp, 15 predicted proteins | sample 2456461 | NCBI WGS metagenome assembly SMVB01 (sample SAMN11095934, study PRJNA526329) | marine sediment metagenome | biome: Marine sediment; feature: Surficial sediment; material: Deep marine sediment; isolation source: Hadal surficial sediment | place: Pacific Ocean | collected 2014-05 | depth...
GCCGGCGCGTACCCGCAACGCCAGATCGTTGTTCCGCCGACGGTCATATAGGGTGTTAACGACAGCACATCGTCCAAAGCGTCCTGATGGACATCTTTGCCAAAGGTGATATCAACGCGGCCGTTCACAATATTGACCTGGCTCACGTACTTGCCTTGAGTGTCGGTCGCCAGGGGCGTCATGCCGGCGGCGGTACGATCGGCCGGTGGGGCGCCCGTCATGTTATAGGCATCGACAACAGGTACTTTGGCGCCGGCTGCCATGTTAAGGCCTTCGGCAACCTGGGCACGTATCGTGTATGTCTGGTAGGCCGCGATGGCCATGGATGCGAGAATGCCGATGATAGCGACCACAATCATCAGTTCAATCAACGTAAATCCCTGATCCTGTTTTTTCATGATGTGTCCCTGACGGCAACTGTATCTCTTGCTGTGCCGCTCAATCATACGGTATTGATAAGCGTATCCCGTGCTCTGGCTTACGCGCTTGGCGAAAAGTGTGACGTAGTTCACGTTTTACTTGAGCGAGCCAAAAAAAGCCCCGGACGAGCCGGGGCTTTCCAAAACATCAGCACAATTCCTTTAAGAATCGAGCTTGTTTGTCGCTTAGCGGCAAGCAGCCGGAAGATGCTTGTCAGCGATGCTCGCGCTGCCGCAGATCCACTGCACACTACCAACTGCCGTAGCGTCAGCGGTCAGCGTAATAGAGTTACCAGCAATCGTAAGGTGAGCATCTTTGCCGTAGGTTACGGTGATAACTCCATCGAGGTTGCCAACGCCGACGCTTAATACGTACTTGCCCTGGATGTCAGCAGCAGCAGCCAAACCTGCTTCGGCGTTTCCGGTCGGCATCAAGCCACGGTCCTGGAAGAACTCTGTAACAGCAGCTTTAGCGCCACCTGAGAGGTTCAGGCCTTCAGAAACCTGAGCGCGGATCGTGTAGTCCTGGTAAGCAGGAATAGCGATAGCCGCCAAAATACCGATAATCGCAACTACGATCATCAGTTCGATCAGTGTAAAACCTTGTTGCTTCTTCATTTTGTATCTCCATGAAAATATGTTGGTTCTAAGATCAAAGGCGATTAAGCCTGTACGCTGGATAAAGCAATAGCCGTGCCAAGTTGGAGATATTATCCGCAACCGATTGTTTATTATTGATTTATTACGACTTTAGGCTATGTTGGCCGGACGCGAAACTGTTGTCACAAGAGGGGTTTCCGACCATCAATTGTCACTAAGTGACAAAGATTGTCAGTGTTGGCGCGCCTGCGGGAGGCCTCCTAGGACTCGATTCCCAGCTTCTTGATGCGATAGCGCAGCTGCCGGAACGACAGGCCAAGGAGTTTGGCGGCGGCAGTCTTGTTGTAGCGCGTTTTCTCGAGCGCCTCGATTATTGCCAGGCGTTGCACGTCTTCGACCTGGCTACCAAGGTTGGCGCTGATTGATGGTGTCGAAGTGGCCGTGGCCTGACCGCCGGATGCTGACTTCAAATTCAGGTCGGACTCTCCAATAGCACCGCTGGCGCACAGCGTGACCGCTCGCTCGAGGATGTTTTCCAGCTCTCGGACATTGCCCGGAAAGGGGTGGGACATCAGGGCCTGCCTGGCGCTTGCGTCGAGCGACGCTTCGGGGCTGAGCTTTCCTAGAATCTCGTCGGCCAGTTCCAGCACGTCATCGCCGCGATCGCGCAGCGACGGTACGTGCAGCTCTATGACGTTGATGCGGTAATAGAGATCTTCCCGAAACTCTCCCGACGCGACCATTTGTCCGAGATTCTTGTGCGTGGCTGACAGAATGCGCGCATTGGCGGCTTCCTCCTGCGAGGAGCCAACCGGGCGAACCGTTTTTTCCTGAATGACGCGCAGCAACTTAACCTGCATGGACAGCGGCAGGTCCGCGATTTCATCGAGGAACAAAGTACCACCATCGGCGCTTTGCACGAGGCCTATCTTGTCCTTAACGGCCCCGGTAAAGCTGCCTTTGCGATGGCCGAAAAACTCGCTTTCCATGAGCTCTGTCGGGATCGCACCGCAGTTGACCGGCACAAACGGGCCATCGGTGCGCGGACCGCTCTCGTGGATCATTCGTGCCACGAGTTCCTTGCCGGTGCCGGATTCGCCAGAAATGTGTACCGGGGCTTGTGAGCGAGCGACTTTTTCGACCATGCCTCGAAGCTCTTGCATCGGCGGCGAGGTCCCCTGCAAGCGCGAGGGCTGCTGGCTGTTCTTGCTCAATTTCAGCGCGTTTTCAACGATGCTCCTGAGATTGCCGAGGTCGAGCGGCTTGGAGATAAAGTCAAAAGCCCCCAGTTTTAGCGCCTGGACCGCTGTTTCGACATTGCCGTGGGCCGTAATGACGGCGACCGGAACGCCGGGCGCCTGCGTTTGCATCCATTTGACGAGTTCAAGACCGTCACCGTCGGGTAATCGCATATCTGTCAGGCACAGATCGAAATTTGACGAACGCAGTAGCGCTTTTGCGCTGGCGACATCCGCTGCTGTCTCGGCGCGAATATTCATGCGCCCAAGCGTCAGCGTCAGGAGCTCGCGAATATCGGGTTCATCGTCAACAACGAGTGCTAGTGGCTGGTTCATATTTGCGCTGTGTCCCATCGGTCTGGATCTGCGAATACGATACGAAAGGTACTGCCTCCACCGGGCCGGTCAAGGTATAACAGGGTCGCATGATTGAGTTCGCATAATTCTCGCGAAATATAGAGGCCGAGTCCGGTGCCCCCAGATCGCTCGGTATAAAAGGGCTCGAATATTTTTTCGGCCGTCGCGGCGTCGACGCCAAGACCCCGATCGAGAACCTCCAGATACGGCCGACCTCTATTTTGCATGCGGTCTGCTTGAATTTCGACCATGATACCGCCGGTTTCGCTGGCGTATTTGATGGCATTGTCGCAGAGATTCCAGAGCACCTGCCGAAGATGACTGCTATCCATTCTGACGACAAGATCTTCCGCGGTGTCGTTGACCTTCAGCTCATCCTCCCGCAACTCCAGCGTGCCGGCAAATTCGTCGGCGAATTTTTCCAGCCATGGTTTGAGCTTGAGCATCTCAGGCCGGCTCGACTCTCGCCGCGACAATTGCAGGATATTGTCAATAATGTGGCTGACTCGCTTCGAGTGTGACTGGATAATCTCGGTCAAACGCTTGTTGTCCGCGTCAAGGTCGCTGGACTCTGCGAGCAATTGCGCCGCATGACTCATGGCACCGACCGGGTTTCGAATCTCGTGAGCGATGCTGGCACTCAGGCGCCCGAGCGAGGCGAGCTTGGACTGCTGCACGCGCTCGTTCATCAGGCTCGCATCCTCAAGAAAAACGAGCACCGGGCCGTCGCGCGCCCCGTCTTTCGCCAGTGGCGCCAGGTGCGCCATAACGCGAAGATTGACACCCGTGGTAAGGACCGTGAATTCAGAATGTGCTGACAGGTCCGCATCTGTGCGCCACTTTTGAATGTAAGCAGCGAGTGGCTCGAATATATGACGTAGCTCCAGGCCACGAACAGCTTGGCTTACGCCGAGCAATTGTGTCGCCGAGGCGTTGCTAAGCCGAATCCGGCCGTCAACGTCGACAACAATGATACTTTCACGCAAATGCTGAATGATGTATTTGTTAAGTTCCGACAGGTTGTGCAGGTCAACGCCTCGTTGCTGCGCGAGCGCTTCGCTTGCCTGTATGTGCCGGCCCAGGGGGCGGGTTGCGAGCGCCATCGCGAATATCACCGCGCCGAGAATTCCAGCAGCAGGGTAATTTCCGCTTTCGCCAACGCTGCCGAGTTGCGACATAGCCTGTTCACTCAGAATCGCGAGCGTTGCTATGGCGGCAAGTACCGTGGGCAGCTGGGCCGGCAGGACAAGGCTGGCGGCGCCGACGAAAACAATCAGCAATCCGCCGAGACCGCTGGAAATACCGCCGCTGGCGGTCATCAAAACGACGATGGCAGCGATATCGAGCAGCGTATGGCCAAAAGCGAGTACCGCTGTTCCAAGCCAGCGGCGCCGTAGCGAGTATGCGGACATAATGCCGAAGGCCAAATAGGCGACCGCGGTGGTCCAAAACAGGGTTGGGGATTGCTCGCCGAACACTCGCGGTTCGGTGCTGATGAGAAACAGGACGAGCAGAGTCGCCGCGATCAGAACGCGAAACGTATTTAGTGTCCCGAGTACGCGCCAGGCCAGATCGGGCTCGTCGGCAGCTCGTTGCAATAACGCGTCCCTTTTTGCCTGAGTCACTGGCACTCCCTCAATGTGATATTGACCACCTGCGGATCGGTTTGCGACGATTGTAGACGATGGCCGTATTCATTGCGGCGAAAATCACTTTGCGTCGCAATCGACTTTGCTCCAAAATACGCCCGAATTTGTGCGGAGTGCCGCACGCCACTGACGTCGAAACCATGAATCTGCACGAATACCAAGCGAAACGATTGTTTGCCGACTACGGCATACCGGTGCCCAAAGGCATTGCGGTGAAAAGTCCCAACGCGGCTGTTGATGCGGCCAGAAAACTCGGTGGCGACTTCTGGGTCGTCAAAGCGCAGGTGCACGCCGGAGGACGTGGCAAGGCGGGCGGCGTTAAGCTCGCGCGCAGCACGGCAGAGGTTCACGAATACGCCGAAGCGATGCTTGGCACCCAGTTGGTGACGCACCAGTCCGGCCCGGAAGGATTGCCGGTCAACGTCGTCTACGTGGAGCAAGGATCCAGTATCGAAAGAGAGCTGTACCTGTCCATGCTGGTTGACCGCGAAGTCAGCCGAGTTGCTTTCATTGCGTCCGCAGCCGGTGGCATGGACATCGAAAAAGTGGCCGCCGAAACTCCCGAAAAGATATTTTCGATTACCGTCGCGCCGGATGCGGGATTACAGGACTACCAGGCGAGGCAACTGGCGTTTGGTCTGGGGCTGGACAAGCAGCAGATGCGCCAGTTCGGGGATTTGCTCAAGCGACTGTACCGTCTTTTCGTGGATTGTGATGCCAGCCTGGTCGAGGTGAACCCGCTGATCACCACCAAGGCGGGTGACGTAGTCGCGCTCGATGCCAAGATCAACATCGATAGCAATGCGCTGTATCGTCAACCGCAGCTCGTCGAGTTACGCGATATCACTCAGGAAGATGCGAAAGAGCGTGCAGCCGCGGCGCACGATCTGAATTATGTGTCGCTCGACGGCAATATAGCCTGCATGGTGAATGGCGCCGGTCTGGCGATGGCGACCATGGACCTGATCAAATTGCACGGCGGAGATCCGGCGAATTTTCTGGATGTCGGCGGCGGTGCGACCAAAGAGCGCGTGGCAGAAGCGTTCAAACTGGTGCTCTCGAATCAAAATGTCGCCGCAATCCTGGTGAATATTTTCGGCGGTATCGTCCGTTGTGACCTGATTGCCGAAGGCATCATCAGCGCCGTCAAGGAGGTCGGCGTCGAGGTGCCGGTGGTCGTGCGGCTCGAAGGTACGAACGTAGACAAGGGTCGCGAGTTACTCGCAGATAGCGGCCTCGACATTATTGCGGCGAAGGACCTGACCGACGCCGCCGAGAAAGTAGTCGCTGCGGCGGCTGGATGAGTTACTAGATGAGTATTCTGGTCAATAAAGACAGCAAGATAGTTTGCCAGGGCATTACTGGAAGCCAGGGTTCGTTTCACACTGAGCAATGTATGGATTACGGGACTCAGGTCGTCGCCGGCGTTACGCCGGGCCGCGGTGGCGAAGAACTTCTTGGCGTTCCGGTCTTCAACACGATGCGTGATGCCGTCAGCGAAACTGGCGCCGATGTGAGCATGATTTACGTGCCCGCGGCCTTCGCCGCCGACGCTATTCTTGAGGCGGCTGAGTCCGGCGTCGCAATTGTCGTGTGTATCACAGAAGGCATTCCGGTCCAGGATATGGTGAAGGTCAAATCGGCCCTGCGCGACTACGATTGTCGTCTGATCGGCCCGAATTGTCCCGGAATCATTACGCCGAACCAATGCAAGATCGGCATCATGCCGGGTTTTATCCATCAGCCAGGCCGTATAGGCGTGGTGTCGCGATCAGGTACGCTGACGTATGAGGCGGTGTATCAAACGACGACCAATGGTCTGGGCCAGACCACGTGCGTTGGCATCGGCGGCGATTCGGTCCGCGGCATGGATTTCATCGATTGCCTCGAACTGTTCGAAGCGGACCCTGAGACCGATGGCGTCATTATGGTCGGTGAGATCGGTGGCACCGATGAAGAGGCCGCCGCAGAGTTCATCCAATCGAATGTTTCAAAGCCCGTCGTCGCCTATATCGCCGGCGTCACGGCGCCAGCGGGCAAGCGCATGGGCCACGCAGGTGCTATCGTCGCCGGAGGAAAAGGTACCGCGGCTGACAAATTCAAAGCACTCGATGCTGCCGGGGTGGCGACAGTCAGGTCGCCGGCCGAGCTTGGTAGCAAGATGCGGGAGATTCTTGGCGGCTAAATCGAACGGCGAGGCGATGATGCAGCCATGAACAGCAAAGTAACGGTCGCTCTGGCCCAGATCGATCTGGCCGTTGGCGATGTTGTTGGAAATACGGCGAAGATCCTGGAATATGCTGCGCGCGCGCGGCGGGAAATGCAGGCAGACCTGGTCGTGTTTCCGGAGCTGAGTATTACCGGCTATCCGCCGGAAGATCTCTTGTTCCATGCCGGTTTGCGCGTCCGGGTCGAAAACGCCATTGAAGCAATTCGAGCTGGCTCCAGTGACATTGCAGTGCTCATCGGGTTTCCAGAATACGTAGACGATCAGATCTACAACAGTTGCGCCGTAATATCGGACGGCGAAATTCTTTGTTGCTATCGTAAAAACTTGCTGCCGAACTACCGCGTGTTTGATGAAAAGCGTTATTTCACCGCCGGCGACGAAGCTGCTGTTTTTCGATTGAACGGAATTACTATCGGACTTGCCATCTGCGAAGACATCTGGCATCCGGGACCGATCGCGGCTGCGCGCAGCGCCGGTGCCGAATGCATCATCGCGATCAATGGCTCGCCGTATGAGATCAATATGCAGCTGAAGCGCGAACAGGCGGTTCGCGCTCGGGTTGCCGAGTCCGGCATACCGCTCTTGTACCTCAACATGGTGGGTGGCCAGGACGAACTCGTATTCGACGGCGGGACCTTTGTTACCAGCGCGGCTGGCGATATTTGCATGCGGGCGCCAGCCTTTGCAGAAGGACTGCATTGCGTTCAGCTTCACGGCGACGCCGGTGGTGTCGAGACGCAATCCGGCGAGGTTGTCGAGCATCTGTCGATTGAGGCAAGCGTTTACAGCGCGCTGGTTACAGGCACGCGCGACTATGTCGGCAAACACGAGTTTCCGGGCGTCGTCATCGGATTGTCGGGCGGCATCGACTCGGCACTGGTGTTGTGCATTGCCTGCGATGCGCTTGGACCTGAGCGAGTACGGGCTGTGATGATGCCGTTTCGTTACACGTCCACGATGAGTCAGGAGGATGCCTCGGCACAAGCCGCCATGCTGGGTGCGCGCTATGACGTTATCCCGATAGCGCCGGTTTATGATTCGATCGTGCAGCAACTCGAGCCCATATTTGAGGGCCGCGAAGAGGACGTAACCGAAGAGAATATTCAGGCGAGGTGCCGCGGTCTCCTGCTGATGGCACTGTCCAACAAAAGTGGCAGGATGCTTTTGACGACAGGCAACAAGAGCGAGACGGCCGTCGGATATGCCACTTTGTACGGCGATATGGCCGGCGGATTTGCGCCGATCAAGGACTGCAGCAAGACGATGGTGTACCGGCTTGCGCGCTATCGAAATACGCTCGGCGATGCAATACCCGAACGAGTCATCGCACGCGAACCGTCAGCCGAGCTGCGGCCCGGGCAAAAAGACAGCGACTCGTTGCCAGATTACGACGTGCTTGATCCGATTCTGGAATCGTTCATCGAGGAGGACTTGTCAGTCAACGAGATCGTAGACCGCGGCTTTGATCGCGAAACGGTCTTGCGTGTCCTGGAGATGGTTCGACGTAACGAGTACAAACGTCGTCAGGCACCGCCGGGCATTCGCATCAGCAGCCGCGCGTTCGGGCGCGACTGGCGTTACCCGATTACGTCGGGATACCGATTCCCGGATTAGGGAATGCCTCGGAGGAGGGCCTGCCGCATCAACTCTCGTTGGGGAAGTTAAGCGCGAGCACCCTTCGCGTATCGGCAGCCAGGTCCTGCATGCCAAGACGATCGTAAGCTAGCGCCATAAGCCTGAGTGATTCGGCGTTACCCTCTGCGCCGTTGTATTGTTCCAGCGATGCTTTGGCGCGATTGAGTGCCGCAACATAGGCGCCGCGGCGAATGTAATATTCTGCGACGCCGTTTTCGTAATCCGCAAGACGGCCTTTCAAAAACACCATGCGTTGCTGGGCGTCGGGCGCATATTCGCTGGCCGGGTAGCGATCCACGAGCCGTCGCAATGACGAATAAGCCTCGGCGACGTCCTTCGGTGGGCGCGCGGTGATATTTTTGTGAAAGCGGCGTTCCAGAAAGCCTGCATCGTCTTCGAAATAAGCAAGTGCTTTGATATACAGCGCGTAGTCCACGCGTTCGTGAATCGGATTCTCGCGCATGAAAGTATCGGCCGCCTCGATAGCTTCTTCTTTTCGGCCCGCCTTGTAATAAGCGTAGATGAGGTCGAGCTGAATCTGCCGACTGATATCGCTGAACGGATAGCGTGACTGAATCATCTCGAAGATTTGAACGCCACGCCGATAATTCTTGCGAGCAACGGCATCTTTGGCAGTCTCGTATGCCTCGGCAACGCTGCCGACGATGATATCCGGATCTTCTTTATTGCCGGCGCAAGCGGCGACCAGGCCAAAGGCCGCGAGCACGAGGATCAGTCGCGTCTGTTGTACAAATCCAATGCTTAAGTTCTCGGTGTTTTTGCTCATGTTCGTGCTGCTTTTCATGCTTCCGTTCGTCGCTATTTCTCCGCCCTGAATGTGTTCCAGAGCCGGCCAAGTCGGCGAGTATACCGTAGACTCGGAGCGGCGATGACTGCAGATCAGACAATCAGGGATATCCCGGCCGAACTCGCCGGACTACGTTTGGACCAGGCGCTGGCCGCGATGTTTCCGGAATATTCGCGCAGCCGCCTCAAAGCGTGGTTACTCGACGGGGCGATAACGGTTGACGGTACGAGTCCACGGCCACGCGACCCCGTGCAGGGCGGGGAACACGTGATATTGCGGGCGCAGCCTGAGGTTGTCGTGTCCGCCAAGCCAGAGCCGATTGCGCTGGATGTCGTGTTTGAAGACGAAGTGCTGATCGTGATCAACAAACCCGTCGGGCTGGTCGTCCATCCGGGCGCGGGCAATCACCGCGGCACATTGATGAACGGCTTGCTGCACCATTCGTCCGCGCTCGAAGAACTACCGCGGGCCGGCATCGTGCATCGACTCGACAAAGACACGAGCGGATTGCTGCTCATTGCCAAGACACTGCCGGCGCATACGGCGTTAGTGCGATTGCTGGCTGATCGTGAGATCGCGCGGCATTACGTCGCAGTCTGTAACGGGGTTCTAACCGGCGGCGGGAGAATCGATGCGGCGATCGGCCGACACCGAATAGATCGTAAACGGATGTGCGTTCGCGACGATGGCAAGCCTGCGGTTACTCATTACACAGTAATAAAGCGCTTTGCCGCGCATACCCACATAAGCGTCAAGCTCGAGACGGGCCGGACGCACCAGATTCGCGTGCACTTCGCACATCGACGTCATGCCCTGGTTGGCGATCCGGTCTACGGCGGGCGTCTCGCGTTGCCGGCCGGGGCGGGCGAGCCGCTCATCGCCGTTCTGCGGAAGTTTCATCGTCAGGCACTGCATGCCACATGCCTGGAATTTGCGCATCCAGGCAGTGGTGAGACGGTCAGATTTGAGACTCCGGTGCCCGCTGATTTCGAGAATCTACTCAAAGTGCTGGGCGAGGACGTAGTGTGAGCGGCGCATGGATCCGGGCTGATTGGCCGGTTCCAGATGGCATTGTTGCCGGCACGACATTGCGGGACGGTAGTTTTCAGCTGCCCGCTGAACCGCAATGGCTCAAGCAGGTGCACGGTGCCCGCGTCGTCCGTGTGCGGACCCCCGACTTCGATAATGGACCGCCCGAGGCGGACGGAATCGTCGCCGATCGGTCGGGTGACATTTGCGTCGTGCGTACGGCCGATTGCCTGCCCGTTCTTTTTTGTGCCGAAGACGGGGGTGAGATCGCAGCCGCGCATGCGGGGTGGCGAGGACTGGCAGCCGGCATCGTCGAACAGAGCATTGCTGCGATGGCTGCGCCGCCCGAGGAATTGTTAGTCTGGCTGGGACCGGCTATATCGCAGCCGGCGTTCGAGGTTGGCGCTGAGGTGCGCGACGCGTTCCTGGCCTGCGACGATGCGGCAGAGGCCGCTTTTGTGGCCAATGATCGCGGCCGCTGGCAGGCCGATTTATATCTGCTGGCCCGGCAACGGCTACGAAATGCAGGCGTGAGCAGGGTCTACGGTGGCGGCCTGTGCACGTACGCGGATAAGGCACGCTTTTACTCGTATCGGCGGGACGGTTCGACGGGCCGGATGTTGAGTTTCATACACCGATCTCCGTAGGGGCGCGCCCCTTGAATTCAGGCTTTGCGGTGCTATTTCTGGGTGACGTATTAGCACCGGGAAACCGGACTGAGAGACCCCAATGCGCGTGGACAAACTGACCAGCAAATTTCAAATGGCGCTCGCCGAGGCGCAGTCGCTAGCCGTGGGTCAAGACCACCAGTTTATTGAGCCCGCGCACGTCATGGTCGCGCTGCTCGACCAGCAAGGCGGCGCGGTTCGCGGGTTGCTGACCAAGGCGGGTGTCAACGTTAACCTGCTGCGCTCGAAACTGGGCGATGCTGTCGATCGCCTGGCCAAAGTCGAAGGCACCGGTGGCGACGTCCACCTCGGCAACGCGCTGAACAAGCTGTTCAACATGACCGACAAGCTCGCTCAAGCTCGTGGCGACCAATACATTGCCAGCGAGCTGTTCGTTCTGGCGGCCATGGACGACAAGTCGCCGCTGCTCGCGGTCATGGAGCAGGCCGGCGGCGTGCGTGGTGCGGTTGAAAAGGCCATAGAAGACTTGCGCGGCGGTCAGTCCGTGAATGACCAGAACGCCGAAGAAACGCGACAGGCCCTCGAAAAATACACGATCGATCTGACCGAGCGCGCCGAGCAAGGCAAGCTCGACCCGATCATCGGACGTGATGACGAGATTCGCCGCACGATTCAAATACTGCAACGGCGCACGAAAAATAATCCGGTTCTGATCGGTGAGCCCGGTGTTGGCAAGACCGCCATCATCGAGGGGCTGGCGCAGCGCATCGTCAATAATGAAGTTCCCGAAGGCCTGCGGGGCAAGCGTATTTTATCCCTTGATATGGGTGCGTTGATCGCAGGCGCCAAGTTTCGCGGCGAATTCGAAGAAAGGCTTAAAGCCGTCTTGAGTGATCTGGCCAAGCAGGAGGGACAGATCATTTTATTTATCGACGAGCTGCACACGATGGTCGGCGCCGGCAAAGCCGAAGGCTCGATGGACGCTGGCAATATGCTCAAGCCGGCGTTGGCGCGGGGCGAGCTGCACTGTGTGGGTGCGACGACCATCGACGAGTATCGCAAGTATCTGGAGAAAGACGCAGCTCTGGAGCGGCGTTTCCAGAAGGTGCTGATTGAGGAGCCAACGGTTGAGGACACGATCGCTATTTTGCGCGGCCTCAAAGAACGCTATGAGGTGCACCACGGTGTCGAGATTACCGATCCGGCGATCGTCGCCGCGGCAACGTTGTCGCACCGTTACATCAGCGACCGCCAGCTACCGGACAAGGCGATCGATCTTATCGACGAAGCCGCGTCAAAAATTCGGATCGAGATCGACTCGAAGCCCGAGGAGATGGACAGGCTCGAACGACGCATCATTCAGCTAAAAATCGAACGTGAGGCCCTGAAGAAGGAGTCCGACGACGCATCGCGCAAGCGACTCGAGGACCTGGAGTCACAACTCGGGGAGCTCGAGCGGGAATTCGCCGATCTTGAAGAGATCTGGAAGGCTGAGAAGGCCGCGATGCAGGGGACGACGCATATCAAGGAAGAGCTCGAGCGGGCGCGGCTTGAGTTTGAAACAGCGCACCGCGCTAATGATCTCGCGCGCATGTCCGAACTTCAGTACGGCCGCATCCCGGAGCTCGAAAAGCAGCTCGCGGAAGCCATGCAGGACGAGGGCCAGGAAACGACTTTGCTGCGCAACAATGTTACTGACGAAGAAGTTGCCGAAATTGTCTCGAAGTGGACGGGCATCCCGGTGTCGAAAATGCTCGAGGGCGAAAAAGACAAGCTGCTGCAAATGGAGTCTATTGTTCAAGAGCGTGTAGTCGGCCAGCTTGAAGCCGTCACCGCTGTCGCTAATGCGATCCGTCGTTCGCGCGCAGGTTTGTCCGATCCGAGGCGCCCGATCGGGTCGTTCCTGTTTCTTGGACCGACGGGCGTTGGCAAGACGGAGTTGACCAAGGCGCTCGCGGATTTCCTGTTCGACACCGACGACGCGATGATTCGTCTCGACATGTCCGAGTTCATGGAAAAACATTCGGTCGCGCGACTAATAGGAGCGCCGCCCGGTTACGTCGGTTACGAAGAGGGCGGATACCTGACAGAAGCGGTACGACGGCGGCCCTACTCGGTGATTCTGCTGGACGAGATAGAAAAGGCGCATCCCGATGTTTTGAATGTGCTGTTGCAGGTTCTGGACGACGGTCGGCTCACAGACGGTCAGGGGCGCACGGTAGATTTTCGCAACACGGTGATCGTCATGACGTCGAATCTCGGTTCACAAATGATCCAGGAAATGGCGGGCGAGGATCAGTACGAGACGATGAAGGCGGCTGTCATGGGTGAGCTTGAAACTCACTTCCGGCCCGAATTCATTAATCGCATCGACGATGTCGTCGTGTTCCACCCGCTGAGTCGTGAAGATATTCGCCGGATTGTCGACATTCAGTTGGCTTATCTGCACGATCGGCTTGCCGATCGCGATATGAGCATTCACCTGTCTGAGGCCGCACGGGATAAACTTGCCGAAGCCGGCTTCGACCCCGTCTACGGGGCGCGACCCCTGAAACGGGCAATCCAGCAGCAAATCGAGAATCCGCTGGCGCAGGAAATACTGCAGGGCAGGTTCAAGCCCGGTGATGAAATCAGCGTCGGCATCGCTGACGACCGACTGGATTTTCAGATTGCAGCATGATCGATCGCGGCGCCCGCTGCGATTGCTTATAATGCGCCGTCATTTAAGGAGCCCAATGCATGCCGATTTACGAATACGCCTGCAAGAAATGCGACCATACACTGGACGCTTTGCAAAAAATTGCGGACGCGCCGCTCGTCGATTGCCCGGAGTGTGGAGAGGCTGCGTTGAAGCGACAGTTGTCCGCACCGCGTTTCCGCCTCAAGGGGAAGGGCTGGTATGAGACCGATTTCAAAAAGGACAATCGGCGCAATATCGCCGGCGACAAAGAACCGGTTAGTTCGAGCAAAGAAAAGTCTTCGCAAGACTCGTCGTCGAAAGACAAGCCGGCGAGCACCAAGTCCGGCGACAAGGTGAAATCCGAATCGCACTCCTCTTCTAATTCGAGCACGAGTTGATAAGCACATGATGAAACGTCTTCGTCGTTACTTCGTTGCTGGCATCCTCATTTGGTTGCCGGTGGGTGTAGTCTATTTATTGCTGAGCTTTCTCGTGGGCCAAATGGACAAGACGCTCGGTTTGTTGCCGGATGGTTATCAACCGGAAGCGTGGTTTGGTGTGCCGATTCCAGGGCTCGGCGTTATCCTGACGATTATCGTGCTGCTGATAACCGGATTGCTGGCCGCAAACTTTGTAGGGCGCAGCATTGTTGCTGGCTGGGAATCGTTAATGGAGCGTATCCCGATCGTTCGCTCGATTTACTCGGTGGCCAAGAAATTCGCCGAAGTCGTTTTTTCAGACTCCGGAAAGGCGTTCAAGAAAGTCCTGCTGGTCGAATACCCGCGCAAGGGGATTTACACGCTGACTTTTCAGACGGCGGCCGACATCGGTGAGATCCAGGCACGCACCGGCGAGGATGTGGTCTGTTGTTTTGTACCGACGACGCCGAACCCCACATCCGGCTTCATTATTATTGTACCCAAGAAAGACGTTATCGAGTTAGATATGGATGTTGACGAGGCGGCCAGACTGATTATGTCCCTGGGAGTTGTTGTGCCAACCTGGTCAAAGGAGCAAACGGCAGAGTTACCTCTGAAAACGCCTCAGGAATAGCCGTGCCCGGTTGTATATTCACCCACCACGCCGTACCATTCCGCCTCTTTTTTGAGGGCCGTCACGGACAACAGCATGCGTAGTCATTATTGCGGACAAGTCGATGAATCGCTAATCGGGCAGGAAGTGTCGGCTTGCGGATGGGTGCATCGGCGACGTGATCATGGTGGCGTGATCTTCATTGATCTGCGCGACCGGGAAGGCCTGCTACAGGTCGTATTCGACCCCGATCGACCCGAGATTTTCGCAGCGGCTGAGCGGCTCCGCGGCGAGTACGTGCTGGCTGTCAAAGGCCTGGTTCGGCAACGCCCCGATGGCACGATCAACCCCAACATGAAAACTGGCCGGGTCGAAGTTCTGGCCAGCGAACTGACGGTTCTGAATCGCTCCGAGACACCGCCGTTTCACCACGACGAACAGGCCAATGAAGAGCTGCGGCTAAAATATCGATATCTCGACCTGCGCCGCGAAGGCATGCTGAATAACCTGCGGCTACGGCACAAGGTCACAATGGCGATGCGCCAGTTTCTCGACAACGACGGTTTCATCGACGTGGAAACCCCGATGCTGACGCGGGCGACGCCGGAAGGTGCTCGCGATTACGTGGTGCCGAGCCGCACGCATCCGGGCAAATTCTTCGCGCTGCCGCAGTCGCCGCAGATTTTCAAGCAATTGCTCATGATGTCCGGTCTGGATCGCTACTATCAGATCGTGCGTTGTTTCCGCGACGAGGATTTGCGGGCCGATCGGCAGCCGGAATTCACACAGCTCGATATAGAAATGAGTTTCGTGGACGAAGCGGCCGTGACCGCTGCGATGGAAGAGCTAATTCAGCACATCTTTAAAGAAGTGCTCGAGGTTGACTTGCCGTCGCCGTTCCCGCGAATGAGCTACGCGGATGCGATGTACCGATTCGGCTCCGACAAACCTGACTTGCGTATCGATCTCGAATTGGTGGAGGTCTCGGATCTCTTGAGCGCGGTCGAGTTCAAGGTCTTCTCCGGTCCGGCCAAAGACCCCGAAGGACGCGTTGCGGCGCTCTGCTTGCCGGGCGGCAACGATCTGACACGTAAGCAAATCGATGGCTACACGGAGTTCGTTGCTCGTTACGGGGCGAAAGGCCTGGCCTATATCAAGGTCAACGACGTAGCCGCCGGCCGCGAGGGTCTGCAGTCGCCTATTCTGAAATTTCTGCCCGATGACGCCGTGGCGGGCATTGTCGAGCGCACCGGCGCAAAGACGGGCGACCTGATTTTCTTCGGTGCGGACAAAGCCCGCGTCGTCAATGATGCGCTCGGCGCACTGCGCGTCAAAATTGCTGAGGACCGCGGACTGGTCGCAGAGGGCTGGTCTCCGCTGTGGGTCGTCGATTTTCCAATGTTTGAAAAAGATGCCACGAACAAGCGCTGGACGGCATTGCATCATCCGTTTACGGCGCCGGCGGTCGATGACGCTGACGCTCTTAAGGCGGACCCGGGCAACGCATTGTCACGCGCGTATGACTTGGTGCTCAATGGTTCGGAAATAGGCGGCGGTTCGATTCGTATTCACGACCAGAGCATGCAGTCGGCCGTATTCGAACTGCTCGACATCAGTGACGAAGAGGCCGACGAGAAGTTCGGCTTTCTGTTGCGCGCACTTGAGTATGGCTGCCCGCCGCATGGCGGCATCGCGTTCGGGCTCGACCGTATTGTCATGCTGATGACGGGCGCCGACAGCATCCGCGATGTCATCGCGTTTCCGAAAACGCAATCGGCTCATTGCCCGCTGACCGACGCCCCTGGCGAGATATCCGCTGAGCAACTCAAGGAAGCGGGTATCCGCTTGCGTTCGCCGCGGACTGAATGACGAGCATCGACACGGTCGTTTGCCTTCACGGCATCTGGTCGCACGGCGCTGGCATGCTCCTGATCAAACGGCGGCTCGAAAAAGAATACGGCATGCGCGTGCTGCTGTTCAATTATCCGTCGGTACGCGGGACCCTGGATGACAACACGGCCTTGCTGTCTCAATTCATTCACGAACAGAAACTAAAAAGCGCGCACTTGCTCGGCCACAGTCTGGGCGGGGTGATCGCCCTGCGCATGCTCGCCAACGAGTCGCAGGCCGTGCCCGGAAGAGTCGTTTGTTTGGGATCGCCGTTGTCAGGCTCGCGGGCAGCAACTTTTTTAAGCGAACAGGACTGGGCAGAGCCGATGATCGGGCGATCATTGCCCGCCGGAGTTGTGCATGCGGCGGCTAACGAATGGGCATCGGACGTGTGCGCTCAGCGCGATGTTGGCGTGATAGCCGGTACGGTGCCTCTGGGCTTCGGCAGGCTGGTTGCCGATTTTGACGAGGCAAATGACGGCAGCGTTGCCGTATCGGAGACCCGGATCGAAGGGGCGAAAGATCACATTTGCCTGGCGGTCAGCCATAAAGGGATGCTGTTGTCGTCCAGCGTCGTCGACCAGGCAGCGGCGTTTCTCAAGCGCGGGAAATTCTTGCGGGACGATTAATTCGTAAGAGCGCGCTACAAGTCCTTCAGCTTGTACAAAGCCTCGAGTGCTTCGCGCGGGGTCATCGTATTCGGGTCAAGCTCGTCTAATGCATTTTGTAATGCGCCGTCGACCGCGGGTTCTTCGATGGTCAGCGGCAATTGCGCTTGCGGGCTGTCGCCATGCTCGACCTGCATCGACTCCAGGATTTTCAAATAGGCTTTGGCGCGGCGGATAACGTCCCTGGGCACACCTGCGAGTGCCGCGACCTGGAGTCCATAGCTCTGGTTCGCAGGCCCTGGCTTCACGGCGTGCAGAAATACGAGCTGGCCATCATGCTCGGTGGCGTCGAGATGCACATTACTGCAGGTGGGCAGTTCCTGTGCGAGCGCGGTCAGCTCGAAGTAATGCGTTGCGAACATTGTAAACGCCTTCGCTGTCTCGCCCATGTAATGCGCAGCGGCCCAGGCCAGCGACAGGCCATCGAAAGTACTGGTGCCACGGCCGATCTCGTCCATGAGCACGAGACTTTGCTCGGTTGCGTTGTTCAGGATCGTGGCGGTCTCGGTCATTTCCACCATAAACGTCGAGCGTCCACCGGCGAGATCATCCGACGCGCCAATACGCGTGAAAATCCTGTCGATGGGGCCAATTTCGAGACTCTTGGCCGGAACGAAGCTGCCGACATAGGCAAGAATCGCGATCAGTGCGGTTTGGCGCATGTACGTTGACTTGCCACCCATATTAGGCCCGGTAACCACGAGCAGTCGCTGTGCCGCGTCGAACGAGACGTCGTTGGCGACAAACGGCGTGTCGATGACTTGTTCTACGACGAGGTGGCGCCCGCCCTCTATCTGGATGCACGGGCTGGCGACGATGGTTGGCATGGACAAGTCCAGGCTGCCTGCGCGCTCGGCGAAACAGCCCATCACGTCGAGTTCTGCGATCGCCAATGCCGATTGCTGCATTTCGGCAAGGACCTCCTGCAACTGGTCGAGCAGCTCTTCGTACAGGGACTTTTCCCGCGCCAGCGCTCGCTCGCGGGCACCCAGAACCTTGTCTTCGAATTCCTTGAGCTCGGGCGTAATGTAGCGCTCGGCACCCTTGAGAGTCTGGCGGCGAACGTACTCGAGTGGTGCCTTGTCGGCCTGGGCCTTGCTGATTTCGATGTAGTAGCCGTGGACGCGGTTGTAGCCAAGCTTGAGCGTATTGATGCCGGTACGTTCTTTTTCCCGCTGCTCGAGGTCGAGCAAATACTGGTCGGCGTTGCTGGCGATCGCCCTGAGGTCGTCGAGCTCATCGTCGTATCCGTCAGCGATAACACCGCCGTCGCGAATCAGCATGGGCGGGTTGTCGATGATCGCGCGGCTCAACAACTCGTGTTGGCGGCGATGCTCGCCGATGAGTCCGTGCAGGTTCTGCAGCAGTGGCGAATCGTGAGTGGCGATATGCGCGCGTAATTCTGGCAGGCGGGACAAGGCCCCGCACAGTTGGCGCAAATCGCGCGGGCGCGCGGAGCGCAGTGCGATGCGCGACAGGATGCGCTCGACGTCGCCGATGCCGTCGAGCTTCTCTTGCAGGCCGGCAACAGAGCCCAATGTGAGTATCGCGTCGACCGCCTGGTAGCGGCCGCGAAGGACTGCGGCATCCCGTAGCGGCCGTTGTATCCAGCGCCGCAGCAGTCGCGATCCCATCGGGCTGCGGCAGCGGTCCATAACGCCTGCCAGCGTGAGTTCGTGATGGCCGCTGAGCGACTCCTCAAGCTCGAGGTTGCGTCTCGTCGGCCCGTCCATGATGACGGCGTCTTCACGCCGTTCGACTGAGATCGAATGCAAGTGCGGCAGCGACGCTTTTTGCGTGTCCGTGACGTACTGCATCAGTGCGCCGGCAGCGACCACGCCACGTGGGAAGTCGTCGCAGCCGAACGCGCCCAGATCGCGGGTGCCGAATTGCGCGCACAGCAGGCGTCGTGCGCTGTCGAGTTCGAAATGCCACGGCGGACGCCGCGTCACCCGGATGCTTTCCTTGAACGACTCACCGAATCGCTGGTCTTCATCGACGATCAATTCTGCTGGCCGCAGGCGCTCGATTTCACCCACGGCGGCTTCGATATCAGGGACTTCGGTGAGCTGAAAGCGCCCGCCTGCAAGGTCGAGCCAGGCGATGCCAATGCTGTCGCTGTCGACGAAGACCGCGGCGAGGAGATTGTCCCTGGATTCGGCCAGCAAGGCCTCGTCGGTCAGTGTGCCGGGCGTGACGACGCGCGTGACTTTGCGCTCGACGGGTCCCTTGCTCGTCGCCGGGTCGCCGATCTGTTCACACAGCGCCACCGATTCGCCCTGGCGCACGAGTTTGGCGAGATAAGTATCGACAGCGTGGTACGGGATGCCCGCCATCGGGATCGGATTGCCGCCCGACTTGCCGCGCGAGGTCAAGGTGATATCGAGTAGCCTGGCCGCCAGCTTGGCGTCGTCGTAAAAAAGCTCGTAGAAGTCGCCCATGCGGTAAAACACGAGCATGTCCGGATACTCGGCTTTAATGCCGAGATATTGCCGCATCATAGGCGTATGGACGGGAGTAACTTCGGCTTTCATAAGGGTTTTGCTGGAGCCCGCTCTGGTAGGCGATTTGTTATTGTTCAGCCCATGAAAATACTGCATGTCGAAACCGGGCGCCATCTTTACGGTGGCCCGCAGCAGGTGATCTACCTGATATCGGCATTAATCGAGCGCGGTCACGATTGCACGCTCGTGTGCCCGCCCGATTCGGGAATCGACGCAGCGGCTCGCAGCAGAGGCATCCATGTTCGCAACCTGTTCTGCGCGGGCGACCTGGATCTGCCGTTTGCTTACCGACTCGTGCAGTTCCTGCAAGCGCAGAGGCCGGACCTGGTGCATTGTCACAGCCGGCGGGGCGCCGACATGCTGGGCGGCCTCGCAGCGAGTTTTGCCGACATTCCGGCGGTCGTATCGAGACGGGTGGACAATACCGAGATGCGGCTATTGGCGGCACTCAGGTACCGGCCTTTCAAAAAGATCATCGCGATCTCCGAGGCGATCGCAGCGGTCTTACGCGACCACGATGTGGACGCGAGTCGCATCGAGGTTATTCGCAGCGCCGTCGATACCGGGCGCTTTGCGGAACGTCCCGACTGCGCAAAAGTACGGGCCGAGTTCGGTATTCCAGCCGACACTTATGTGCTTGCGGCCGC
>SMVB01335115.1_pt1 | contig 20008 bp, 15 predicted proteins | sample 2456461 | NCBI WGS metagenome assembly SMVB01 (sample SAMN11095934, study PRJNA526329) | marine sediment metagenome | biome: Marine sediment; feature: Surficial sediment; material: Deep marine sediment; isolation source: Hadal surficial sediment | place: Pacific Ocean | collected 2014-05 | depth...
ACTGAACTAATCCTTCGACTTGGTTTCTATTACTATGGTGTTTTCCAATGTTCGATGTACCGGGCACCTGTCAGCGATTTCAATCAAGCGCTTTTTCTGTTCAGCGTCCAGATCGCCTTTGATCGTAATGGTTCGACTGATTAAATCAATTTGCGGAGTCTGTTCTTCACAGTTCTCACAATCCTTGGCATGTTTGCGGCTGTGACTAAGCTCGACTTTGATATCTTCAAGTGGCAATTTCTTTCGATTTGCGTACATCCGCAGGGTCATAGAGGTGCAAGTTCCAAGTGCGGCGAGTAAATGCTCGTAGGGATCGGGTCCCAAATTATTGCCACCAACATCGACTGGCTCATCGGCCAACCAATTGTGAGAATCACTTACCACAGTTCGCGTAAACTGATGATTAAGCTCTCCTACGCTAATGTAGCCTCTCGCTACGCTCGACTGCTTTTTCTGTACTAACTCATCAGAACTAAGATATCGCATAGCCCAAGCGGCAATGCAGGCGGCCACATACTCGGAGTCTTCTTTATTCGTTAAAAGATGATCGGCTCTATCTAGACTGACGAAACTCTTTGGATGCTTAGCCGCTTTATATATTTTTTCGGCCTCGCCAATTGGGACAGTCATGTCAACTGGCGAGTGAAATATCAACAGGGCTTTTCGTAGCTCACTGATATAAGCCGAATCCTGTTGCCGTAGGTCATCAATAAACTGCTTCTTGATGGTAAATACCCGGCCTGCCAAATTGACCTCGACTTGTCCTTTGGCTTCAATCGAAGCAATGTCACCAGCAAATTGTTTGGCTACATGTTCAGCACTGGCTGGCGCGCCGATAGTTACCAGCCCTATACTTTCGGGAATATCCTGCGCGGCTTTAAGAATCGCGGCACCACCAAGACTATGGCCGATCAGCAATTTCGGCGCTTGATAGTGATCTCGTAGATAATTGGCCGCAGCAATGAGATCTTGCACATTGGAAGAAAAGTTTGTATTTGCAAAGTCTCCGTCGCTGCTGCCGAGACCGGTGAAATCGAAACGCAGAACAGCATAACCTCGCCCTACCAGCGAACGCGAGATGCGCGAAGCAGCCACAACATCTTTACCACAAGTGAAACAGTGGGCAAAAAGGACATAGGCTATGGTATCCCCTTCCGGAATTTCTAACAGTCCTGACAACAACACATTATCATTGCCGGGAAATTCCATTCGTAGTCTTCGGGCCATCGTCATATACCTCCTTTAATGTGTACTTACCGATTGTCACGAGAATTATCTGATCGTAGTCACCGAAGGCACACGTTAGGCAAAAATTGCCAACTCGACCTCAGGAGCACTGGATCCAAAAAGCGCACTATCTTGATTAACGACCACTGGGACTGTGCCGACTATCGCGGTAACCCAGGAGAGGTGCAAGCGGCGGAGGTCAGAGGACCTGACAGTACAGTGCGATCCCTAAAAATTGCACAGAATATAGACCCGTTGCTTCATTTGTTAAGGCGTAGGAAAACCTTCGAAGCCCTCTTCAAATTGCACGCCGAGACTGTTGAGATACATCGCTACCAGGTTGTATTGACCCACTGTGAAAACTGCCTCCATAAGTTGTCGCTGGTTGTAGCGTTCAGCCAATGCATTCCAGGTAGCGTCTGAAATGAGGGCATTCGAGTGCAATTCGTCAGCCGCCCGTAACAGTGTAGAGTCCCAGGCGTTCCAACCCGGAGCATCCGGTCCTACCACAATTCGGCGCAGATCCTCGTCTGTAAGTCCCACGCTCCGGGCCAGGCCAGTATGGGCGGCCCATTCATAGGCACCACCATTGAGGAAACCAATACGTAGAATCAGCAGTTCCCGATCACGAGTTGGCAATGAAGAGTCTTGTAGCAGGTAATCGGTGAATACCAACCAGGCATTGCATAGTTCCGGTGCCTGAGCACAGGTAGACCAAACACCCAGAACTTGGTCGTTGCGTTCCCGCGGCTCGAGAATTTCACGTTGAGCTTGTGTCCATGGTTTTTCTACCCGTGGTATACGCGGTGCATCTAATGGTGGCCCACTGGTGTTTCCAGTCTGGGAATACGCAGCACTCACACTGATCAACAATATGGGTACAATTGCAACAAGGCCAATTTTTAGATTAACTAGGTACATCGGATTACCTCCTACCTTACTATGACTGTGACATCAGAAGATCTGGTGAAGGTTCCGTCGTCGGCGTAAGCACGTAAAACATAGGTGCCACTCTGACTGAAACTGACTGATGTCACGGTCTCATCGCCACTGGCATTGACAGGCATCACTGCCGTATCAAACCGGACCTGACCCGGCCCGCGATATTTGATCCAGGTAACTGCTAGCCCGGTCTCATCCGCCGCAACATAATTAACAATACTCTGGGATTTGGGCGAATTGCGACCGATACCACCACCGACAACCGGGAGGTCGTTGGGTAGCGGCGCCATTACACTGCGTCGGCGACCTTCGTAGGGTCCCGGAAGCCCATCGTCACTGACAATAGCTCGTAGCGTTAACGCCTGGCCTAACGTTGTGGATAATTGCCCTTCAACGCCTACCATTCGAACCGCTGGTGGTTGATTTGAGTATTCCACATCAGTGCGACCACCTGTCCCCCGACCTCGGTTGGCACTCCAAACACCTTCATCAACACTCCAGATGTGATCCCGTTGGAGTGTGCCCACCGCAGTACGGATTTCACCATTGTGACTTAGGGTCCAGACTAACTCTTTACCGACAAAGTCAGCAGGTACTCGTACATCAAACACGAACTGCTGCCGTCGGGGATAGAAGTACGTAGGTTGACCTCGGTCTTTCAATCCAGGGTTGTCCAGAACCAAGTCCTGGTCAACTGGTCCTGCGATAATTACACCGTCGGCTACCTGAAAAAAGTTATTGAGGCCAATCGGGACATTGGGCATTTCATCAAAGTTACGGTTCAAGTAACCGAACCACATGGTGTAGCTGCCATCGGAGTTCTTCTCGAATCCTTCAAAGATGGGCTGAACGCTTTGGCCAAAACGGTGCAGGATCTGTGCCGTCGCCATGCCGCTGCAAAGGGTCAACAACAGCACCAATGCGGTTCTGTAAATCATATGCCTGGTTTGAATCACCATGGTTGGTTGGCTCCTTTAATTCTTATTCTGCACTTCACTCATATCTAGTCGCTGCCTGATCCCAATTGCGCCCGGCGCTCCTGTACAGCTTCCTCATATTCTTCGTCAGACAATTGGTAATAACTGATCCAAGAGAACGACATATCATCGGTGGAGCGCTGCCCAAAACCGACCCAGTTGCGCGAATCTCCGGCCCAGGGGTTGCTATTGGAGTTGTTGTACCAACTTGTAACATGCAGCATTGATCCCTTGGGGATCAGTGGCTGTACCTCTTCTATGTAGTTATAGGCAATATGCCAGCCGAAGTCCCAATCTGCACAACTCAATGTCTGCCTTCGATTATCCTGATAGATCACTTCAATACACTGTCTCGTGCCAAGGTTATGAAGATGAGGCTGAAATGCAGTAATGCGAATATTATTGTTCAGATATTCATAGCCATCAGTTCGGATGGTCTCTTCCCCACCAGGAAGGTCCAGGTCTTCAGTGTCTCCCATGTGGGAGCGAACCAGTACATGTTCCGGTTCCTCTCCTTCGGGCAGAAACCACAGGCCAAGCCGGGTAAGATCTGTGTGCTCCAAGCCATCAGGACTAGCGGCGTAATGAACATTCCACCTCAGCCTGGTGCCTGCTTTGATCAACTGACCAGTTCCTGGGGGATTAATGTCGGCAGTTTTGCCCAGGGCGTATTCACTGAGAAACCCTCCGCCTTCTTCTGGAAACTCCATTGAGGTTACTGCATGGTGTACTACTGGATATCCGTCAGCGGATGGTTTGGTTTCAAATGCTTTTATCCAGCGATCCTCGGTCAGACCCGTATCACTGTAAAATGTCATCCACCAATTGGGGCCACCAGCCGGCACTGTAAACGGTTCCGGGATCGGTATAATTAAATCCGGTGGACGACCCATCTCGTCCTCAAGTGTCCAGGCCACATTGTCTTTGAATACGGGTACTGAGGGCAAATTACTCAGATTCCCTTGCGGCGCTCCTGCATCCACCCAGCGGACAATTGTAGCGATTTCCTCATCGGTTAATGAACGATCATCCTTAAACCCCTGAACTCCTACATTTTTGTCAATGAAATAAGGTGGCATTTTGCGGCTCGCAACCCTTTCTTTGATGAGGGGAGCCCATGGTCTGACGGACTCGTAATCGATCAGCGACATTGGGGCGATAGATCCGGGTCGATGACACTCTACACACTTGTTGTAGATAATAGGGGCGACATGATCAGCAAACGTCGGTGTGGTACCGTTCGCCTGTTGAGCGAATACGGGCATGGCCATCGTCACCATGACGGTTGCGGTTCCAATAATGCCTGACAACTGGCTCCATCTTAAGGTTGAAACTGCCTTGCTGCTTTTTCTAAACACCTGGCAACCTCCTGTACCTGTTGGACGTGCTGGCCCTGTTACACTAGGGAAGGCTCGTCGAGATACGCTTTTTGTTGAATAAGGGGTCGGTTCAAAAGAGTAATAATGATAAAGGTCGCCTGTCAAGGGTTTCTACGAGGAGACATCAACAAACAATTTCAGAAAATCGCTAATCTGAACCCATATTTTCCTCATCGTTGGTAAATGGCTGAACCAACAATGGAAGAATCTCAATGGAATGGTGATCCTGGTAACCCCAGATTCCAATGTGCATTGCTTCATGGCCCAGTGCGGGTTGTGGCTGATAAGTACCGAATAATCTGTCCCACCAGGGAAAATTAAAACCAAAATTACGATTGTGTTCTGTACTGTTTGTGGAGTGGTGGACTCGGTGCATATCTGGAGTGACTACAAGAAGTCGAAGCCGCTTATCCAGGCTATCGGGTAGTTTCAAATTACTGTGATTAAACATTGAAGTGACATTGAGTAAGATTTCGGAAATCAAGACAGCTATCGCCACGGGCCCCAAAGCCAAGATCAAAGCCAGTTTGATAAGACTCGATATGACTATTGACAGTGGATGAAATCGGTTGCCGGTAGAAACATCATAGTCGACGTCGGTATGATGCATGCGATGTAAACGCCAGAGAGGCTTAATTGCATGGAAAAGACGGTGCTGCCAATAGATAGTGAGATCAAACACTAACAAATAGATTGGAATACTCAGCCAGGATGAAATCCCAAGCAGGTTGAAAAGCCCCCAGCCTCTTTCACCGGCCAGGACAGCTGCCCCGATACCAACCAGTGGCAGAAACACGCTCACTACAACAGCGTTAAGAAAGCCGATGCCGAAATTACAGGTCCAACGCCGGCTCTTGGAATACAATAATCGACGTCGAGGAGCCAGGTATTCCAGAACTGCCAGTAAAACGAAAACAGTCAGGAATAATCCTAAACGAATTGCCGGTGCGGAGTTTACGTCTAGTCCATTCATGTTCGGATCAATTTTCTAGTTGGTTATTACTCTTGAAACGCAGTTCTTATCAAGCGTGAAAATTGCATCGCGGCACCAGCATGATTACCGCAAGGTGCTGCAAAAATTGGAGCAAACTCCCTATAAAAGAGCGCATTGCCATGAACAGCCAATACACCACTGAATCCCGCCAGCGCTACTGCTATTTCAGCAATTCCAATAAGTAATTCAGTAATCTTTAGTTGCATAGACTCTTGCCAATATCAATGGGATCAGTCTAAATGATCCCAAAGTGGGTTAAAGAGAGGCTATGGTTGTTGCGCAATTAGGTCTGATAACAACCCGATTGACAAGGCGTACTTAATTGCAGGGTTGAACCTCATAATTGTGCAGAAGTTGCTATAAACTATAAAACCTTCACTATCTTCCGGGTCAGCCAATAGGAGAGCCGCGGGAATTGATCGAGCAGGAAGATCAGACCCATCTTCGCGTCTGATGCCTAGTTTCTGCCAGACCTGTAGATCTCTCCATACGCCAAGACTTTCGTATTGAACGCAATTCTGATCTGGATTCGTTCCTACCGACTGATTTACCCTGAGTATATCTTGTGAGCCAGTCGGCAAGCGTACTTTCCGTCCCCAGGTCTGGTCATCATTCCAACCTGAAGATTTGAGATAATTCGCAATAGAGGCAAGCGCATCAGCCTGGCTATCCCAAATGTCACGCTTTCCATCGCCATCATAATCCACCGCAAATCGAAGATAACTTTCAGGTATAAATTGTGATTGACCCATCGCACCTGCCCAGGAACTTTTCATTTTCTCGTATGGTGGAAATCCGCTGTCCAAGATAGTTAGAGCGGCGAAAAATTGAGCGCGGTAAAAATCTGCACGTCGTCTATCGTATGCAAGCGTAGCCAGAGTGGTGAACACTGGTTCGGTTATCGGGTAGGTACCAAAATTCGTTTCCATTCCCCAAATAGCGACAATAAATCGGGCCTGCACACGGTATTCTGAAGCGATACCTTCTAGTAACCCTTGATGCTCAATCATTAGTCTCTTGCCATTTGTCTGTTTCCAGTCGCTGACTCGAGCACTCAGGTAATCGGCATAGGATTGCACTACTTCGGCTTGGTTACGGTCATTGTTCACGATGCGCTGAACTGGTTCGCGGATTTCGGAGAATGCGAGTTCAATCGACGCTTGAGAATAGCCACGGCTTTCAGCTTCCTGACGCAATTCGCCAAGCCAGATTTGGAATGGTTTGTCTTGTTGGGAATACACTGGCCCCTGAATAATTAACAAGCCAAGAAATACTATACAAAGACAAAGTAAAAAATTGGAGTTGTGACTAAGACAAGTATTTTTCATTCGTTGCTTAACCAGTTTCGAATAGGTCGTAGCCATTCTTCCAATGGTGAATAGAAAGCACCATGACTTCTTCCTGTCGATATCTCAATTTTGATTAACTCCATCGTTGGTAATTAGAGTATCAGGTTACCAAGTTTTCTGTTTAATACCCAATTTTGGCTTATTATATAATCCCGTCCTCTTTTGCAACCATAGTCTGTTTATGACCGTCTAACCAAGACTACAGCAGAAGAAGAAAGATAAGCAGATGATCGGGAGCAGCATCCATCGAGTATTGAGAACCTTTTCTAATCAGAAGCACTATTCAGTCCTTAATATTGTCGGTCTGTCGGTGGGTATGGTCTGTTCGATCCTACTTGCCCTGTATCTCGAACACGAGCTGACGTATGACAGGCACAATATTGACCATCAAAGCATCTATCGAGTGATCCAGGAGATAGATGCCACAAATAATACAACGCTTCATGCTCAAACTTCTCACTTTCTCGGTCCGCTGCTGATTCGCGACTACCCGCAAATTGAAAAATTTGTAAGCTTTCGTAGAGCCAATCAAAGTACCAGCATGCTGAAATATGAAAGTGATTCCTATTTCGTCGACGAACTTTACATTGCTGACAACAGTGTGTTTGAGATATTCACTCACAAGATCATTCACGGTGAGCCCAATCAAGCACTTACTCGTCCTAATACCCTGGCAATTAATCAGACCATATCGTCGCGTCTTTTTGGTAGTGACAATCCAGTTGGGAGGATAGTTACCACCGGCGTGCTCGATTATGAAGTGACTCTGGTTTTCGAAGACCTACCCGACAATTCACATTTCAAATACTCAGCGCTTATTGCCAATCAGGGCAATCTTGCTCCCACAGCTGATGCATTGGCGAATCAAAGGGGCAATCTCTGGAATTTGAATGGCTTCACCTATTTATTAATGAATCTGCCAAGCGGTGAACCTGAAGGAGAGGTATTTGACGATTTTTTTGCTCGAATGATGTCAGATATAACACGAGGCGGCTATCGTGCCCGGTTTTATCTTGAGCCTCTTGCGAGCATCCATCTAAATTCCGTAGCCCTGCAGGATTTACCCCGGGGTAATACCTATTATCTCTACGCTTTTTCAGCCGTGGCAATTCTGGTTCTGTTGATCGCCTGTTTTAATTACATCAACCTGGCAACAGCGCGTGCTATAGGAAGAAGTAGGGAAATATTTATCCGAAAAATTCTCGGTGCCGATCGTCGAGTGTTAATCTCTCAGTTTTTGGCAGAATCAATTTTCTATTCCTTGCTGGCTTTATTTATCGCCGTTCTAGTGATCGAAATATTTTTATTGGGCTCAATCGAAGTAAACTTATTTGGTCGAGAATTTGACTCCGGCTTCTGGCGAAGCCCCCTCTCTATTGCCGTATTGCTAACCCTAGGACTTTCAGTGGGTGTGATTGCAGGAATCTATCCTGCCTTCTACCTGGCAAGTATGGGGGAAGGGTCTGGGACGAAGGTTGCCGGTAAGAACGTTAGTAGTAAAGTACGAGGAGTATTGGTATTCGCTCAATTTACCATCTCCATTGCAGTAATTAGTGCAACCATACTGATGTTTCTTCAGTTGCAGTATATGGACGAACAAGCGATTGGGTTCGAGAAGGAAAACAAGCTATTGGTGCGAGTGCAGGGAGCGGATGCTATCGAGCGGGTCGAGGGTTTGATACAACAGTTGCGCAGCAACCCTGTAATTAACAATGTTTCTCTGGCGGGAGGCAATCCCATTACCGGCAGTTATATTGCCGCCCTGGAGGTCCGTCTGGATGATGGATCTCAGTACAACGTCGAATATAGCTATACACGTGTTGACAGACATTATATTGATACGCTGAGTTTGAAATTAATCGATGGACGGGGATTTGAAACAGGGTCAGAAGCCGAGTTGAGACAGGTTGTTATTAATCAAGCCATGGTTGACCAGATTGGTTGGGAAGACCCGGTTGGACGGACTTTTACCATCGGCGGATCACCGGAATATACAGTTATTGGTGTGTTAGCAAATTTCCGCTATGAAGATATCCATAGCCAGATAAAACCTTTTGTCTTTTATTACGATGATCTCGATTTCGTGGACTGGTCGCAGGATCGAAGAGTTGCCGCCATGCGGGAATTAATAATAGATGTGGATTCCACGGCTGTAGAGCAAGCAATAAAAGTATTGCAGGAAGAATGGGAAAATTTTGTTACGGCCTATCCTTTACAGTATGAATTTTTAGACGAGGTTATGGAACAGCTACGTGTATCTGACAGTCAACAGATTAACCTTATCGCTATCTTCGCGGTGTTTTGTATCTTTATTTCCTGTCTTGGCTTGTTCGGACTCACTGCTTTCACTACTCAAATGAAAAGCAAGGAAATTGGCATACGCAAGACCCTGGGCGCGGCAACTTATCAAATAATAATGTTGTTGTTTAACAACATATTGAAATTACTTCTAATCGCCTCTCTCTTCGCCTCGCTCATCGCCTATATGGCAATCAACGGTTGGCTGGAAAGTTTTTATTACCGGGAGGCGATCAATCCCATAGCCTTTGTTGTGGCGTCCTTACTCTCCATCGGTGTAGCCCTGATAACCTTGACCCTTCAATCCTATAAAACAGCTGCACAGAATCCTGTAGTAGCATTGCGATATGAATAACCGGGCCTGCCAGTCCCCTTTTACCATTTAAATAGTTCTATCCCCTTTACTACAAGTCTGCTAAAAAGGTATCCGTAGGATTTAGACTTTATTCCTCGGATGCCTTGGATCAATGTCCGATTAAAACAAAAATAAGGAGCTGAACGATGACTTTGCGAATTAACACCTACCTGACAGCATTAGTGGTTCTCTTTACCTTAGTTACAGTTCCCGCTTTTGCCCAGAGCCTTGAGCTTAAAACTGTGGAATTCTCCAGTCCCGCCGTGGACCGAACTATGAAGTACAACATTGTGCTTCCACGTGACTACGAAACCTCAACTGAACGTTATCCTGTACTTTATTTACTACACGGTTTGAGCCAGAACTACACCGCTTGGGGACTCTCCAATGGTACGCCATTCTATGCCGGTCTTTATGACGATCTTATCGTAGTGATGCCCGACGGGGGAAACTCCTGGTACGTTAATTGGGCAGCTAATGACGATGGACAAAAGAATAATTGGGAGGACCATATTATTAGGGATGTGATCAATCACGTGGACTGGAATTACCGGACTATAGCCCGACGCGAGGGCAGATCTATTGCCGGCCTGTCCATGGGAGGCTACGGTGCGATCACATTGGGCCTGCGCAATCCGGAGTTATTTATTTCCATTGGCAGTACCAGTGGCGCATTGGAGTACGCTCGCCAGTTCGCCCGCCGGTTGCGTGGAGAGGCTCCGCCGAGACAAGAGCCAGATCGGACACCGGCTGAACTCTCTGAAAGGGAAGCTCGGCGCAGTCGCGTGAACCCGCTCATTGGCATCGACGGATTCAGTAGCCAAGTCGAGCGCACGCCCATGGGGCAAGAGTTCGTCACCGCTGAGCATGCTGATGCCTACGATCCATTTACCTTAATTGATAAGCTGTCAGCTGATGAGGTTCCGCACATTTATTTGGATTGTGGTACAGAAGATCGGCTCATCGCGGGAGCCAGAGAATTAGCCAGCATTTTGATCGACAGAGATATTCCCTTCGACTACATGCAAATGCCAGGGGCCCACAATGCAAATTATTGGATTCAGTCAGTCGGGCGGATCATGGCGGTGCAATATGAGGTTATGCAAAGGGCGCTTGGTCAACGACCGTCTGGTCGACGTCGCAGTGTCAATTAAAAATTATTGGACTTACAGCCAAGTTAGGGTTTCCAATTGAGAATTGCTTTTCATTTACATCAACATCAATGACCCAGAATAATTCAAAGTTTAGCCGTCGTAAGTTTGCTGCCTATTCCAGGAACTTTTTGCTTGGATCAATTGCATGTAATCCAGTAAAACAGCTATTGGCACAGACATCACCAGGTGATCGCCACATCGCGATTAATAAGATGGAAGTGCTTGTTGTCGGGGTAAGTCAAAGAACAAACTGGATCATAGTTCGCCTGACCGCCAGCAATGGAATTACCGGCTTAGGTGAAGCATCGTTGGGAAGGCGCACCGAGCTTCAGGAATTGAATGATTTTTTTGCTATGGTTGAAGGTCAGTCACCATTCGATATCCAAAAATACAGAGAAAGAGCATTGGGCACGGCAGTATCAAATAACAGACCGCTGGCAACGGCCTTTAGTTCAATCGAGCAGGCGCTTTGGGACATTGTCAGTAAAACTTTGGATACTCCGTTATACAATCTATTTGGCGGTAAGTTACGTAACACGCTGCCAGTGTATGCCAATATCAATCGCGCCACCTCACCTCGAACTCCCCAAGGATTTGCTGAGGCCGCTTCCCAGGCAGTAGCAGATGGATTTAACGCAATTAAGGCTGCACCATTTGACGGTTTTCCGGATTTAAGTTCAGACACTCGTGAAATTACGGCGGCTAGAGAGCTCGGTGTGGAGAGTGTGTTTGCGATTCGCGAAGCAGTCGGTGAATCCGTTGCTGTAAAGATAGATGCCCACAGTTATTTTGATGTGCAATTAGCAATAGAGGTTGCTAATGAACTAGAGCCCGCTAATCTTTCCTGGTATGAGGAGCCTGTCGCACCCACTTTGCTTGAAGAAACCAAAATTATTCACGATCGTATCAATCAACCTCTAGCCGGTGGAGAGTTCCTGTTCGGGTTAGAAGGGTTTGGCCCGCTTTGTGTAAATCAAGCCGTAGACATCATTATGCCAGATGTTAAACATTGTGGCGGCCTACTCGAAGGATTAAAAATTTCGACACTTGCAGAGTCTTTTGACATAAAGGTATCGCCACATAATCCCAGTGGTCCAATTTCAACCGGCGTTTCATCCGTCTTGTGCGCGGTAATACCCAACTTTGACAGCTTGGAATATCAGTGGGGCGAAGCCGACTGGCGAAGTGACCTGGTGGAACCTGCTGAGATATTTAACAACGGTAATATGGCAGTAAGTAATCTACCTGGCATGGGTGTTACTTTGAATGAAGATGTGCTTGCTGCAAGAAGAATCGCTATTTAGGCAAAATAGTAAAAGGGAACAGGTTTAATTTTTAACGATTTTGGTCTTGCAGAAAAACCTGCCCCCATTAATGCCAATATTGAATTTGGTAAATCTACGCACCCGGGCCGCAATCGAGACAGCGCTCTACGGGGACTGGTCCCATCTTGAGATCAAGGTTTAGATGACGCAGCGCGGTACGTAAGCCTTCTTCGATAACCGGGTGATAGAAAGGGCTGTCGAGCATCTGCTGCACGGTCAGCCGATGTTGTACAGACCATGATAGAAGGTGTCCTAAATGTTCTGCCGCTGGCCCCACCATTTCGGCACCAAGAAACAGACCACTACTTTGTTCGCCATAAACACGTATGATGCCTTTGTTTTTTGCTATGACTCGGCTACGGCCCTGATCTTCGAAACTGGCTTCGCCAACCGCAAAGTCTATCTCTGATTCAAGTAGCTCTGAATGCCTTGCGCCAACCAAGGTTATTTGTGGATCTGTAAATATAATTGAAAGTGGTGCCCTTCTTGGCCGCGCTTTTATGTCCGGAAAACGCCCGGCGTTATCGCCGGCGATGCGGCCATCGTCAGCGGCTTCATGAAGTAAAGGATGGGCATTGCTTACATCGCCTGCTATGAAGAGTGAACTGTCTTCGATTTGGCCAGTGGCCAGATTAAAATTGGGAAATCCCTGATCATTCAAAACGACTCCCGCTGCTTTAAAATTCAACGAATCCAGATTCGATCGACGACCTGTAGCAGCTAACAGGTAGTCATAATTGCCCGTCTTTAGTTCATCATTTTCTTGGTAAGTAATTTCTATTCCCGAATCGGTTTTTGCCACAGTTTCAACCGCCGCATTGCTCGAAAGAGTCAACTCGCTTGCAAGAATTTTATTCACTTCATCATTTATTACCGGATCGGAGATTGGACCAAACCGATCACCCACACCAAATAAATGTGTCCTTACTCCCAAACGCGATAAGGCCTGAGAGATTTCCATACCGATTACACCCGTGCCGACAACAGCAATGGATTCAGGTAGTGAATTCCAGGAAAACACATCGTCGTTAATGAGCAACCGATCTTCAAGGGCGTACCAGGGACCAGGTACAGCCGGTCTCGTGCCTGCAGCTATTACAATATTCCGTGCGATTACTCGAGTATGATCGTCGATTTGTAATTCGTGCTCTGAGAGGAATTTAGCCTGACCGATTAACTTGTGTTCTGACGGCCAGTTTTCTACCGCTTCTTCTACAAAACCGACAAAGCGGTCGCGCTCGGATTTTACTCTCTGCATTACTTTATCACCGTCTATGACTTTGCCTGATACGTTGATGCCAAATTGTGCTGCCTGATCGATCTGATGGCTTATTTCTGCTGCAGCTATCAACAGTTTACTGGGCATGCAGCCCACGCGAGCACAGGTCGTCCCATACACACCAGATTCTATTACTACTACGTTCTGTGTATGCTGTAGCGCTGATCGGTACGCGGTCATACCGGCCGTACCAGCACCGATTATCGCCACATCTACTTTTCTTGTTTGCATCGTTAATTTCCTTTTCTTATCAGTGGGCTTGAATAAGTTCAATCATGTAACCATCCGAGTCTTCAACGAACGCTATGACTTCTTTCTCGGGGGAATGGTTAATTTACCAAGCCCGCGCAATCGCCATTACCAGTGCTATTGCTACCGGGGAAAGCATTAAATAGACCATTATCCTTATTCTGACCATTTCGATTACCTCACGCTTTCATCAGGGTTTATCGGTCTTACGGGCCGTTGTTGAGTTTGATTTACTGGTTCCATTTGTTGTTTACACCTTATAGATCCAAAACGAGTTCTGGCGCGTCTTCACCTTTAGATTTTCCATCGCTGGGGTAACTGCAACAGATCAATGCTTCATTGTTTTCTGGTTCAATCATCGGTGATTCGCGGTAACTTACTTCACCGGAAATTACTTTCGTGGAACAGGTTTGACAGATACCTGAGCGACAGCTATACATAGGTTGGAGTCCTTCCGATTCGGCGAGATCCAGCAAGGTACCCTTCGACGGGTCCCAGGATGTTGTTATTCCAGAACGGGTAAACTCAACTTTAACTGCCCCTCGATTGCTGACTTCCCCAGTAACAGATTTCAAAGCGACAGTGGCTGTTGTTTTCGGCGCCGCTGCTGGACCAAAGAACTCATAGTTAATCCGCTCGTCAGCTACATTCAGTGACTTAAGTGCTTGATGCAACGCCTCCATAAAAGGTGGAGGACCGCAGTAGTAAAAATCATAATCATCGAGTGGCAATAGCGATTTCAGCAGGTCTTTGTCTATGCGGCCGATACTGTCAAAGTTCTGACCCTGCACATCGGACGCTAATGGTTTGGAATAGACCGTATGGACATTCAGACAGGGCCATTCCTGGCCAATTTTTCTGAGATACTCATTGAAAGCATGCACTGCTGAATTTTTTGCCCCATGAATAAACCAGATGTCTCGTTGACAGCCACAGCCGGCACTCTCTGATTGTAATTGTTGCAACATTCCGATCATCGGAGTAATACCCACTCCGCCACTTATCAGGACCACTGGCCGGGAACTCGACTCTTCCAACAGGAATTTGCCGCGTGGCGGCAAGGCGCGAATCTTTGAGCCCACCCTTACATGATCATGGAAGAAATTTGAGGACAGCCCGGCCCTCAGACTGGGTTTGGAAGCAGGTTCACGCTTAATGGAGAGTCGAAAATATTCGCCGTTTGGAGCATTCGAAATGGTGTAAGTTCGTTGTAGCGTAGATTCGAATCCTGGCAGACTAATGTCGATTGGTAGGAATTGGCCTGCCCTGTGGCAATAAATCCTGTCTCCATCGGCCGGTTGTAAATAGAATGACTTGATTGATTCACTTTCTGACTCTACCCGGGTGACGGTGTAATCTTTAAACTGATTACCCTTAGCAATCGCTGTCTTTTTCTCTTCTACTTCGTCCCAGGAGCCGGTGTTTAACAAGCTGGGAGAGTACTCGATGAATTTCCAGCGCACTGGCATGGCATTTTCAATCAGTCGGCCCTCATCCAACGTAAGTTTCACCATTCGTTCAGCGCCGACGAAATGCCTGGCCTCTTCGCTGTGCCAAATTATTTCTGCCTTGCAGGTCAGATAGAGTAGGTCACCATTGTCAAAATCAACAAATAGCAGCCCGGCCCGTGGATTCATCTCAATATTTCCGAAAGTATTGAAATGGTTATTGCCATTGTAATCCGGGAATTTGATAGTTTTGTCATCTTCGATTTTTACAAAACCGGGTTTGCCGCCACGATGAGACACATCCGCACCCTGTGTCGGATCACCAGGGTTTTCGGAATATTGAGTTGCAATATAAAAGTTGTCAGCGTTTGAAATAATCTCGATGGCTCTTGGACCGAGCTTGTCAAATTCCACTACGGTTTTTTCTTCACCAATGTGGTCGATCCCTGGTAACAGCTTATATTCCCTCGACTGCAGATACTGAGGACAATTGCCAAAAGCCTGATCAATCTGTACAACTATTTGATTGCTATCGAAATTGCTAACCCGACCGCTCAATCGATTTCGACGACGGCTGTGGTATTCAATTCCTAACATGCCAAGGTGTACACCTGACGCCAGGTTTTCATTCAGCGGATCACCAAAAATAGGACCAGCCTGGATTTCCAATGTGCGAGCATCCGGTGTGCTCAGAAATCCAGGTCGTCCTGCAAGTATCGAGGCCCAGGGGCGTCCCGATTCATCGACCGTACTAACCAGCATATAGGGCAACTGCGACAAGAACTCTCTATGTTGCTCAGGTAATTTATTGTGAATAAACTTATTCCCGAGGTTCTCAGCTATGTCACGGACACCCAACCTTGATTGCACTCTCTGTTCGCCGCGGTGGAAGGGTGATTGAAGCGCATTTATTGTCATGGTTGGTTCCCTGGTCAGTTCTTGTTTGAAGTAAGGTGAAGGGCTAGGATGCTGGTGCGATGAATTCAATACGAATACCGCCGGGCATTGAGACAGTGAAATGATGGGTTGGCCCATCACCCATCGGCTCCGGCGCGAATTCAATTTTTACGTTTTCTGTTGACCTCAGGCGTTGGTGCAAACTATCAAGCGCTTCGTTGCCATCCACCTTGAACGCTATATGGTGCAAACCAATTGTGTTTTTTCGATCAAACCTCTGGGCGGTCTGTGGATCTGTTGCTTGCCAGAGTGTAATGATGACGTTGCCATCGGAGAGATAGACAGCCGGATAGTCAGGAACTTCTCCGAGCACATTGAATCCCAGGGCATCTACAAAGAATGATTGAGCTTGAGTCAAATTCGGTACAGTTAAACCAATGTGATGTGCGCCTTCGGTTACCGGGTTGTTGTCAGACATAACTTTCTCCAAAATGTTTTTCAGTTAGATTTAAAGTAGTTGAAACAGAGTGGTGCTAATCAAAATTATTAAAAGGTGATCAATAAATTTCCAGCAGAATTGCGATATTCGGGATTTTGTAAGTACAAGCATCGCTATGACAAAAAAGATTTTTGCTCGACTCGAAATACCAGAAAGCGTTATACAGGCCAACGGGTTGAATCGTGTAATTGAATAGTGAAATTTAATAATGCTCATGTCTTGTCCCTTTGTCCGGTCAATCTCAACAGCGTTTGGTTTTTGTCTGTTAAGGTCGGCCCGACTCTGAACTGAGAATACGGAATGCGTTTGCAGTTCAGAAACAGGCCACCAGTTGCCTAATAGTTTTTTCTGATTTCGCTTACCGCCTGGTCAGTTGTCCAAACGGAATTGGCTATGAAACGAAAATTAACCAGCGCTGCTTGATAGCCGTCGCCTTCTTCTACTATCGCTGCCGCCGTTGCATCAGACACCACCACGACTTCAAAGCCCTGCTCAATTAGTTCTCTCATATGAGACTCGGTACAAAGGTTTGCCGACATTCCGCCGAGTATGACTTTGTCGATTCCACGCTTACGCAATTGTAATACGAGGTCATTTGTTTCTGGCCCGTATACCTTATGAGGGTTTGTTACAACCGTGGCGCCGTCATTAATGTAGGGTTTGTATTGCGCTAACCAGTCTGCACCAGAACCTTCAAACCCATGCATGTCCAAAGGACCTTGACGATCGAACATTCCAATTGTATGCATTAGCTTTTCCAACGCACCTTCAAACAACCAGCCGTGATCAGTTGGGTAATAGTGGTGAGGTGAAATGAAGACTGGCATGTCGACCGACTTGGCAACGCTGAACAACGCGTCGATATTTTGCACAGTGTTGTTTTCAATCACGCTTTTTCCGACCACTCCCCAGGCGACTCCGTCGGGGCTAAGGAAATCGTTTTGTGGATCGGTGATAACCAGTGCCGTACGACCGGTTACAATCTCCATACCCGGGTCAGGAAGCTGTGCATTAGCGGCGCTGCCACTAAATATTAATAAAACTGCAATTGCGTTGAAATAAGTTCTCATGGTGATTCTCCTGTTTGTATAAAAATGTGATTAAGCCGCCTGGTCTAACCCGATACGTCGATCGCTGCAACTGATCGGAATGTCATTGGCACTCATGTCACGTTGGTTCATGTAACCGTCCTCGTCGAATTCCCAATGTTCATTGCCATGAGTGCGATACCACTGTCCGGTTTCGGCGTGTTGCCATTCGTATTCGAAGCGCACTGAAATACGGTTTCCATTGAAGCTCCATAACTCTTTCATCAGTTTGTAGTGGAGCTCACGTGCCCATTTGTCTTTAAGAAATTCTTTAATGGCCTCTCTGCCAGTAAAAAACTTGTCTCGATTTCGCCACACTGAGTCTTCGGAATAGGCTTGCGCCACTCTGTTGTGATCACGCGAATTCCAGGCATCTTCTGCTGCTTGAACCTTTGTTCGCGCAGATTCTTCAGTAAATGGAGGTAAAGGTGGTCTTTGCATTTTCTGGTTGCCTTATAGATCGAATGATTGTTGGTGCGAAATAAACGCTGTAAGCGCGTACGGCACTAAAGCCATTGCTTCGAACTCAAACGATTGATATTCATCTCGAAACCTTGCAGCACCGGAATCGATACTTGGTTCACTGGAATCTGAATTTGAAAAATCAACTAACCCGTCGTAATAGTCCATCTGAATTCTCCTGCTGTGATTACTGGGGAGACCGAAGCCTCTGTGGTTGAACTCAATAATGCAGAGACCGTGCCAATTATTAATATCTAATTAATTCAATGTGTTAAGTATTTTCAATAACCACAAAAATTTGTGTATCCCAAATACTTGTGGTTTAATCCCCAAAATATTGAGGAATTTCTCGTATGGATAAGATCACTCATTGGAGTTTCGAAGACTCACCAGCACTGGTGTTGATGCTCGACACGAGTCTCAACTGTGTGGAAATAAGCAGGGCCTGGAGCGATCGGGTTGCACTGGATGTTGAGGAAGAGGAGGTTGTTTCCCTGGCTGACCTGTTCGATCTGGATTCGAGCGTTACCCTGCAGAATAAGCTCGAAAACGCCATAGACGATGTGAAAGGCGTGGTTGAAACACAAGCTAATCTGAAGATGACCGAAGGATTGATACCTGCAACGGTTAGTGCATGGCGGCTCTTTGAAACGGACAGCACGTCACCCTACTTGCTACTTATAGCCACCGATATAAATCGGATTGTCAGTGCGTCCGAAGAATTAGCGCAACTAAGAACGCAATACGAATTAATTTTGGAAAGTGCCGGTGAGGGTGTCTGGGGTCTGGATCGTGAGGGCAAGATTACATTCGGTAACAGGGCTGCAAAAGAAATTCTTGGCTGGGAAATAGAACAGGTACTCGGACAGTCCTCACACGATCTTCATCACCATTCCCACGAAGACGGTACTCCCTATCCACGTGACGAATGTCCCATCTATGCTTCACTGAAAGATGGTGAGGTTCATCATGTCTGCAATGAAGTGTTCTGGCACACTAGCGGGAAACCCATACCCGTTGAATACACAAGTACGCCAATACTGAAGAACGGTAAACCTGATGGTGCGGTTATAGTTTTTCGTGATGACAGTAAACGTCGAGAAATTGAGCTTCAGCAAACACAGGCATTTGCTGCACTGGATAAACTGCAGCGCGAATATCAGCTGATTCTCGATGCGGCCGGTGAAGGCATTTACGGCTTGGACAGCAATGGGCTGATCACGTTCAGTAATACTGCCTCTACAGCTATTCTTGGCTGGAAGGGAGAAGATGTTCTTGGTAAGTCTGCACATGAGGTTCACCACCATTCCCATGCCGATGGCAGTATCTATCAGCGTGAACAATGTCCTATTTATGCGGCTATCACCGATGGCGAAGTACACCATGTAGAAAATGAAGTTTTCTGGCACACCAATGGATCACCGATTCCTGTCGAGTACACTAGTACGCCCATTCTTCAAGACGGCAAACCAGTCGGCGCCGTCGTAGTTTTCAGAGACGTCTCGGATCGTAAAGAAATAGAAAAACAACGTGAAGTGGCTTACGCTGAAATTAAAGAGCTAAAAGAAAAATTGGAGTTAGAGAGAGACTACCTTAGAGATGAAATAAATACGGTCGGCAACTTTGGAGAAATAATTGGTGAGAGTGAAGCGCTCAAGAGAACACTTTCCCAGGTAGAAGCGGTTGCTCAGACTCCGGCCAGTGTTCTAATTCTTGGTGAATCTGGTGTAGGAAAGGAAATGATTGCCCGGGCAATACATAACAAAAGTAATAGGGCAGAGGAAGCGCTGGTGAAAGTAAACTGCGCGTCGATACCAACAGAATTATTTGAAAGCGAATTCTTCGGTCATGTTAAAGGCTCTTTTACCGGGGCTCACCAGGACCGAATCGGGCGTCTACAGCTTGCCGATGGAGGAACCTTGTTTCTTGACGAAGTTGGTGAGATTCCGCTTTCACAACAGGGTAAGCTTTTACGCGCTCTACAGGAAAACGAGTTTGAGCGTGTGGGTGATAGCCGAACCGTCAAGGTCGATGTGCGTGTAGTCGCCGCCACAAATCGAGATCTTCTGGCGGAAGTGAAGGCAGG
>SMVB01117923.1_pt1 | contig 20005 bp, 19 predicted proteins | sample 2456461 | NCBI WGS metagenome assembly SMVB01 (sample SAMN11095934, study PRJNA526329) | marine sediment metagenome | biome: Marine sediment; feature: Surficial sediment; material: Deep marine sediment; isolation source: Hadal surficial sediment | place: Pacific Ocean | collected 2014-05 | depth...
CGCCCGTCGGAAAAAAAGTAGCTACGGGGGTGACGGGCCTGGCCTTGACCGGATTTGTGCTTACGCACATGCTTGGAAATCTGCAATACTTGACCAGCACAGACGCATACAACGAATACTCACACTTTCTGATCAGCCTCGGACCGATATTGTGGGCGGTCGAAATTGCGCTGGTGACTTTTTTTGTGTTCCACATTGCGCTCGGAATTAACATCGCGTTGGGAAAACGAAGAGCCCGCCCTGAAGCTTATGAAGTCAAGGGTTCTGCGGGCTCTCCATCCCGGAAATCATTGAGCAGCCAAAGTATGATTGCGACCGGAATCGTTCTTGCTGTATTCCTGGTTGTCCATATTCTGTCTTTCAAGTACGGTACCTATTATGAAACGACTGTAAATGGAGTGGTCATGCGGGACCTGGCTCGGTTGATGCATGAGAAATTCCAAAACCCTTTCTACGCATTTGGATATCCTGCCGTTGTGCTATTGTTGTCGTTGCACCTGAGACACGGGATCTGGAGTGCTTTTCAATCTCTGGGCGCCACGCGACCGTCTCTTACACCGATTATTTATACCATTGGCGGTTTATTAGGACTGGCGATAGGTGTCGGATTTCTTGTCGTCCCGCTCGCGATCTATTTCGGCATCGTTTAACGACGGCCGTAATCAATGCGTCCCGGGCGTGACGCGCGATTCAACCTCTTTTTTATCGAAGACTGATTTCAACTATGGCTCACCCGCTTTCAGCAAATGTCCCTGACGGACGGCTTCAGGAGAAATGGGATAACTACAAAAACCAGATCAAACTGGTCAATCCTGCCAATAAGAGAAAACATACTGTCATAGTAGTGGGCACAGGCCTGGCTGGTGGAAGCGCCGCGGCAACACTTGCGGAATTAGGCTATAGGGTAAATAGCTTCTGTATTCAGGATTCGCCACGACGCGCCCATTCGATTGCAGCACAAGGTGGTATAAATGCTGCAAAGAATTATCCGAATGATGGCGACACCGTTTGGCGACTGTTCTACGACACAATTAAAGGTGGCGACTATCGATCGCGGGAAGCCAATGTCCACCGCCTGGCACAAATCAGCAACGAGATTATTGATCAATGCGTTGCCCAGGGTGTTCCGTTCGCCAGGGAATACGGAGGTCATCTGGATAACCGCTCATTCGGAGGCGCCCAGGTCTCCAGGACGTTTTATGCTCGTGGGCAGACCGGTCAGCAGCTTCTCCTCGGCGCGTATCAGGCCATGTGCCGACAGATTTCCACAGGCCAGATTATCATGTTCGAGCGGCGTGAGATGCTCGATCTTGTAGTCATTGACGGATACGCACGGGGTATTATTACACGGGACCTGGTTACCGGTAAAATAGAGCGCCATATCGCAGACGCCGTTTTGTTGTGCACCGGCGGGTACGGAAACGTGTATTATTTATCCACGAATGCAAAAAACTCGAATGTAACTGCGGCATGGAGATGCCACCGAAAAGGAGCGTACTTCGCGAACCCGGCCTTTACGCAAATTCATCCAACCTGTATTCCTGTTTCCGGAGATTATCAGTCGAAACTTACGCTAATGAGTGAGAGCCTCCGGAACGATGGACGTGTATGGGTACCCAAAAAAGTCGGCGACAGCCGCCTGCCACAGGACATTCCAGATGATGAACGAGATTATTATCTGGAACGGCGATATCCGTCTTTTGGAAACCTCGTACCCCGGGACGTCGCGTCTCGAAACGCAAAATATGCGTGTGATGAAGGCCGTGGTGTGGGCGAAACGAAACTGGCGGTATACCTGGATTTCCGGGAATCAATTGACCGGCTTGGAAAGAACAAAATCAGCGAGCGATACGGGAATCTGTTCGAGATGTACGAACGGATTACGGGAGAGAATCCGTACGAGGTACCCATGCGAATCTACCCGGCCGTGCACTATACCATGGGCGGGTTATGGGTAGATTACGAATTACAGAGCACCATTCCGGGCCTGTTTGTACTCGGCGAAGCGAATTTTTCCGATCATGGTGCAAACCGCCTGGGTGCCAGCGCACTTATGCAGGGTCTCGCTGATGGCTATTTCGTGATCCCATATACGCTCGGTAACTATATCGCGTCTACAAAATTGACAGATGCCGACACGTCGCATGCGGCTTTTGTTGAAGCGGAAACCGCCGCGACAGAAAAACTGGACAGATTGCTCTCGATTCAAGGGACGAAAACAGTTACGGAATATCATCGCGACCTGGGCCGCATTATGTGGGATAACGTGGGCATGTCCCGAACGGCAGAAGGTCTTGAAACAGCTGTCGGATTAATTTCAACGCTCCGGGAGGAGTTCTGGGAAAACGTTCGTATACCGGGCGAAAAGACCCATTACAATAAAAATCTTGAATTTGCCGGCCGTGTGGCCGACTTCCTTGAGCTTGGAGAATTGATGGCCCGTGACGCACTCATGCGGAACGAGTCTGCCGGTGGCCACTTCCGGGAGGAGTATCAGACCGAAGATGGGGAGGCCCAGCGAAACGACGAGGATTTCGCTTTTGTGGGCGCCTGGGAATACACGGGACAAAATCAGGATCCGAAAGTCCACCAGGAATATCTGGACTTCGAAAATGTTCAGCTCACCACGCGCAGTTACAAATAACCCCGACAAATACGAGTCGTAGAAAATTATCGACACTCTTTTAAAACCGAATAAACTCGTTAGTACATGTCAGACAGCATGACGATCCACTTGAGAGTATGGCGCCAGGCCGGACCTGAGTCGAAGGGAAAATTTGTCAACTACACCGTAGCTGATGTCAATTCCCACATGTCATTCCTGGAATTGCTGGACGTCCTGAATGAACAGCTGATTCACGCCGGTGATGATCCCGTCGAATTTGATCATGATTGCCGGGAAGGAATATGCGGTGCCTGCGGCGTAGTTATCGACGGCGTTGCACACGGTCCTCAGCAGCGAACTGCCGCGTGCCAGCTTCACATGCGGCACTATCAGGATGGTGACATGCTTGTCCTGGAGCCCTGGCGAGCAACGGCCTTCCCGATCATCAGGGATCTGGTGGCCGACCGGAGTGCTCTCGATAGAATTGTTGCCGCCGGAGGTTATGTATCCGTGGACACCGGTAGTGCGCCCGACGCCAATTCCATCCTGATCTCTAAGAATGAGTTGGAAGGAGCATTTGATTTCGCAGCGTGCATCGGATGCGGCGCCTGCGTCGCGGCATGCCCGAACGCCTCAGCATCGCTTTTTACAGGCGCCAAAATCGCTCACCTTTCGGGACTCCCACAGGGTCGCCCCGAACGGAAAGAGCGGGCCGTCGCGATGGTGGAACAGATGCAGAAAGAAGGCTTCGGAGACTGCTCCAATCACGGTGAGTGTGAAGCCGTCTGCCCGAAAGGCATCTCGATCGCGGCCATCGCGATCATGCGCCGAGAATACATGAAGGCGAAGCTGGCTTAGGCCAGGGCTCCCCGCCCGGACTCGCTGACCAACCTGCCAACGGACAATCCTAATTGGGCTTCCTGATCTCAACTAATTCGATGTCGAACAGCAGAGTTGCGTTTGGCGGAATGGCTGCACCGGAGCCCCGTGAGCCGTATCCGAGATCCGGCGGAATGATCAGCGTACGTTTCTCGCCGATATTCATTCCCAGAACACCTTCGTCCCAACCTCCGATGACGCGGCCAATGCCGAGCTCAAATTGAAAAGTCTGACCACGATCGACCGAACTGTCGAATTTGTCTCCTTTCTGCTCCATGGCTGCAGGGTCGAATAACCATCCTGTGTAATGCATAACGGCAACGTCGCCGTTCTGAATGGTTGCGCCAGGGCCCACTTGATTAATCCGGTACTTCAGACCCGTACTTGTGGTGAAAAAGCCTGTGGCGTCTCCCTCAGAGTCTTCTGTTGCTACGGTGTCAGTAGAGTTACAGCCGCTGAGGATGAACATGGCAGCAATAACAAATGTTGAAATGCGACGAATCATGGAAAATGCGTTTTTAGTTGGTCGGGACAGCCTCTGCCGCCTCAACAAAAGAAAGAATGGAGCGGAAAATGGCCATGCCATCGGTCCCTCCAAGAACAGCATCCGAACATCGTTCGGGATGTGGCATCATACCCAGAACGTTCCGTTCCGCGTTGACAATACCGGCAATGCTTCGGGCGGATCCGTTAGGATTGGATTTTCCATCCACTTCTCCGTCCTCGTTGCAATACTTAAATACGATTCTGCCCTCCGCTTCAAGCGAATCCAACGTCTCTTCATCGGCGATGAAATTTCCTTCCCCATGTGCTATCGGGATCGTCAGAATCGCACCTGGACTTACCTCACACGTGAATGGCGTATTCAGCGCATCAACCCGGATCTGTATATTCTTACAAACAAACCTGAGTGACTCGTTGCGCGTCAATGCACCAGGCAATAGTCCACATTCACACAAGACCTGAAAGCCGTTGCAGATACCCATCACCAGACCACCCTCCTTGGCGAACCGGATTACATTTTTCATGATGGGCGAAAACCGGGCGATTGCTCCGGAACGCAGAGCATCTCCGTAGGAAAATCCTCCAGGAATAACCACCAGATCAACGTCGCCGACTGATTCATCTTTGTGCCAGATAAAAGACACATCCTGCCCCAACTCATGTTTAAGAACATGGTAGGCATCATGATCGCAATTCGAACCAGGAAATACAATTACTGCACACCGCACGGAATCCACCGGGAAGACGAGTCGTTTGAGAAGCTCGATAATTTACGACAGGCATTGAACAGGTCCATCATAAGTATCTTGAAGCATGTGTTAGATTTGAAGCCACGATAAATTTAAAACCAGCTTAGAATTAAAACCAATGTTAGAATTCTGTCCGGATCATACAACATGTCCGGATAGTTTGGCGTTATAACGACTGGTTATGAAACTGATGCGATGATCCCGAGGGAATTATTTAAAAAAATTCGAAAGCTTGAAATCCGGACCAAAGGATTGGTGAGCGATATTTTCGGGGGTGAATACCATTCGGCGTTTAAGGGGCAGGGGATGGAATTCGCCGAAGTCCGACCGTACCAGATCGGAGATCCCATCAAAAACATTGATTGGAATGTATCCGCTCGCTCCGAAAATACCTATGTTAAAATCTTTGAGGAGGAGCGCGAGCAGACTGTTTTATTGGCTGTAGATATCTCAGGCTCCGAGGATTTTGGATCGTCCGGAAATTTTAAACGCGAGATCGCCGCTGAAATCTGCGGCGTCGTCGCATTCAGTGCCATTCAAAACAACGATAATGTCGGACTGATTCTTTTTTCGGACCATATCGAATTGTATGTCCCGCCAAAAAAGGGTCGCAAACATGTTCTTCGGCTGATCCGCGACTTGTATGCGCATGAACGCTCCTCTACGAAGACAGACATAGCGTCTGCGCTGGTTCATGTGCTCCGAGTGTTAAATCGGAGATCAATCGTACTGCTGGTAAGCGACTTTATTGACGACAATTTTGAGTCTGAATTGAAATCTGTATCACGCAGGCACGATATCATCGCTGTACACATTGAAGATCCGAGGGAATTAAACCTGCCAAAAGTCGGGCTGCTGGAGCTCACCGATGCGGAGACCGGTGAAACAACCATCGTCGATACCACCAGTGATTCCGTTCGCGATTCGTATTCCGCCGAAGCTCGCAATAAACACGAAAAGGTCATAGACACATTAATACGCTCGAGAGTCGATCGAATTCCCATCCGGACGGATCAGGATTACGTACAACCGCTCATTCAATTTTTCAGGCGCAGAAATAAGCGATGATCAGCATTTACGAGCGGTCGGTACTGGCCCGTGTACACTATCTATCGATTGCGGCGGCGCTGTTTGTGTGGATCGGGTTTACACCGTCATCTTCCGCGCAGGTGTATGACGCCTATGCCACCGCAGACAGTATAACTGTCGGTGATCGATTCAAAATAATCGTATCTGTTGCTCACGACGGAACCAGCGATGTAATATTCCCACATTCGTTTATTCCGGATTCACTCCGAGTGGGCTCAGGTTGGTCACTGGGAGACTTTATATTCCTGGGGGATCCGGATAGAGGTCGGCGCACTGTTTCCAGTTCATGGGTCGTTGATTCTGTTTCTTACGAGGCCACAACGTTTGCGCTTGACACGGCGTACGTATCGCTCCTTCCGATCGGGCTTATCAGCGCGTCCGATACGCTTGTTGCGGCCACACCACCGATTGTAGTTCCGGTCACATCACTCGTTCCAAAGGACGCGCAAGGCCTGAGAGACATTACCGACCTGGCTGATTTCCCTGCGTCGAATTGGCTTTGGTGGTCCTTTTTACTGCTGATCCTGGCTGGATGGGCATACTGGTATTGGAAGATCAGAAATCGGACGCAAGAAGAAGATGATCCTGATTTCGTTCCCGAACCCGAGGACCCGCCGTGGGATGAGGCAAAAGAGCGGCTCGCGCGCCTGGAACAAACAGATTTGTCGGATCCCGAACTTGTTAAGCCATTTTACGTCGAGCTTTCAGAAATATTACGGACGTATCTGGAGAGACGAACGAAAGTCCCGGCGCTCGAAAGCAGCACGACCGAGCTCATCGGTAAGCTGGAAGATGCTGTACGAGACGGTCTTGTGCCGCCAGAAATGGTGCATAAAATCAAAAAAGTCCTTGCCCAGGCAGACCTTGTGAAATTTGCCAAGATGCAGCCCCCGTCCTCTGCCGGTCTCGACGCTCTGTCGCACACGAGAACGGCCATCGACGAGACCGAGAAAGAAATGGTATCATACGAGAGCAGGCAGGCAGCGATCGCCGCTGAATTAAAAGCGAAGGACGACGCGTCTGAATCCGAACGCGATACAGAATCGTACGAGAGCGATTCTACAACAGAACTTGTGGAGACCGAGGTTGAGACTATCGGCGCCTCCGAGTACCAACCGAAAATTTAAGTAAATGAATCTGTTTTTCGCAAATTCTTACTGGTTGGTTCTATTGGCTCTGTTGCCTGTAATCGGATGGTGGTCATGGCATTCTTCGCGTAAAAGAACAGGTTTGACGTTCAGCACCGTTCGCTCCGTCAAGAATGTCCCGAGAACTCTGAAAAACCGACTTCGGGCTCTACCCACGGTGCTCAGAATCGGAGGATTAGCGCTGGTAATCATAGCAATGGCCCGGCCTCAGGACCGAAACGTCATCCGTGAGAGATTCGCCGAAGGGGTCGACATCATGATGGTACTCGACACCTCTACATCGATGCGGGCAGAAGACTTCCGGCCTAACAGATTTGAGGCTGCCCGTGCCATCGGAGCCGAATTTATTGCAGGTCGAACATCGGATCGTGTGGGTCTGATCGTGTTCGCGGCCAAGGCATACACGCAGTCACCACTCACGCTTGACTATGTTTTCCTTCAGGAAATGATGGATGAAGTTGAAGTAGGCGTAATTGAAGACGGAACTGCAATCGGTACAGCTTTGGCCATGGCCGTCAACCGTTTAAAAGACACAGAGGCCACCAGCAAGGTGGTTATTCTGCTGACCGACGGACAGAATAACAGGGGCGAACTGAGCCCGGAAACAGCGGCCGAGATAGCACGGACTATGGGTGTTCGGGTCTATGTTATTGGTGTTGGTGCCCACGGTGAAGCCCCCTTTGTTGTGGATCACCCGTTTGCCGGTAAGCAAAGAAGGATGGTTCCCGTCGAGATCGATGAAGGGATGTTGTCTGCTGTTGCCACTATCACGGGTGGAAAATATTTCAGAGCCACTAATAATCAGGCTCTTCGAGACATCTACGAGGAAATCGGTGAGCTTGAAAAGACCAAGATTGAAGAGCGGGTGTACACCGATTACGACGATCGATACGCTGGATTTTTGTTCGGCGGGATCGGATTCATCTTTCTGGAAATATTATTGTCCACCACCGTTTTAAGACGTTTCCCCTGATTGTTGACGCTATGGACTGGCTAAATCCCGACTTGTTTTATGTACTGATACTGGTGCCAGCCATCGCAGCGCTGTTTGCTCTGGCAGCTATACGCCGCCGTAGTATTGCCGGTGTTTTTGGCGACAAGGAAATGGTTGCCAAAATGACCAGAGCCATCAGCCCGCGACGAAGACGTTGGAAAGCTGTTATTTCAACCACCGGAGTCCTGTTTCTTGTTATCGCGCTGATTGGTCCCCGATTCGGGACGCAATTGAGAGAGCTTCAGAGAGAAGGCATTGATCTCATTATCGCCCTCGATGTATCGGAATCGATGATGGCCGAAGACGTAGCTCCGAGCAGACTTGAAAGGGCTAAAAACGAAATTCGAAGGGTTCTGGATGAGTTAACCGGAGATCGCGTTGGGCTCGTCACCTTTGCCGGCGACGCTTTTATTCAGTGTCCGTTGACGACCGATTATTCTGCTGTCCGGTTATTCCTCGACGTCGCCGATCCGTCTCTCATCCCAACACCCGGAACTGATTTCGGCGCAGCGTTGAAAATGGCGATGAAAGCCTTCAAAACCCCTACAGCCGAAACTGCGGCCGATGCCCGAACCCGCGCCATTTTATTTGTTTCAGATGGTGAAAATCACGTCGACGATCTCAAAACGATTCTGGAAAACGCGAGACGTGAGAATATCATGGTGTTCTCCGCTGGTGTAGGTGAAACAGTCGGAGTTCCTATTCCGATTTATTCGAACGGTCGCAGGGTCGATTATAAAACGGATCGAAACGGACAGATAGTTACGACGAAATTGGAGGAGGAAGCACTTCAGATGCTGGCACAGGACGGCGCGTACTTTCGAATTGCCCGAACTTCCAGCTCCCTGAGTAAAATAACCGCTGCTTTGGATCGTTTAGATAAGACAAGCTTCGGGGCAGACGAATTTGAGGAATACGACGAAAAATTCCAGTGGCCGCTGCTGATAGGACTGATTTTAATGTTTGTAGAGCGGATAATTCCTGAAAATTCAGCACGGAAGGAAGATGTAGTTCCGGGATTTCGGGATCTGACAGATTAAGAACACGTAGACGAGCGTTCCCAACACGATGAAAGCTTTCTTATTCATATTAGCCTTTTTCCAGATTGCTCCCGGGGCCGGTGACGACAAGGGTCGTCGTGGCAACGCAATGTACCGCAGCGGAGAGTTCATGGACGCAGCAAATTTGTATAGAGACGCCCTGGTCGACGTTCAAAGCGATGGACCGGGTGGAATCCACTCCGGGTTGCTGAATAATCTGGGCGCCTCGCTATTTCGACAAGGTGATTTCGAACAAGCTGCTTCAGCGTTCAGTGGTGCAGTCCGGATGGCATCATCTGGAGACGACGGGGTCCGTGCGATGTATAACGCCGGAAATGCGGTCGCCATGCAAGATCAATTTGAGACTGCTCTGGAATACTACACAAGGGCCTTACTGGCAGATCCAACGAATCAGGACGCCAAGTTTAATTACGAGTACGTAAAGCGGCGGCTCGAAGAACAAGAAGAGCAGGATCAAAACCAGGAGCAGGAAAAAAGCGACGACAATCAAGATCAAGATCAACAAGATCAAGATCAGCAGGATCAGAGTGAGAATCAGGAGCAACAGCAGGATCAGCAGAATCAGCAGGAGCAAAACCAGGATCAGCAACGGCAGGATCAACAGCAGCAGGCACAAAATCCTGAAGAACTGACCCGTGAAGAAGCAGAACGATTGCTTCAGGCGCTGGAAAATGAAGAGCAGCAATTGCTACGCGAAATCCAAAAAATGGATGTCCGGCCAAGGCGGGTAGAAAAAGACTGGTAAACAGAACCAGCATAGTTAATGGTACGCATTCCGCATCTATCGCGATAAAGCCAGAATTGAGCAAAGTGTATTTCCAATTGACCAGATCGACTTACCAGAAGACGAACAGCTCCAGGTGGAGCGTATTGACTCTGTCGTGGGTTCTTGGCGTCTCGATCTTCACGTTGATCGGGATCCCGTACACCGTGACGGCCCAGTCGGTCAAGATTTCTGCAAGCATTAACGATTCGACCATCGGGACAGAAGAAGGCCTCGTCTATACGATCTCCATCGAAGGCGCACCCGGTCAAGATATCCAGACCCCTGAAGCACCTGCCGGTGAAGGATTGTCTCTCCTTCAAAGTATTCCCAACACAAGAAGTAACGTCTCGATTATTAATGGCGCGGTGACCCAGGGATATAGCTATTCGTGGACATACAGACCAACCGGAGCAGGTATTGCCAGCCTGGGTTCCACGACCGTGCGTGTTGCCAACACGGTATACAAAACCAATCCAATCTCTGTTACGATAGTTCCGCAGAGCCAGCGTCCGACTCGGACCCAGCGCAGGCGAGACCCTTTTGCAAGCCTGTTCAGCACACTGGGCCCGCAAAACACAGAAGAGTTGCCGGAGTTGACTGATCGCGACATATTTATCCGCGCGATACCGAGCAAAACATCAGTCGTGCAAAACGAGCAGGTTACGATTGAGTATCAACTTTTCTACCGGGCAGGTATTCAGCTTCGGCAGAGTCGGCTAACTGATTCATGGGATGCCGAAGGATTTTGGAGGGAGGAACTTGAGGTTGAAACTCGCCCCATCCCTGAAATTGTTGTGGAAAATGGACTTCGATACAACAAAATCACGCTCAAACGAGCTGCGGTATTTCCAACGAGAGCAGGCGATTTGAGTATCGATTCCCTTCGGATTGAGAGTGAAGCTTTGATTCCGACGAGCTCACAGGATCCGTTCCAGAGAATGTTCTCGACGCGCAGCCGATTTCAGCCTGTCAAGCTCGGATCTGCTTCTATTCATATCGAGACGGCCCCGTTTCCGGAGGGAGCACCTGCATCGTTCAGCGGCGCTGTCGGTTCGTACTCATTCAGCTCGAAGATCGACCGTACTGAATTGGAGGTTGGAGAGTCCATAAAATTAACGGTGACGGTTTCCGGTTCTGGAAACCTCGCGACCATGGACACCCCCCGGTTTAATCCACCGGCCGCGTTCGAATTGTACGAACCTCAGGTCGAATTAAACCTGAATCGAAGAGGCACACGGCTTACAGGGTCAAAGTCATTTTCATACGTCCTGGTCGCCAGAACCAATGGTAATTTCGAATTGCCATCCATTGAATTCAGTGCGTATGATCCCCGATCGGGTAATTACAAAATAATGCGATCTGATCCGATTACGGTATCTATAACAGGTTCTGCCACAACACCTATGTCGGTTACGGCAACCACCAACGGGTTGCCTGTAGACGACGTTGCTGCTCCTTTCTCAGACGCCGGAGAGTGGAGTAATAAAAAAGGAGCACCGCTTCACACCGCGGCCTGGCCATACACCGTGTTGTTGCTGCCACTCTTATTTTTATCGGGTTTATTCCTGTACCAGCGGCACGAAGACAAATTGGCCGGAGACATCTCCTATGCCAGAAATCGACGAGCCCACCCGCTTGCAAAAAAGAACCTCAAAAAGGCGGTTGCGTTGCTGGAGGCGGGCGACACCATCGCCTTCTTCGCAGAATTGGAACGCGCGGTGATGGGCTTTATAGGAAATCGATTAAATGTGTCTGAACGGGGACTCACGCGGCAGCAACTGGACGAGTCGCTGCGCCGCGCGTCGGTCTCCGACGATATCCGCTCGCGTCTTTCCGATCTTTTGAATGTGTGCGATCAAGGTCGTTTTGCTCCTGTCGGATTCGGGAGACTCGAGTTAGAGGCGGCGAGCGAGGATGCGGCCACCATAATTGTTGCTCTGAGCAGCATACTTGGAGGCAAACGATGAAAATTTTATCGTGCATTTTATTGCTTGTGTTTTCGGCAGCGCTTATGTCCCGTGCTCAGGTTCCAGAGGCTACGCAGGCATTCGATCGGGCTACACGACTATTAAATCAAGGCGCCTATTCAGAAGCTGTCCTGGCGTATGATGAGGCGTCACGTGATGGGCTCGAAAGTGCTGCGCTCTATTATAATCGGGCCATTGCGCACTACAGGTTGGAGCAGATTGGAGAATCTGTTCTGTATTTACGGCGCGCCGAATCGCTTGACCCTGATGATCTCAAAATCAGGCACTCCCTGTCGATCGTGTCATCGCGTATTGAAGATCACTTTTCAGAGCTTCCAGCACCCATCTGGACACGGCTTCAGCGACTTTTGGTGTCCCTAATTCCAGTAAACTTGTTATTAATATCAGGAATTGTTTTATATCTGGTATTAGTGGCGCTACTGGTCGTTTACATCAAGCGAATCGCCGAGAATGATTGGCTGCGCCGCGCCCGATATGTTTGTGGAATCGCCGCCGGATTTTTCCTGTTTGCCGGCTTCACGACATCGTTCTGGCCGCCGTTTCCGGATGAATCAGTCGTGCTCGTGGACGAATTGGTTTTGTACGAACGACCTGACGAGCAGGCATCCGTCAGTGAACGAATCCACGAAGGACTTGTTGTAACGACGATTACGAAGGCTGGAGACTGGATCTTTATTCAGCTGCCGAATGGGGCGCAGGGTTGGACTACGTCAGACGGTTTAGGAGCCATCTAAGCCGTCAGGTCGTATCTTCGACATACGTTCGAGGGTGCACGCTTTAAGAGTGCACGCTTTAACGGCCATTCTCCCGATCAATAATTCTTTTCTGAAGGCAGTCTGCCAATGGAGCCGCACATTTTAAGACGCTCAGCCGAATCAGGCTGGATTGAAGTTGTGTGTGGCTCCATGTTTAGCGGAAAAACGGAAGAATTAATCCGGAGACTGAAGCGGGCACGAATAGCACGTCAGAGGGTAGAAATCTTCAAGCCCGGTGTAGACAATAGGTTCAGCGAGGAACAGGTTGTGTCACATGATGACCGGGAAATCTTATCTACGCCCGTTGCCACAGCCGCTCAAATACTCCTACTCGCCTCAGATGCCGAAGTAGTGGGGGTGGATGAGGCCCAGTTCTTCGACGAAGATATCGTTGCCGTGTGTGAACAGTTGGCCAGAGACGGAAAACGTGTGATCGTTGCCGGTCTGGATCAGGACTTTACTGGTGCTCCATTTGAACCCATGCCGCAGATCATGGCCGTTGCCGAGTTTGTGACAAAGTTGCATGCCATCTGCATGGTTTGCGGTGCTCCGGCCAATCATTCTCAGCGACTCTCCCAAGCGGATGAGCTGGTTGTTCTGGGTGCAATGGAAGCTTATGAGCCACGCTGCCGGGCGCATTTTAAACCGTAGGAACCGTGTCCTAGCTGTGGCTATTCCGTCAACTTTCGCTGGCGCAGCCGGTGCAAGCCTTCATCGATGCCAAACAACAACGCTCCCGAAACGGAAAACATAAGCAGCGACGGAACGGGCTGCCAGATGACAAGCCCCCCGATTGCCCCAAGTGCACCACCCAGGTACTTGATGTAGTTGAGCTGTTCGTTGGTGCTTTTTTTAAGAAGGTCTTCCAACTTGCTTTCATCGTAGGCAATCATGTTGCTCATGATCATGTTGTACACATCCAGATTTTCGATAAACCCGAGAACAACTTTGGTCGCCATTTCTTCGATTTCGTCTGACCTCTCCTCGATCTTGGCAGGAATCAAGTCCAGTAGATCGTCAAGATCATCAAGAACAAGGTCGATTTGACCCGGAATTGCAAAAACGGCCTTATCAATTCTTTTCTTGAAATCGTCCTCGCTCACATACCGATATGCCTTTAATGCGAATCCGCCCACACCATCACCGGCATATGACTCGATCTTTTCGATGACGAATTCGACGATTCGTTGCCTTACGGCGTCCGACGTCAGCACGTTCTGAACGTAGTCAGCGGTCAGGATTTTTAACTCCCGCCTGAAGTCTTTATCCTCCAATACCCCGCGCGTCACGTTCATTGCCAGTTCGCGGTACTTGGGAATAAGCTGGTTCTCCTCAATTTTCTGTTTGATGATGTCCTCATTGATGAGTTCATCGGATACCGTTCGTGCCAGCCGGAAGATTACACGTTCTCGCTGAGCCGGAATCAATCCCTGCCCGAGAAGAGGTCTCGGTTTCCGGGGATTAAATAACATGGTGATGGCCACCCAGTTGGTCAGAAAACCAATCAACCCGCTCACAGAAACGATTTTGAGGAGCCCGTCAAGCGCATACACATTGCCAAAAATAGTCAGATTCATCCCGGCGAAGTCCCAGAAAAATGACCCGATAAACACAATGCCCAGCAGCACTGGAATTAGCTGAAGCAGGGGCAACAGTGCGGCGTGAGACCCCTGAAGTTTGGGAGGCTCCTGGCTTCGCTCCTCTTCCTCTTCTTTATGGGGTAGATACCGGCGCACGTATTTACCAAGTAAATCCCTGAAATCCTTTGCACGCGCCAGGGTTATCTGACGCGCCTCCGGAACAGTCGTCGTCGGTCTATCGCCCTCGAGAACCGTCCCCAGTTGCTCGTCAGCATTTGATTCCGTACCTGATTCGTGTTCGTCCATTCCGTTGATAGTGTGATCCTCCCCAATAAGTGGACTACTCGGACGCAATCAGACCTAGTCGGGTTGCATCCTTCTGCATTCCAGCGATCATATTCGCAATATGATCGCTCAGCTCGATCCCGAGTTCTTCCGCTCCAACCCGAACATCTTCTCTGTTGATGGCCGCAGCAAATTGTAAATGTTTTAACTTTCGCGTTACGGATTTGGGTTTCATGCCCTCCAGCCGGGTCGGACGCACATAGGCCACCGCAGTTATGAATCCGGCCAGTTCGTCAACAGCAAACAATGTCTTGGCCAATCTCGTTTCGCGAGGGACGTTGCTGTATGAGGCGTGACCCATTATTGCTGTCCTCATTATCTCAGGATAACCCAATCGTTCCAATTCTCGTACACCGGTAATCGGGTGCTCTTCCGGAGTCGGATGCCGCTCATAATCCATATCGTGCAGAAGACCAGTCATGCGCCACAACTCTTCGTCCTCACTAAAAATCAAGGCGTATTCCCGCATGCCAGCCTCAACGGCGTACGCGTGTCGCCGAAGACTATCCGACAGCGTCCATTCGTGGAATAACTTTATTGACTCGTCGTATGTGGGCATAAGTAAACCAATTTGCGGGCAGATCGGATGAAACAGGTCCAAGCTATCTGAGCATCAAAACAGATCGATCAGCTTCATTTCTTTCGTGAAGCGACCCGGGTCCTCGTTGAACGATTTCAATAGAGCATTCATGCTCATAAGCGTCGAGTCAAGCCGCAGATACACGCGGGAGTCATTCACCATCATTCCGATGGTGCCTTCACCCTCGTTGATTTTCCTCATCACTTCAGCGAGACTCGATGCCAGCATGTCAACACTGGCCAGCGTCCGATCCATCTGCCGCGCTGATGCATTCAGGCTTTCGAGCAACACAGCCAGCGAATCGGCATGCCCGGCTGTCAGCGTGTCCACATTCGACGTGATAGACTCCATATTGGCAAGAATGGCAGAAATACTCTGGCGATCGTGTTTCAGAGATTCATCCAGACCAGCGACGATACTTTCCACGGAAACGAGCGAATTCTGAATACTGGGCGACGAATTGTCGATCAGATTCGTGGTGGCTCCGAGCGTCGCGTTGATTTTGATGAGCATACTGTCTACCAATTGCAGTAACTCCGGACCTTTATCCATCACGTCGTTGAAAAAATTCGATGCGTCAACGGAGCCGATCGATCCGCCGGGTGGTATAACCGCGCCTCCGCGATCACCTAAGAACACATCAAGTTTTACAACTCCAAGAGCAGAAAAACCCGAAATTCGTGCGTAGGTGCCGTCAAACAAGTCAATATTTCCATTCACGTGGAAGCTGACAAGTGCCCGCTGCATTTCCGGGATGAATTTAACATTTGTAACTGAGCCAACCGTAACTCCGTTGATCCGGACACCATTTCCTGAGATAAGGCCCGAGGCGTCCATGAATTCGACAGAATAGTCGTTCGTAGTCCCAAAGATGGGAAGGGATTGAAAATATCGTACTCCGAAAACGAATATGGCTATCGCCACGATCACGGTAATTCCGACTTTAAGTTCGTTCGAATACTTCACAATGCTAAATGTATAAATGCTTCAATTTCGATGGTCAGGAAGCCGTTTGGCCTCGCTCGGCCGGGTCACCAATAAAATATTCGTTGGCTTTTACGAAAGCACGCAGCGTTTGATCATCGCTCTCGTGTAATTCTTGAATCGTACCTGTCCAATGCATTCTTCCCTGGTGAATAAAAGCGGCCCGATCTGCAATACTCAGGACTGAATGCATGTCGTGTGTCACCACAATACTGGTAACGTTGAGTTGGTCCGCGAGTCCTTTGATAAGTACATCGATCGTATTCGATGTTTCAGGATCCAGACCACTGGTCGGCTCATCGTACAGAATATATCGAGGCCTGAGCGCTACCGCGCGGGCCAACGCCACCCGTTTTTGCATCCCGCCCGATAAATCGGCTGGGAAAACCGATCCCACATCAGGAAGCTCAACCATGGACAAACAGATCTGAACCTCCTCACTGATTTCTTCTTCCGTCATCTGCGTGAACAGCCGCAGAGGAAATGCCACGTTATCAAATGAGCTCATGGAATCAAACAACGCTCCACCCTGAAATAACACGCCAAAGTTGCGTCGCACCATCCTGAGTTCGTCATACGAAATGGCGTTGATATCTACGCCGTCTACCAATACCCGGCCGCTGTCTGGATTGAGCAATCCGACGATATGCTTCAACAAAACACTTTTCCCCGACCCGGATCGACCAATGATCGCCAACGTCTCTCCGTCATGGACATCAAGCGACACATCCATAAGGACGTCGCGTCCATCGAATTGCTTATGCAAATTTCGAATTTCGATCATCGAGCGGAACGTTTATAAAAAAGTAATGGCGAGGAGAAGGTCGGCAACAAGTAGAAAAATACAACTCGATACCGCCGCTTGCGTCGTGGCTTTGCCTACACCTTCAGCACCGCCAGAGGTGTTATATCCCACATAACACGAAAGTGACGTAATAATAAAACCGAATACGACCGCTTTGATGATTCCAAAAACAGGGTCAAATGGTTTGAAAAACATACGGGCTCCTTCCATAAATTCTGTGATCGGAATGAGCCCCATTAAGTGCCCGACACCTGCTCCCCCAGCGATACCAACAAATGCCGCAATCAGATACAGGCACGGAAACATCACAACACCGGCCAGTATTCTAGGGACAATAAGATATCCGGTTGAATTTAACCCCATCGCCTCAAGAGCATCAATCTGCTCGGTGACTCGCATGGTACCCAGTTCCGCAGCAATGCGCGCGCCAACGCGGCCGGCGAGAATGAACCCCGTCACGACTGCAGCCAGTTCCAGAATCATCGACGGGACCACTATCGCACCTATAATATTGCGCGGAATGATTGGTGATACCAACTGGTAGGCTGTTTGTACGGTCGTCACCATACCGGAAAATGCAGCAGCCAGCGCTATGATCGGGATCGACTCGAGACCAATACTGACCATTTGCTGAACAAAATTTTTCCAGTAGCTGCGTACGTCCCCAAGCGTCAAAAAGGCTTGATACAGTAGCTGTCCATATCGCCCGAGAGACGATAGCGGATCCACAATAAGAATTCTCGCGATGGACATAAAGACGAACGGGTCACAAGTGGGTGGTCCGTTGAATATACACGGACGGCGCGTCATACGAATCTCGAACAGAATTGATGCCGACCGTCAGCAGGAATGGTGAATGATCAAAATGAATCAACATTCCTACCATAGATGTGACATTCTGTTGTCGTACTACCTCTCTATATTAAACGATGTTACTCTAAAAAACTCCCATCGGATTCGTTATACATGGCAAAATCGAAATCAATTTTCATGTGCCAGGATTGCGGCAATGAATTCCCGAGATGGATGGGACAATGCACGGCCTGTAAAGCTTGGAATACACTGGTAGAAGAGAGAATCGCGCCGCCGCACGCGCCGCTTGCAGCTCGCATGGCGAGTTCGCATTCCGCGATTTCCAGCAGCGGGTATTCCGGAACCGGGCAAGCGAACAAGGCGGTTAAACTGGCAGATGTGGAAGAGCTGGATGCTGCGAGAACACCAACCGGAATTAAAGAATTGGACCGCGTTTTAGGGGGCGGAATTGTTCGGGGTAGCGCCGTGTTGGTGGCCGGCGCACCGGGTATTGGTAAAAGTACGTTGATGACCTCGTTCGGAAATTTACAAGCTGGTACGTCCGTCCTATATATTGCCGGGGAAGAATCGCCGTCGCAGATTAAGATGCGGGCGACCCGGATGGGTATTACCTCAGATGATTTCAAACTACTCGCAGAAACGAATCTGGAAGCCATTTTAGGTGTTATTCTGGACGAAAGCCCGGACGTTGTCATCATAGATTCCATTCAGACGATGTACAGGGAGGACATCCAGAGTGCTCCGGGGTCTGTATCGCAGGTTCGGGAGTGCGCCGCCTCGCTGATTCAAATGGCGAAAGCTTCAGGAACTGCAATTTTCATTGTCGGACATGTCACCAAGGATGGAGGCATAGCCGGCCCCCGTGTCCTGGAGCATATGGTGGACACCGTTTTATATCTTGAGGGAGATCGGCATCACACATTCAGGATTCTACGCGCGGTAAAAAATCGATTTGGATCTACGAACGAGATTGGTGTGTTTGAGATGAGTCGGTCAGGATTAATCCCGGTCGACAATCCCAGTCGAATATTTCTTTCGGATAGAAAAAAAGATGTGGCAGGAGCGTCAGTAGTAAGCTCTATTGAGGGAACAAGGCCGATTCTGGCAGAGATTCAGGCTCTGGTCTCAGACTCTTCATTCGCGAACCCGCAGCGCACGGCGACCGGTTATGACATCCGACGACTTCAAATGCTTCTGGCCGTCCTCGAAAAAAGAGTCGGCTTGAAAATGTCTGACAGCGACGTGTTTGTCAACGTTACGGGAGGTTTGCGTCTCGTCGAGCCCGCAATTGACGCCGGGATTGTTACTGCGGTTGCGTCCTCCATGCTCAATAAACCAGTCGATCGATATGCGATTTGTATTGGCGAAATTGGCCTGGGCGGCGAAATCAGAAGTGTGACACATCTCGGCGCCCGCGTTTCAGAAGCTTTTGCTCTCGGCTTTAAACGTGCCTACGTCCCGGAATCAGATAAAAATGATATCGAAGGTATCCAGGGAATGGAAATTATCGGACTGGAATCAGTCCAGCATCTCCTGGATCAGCTGCTGTAGCAAGGCTACCGGGTCTGGTGCGTTACGTTTCCGTCCGCTCGACCAACCAGAAGGTCTGTTGCTAAGCCGAGAAACAATCCATGGTCCAGAACACCCGGCGTATGGAGTAATACATTATTGACGTGGGCAGAGTCGAACGGCTCCTGGAACGTGGCGTCTACGATCCAGAGCCCCTGATCTGACACAACGGGACCGTCTTTCTTCTGCCCCATTCTGATTTCAGGCACAGCGCCGAGCGAACGAATTGCGTCCATCACAGGCCGTACCGACATTGGCACCACTTCGACCGGAAGTGGCATCCGTGAACCCAGATTGTCAACGAGTTTAGATTCGTCAACCAGTACCACAAATCTACGTGCCTGCGATTCTACAATTTTCTCACGAGTCTGAGCAGCACCCCTCCCTTTAATAAGGTCCATGGCCGGATCAACTTCATCTGCACCGTCAAACGCCAGGTCTATTTCCGAGACTTCGTCGAGTGAAGTCAACCGAATTCCGTATCGCCTGGCGAGTTGTTCTGCGGCAAACGATGTTGCCACACCGCAAACATTTGTGATTTCACCAGAAGCGATTCGAGCGCCCAGGGCCTCGATAGCTCGTGCAGCCGTAGAGCCTGTCCCAAGGCCCAGAACCATACCGTTCTCAATCCACGATGCGACCCTCTGTCCTACAATCCGCTTCGCTTCATCCTGGCTGGAGCCCATGTCTTTTTTGGCAAGTTATCGAGGGATCTGTGTTGCGAAAAAGGTACAGACCGCCGACTTCAAACGCACGCTATTCGAAGAGCGAATGGTTCTTACCACGCTTTA
>SMVB01254748.1_pt1 | contig 19981 bp, 17 predicted proteins | sample 2456461 | NCBI WGS metagenome assembly SMVB01 (sample SAMN11095934, study PRJNA526329) | marine sediment metagenome | biome: Marine sediment; feature: Surficial sediment; material: Deep marine sediment; isolation source: Hadal surficial sediment | place: Pacific Ocean | collected 2014-05 | depth...
GCTTCGGCGCAATCTCTGCCACCAGCTTCTGGATCTCACCCTTGGTCTTGTGGGTTGCTCGAGCCAAGAGATCTTCACAATTGCTGTTCGTGAGATGAGGCGCCAACACCGCGAGGCCGCTCAAGTGAAGACGTCCATCGTCGAGCATCTTCAAAAGCACGGGATATCGACGTGACGCGCGTGCCGCGGTAATCCGTAGAAACGCTTCGGCTTCAGATAAATGTAGAACGTCCGTGCAGTAGCGAAACATCGATGACGACGCTTGGCTCACAAACAGTCTGCGTGCATCTACTTCGGCGATGTGCGCAACGAGCACCGACTCGACACGCCGCGACTGTTTCAACACCTCCGCGAGTTTGAGAAGAAGGTCGCTATCCGGAAGGTCTTGCAGTTCGTATTTTGTCTCCATGCGCTTTTATAACATGGACTTTTTCGAGTCTCTGTGTTCGCGCGGGTTGTACGCACAGGCATCGAAACACTTTCGAAGCCTCGCCACGCACGCAAGCGCGGCTGTAAGGTCCCGACCGTGCATACAGGTCCACTACAGAACGTCGCTGCACTTCTTGTCGAGGCGCCTCGAAAAGACTGTCAAGAAAAAAGTGAAATACCTTTTATCCGCGAACCGTACGTGAAGCTCGACTCCCATGTCGAGAAGCGGACCATGACACGTAGTTGTGGCCGGACCGTACAGGTGCGACGCTCTGGTCCGAATCCGCCGCCCTCTGCCACCCGCTCGAGATCTCAAGCAGTACTTTAAGTTACTCCGTCCAAACACACAGTCCGGGCGGACCTCGCCCGCTTTACTTTTACCCTTCACTGAAATAGGTTCCTTGGGCGATGTCCCTACGATGGCCAGGAATTCTTGCGTTTGTGGTGGGCTCCGTCGCCTGTGTGTCGTCACCTGTCGACATCGCCACCTCTGACGCTCCTCGTGCGCCTGACACTATTGGGCTTTCGGAGCTCACGCGACTCGACTTGCTCCCGCGTTTCAAACGCTCCGTTCGAATCGGATCGTTCTCGAGCTACGACCGGGCAGGTGGTAACGACGACGGGTTCTCCGGGGCCTATTCCTTCGTTCGGAAAGACGAAGAGGGTCTCGTACTAGCCGAGCTCGACGGGCCGGTGCCATCTACCGCATCTGGACCCCGACGCCCACGGATAATGTTCTCACGTTCTACTTCGACGGGGAAACGGAGCCTCGGCTCGAGATTCCTTTTAGACGGCTTTTTACCGGCGAGCGGAGCCCTTCGTCTCGCCAGTTGTCGATTACCGAGCCGACGGATTCTACTGCTACTTGCCGATTCCCTTCGAAAAGTCCATCAAGATCGTGGCGCGAGCGGAATCGCTTCAGTTCTACCAGATGAACTACGCCATCTATCCGGAGGATGTCGGCGTTACGACGTTCGACGGCTATGACTCGCAGGAGTCGCGGGACCAACTAGCAGCGGCGGCCGATCTGTTCGGCTCGGCCGGAGAGAACCAGAGCTCGATGACAGCGCCTCCGGGAGCGGCCGTCCGCACCGAAAAGCGCGCACTCTCTCTCGGTGCTGGCGAAAGCGTGACATGGTTCGAGACTGACGAGCCTGGGCGCATTCTTGGCCTTCGTTTGACGCCGGCTTCCGCATTCGCCGGCAAGGAGCGAGACGTCGTCATCCGGATATTTTGGGATGACGATCCACAGCCTGCCGTGCTGAGCCCGGTCGGCGATCTGTTCGGCTATAGCTGGGGTGATCCCGCGATGCGCTCCATCTTGGCGGGTACCGCCTCCGTCGACGATACGAACTATCTGTACTTTCCGATGCCTTTCGATCAATCCGCGCGGATCGAGCTCGTATCGGAGCGCGCCATTGAAGTTCACGGTGAGGTCGATTGGACCAATGTACCGCGGGCGTCGGATGAAGGTCGATTCTACGCGCTCTGGCGGCGTGAGAACCCAACGACCGTCGGCGAGCCGTTCACGTTCCTAGACACCGAAGGGCGAGGTCACATCGTCGGCGCTGTGCTTCAGGCTCAAGGATTCGAGCCCGCCCAAACCGGCTTCTACTTGGCGGAGGATACGAAGCTCGGCCGCCGGGTAGCGATAAAGTTCTTCCCCCGGAAATGGTCACGGCCGAACGTCTGGACCGATTTCAGCGCGAGGCGAAAGCCGTCGCCACGCTCAGCCACCCCAACATCGTGACCGTCTTCTCCGTCGAGCAAGCCGACGAGATCCACTTCATCACGATGGAATTTGTGGAGGGCAAGACCCTCTCGGAGCTGATCCCGAAGCGAGGTATGAAGGCGAGCCAAGTTCTCGAGCTTGCCATTCCGCTGGCAGATGCTGTTAGCGCTGCACATGACCGCGGCGTTGTCCATCGAGATCTGAAACCCGACAACGTCATGGTCTCCGAGGACTTCTGGGTCAAGGTGCTGGATTTCGGTCTCGCTTTGTGGCATGAGCCACTCGTCCAGGATGGAGCCAGCGAGCTGCCCACGCGCTCTCAGACTACGGTCGGCCGGATCGTGGGCAAACCGTCCACTACATGTCTCCGGAGCAAGCAGAAGGTCGATCCGTCGACCATCGGTCGGACATCTTTTCGCTGGGCGTCATGCTGTTCGAGATGATGACAGGAACGCGGCCGTTCCAAGGAGATACGCCCACGTCGGTTCTATCGTCCATCCTGAAAGATACGCCTCCCGCAGTTGCAGAGCTCAATCCGGAAGCGCCGCGGGAGCTTTCGAAGCTCATCAAGCGGTGCCTCGCCAAAGCATACTATCTGATGACGCGCGATGGGACCGAGGACCTGTGGCACTCTCGCATCGACGAGGACGGCTCGCCCCAGGGAGCGCCCGAGAGGCTCACGGCTGGCGTCGGGATGCGAAGCGTCGACGTTTCGGTCGACGGCAGCAAGATTGCCTATTCAGAAGGTCGGCGTATCGGCAACCTTTGGCGGGTTCCGCTCCTTCGAGATCGGCCGGCGACGTGGGCCGACGCGGAGGCGCTGACGTCGGACCAGTTGGAGCTCGATAAATCGGCCCCGTCGCCCGACGGCAAGCGTTTGGTCGTGCAAACCGACCGTTCGGGCAATTGGGATTTGTGGCTTTTGGAATTGGAATCACGCGCTCTCCGCAATCTAACCAACCATCCCGCATACGAGAGCTTTGCGTCATGGTCGCCGGACGGGAGTGCTATCGTGTTCGGCTCCGATCGCAGCGGCAACTGGGATCTGTGGTCCATGTCCGCGGCCGGGGGAAGCGTCACGCAGCTCACCGATCACCCAGCTTACGACTCGCAAGCGGAGTGGTCGCCCGACGGCAAGAGTATCGTGTTCGTGTCCGGACGCTCGGGAACGAACAACATCTGGGTGACGTCGGCAACGGGTACCAACCAACGGCCGCTGACCGACGACGGCTTCGACCATGCGTTTCCCCAGTGGTCGCCCTACGAATCCTAGATTTTTTCTCACGTCCTGTGTCTGGACAGAGCTGGGTCACCGCCGAGCGCCACGCTCCGCGCGGTTTCACGGACGCTGTCCCGTCACGTAGATCCTTTGGCGCGGTTTCACTTCTATGACTTGCTCGTCCCGCGTTCCATCGGGCCACTCGAAAAGGAAGACGTGACGCCCGGCCGCAATCGCTAGGTCGGCGATTGGAGGTGGCTCCGAAGCAACCCCGTCGATGCGCAAGGTGCATCGTTCGGGAAAGGCGCGGATCGAAGCGCTACCGAGCTCCGGTGCATAGAGCCTCGTCGTCTGTCCCTCCTCGATCACGACTTCGAACTTCTGATTCAAGAAGACGTCCGGAGCCAGAAGCGTCACTTCGTGGCGCCCAGGGGCGAAGCTCACGATCGGATTGCGGGTCGGTGTCGTTGGGGGCCCGTCGACGGAGGCGATCGAGACCGGGTACTGGCTTCGCGCCACGAGCGTTCCGAAGCGCGGGGCCTCCGCGACGACTTCGGGTGGCGGTGGTGGTGGTGGCGGTGCGCTCTCCGTGGGCGCGGCTTCAGGGACGTCGGGGTCGTCGGCCTCCGGCTCATCGCTCGCGGGCTCCACCTCTTCAATCTCGATGGCCGCGTCGACTTCCTCGGGCGGGGCCGATTCCGGTTCCCTGGGCGGGGCGGGGCTCGATGCTTCTTCTTCCTCAATCACGGCAGCAGGCGCGCTTGGCTCCTCTTCTTCTGGCTCGGGCGGCGCCGGCTGGCTCGACACTTCCTCTTCCTCTCTCTCGAGCGGGGCTTCGATCACCTGCTCCGGTATTTCTGCCCGGACGTTGGGCGTCTCGGCGGAAGCAGCGCCGCGAGGGGAGTCGGAGAGGATATCGATCGTCGGGACATTGTTACTGGCGGTGCTGACCGCACTGGATGCCCTGCTTTGTAGATAGGTACGCCCGAGAAGCGCGGCTCCGATCAATACAAGCAAGACGATCGCCACTGCCGCGAACCTTCCCGACTTCTCTGTTTTTGAAGGAGCACTTTCGTCATCCCTGACGATAGGCGTCCCCGTCGCCTCGCTCGACCCATCGGCCACGAGAAACATTCTAAGCTCGTCCGCAATCTCGGCAGAGTGGCGGGACGCTTCTTCCGGAGAGCGCTGACGGTCGGTCTCCGCCCGGCCCAGCTCTCGGCGAGCCTCGCGTCGGATGCGCGCCGGAAGAACCAAATCGGGCCGGGCCGCCGACAATTTCTGGGCGAGCGGAAGAGCTCGGCTCCACTCGCCCTCTCGCTTCAGCTCCTCGAGACTCGCAAGCTCTCTTTGAAACTCGCGCTTCGGCCGCGGATAGCTCTTGCGCACGACTTCGAGGACGGTGTCGAGCTCCCGACTCATCTCCCCGGCGCTCGCGAAGCGATCGGCGGTTTTTTTCGCGAGAGCGCGAGCCAGGATGTCCTGTACCTGTTCCGGAACGTCGGGACGGGCGTCGAGGATCGACGGTGGCTCCTCCCACACGATTTTGTAGAGAACAGCGCTCGGCTCGTCTCCGCAAAAGGGTACGCTGCGCGTTAGCATCTCGTACAAGATGCAGCCCGCGGAGAAGACATCCGTACGACCATCTAGAGGTTGTCCTTGCACCTGCTCGGGCGACATGTAATGCATCGTTCCCATCAGCACGCCGCTCTGAGTAATCTGAGGGGTGCCCGCCATTCGGGCAATGCCAAAGTCCATGATCTTCACGAGGCCGTCATCGAGGTAGCGAATGTTACTGGGTTTCACGTCCCGATGGATGACCTCGCGTTGGTGCGCGAAGTCGAGCGCCCGGCAAAGCTGAGAAACGACGTCGAGCGCTTCGGCCAATGGAATCGCCTCGTCTTCTTGGATAACGGAAGAGAGGTCGGATCCCTCGAGATATTCCATGACGATGTAGGGCTTTTCCTCGCTGTCGAAATTCCCTAGCTCATGGATGGTGACGATGTTCTGATGCTGCAAGCGTGCCGCGGCTCGGGCCTCGCGCTCGAAGCGTCGCCTGGATTCCTCGCCGGCGAGCTCTTGCGCGAGGAGGGTTTTGATCGCGACACGACGATGCAGAGACGTGTCGAAGGCTTCGTAGACCGCTCCCATACCGCCTCGTCCAAGGCGGCGCACCACCTTGAATTTACCGATTTTCAACTCTTTGGTGAGATCCATATTTGAAGCCGGGCCCGCATCTCTAAATTCTAACTCTCGGGAAGGGCTCGAAGAAAGCTCGCGACCATGGCTATATGCGGTAGTTCCTTGACACGGATAGCAACCTGTGTACATATTTCCGGCTGGAGGTCTGTGTATATGCTGATGATTGCGGGATCGGGACGTGTTTCCGGGAGGCCAGCGCTATGAGCGCGACATTGCTGGCCGCGCTGGGATTGAGCGCGCTCTATCTTGGCTACCGCTTTTACTCCCGCTTCATCGCCGAAGAGATCTACCGGCTCGATCCTGATTTCGTTACGCCAGCACACACCAAGCGGGACGATATTGATTACATCCCCACCAACAGATTCGTTCTCTGGGGACATCATTTCACTGCCGTGGCAGGCGCCGCCCCCATCATCGGCCCCTCTATCGCCGTCATATGGGGATGGTTGCCGGCCGTCATCTGGGTAATCGTGGGCACCATCTTCTTTGCAGGCATCCACGACTTCGGCGCGATTTGGGCAAGCGTCCGCAACGACGCTCGATCCATCGGCGCCTTGACACGGGACGCGGTCGGCGCGCGAGCACAGCACCTTTTCATGGTCGTGATTTTCTTTCTTCTCGTGATGGTAAATGCTGTTTTCGCTGTCGCGATCTCAGACGCGTTGATCGGCGCGCCGAGCGCCGTGATCCCTTCATGGAGCGCTATCGTGGTGGCACTCGTCATCGGTGTGCTGATCTACAAAGTGCACACTTCGATAGTCTGGCCGACGATCGGAGGAACCGTAATTCTCTACGCGATGATCTTTGTCGGCGACCGCGTTCCCGTGTCGCTACCCGACACGTTACTCGGCCTAGAGCCCGGCCCGGCGTGGATTATTATTCTGTTCCTCTATGCGATGATCGCTTCGCTTCTACCCGTCTGGCTCTTGCTGCAGCCACGGGATTTCATCAACGGCATCCAATTAGCCGTAGGGCTCGTCCTCTTATACGGCGCGGTGCTCATGGCGAGCCCGACGATCGTGGCGCCCGCCTTCAACACGAACGTACCCAGCGGAGCACCGCCCCTGGTACCGCTCCTCTTCGTCACGATCGCCTGCGGCGCCGTCTCGGGCTTCCACGGACTCGTTTCATCAGGCACAACGTCGAAACAGCTCAACAAGGAGACCGATGCGCGTTTCGTCGGCTACCTGGGCTCGCTCGGGGAAGGCGCCGTCGCGCTCGTCGTCATCATCGCAACGACGGCCGGATTTTCAACTCTCACCGAGTGGCAGGGCCACTACGGAGAGTTCGGCGCAGGCGGGATCGCGATGTTCGTGCTCGGAGGCTCGCGCATCGTGTCCGCCGGCCTGGGACTTCCCATCGAATTTTCCGCGACCCTTTTGACGGTCATGGCGGTTCTGTTCGCCGGCACGACAATGGATGCAGGCGTCCGGCTCCAGCGCTACATCATTCAGGAGTGGGGCGTCATCTACAAGATTCGGCCGCTTCAAAACGGCTATTTCGCCACCGTGGTGGCGGTGGGCGCCTGTCTCACGCTCGCGTTCGGAGCGGGCGGCACGGGAGGTACAGGCGGCATGCTGCTCTGGCCGCTCTTCGGAACGACCAATCAGCTGCTGGCAGGATTGACGCTTCTCGTCATCAGCGTACTCCTGGTCAAGCTCGGCCGACCGAGCCGCTACACGCTCGTCCCGATGGTATTCGTCACCGGGATGGCCTTTGTCGCCGCCCTTTTTCAGCTGGGAAGCTTGTATAGAGAAGGGAGCTACGTCCTTCTCGTCATGGATTCGATGATCATCGTGGCGGCCATTTTCGTCATGCTCGAAGCCGCCTCCGCACTGATGGCCGCCAGAACCGCCCTGAAGACTAGAAGCTCCATCTAGCCAGGTAAACCTGAAAGCCTTTGAACCGCAGAGGCGTAGAGGACGCAGAGGAAAATCCGGGATTTCTTTTTCCCCGCGTGCTATACGCCTCTGCGGTGAGATTTTCTTTCTCTAAATCTAAAACGCGAACAAAATCCCCGCTTCTGACGGGTAAGAGCCTAGAGCATTCCTAGTTGGAGCTTGGCGGCTTCGGACATCTTTTCGGGGGTCCAGGTGGGCTCCCAGACGACCTCTACTTTCGCCGAGGTGACCTCGTCGAGAGCGGCCACTTTGGACTCGACCTCGGGCGGCAAGGTGCCTGCGACGGGGCATGCCGGGGACGTTAGCGTCATGTTGATCGCGACGGCGCCTTCATCACTGATGTCGATGTCATAGATGAGGCCGAGCGCGTAGATATCGACCGGGATCTCGGGGTCGTAGCACGTGCGGAGCACGTCCTCCACTTTGTCTCGTAGCGTCGGCTCGCTCGCCGGTGCGTCGGTTGTCTCTTTGTCAAGCTCTTCATTTTCCATCACATCACTCCGTCGAAACAGCTTCTTCGGCCTTGGCAAGCGCTGCTCTCAGCGTGTGCCAGGCCAGAGTCGCACACTTAACCCGCACGGGATAATCCCGTACGCCCCCAAAAACAGCGAGCTTGCCGAGAATGTCGGCATCAGCCTCAGCCACTTTCCCGGTCACCAAATCGTGGAACGCGCCGAATATCACGTCCACTTCAGCCTCGGTCTTGCCCTTGAGCGCCTCGGTCATCATCGATGCCGACGCCGTCGAGATCGCGCATCCGGCGCCTTTGAAACCGACATCCTTGATCACACCGTCCACGACCGAGAGGTAGAGCGTGAGGCGATCCCCGCACAAGGGGTTGTGACCCTGAGACTGGTGAGACGCGTCGTCGAGCTCTTTGAAGTTTTTCGGACTCTTGCTATGGTCGAGAATGACCTCTTGATAGAGCTCGCGCAGCTCGTTCGTCGCCATCAGCCAAAAACCTTCCGCACGGTCTCGAGCGCGTGAATAAGGCGGTCGATATCGCCGCGCGTGTTGTAGAGAGCGAGCGAAGCCCGCGCGGTCGCGGCTAGGCCGAAGCGATCCATCACGGGCTGGGCACAATGATGTCCGGTGCGGACCGCGATCCCCTCTTGGTCGAGAATGGTGCCGATATCGTGAGGGTGGATGCCTTCGAGCACGAAAGAGAGCACACTCGCTTTGTTGCTCGCTTCTCCAATCATGCGAAGCCCTGGCACCGCGCGAAGCGCTTCGGTGCCATAGTCCAAAAGCTCCTCTTCGTAGGCCGCGATGGATTCCATCCCCAGCTCGTTAAGGTAATCGATGGCGGCGCCGAGCCCAACCGCCCCGGCGATGTTGGGCGTTCCCGCCTCGAAACGGAATGGTAGCCGGTTATAGGTCGTCTTCTCGAAGCTCACGGAGCTGATCATATCGCCGCCTCCCTGATAAGGCGGCATCTTCTCCAGAATCGACTCACGCACATAAAGAGCGCCGATTCCCGAAGGCCCGAACATTTTGTGGCCCGAGATGGTGTAGAAATCGCAATCGAGGTCGACGACGTCCAAGCTGATATGGGGTGCGGCTTGGGCGCCATCCAACAAGACGGGGATACCCCGCTCGTGGGCGAGCTCGATAATCTCTTTTACAGGGTTAATCGTTCCGAGCGCATTCGACACGTGCCCGAGCGCAACGAGCTTCGTACGCGGGCCGATGAGCTCCTCGAAAGCGTCCATGTCGAGCTCACCCCGGTCGTCGATCGGGCCCACCACGAGACGGGCACCCTTCTCTTCACAGAGCATCTGCCACGGAACGATGTTCGAATGATGCTCCATCGTCGTGATGAGCACCTCGTCGCCTTCGGAGACGTTGGCGCGCCCATAGGTCTGCGCCACAAGGTTGATGCCCTCCGTGGTGCCACGAAGGAAGATGATCTCGCGCTCCGACCGCGCACCCATGAACCGCTGGACCTTCAGCCGCGCGTTCTCGTAGGCTTTCGTCGCGCGCTGGCTGAGCTCGTGGACGCCGCGATGAATGTTCGCGTAATCATGGGCGTAGAAGTGCGAGAGCGCATCGATGACTTGCTGCGGCTTCTGGGCGCTCGCAGCGCTATCGAGATAGACGAGCGGCTTCTCGTGGACCATCTGATGCAGGCCCGGAAAATCGCCACGGACCCGCTCGACGTCGAAATCGCGCTTCGACAAGCTGCTCGTCGAGATTTCTGCATTACTGCTCACGGTCATGGGTGGTACCTCGAAATTAGTATCCTAGGCCGCGTCCTTGAACAAGAGCCTAGGTAGCGCTTTTCGCACAGCGTCGACTCGAATCCGGTCGCTCACATCGGCCATGAAGCCTTCTGTGAGAATCTTGCGGGCTTCGCCGACCCCAATCCCACGAGACCTCAGATAGAACAACGCCTCCTCATCGAGTTGGCCGATGGTGGCGCCATGCGCGCACTTCACGTCGTCAGCGTTGATCTCGAGCTGGGGATTGCTATTCACGAGCGCTTCCCTCGAGAGAAGAAGGTTCTTGTTCGATTGCTTCGCGTCGGTCTTCTGCGCACCCGCTCGGACGATCACCCGACCGTTGAAAACGCCACTGGCCTCATCGTCGAGAACACCCTTATAGAGCTCACGACTGGTGCAATGCGCGACTTGATGGTCGATCAACGTGTGATGGTCCACATGTTGGCTGCCCCTGACGACGTAGAGGCCGTTGAGCGTCACGTCCGCCCCTTCCCCACCGAGCTCGACACGGATGTCGTTTCTGGCCAGCGCGGCGCCGATCGAGAGCGAATGGCTCGAGACCGAAGTACCCCGCTCCTGAGAGAAATCGAGGCTTGCTACGTGGAACGCTTTGGCGCTCTCGAGCTGCACTTTGTAGTGATCGACGACCGATCCCGGCCGCGCGACGAGCTGCGTAACAGCATTCGTAAAGTAAATCGAGCCCTCTAGCCCGGCATAGGTCTCGATGATGCGAACCTCGCTCTGCTCCCCAGCCACGATCACGTTTCGCGGGTAGTGGACGCAAGGCTCGCCCGTGGGCACGGTCAGGAACACGCAATGGATGGGCGCGTCGACGACGACGCCCTTTCCGATGTGAACGAAGGCGCCATCGGTAACGAAAGCTTCATTGAGATCGAAAAAGGCGGTCTCGTCCGAAGGGCTGCGACAGAGCACGGGTTGGAGCTCTTCGACCGAGTGCGACCACGCGCTCTCGAGGCTCGAGACGACGACGCCGTCCGGAAGATCGGAGAGCGAGGACAGCTCTTGCGAGAACTGCCCGTTCACGAAAACGAGCTCGTGCCGAGAGAGTGCCTCGAGACCGAGGCTCGCAAGCAGCGTGCGCGCTGCGTCTTCGGCTTCAGCCCCCCCGCTCGCGAGCTCGAAAGCCCGGCTCGCGATGGCGCCAACATTCGTGAAACGCCAGTCTTCATCGCGTGTCGTCGGAAAGCCCTTGTCGAGAAAACGCTCGAAGGCGTTCTTGCGCACGAGAGCGAGCCAGCCGGGCTCGCTTTCGCTGCGCTCCGTCGAGCGCGCGAGAAACAACGAGCGAAGCTTGGCTTCTATTAACTCTGGAGAGGTTTTTAGCGAAGATTCCTGGTCGATCGCGGCCACGGCTCAGCTCACCTTCGTCTCGAGCCAGCCATAACCCTCTTCTTCGAGCTTCAGAGCCAAGTCCTTGTCGCCGGAGCTGACGATACGGCCGTCGAAGAGAACGTGAACGAAGTCGGGCACGACGTAGTTCAGTAGGCGCTGATAGTGGGTGATGACGAGCATCGACCGCTCTTTGGTTCGAAGCGCGTTCACGCCCGCGGCCACTACCTTGAGAGCGTCGATGTCGAGCCCCGAATCGGTCTCGTCAAGGATTGCGAAGGTCGGCTCGAGCACCGCCATTTGAAAAATCTCGTTGCGCTTTTTTTCGCCGCCCGAGAATCCTTCATTGACCGGGCGGTTGATGAGCTCTTCGTCGAGCTCGATGAGCTTGACTTTCTCGCGCACGAGCTTTAGAAAATCCATCGCGTCCAGAGCCTCTTCGCCCCGGTATTTGCGGATGGAGTTGAGGGCTGCTTTCAAGAAGTAAGTGTTGTTCACGCCTGGGATCTCGACAGGATATTGAAAGGCAAGGAAAAGGCCTTCACAGGCGCGCTTTTCTGGCGCCATCGAAAGCAAGTCCTTTCCTTTATAGAGCACTTCCCCTTCGGTGACCTCGAAGCTGTCACGTCCCGCCAGCACCTGTGCCAAGGTGCTCTTCCCCGAGCCGTTCGGTCCCATGATGGCGTGCACTTCGCCAGGTTGAATCGTCAAATCGATGCCGTGAAGGATCTCACGCCCTTCGGCCTTCGCGTGCAGGTTCTTGATCTCAATCAATGCAGTCATGTATGTCTATCCAACGCTTCCTTCCAAGCTGACGCCCAATAATTTCTGGGCTTCGACGGCGAACTCCATAGGGAGATTGCGCAAGACTTGCTTGGCAAATCCGTTGACGATCATGGAAATGGCGTTCTCCGTGTCGATACCCCGCTGGTTGCAATAAAAAAGCTGGTCTTCCCCAATCTTCGACGTCGTCGCTTCGTGCTCCATTTGCGCGGTGGGATTCTTGACCTCGATATAGGGGAAAGTGTGTGCACCGCATTTGTCACCGATGAGAAGCGAGTCGCATTGCGAGTAGTTGCGCGCGCCCTCCGCACTTTTCAGAATCTTCACCTGGCCGCGATAAGTATTCTGGCCGTGGCCCGCAGAGATCCCTTTCGAGATGATGGTGCTTCTCGTTCTCTTGCCGACGTGAATCATTTTGGTGCCGGTATCGGCTTGCTGGTAATTGTTCGTCAGAGCGACCGAGTAGAACTCGCCGATCGAGTCGTCGCCGAGCAGCAAGCAGCTCGGATATTTCCAAGTGATGGCCGAGCCGGTCTCGACTTGCGTCCACGAGATCTTCGACTTGACGCCCGCGCACTTGCCACGCTTCGTGACGAAATTGTAGATGCCGCCTTTGCCGTTCTTATCGCCCGGGTACCAGTTCTGCACGGTGGCATATTTGATTTCCGCATGGTCGAGGGCGACGAGCTCGACGACGGCGGCGTGAAGCTGGTTCTCGTCCCGCATCGGGGCGGTGCAGCCTTCGAGATAGCTCACATAGGCTCCTTCGTCGGCGATGATGAGCGTCCGCTCGAACTGCCCCGTCTCGGAGGCGTTCATCCGGAAATAAGTCGACAGCTCCATCGGACAGCGAACGCCTTTCGGTATGTAGACGAAAGACCCATCGCTGAAGACCGCCGTGTTCAACGTGGCGAAGAAGTTGTCGCTATAGGGAACGACGGTGCCCAGATATTTTCGTACGAGGTCCGGATGTTCTTTGACCGCCTCGGAGAAGCTACAGAAAATGATGCCGAGCTCGGACAGCTTGTCCTTGAAGGTCGTGGCCACGGAAACAGAGTCGAAAATAGCATCGACCGCGACCCCCGCGAGACGCCCCTGCTCCTCGAGGGAAATACCGAGTTTTTCGTAAGTTCGCAGGAGCTCCGGGTCAACTTCATCGAGGCTCTGCGGCTTGTCCTTATCTTGCTTCGGCGCGGAATAGTAGCGCAGGTCTTGGTAGTCGATCGGCGGATAGTGGACGTTCGGCCATGTCGGCTCCGTCATTGTGAGCCAATGCCGGAAAGCTTTCAGACGCCACTCGAGAAGCCATTCGGGCTCCTCTTTCTTCTCCGAAATGATGTGGACGGTCTTCTCGTCGAGCCCTTTCGGGATGGTGTCCTGCTCGATGTCAGTGACGAAGCCGTACGCATAGTCCTTGTCGACGAATTCTTTGAGCTTGTCGGTTGTGGTGCTCATCCTAGTGGTTCCTCATATTTACTAGTCTTGGATCACGGGGAGCTGGACATCGTCCGCGACGGCAACGGCAACGGCAGTGCGTTCTCCCCTAAAAGAGGCGTGGTCGTCATCGCACATGCTGGCGATGGTCGTGCGGGACAACATCAACAGCACTTCGTCATTGAGCCGTTGCAGCGGGCTCTTGATGTTGCAGGTATCGAACTGCTCGCATGCCCCCAGATCGGTGAGGCATTGGGTCAAAGACAAAGACGGCTGCCCTTCGACGACCTCGATAACACGCGCGACGGTGATGGCCTCGGCGGGCCGCGCCAAGCTGTAGCCGCCCTTCATCCCCTGATGGGACACGACGAGCCCGGAGCGCGCCAGTTTCTGAAGCACCTTGGCGAGGAGATCTTGCGGAATCCCGTAAATGGACGCCACCTCGCGGGCAGAAGAAGCACGTTCGTCCTGGCGCGCCAGATGCGTCAGGGCAATCAGCGCGTAGTCGACTTTTTTCGAAAGCTTGAGCATGTTTCCGTGGCTTTAATTACGACCAATCTGGTCGGACATATGATAATACTCATGAAGCCGGCTGTCAAAGGCTAAATGTCACCAGGACAGGGACATACAATGTAGGACCCAATAGGTCCGATATATGCTATCGCTGCCGGTGGGCCACGTCAAATAAATGAGGCTTCAGGAAAGGCGTTCGCGCAAACGCTTCAGCTCGGAAGTGACGTCGGGACCAAGATGGGCATGCAGCACGCGTCGGTCGCGCTCGCAGAGCACTTCGAGATCGCCCTGGGCCTGAAATCGCTTCAGGTGGCCGAACGTGTATCGCCTGCCTGGAATCTCGATATCTTGGGCATCGTCTGCGGTGATCTGGAGAAACAGGCCCCGATTGGGGCCGCCTTTGTGGAACTGCCCCGTCGAATGTAAGAACCGCGGGCCGTATCCCAGGGTCGTCGCGACACGTCGCGTGTCTCGCACGCGCATCCGGATGGACTGAAGAATGGCATCGTTCTCCGGACTCATATCGACATAAGCCTGGATCGCAAAATAGTCGTCGGGCTCGAGCTGGTCGAGCAAGGCGCGGAGCTCCTCCGCCGACGGGAAGGTCCCGTTCTCCGCGGAAAGCTCACCGGTCTCCTCGTATTGGTCCGACAACACCCGTGTCTTGACCTTACTCGCCTCGACGTCGGGCTGATCGAAAGGATCGAGCTCCAGCACAGCACCGAGCACGGCGGTCGCTAGCTCCCAGCGAAAAAATTCCTGGCCCAAGTCGTCGACCGAGTCGAGAACTATCCTGACACAAGGGTAGCCCGCTGGAAGCTTCACCGGATCGGAGGACAGCCCCAGGTGCACGAAGATGCGATCGTCCCCATAAACCGCCGGAGCCCCGAGCGTTTCGAGAGCGACTGGGAGAACGCCTTTCGCTTGCTTGCCGGTCGACTCCGCGATGAGCTGCTCGAGCCACGCCCCAAAGGAACCGAGAGCCTCTGACGTTACGATGGTGACTTTGTCGCGCCCCTCGAGCGCGGCCACACCGAGAGCGAGCCCGAGTGCGACCGCCGGGTTTTCTTCGGGCGCGACCCGGGGCCCACAAGCTTCGACCATGACACGAGCACGTGTCAAAAAGGCCATGGGATCGAGCCCCATCACCGCCGCCGGCACCATCCCAAAATTCGAGAGCGCCGAGAACCGCCCACCGATGTCGGGCTCTCCCGGAAAGACGCCGCGATAATTCTGGCTATGCGCAAGTTCTTCGAGCGCCGAGCCCGGATCGGTCACGGCAATGAAGCGCTTGCCTTCCCCCGATCGCGCAAAAAAATATCTCTCGAAAGCGTTTGGCTCCGACGTCGACCCAGACTTGGAGGCAACGATGAAGAGCGTTTCATCGAGAGCGAGCCCGCGCTCGAGGCGCAGAATCTGTGCCGGCACCGTCGAGTCCAAGATATGAAGCTCGGGAAATCCTGGCCGGGTCGGGAATGTACGGCTCAACACGTCCGGACAAAGGCTCGACCCCCCCATACCGAGCACGACCGCATGACGAAAACCCGCCTCCTCGATGTCCTGGTGAAGCGCCGCAAAAGTCTCTTTGGCGGCGAGTTGACGATCGACGACATCGAGCCAGCCGAGCCAGCGACCCTCGTCGCCTCCCGTCCAAAGCGTCGCATCCCGCTCCCAAAGTCTGGAGACTTTGTTCGTCGCCCGCCAGTCTTCGAGCTTTAGCTGTAGGGCCGCATCGAATGGACCGAGATCGATGGTTTGCGGATTCGGTCGTGCTTCGGTCATCGTTCGACTAGTCTACTCCCGATTTCCTGACGAGGACCGTTGTGGTAAGGTGATGGCCCCTCGAAGGACTTCATCATGCATAGAGCTAGAAAGACCACCGGTCTTTTGTTGGCTTTGACCATCGCGTCTTCGCTCGGCGCGCAGCCTACGTTCCAAACCATTCCGCAAACAACGCTTCTCGCCGGCTCACCCATCCACATCCCTCTCGACGGACGGAATCCGAGCGGCCAAGCCTTGAGCTTCACCGCGGTCTCGAGCGATCCGCTCGTCACGCCGAAGGTGCTGACTGGCAATCGCAGTCTTCGTATTCGCGTCGCCGATTTTGGTGTCATGGTCTTCGAGCTTTTCGACGGGCGCGTTCGCCGCGCGACGAATCGCATCGTGACGCTCGCGACCAACGGTTTTTACAATGGGATCATTTTCCATCGCGTCATCAACGATTTCGTCCTACAAGGCGGAGACCCGACAGGAACCGGAGCCGGCGGCTCGACCCTCGGAAGTTTCAACGACAAATTCCACGTCGACCTGCAGCACAACCGAACCGGTCTGCTCTCGATGGCCAAGTCGAGAGACGATAGCAACGATTCGCAGTTCTTCATCACGGAAGGGCCGCAGCGTCACCTCGACTTCAACCATTCCATTTTCGGGATCCTGGTGGAAGGAGAGGCGGTCCGTCAGAGGATCAGCAACGTCGCCACCGGTCCGGACGATCGCCCCATTACGGATGTCGTAATGGAGTCCGTCGAATCCTTCATCGATAGCCAAAACGCCGTGCTCATGCTGAAAGCCCCCGAAGGAGCCACCGGGACCGTTGACATTACCGTCACCGTTCGAAACGCATCCGGCGCCGAGACGCAGCAGACCTTCCGCGTGAATGTCACGCCGGACCTCGTCAACAGCCCACCTTTTCTCGCAGAGATCGCAGAAATCCAAACACCGGTGAATACTGCCGTAACCTACCAGCTCATCGCCCGAGACGTCGAAGGAGATCCCGCGCTGTTTCTAGACCAGGACAGCATGGCAGCAAACGGGCTACAAGTTCCGGTGGTCGCCAACGAGAACCTTCAATATGTCGTCGACTTCAATACCGGGTTCATGACGGTAACACCGACCAACGGCCTGAGCGGAAGGCATCAGATCTCCGTCGCCACCGCCATGAACATAAATGCCGTCGACTATCAAGTGGTCCCTGTCGTGATTGGCCCCGCGCCGGAAAATCCTTAGAGCGTTTTCCTCATCCCCACCTCTCCTCCTATCCCCACCTCTCCTTGCTTTTTGAAGCTGTTAAGGGCAATGGGGTTGTGGGGATAAAAACGGGGATGTAGGGATACGGACCGGGAATCGTCTTGGCGTGTTGCGCTGACGATGGACCGAATCGACTTTCAGACTGTCCACGAGGCGCTGCTTAGCGTAGCCTTTGAGCACCTTCGCGCCGTGGTAGTTCTCCTTCTTGCTGCCTTCTGAAGCGATCGTTTCCGCGAGGTTGAGCGAAATTTGGAAAGCACTTTCACGCGCGTCATTCTCGCCCATATCCGTGAGAAATAGATCTTCGACGAGCTCGATATCGCGGAGCCGGCGCTCGGACTTTTTCAAATCTCTGATGGCCGAGCGCGAGAGCTCGTACGGCGCGGAGACGAGGTGCACCTCGCGACGGCCGGAATCGACGGACCGGATGTAAGTGAAGCCAACACGTTCGAGGAGCTGTATTTCGGTCTCGTCGCTCCTGTGGTCGTCTGCGATCCGAACAAGAAAGTACTCGTCCGAGACCGCCGGGATCACGAACAGGAATAGCGAGACGAAGAAACAAACAGTCCGAACGAAAACGCGTCGCATGATTCGGATTACCCCCCCCAAAGGGTCCCCTCTTCAGAAACTCGGCCAAATCTCCCTTCCAGATGTCTCTCTTTCCGCTACCTCTTCAGGCCTGACCTCGCCGCCTCACAAGCGGCACTACCAAGGCGAACTCGTCTCCCACCGCAATAGCTATATGGTTCTCACGCTCCGCATCCATGTCGAACATGAACTCACCAAACTGATTCGTCGTCGTTTCGGCAAGTGTCGCGCGCCCGCTCGTCAAAACAACCGGAAGCCCCTCGAGCGAGAACGCCGAGGCATCCGGATGATGGAGGAGCTGTCCAACCACGGAAGCCTGGCCACCACCGGGTTGCTCTTCGATACGGACGTCGACGAAGAAGTCCGCCACCTTATAGCTGAGATGCCGCGCGGTGCGCTCGAGACTCCGAACGCCCGAGGGCAGAGGATTCCGAAAGCTGTCGAACAAGAGCTCCGCGACTCGAATAGGGCCGAACTTCCTCGCCTGGGGTCGAAGTCGCGCGAAGAGCGCACTCGCAATCTTTAGCACTTCCACGGGCGGCTCGAAAGAAGCTTCCTGTTTCGCGAGCTCGAAAACGGACGCCCACATGGCGGCCGCATCCTGACAGGCGTCACAGCGCGAGCTCAAATGGGCCCGGATTTCGTCGACTAGTGCACCTGTCGTGGTCCCGCGCACCCAATCCGCCCAAACCTCATCGGGGTAGTGGCTCATCCCTGAATCCTCCAAGATTCCGGTCCTGCATGACCCAGCATTGCCGCTTTGCAATGAAGAGTCACTGACCCCATGAAAGACACATTGGGACCCATAAACGCGTACCCTGCAGGGACTTAGACTTTCTTACCCCTGTTCGACCTTGCCCACCAATACATGGGAGGCCCAAAAGAAAGGCTGGGAAGACCTTTCTCGCTGCTGGAGCATAGCATGGCGAAGCGCCACGGCCCGATTTTTCTCCGTCCGCAAATAAGAGTAGAACGAGCCCATCAAATCGGCCGTGGCTCGGTCCTGCACGTTCCATAACGTCGCGACCAAGGAACGCGCCCCCGCAAAAAGCAGGCCCCGAACGAGCCCGAGAAGCTCGTCACCTTCCACCACGACACTCAAGCCCGTCGCGCAAGCGCTCACGGTCACGAGGTCCACCGGCAACGACAGCTCGTAGAGATCGTAGAGGCTCAAGTAGGAGTCGCCGAGCCGGATCGCGGAGAACATCGGGTTGTCCTTCCGATAGTAGCCGTGGGTGGCGATGTGAATGAGCCGGCTTCCGGGCGCCTTCTCCCGCAGCGCTTGAAGCGAGGCCTCCGAGCCAAGCAGAACCTCGGGCTCGGAGACCGCGGCCGCGACCGCTTGCACCTCGTCCCGAATGAACGGAGCCGTCCGGTCCGGAATACCCAGTATCAAGGATCGATTCCCCTCCGCGGCCGGCAGCTCGTGGCAGTGCACGAAAACAGTCGCGCTCGGAGCGTAGGAAACCGCATAGTCGTCGACGAGATAGCGCCGGCCGTCATAAAACGCGTGAAACGGCAAGTAGTGCATGAAAGCGTGGGGAACGATGACGAGCTCGCTTCCCCGCAGCGAATCCACGAGGGGTGCGATCAAACTTTCATAGAGCTCGTTCAAGTGAACGACGGTCGCCTCGTGGATCGAGCGCTCGAAGGTCGCAAGATAGTCGCGCGGCAGCTGGAACTTCGAAATCTGGAACTGAAACCGCCGTACCGTATTCTTGACGTGCTCGGCGTCCCCGAGCGGGCGCATGACGAGATCGCCTTCGGTGATCACGCAAGCGTAGACACGCCCGCGCGCGATGTAATACTCGATGAGCGTCCGGTTCGGTCCAAGCGCGTTTCGAATGCGCGCCAGAGAAACAGGCCCCGTATCGCTCAAACCCCCGAAACGGCCGTCGCCGGCAGGAAGCTCCCGCAACGCATCGAGAAGCTCGGTCTCTCGCTCCCGGGCGGTCTTCGTGAGCTCTTCCACGCGCTCGAGGCTGAAAGCCTCACGGCTCAGCTGCTCGTGCTCGATACGGCGGTAGTACCAATTGAGCTCTTCTCTGAGCTTCTGGACCGTGCGCGCAAACTCGCTCTCTCCCGAGGCATGTGGCCGGCCGCGGATCGAGCCGAGGATGAGATCGACCAGCGCTCGAGCTTTCGACTGCTCTATCCTCTAACCGGTCAGAAGTGAGGATTTTGTTCGCACTTTTGGGTTGCAGAAGCTCGGTCGGTTGACGCGGACGCCGAAACGGCGTCTTGGTCAACCGCAAGGCACCGTCGCGGGTAGAGCCGCATCGAAGATGTGGCAAAAAGACATCTGTTCGGAGAGAACGGACGCACGGGTTGCGTCCGTTCACCGTGACAGCGATGGCGAGGAAGGACTGCTCAGGCTGTGGAGCGCAAGCCTAACGAAAGACAAAGGCCGTCGAGGGCTTTGTCTACGCTCCTCAGGTCCGCCTCGACCTTACTCGGGTTGTTGCTGCGGGTGGAACGTTTGGAACCAGCGAGAGCAACAAGCGGACCAAGAAGGCGCGTTCGTGTTTTCACGAGCACAGCGGCGAGGCGCACGCCGAGCTGAGTAAGACGATAGCGGTTA
>SMVB01036605.1_pt1 | contig 19979 bp, 16 predicted proteins | sample 2456461 | NCBI WGS metagenome assembly SMVB01 (sample SAMN11095934, study PRJNA526329) | marine sediment metagenome | biome: Marine sediment; feature: Surficial sediment; material: Deep marine sediment; isolation source: Hadal surficial sediment | place: Pacific Ocean | collected 2014-05 | depth...
ACCGCCGGTGGACAGTGCGTTTTCACCGCCGAACGCAAAATCGAACCCTCCAAACCCGACTGGATCCGAGTCAAACGTAAAGTCCCGCCCGAGGTACGACGGCTTGTCGCTATCGACGCCACGCCCGCCGAGGTTTTCGTAATAGCCGACGTCGAATTCCGGACGGATCACCGTCGTGAAACTCAACTCGTCGAAGATACCTATCTCCTCGTAGGACACGGTCGCCTCGATCTGGAGGCGCTGGATCCATTGCGTCAAATAGCTATTCCCACTACCGACCCGGGCGCGCGCCTCGGACGAGAGAAAGCCTTCGATTTCGATCTCGCCACCGAGACCGTCGATCCTGATCAGCGCCTGGGCCGGCATCGCGAAGGCGGATACCAGAACAATCGCGGTAAGGATCCATGATAAAGCGCGGATAGTGCTTTTCATCGGGTTATCTCCCATTGTTTCCCCCTAAAATTCCGGCTATTTAAACGCTAGCCGATTGCTGAGCAAGTGAACCTTTATCCACGTCGAGGTGCCCTTCCTGGTCGCTCGTCACCTCATCGACGTGAGACTTCATGACAAAATTCGGTTTGAATACTTTAACCAACAACGGCAATAACGTGACCGATCCTATCATATTGCTGATCATCAATAACGACAGCAGCATGGCCATCTCGCTGTTGAAGCGTAGCGACGAACCGGGGATCCAATACATGATCCCGGCGACTACCGTCACAGCGGTGAACAGGACCGCCGCACCGGTCGTCGACAAGGCTTCGTGCACGGCGTCGTTGATATTTCGGTGCCGCACCTCTTCGCGGATACGGTCGAGCATATAAATCGCGTAATCCACGCCAATGCCGATACCAACGGCGGTCACCGGCAGCGTATTAATATTGAGTCCGATGCCGCGGAACGACATGTAAGCGCGATTGAGCAGTACCGCCATCGCCAGCACCACGAAAACCAGCAGCGCGGCGACGATCGAACGATAGGTCAGCATGACGGAGATCATGACCACGATCATGATGAGAACGGTCTGCAATAACTCTGAGCGTTCGACCTCCTGGTTGCCCGCGGCAGTGGTGCCGATAATGCCGCCGGCGAACCGTGGCGTCACCCCCTCGATCTCGTGGGTCTCGAAAAACTCCTCGGCCGCGGCGATCGCCGCGTGGACCGTCGTACCCGTCGCATCCTTGAAGAAGATAACGACATTGGCGACCCGGCCTTCAAGGTCCATATATTCGGTAATAACACCGGGGATGGCCGCGCCCGCCTCATACATGAACAAGGTATTGCCGACGTTGCGCTGCGACGTCGGAATCAGCGACCAGCGCGGATCGTCGTAGTGATACAGGCGGTTAATCGAACGCACCAAGTCGGGAATGTCGCGGGTGCCACCGTAGTTGATAACGCGCGACATATGGCGACTAAATTCCTGCATCATCGCAACCACTTCGGGCTTCTTCATGGTGTGGGCTTCGGTGGACTCGAAGTAGATGCTGAGCTGGTTGGCGCCGGCAAATTTTCCGGCGATGTGCGCAGCCGCGATATTGTACTCGGAGTCTTGGAACAAGATCGGCGAACCCGGTTTGTTTTCGCCGACGATGGCGTCTTTCGCGTAATACAGCGACACGCCGATCATGATGATGGCAAAGCCAAATACCGGCACCGATGCCTTGCCAGAAACCAGAAAATTCGCCCAGCTTGACATGATCCGCGATGGTAGGTGCTTGTGGTCAAGATGATCGCTAGTGACCGCGATCTTCGGCGTCGGCAGGACCGATAACGCGATCGGTACCAGCACCACAACGGTCACGAGGTTACTCAGCGACCAGAAGGCGCAGAAGATGCCCAGCTTGGCAATGATCGGTATCGACGACACCGCCAGGACCAGCAGGCCGGCCGCGTCGGTAAAAATTGCGATCGATGCGGGTACGATGAGTTCGCCCATGCTGGTGCGCACCGCCAGGTCCCGCGAGGTGCCTTTACGGATCTCGTCGTGGTAGCGCTCCATCATCTGCACACAATGGCTGGCCGTGCGCGCCGAGATCAGGATGGGCACGACGAGGATCAGCGGATCCAGGTTATAGCCGAGCCATCCGACCAGACCCAGCCCCCAAATCGCCGCGGTACCGGTGCCGATGAGCGGAATTGCGACACCGGCGATCGAGCGGAAATGCAAAGCCAGTAGAATGATGACAATCGCGAACGTGACCAGGAAAATGTATTTTAGTTCTGTGGAATGGTGGTAAATCCAGCCCTTCAGCATCGGCTCGCCGGCGATATACAGCTTGGTCTTGCCGTCTTTCTCGACCTCCTGTTTGAGCTCCTGCAAGCGGCTATAGATGTTGTTATAGTCGAGGCGCTCCTCGTCGAAGCCGGCTAGGATGAGCGCGGCCTTGCCGTCGGCCGAAATGTACTTGCCATAGATGATGTCGTTGTTGAAAGATTCTTCTCGTAGCTTCTTCAATAGGGCCGGGTCGGTGGGTAATATCTGCGGCAGCACCGGTTCCGATTTAATCAGTCCCCCGGCGGTCGTTCGGATCCGCCGGATCTTGGGGTGCGCGATGCTGGCGACTTGGTAGTGATTGACACCGATGATTTTATCCACCTCGAAGGTGAGCATCTTGACCTTGTTCAAGGTGTCGTAGGTGAACAGATCTTCGTTCTCGGCGACGACTTCGAGCGACATGGTCACGACATTCGCGCCGCCGAAGGTTTGTTTCATGCGATTGTAATTCTTGATGTACTCGTGCTTCGCCGGTAGCAGATCGGCAAACCGGGAATAGACTTCTATCGTCGGTAAGGCGTAGGCCAGCACCAAGGTCGGCACAACGATACATATAAAGCTGAGAGCACGGTGATCCAACACCCAGTTGGCAACCTTTTGCCCCGTTCTTAGTTCGACATTGTCCTGCAAAATCGTGCCCCCTCAGCCCACGTCGTTAGCGTCAGTCCAAAGTAAGACCTCCGGTATGGCGATTTTGCCATGGTGATGATGAAACGTAAACAACTGATTTGTTGCATATAAGCTACGTTATTGATCGACGACGCCCATTTCCAGGCGCTTTCGGGGCCGAGACCATTGTGGATCGTCGTTTTTAGGACAATCAGGGTCGCCGGTCTGGATAATGCCAATTTCGCTCCCGTGATCGAGCCCTAGCGTCCGTATTTTCGGGCGCAGTGCCGTATACTCGAAAAGGACACGCTGCCGGTCCTGTTGACGTGCTTCGAACTGTCTGCTTAGGCGCCAACGGCACAGCTGCAGCCACCCCTCAAGCGGGCGATGAGGAGAACAATTAATGATCGAAATTGGCGTCTTTCATAATGGCTCCAGCGATCTGCCGCCGGTACGCACGGCATCGGGGGTCATGTGCAATGACGGTTCGCTGCTGGCGGTTCACGAGAGCGCACAACGCACGGTCTTGAATCAAATCCGTCAAGGGGTCCTCGCCGACAAACTGGGTTTCGATTACTGGTTCCAGACAGAGCATCATTTTCAGCCAGAAGGCGCGGAGCTGAGCCCGAACCCACTGGCCAGTGAGATGGCCATCGCGACCAACACACGGCGCATCCGTTTGGGCCAGGCCGCCAACATCATCACCTGGCACCACCCCGTGCGCCTCGCGGAAATGGCCGCGATGTTGGATATTGTGAGCGGCGGGCGGGTCGAAGTCGGGGTCGGACGCGGCTACCAACCCCGTGAAAATGAGGTCTTTGGCAAGCCCTTCGGTTCGACGATACAGGACCAGGAACGTAATCGCGTCGCCTTCGCGGAGGCGCTGGAGATAATCATTAAATGCTGGACGCAGGAATCATTCAGCCACCGCGGCGAATTCTTCTCCATCCCGCCGCGCTATACCAAGTGGAACCACAAACAGACCATCGCCTACTTCGACATGGACAAGGTCACGCAGAACGTCGCGGACATCCTCGATATCGGCCCCCCGGATATGTATTCGGCCGGCAATCCCGTCCTCGCAACCACCACCACGTTGAAGCAGATCAGTGTGTTCCCGCAACCGCTGCAAAAACCCTACCCGCAGATTTGGGAACCATTGACCAGCCCTCGATCCATCAAGTTTTGCGCCGAAAAAGGGGTTAACGGGTATTTCATTGTCGAGCCAAGTTCGCGCCTGAAACAAAATATCGACCTCTACTACGAACACGCAGAAAAATGTGGTTGGCCTGACCGGATGAATCGCGGCTCATTCAAATACGGCTGGGATGCGGAAAAACGGCGCGGCATCGTGACCTGCCGCTACATCCATCTTGTTCTGCCCGGTCAGGATCGAGCCGCTGAACTACAGCGCTATAAGCAAGCACTCGAGGTTCAATGGGACTACTACGGTCCCTTCGGCTTTGCCGCGATGGTGGCCGAGGCGGGTGAAGAATTTACCAACCTGACGGCCAAGGTCGAGCCGGAAACCTTACTGCGCAAGGACATTGCGTTATTCGGGACCCCAGCGGAGATCATCGGCAAAATCATGCAGCTCAAAGAAGACGTCGGCTACGACGATTTCATGTTTCATGCCTGGTTCGAATTGGCCGGCTTCAACGGCGCGGAAACGGAAGATCAAATGCGCTATTTCGCCGAAGCGTGTATGCCGGAACTCTACCGGCTTTGCGGCGGCCGCCCGGTGCACCAACTGGAATTCGCGATCCCGAACTTCGACGATGTTCGCGCGACGACGCCGCCCGACACGAACGTACACCCGATCCAACGTACGCGTTAACCGCCGGCGTCGTCGTTGGTTGAATGATTGTTGCTGAGAGATCATAGTCCATGCTCCTCGTAGGACGAACCTCCTGCAATCGATTGGGTGGTGGTTCCGTGCGGCGAACCCGGCGATTAACTCGAAAGAGCGCGCGCTCATCGTCAGTGCGACGCATCGCCATTAGGGAACTGATGATTAATTCATGGCAGGCTGCTTGGCGAGCGAAATCGTCCAGGTCCTCGTTGCTGATCTGACAAATAGTCCCCGCTATGCGCTGCGATCCGCGCCTTGACCTGAAATATTTCGAACCGCAAATCAACTATCCCAGAATTAATCATCAGTTCCTTAGTAAATTCGGCCGTGACCCGTAAAACTTCCTTTGCTTAACCGCGGCCGTTAGTATCCCCCACCGTGGGTAGAAAATCCGGACCGCATCACGATGGCGATGAGTATCACTCCAGAGACGTTTCGGAAGGCCTCCGGCCTGTGGGCCACGGGCGTATCCATCATCACTGCCGTCGACGCAGATGGGGTACCATTCGGATTGACCATGAATTCAGTGACGTCACTGTCGCTCGAACCACCACTGTATCTGGTCAACGTCGATAACGGCTCGGACACGCTCGGGCCGATGCTGGTTAGCCGGACATTCTGTATCAATGTGCTGGCCGCTGATCAGCAGGATTTGTCCAATCGGTTCGCGAAAAAAGGCGACGACAAATTCGCCAATGTCAATTATGTCGCTGGGGCTACCGGTGCGCCGCGTCTCGGCGGGACCCTCATGTGTATTGATTGCCGAATCACCGCGGTGCACGCAGGCGGGGATCACAAAATCGTCATCGGTGCGGTCGCCGATATCACCACCACCGATGACGGCGGCGCGCGTAAACCTTTGTTGTACTACGGTGGTCGCTATGCTGGCCTTGCGGGCTGATTCCATTCAGGCGTTTGGCCGCGGGTACCGACGACTTGTGTACGGTACCCCCTTATTGGTATTTTATGCGGCCAGTTCAACCGAGTACCTCACCGGCTAACCCGATCGCCGAGCCGCCCAGTTCAAGCCCGTGCGATCACGTACCCGCGACGTGCGTATCATCCACTAATTAACGGCCTATACATTAAACGAGAAAATCCATGAGCAACAATCGTCGAAAACGAGCGGCTGCGCAGGCGGCAATTTTGGTGTGTAGTATCGCCGTTGCGCCATTGGCCATAGCCCAGGACGAGGCGGCGGTCCAAGCGGAGTACACGCCCTTGCACGTCAGTTTTCTTGGTGCGGCCAATCTTCCCGCCCTTGGCGGCATCGCCGTTGCCGGCCTTTATGGCATGGTCGGACTGTTAACGCTCGAGGACGGCGCATGGCATCTACGCAGTCTCCAAAACGGGCCGAAGGAAGACTTTACGGCACTTGCCAGACTGTCCGACAGCGAGGCCTTGGTCGGCAGCGCCACGGGCCGCATTTATCGCTATGACGGTGATTCTCTGGTTGAACTGGCCAAACTCTCCGAATACGACGAACCGGTACTGGATATTGTGGCCGTCGATGGCCGGGCTTGGGCGGTCGGCGCGCGCGGAATTGTCGCCCGCAGCCCGGATGGTAAGGAATGGGAGATCGTTACCATCCGCGATGTCCACCAACCCCTGATCACGTGGCCCTCAGCACAGGCCGCCGACTGGTATTTCGGCGTTTCTAATGTTGATCGGCAAAGCGTCAGACTCCACGCGGCCGTCGGCGGCGAGCCGGCGGTGGCCGATGAGCACTATGTGCTTTTTAGTGACGAAGGTTTCCTCCAGATTTCGACCGACTTTGACATGGATCCGGCACCCACGATCGAATTTAATTTCCAACCAGGTCCACCATTTCGCCCCACCGATGTTTCCTGGAACGTGGTGCTGTATGACGGCAATAAACTTACCCTGGCGGGCGAGTTCGGCATGATCCTGCAGAGCACCGATGAAGGCGAAACATGGATCCGCCGCAATACAAAATTGGGCGATAGCGAACCACGGCCGGCCTACTGGCTAGCCGGCGTCCAACAAGGCGACACGCTATTTCTTACCGGCGCGGCCGGCGTGAGTTCAGTTAGCCGCGATGGCGGCGTCACCTGGAGCGAGCAACCGCGCCCAGGTAACGAAGGAATTTTTGGCGTCACGCTGCTGGACAACGGCAACCCGCTCATTGGCGGGGCGGTGGGTTTGATCGGGCGATACGACGGCAGCGAATGGATGGTGGCCGATCGGACACAGTTGAAATTGCTATCGTGGCTGAAAAATCCAGTACTGCTCGCCGACGGCACGATTTTGATGTTAGGTGGGCGCTCTACAGCAGTCAGCTTCAAAGATGGACAGTGGACCCGCATGCAGGTAGTTGTGCATTAGTGGTATGAGTTTCAAGATCTGCGCGGCCGTGTTTGCCCCTTGCCGGTACCATACGAATCGATAATTTCCTGACGACGAAAACAATCAAGCGTGTGGTCATTGACCAGGCCCGTTGCCTGCATGTGTGCGTAAACCACCGTCGAGCCGAGGAATTTGAAACCACGACCTTTCAAATCCTTTGACAAGCTATCCGATTGCGCCGTCGTGGCTTTGAAATCGGATATTTTCTTTAAGCGATTGACCCGCGGTCTGCCATCAACAAAGCGCCAGATATAATGGGAAAATGACCCGAATTCGTTCTGAATTTCAATAAACCGCCGCGCGTTGTTGATCGCCGCCTCGATCTTCAAACGATTGCGTATGATGCCGCTGTTCCGCATCAGTCGTTCGACACTGCGACGGTTAAAGCGGGCGACCTTCACGACGGCAAACCCAGCAAAGGCACGTCGGTAGTTATCGCGTTTTCGCAACACCGTATACCAACTCAAACCCGCCTGGGCCGCCTCCAAGGTGATGAACTCAAACAACGTTTGATCGTCGTAAACCGGCACCCCCCACTCCTCATCATGGTATTGGGCATACCCCGGTTTGTTCAGATCGACCCATGGGCAGCGTTGCCGAGGTTGGTTCAAGGGTCAACTCTCACGCCGCGATTTCCAGCGCCACTGCGGTTGCCTCACCACCGCCGAGACATAGACTCGCAATCCCACGCTGCTATCCCATGTCTTCCATCGCGTGCAGTAAGGTCACGATAATGCGCGCACCGGACGCACCGATCGGATGGCCTAACGCACAAGCGCCGCCGCGCACCTTGAAGATTTCATGCAACATGTTGAGATCGTGCATGGCGGCCAGCGCAACCACGGCAAAGGCTTCATTGACTTCGAACAGCTCGACGTCATCGAACGACCGGATCCGTTATGATTTTGTTCTCCGCTTTAGTTTGGAAATATGCCGCAGTTTACCATGCGAGGTTATCGGCTTACCGGATCCCTGAAGCGCCTACACCCCGTCCACGATCATGTCGGCAATCGGCAGCGCAGCGGTCGCGGCTGGGGACGGCGCATTGCAAATATGAATCGTCCGTGCGGTTTGCTTAATCAAGAAATCATCGATCAAGCGACCATCGGGTGTCACAGCCTGCGCCCGCACCCCACACCGATATTCGGCAAGATCCGACAACTCCAGTACCGGGCAAACTCGCTGGATCGCGCGCAGGTAGGCGCCTCGATTCAGCGTCCGAATACACTCGCCGAAACCCGCTTTGGCATAGCGCGCGAGCAATCGCCACAATCCCCGGTAGCGACACAGGTCGACCATATCGCGCGGCGACACCGCGAACTTTGTATAGGCCTCACGCTTTAATGCCAACATCGCGCTTGGACCCACGGTCATTCCACCATCGATGGTCGCCGTGATGTGGACACCAAGAAACGGCAACGACGGATCCGGAACGGGATAGATGAGATGCTTAACGATATTCGCGCGACTCGCGGCCAAGCGATAAAAGTCTCCTCGAAAGGGAATAATGGCAAACTCGCCGCCCAGCCCAGCAAGGGCGGCGATGCGATCGGATTGCAGCCCTGCGCAGACGAAAAGACGGCGCCCTCGGACATCACCGGCGGTGGATTCAAGGTCAACGCCGGCGCGATCTTCGTGGATCGCTGTGACTTCGGCGTTCAGCATGATTGCGCCACCGCGAGCAACCACAATGTCGGCCATTTTCGCGCAAATATCACGGTAATCGACGATCCCGGTTGCGGTCACGTGTAGCGCCGCGAAGCCATTAATATTCGGCTCGATTCGCGCAAGCTCAGCCGCGCTCCGTAGGCGACAGTCGGCTCCGTTTTGCTGCGCCCGTTCGTACAACAGCCGCAACCTTGCGGCCTCGACTTCGTTGCTTGCGACGATCAATTTTCCACACTGGCGAAAGGGAATATTGTGCTGCTGACAAAATGCGATTGTCTGCACCAAGCCCTCACGGCACAAGCGGGCCTTGAGGCTACCCGGTTCGTAATACACCCCAGCGTGTATGACGCCGCTATTGTGGCCGCTTTGATGCGCCGCTGGCCGGTCTTCTTTTTCGATGACCGCCACCGCGGCGGCTGGAAAACGTTCTTGCAGGCGTATGGCGGTTGCGAGACCAACAATCCCGGCACCGATGACGATAAATTCGTAATTCGGCATAAATTTCGCGTCGAAAAATCAACAAAAAAACGTTTCAGCGACCACCACAGTGCCGGCCGACGCTGCGGCGGCAACCAGTACCCGGGGCAGTTCACGGGCCAGAAAAAAAACGGCAGGCGAAGGCGGAACAAGGCGCAAAACGCTGACGCACCTAAGTTTACTTCACAACAAAGGAAATAGGAGAACTTTAAGCCGGTTTACGGCGCCGTTATATCGGTCACAAGTTTGTGCGCCGCTCTGTTAGAATCCCGCTCCTTTCAACGACCCGAACAACTAGGGCAACACCTATGAGCCGACCTGATGACAACATCACGTGGCACGAGCACATGGTTTCGAGCGCGACGCGTTCCGAGCTAAAAGGGCACCAAGGCGCGCTGCTTTGGTTCACCGGATTGAGCGCGGCGGGGAAAAGCACGATAGCCAACGCCGTCGAATACAAGCTGAACCAACGCAAGATTCACACTTATCTTCTCGATGGCGACAACGTGCGTCACGGCCTGAACAACAGCCTCGGTTTTTCCGCAGAGGACCGCGCGGAGAACATCCGACGCATTGGCGAGGTCGGTAAGCTCATGGTCGACGCCGGATTGATCGTATGCACAGCGTTCATATCACCGTATCGCCGTGATCGCGATGCGGTCCGCGCAACCGTGCCCGCCGGCCGCTTCGTCGAAATTTTCGTCGACGCCTCCCTGGATACCTGCGAGCGCCGCGATCCGAAAGGCTTGTACAAGCAGGCGCGCGCCGGAAAGCTCAAGCAATTCACCGGTATCGATGACCCATATGAAGCCCCCACGAGCCCGGAATTAGTCTTGGACTCTAATACCAAGGGTATTGAAGTGCTTGCCGACAAGATCGTCAAATACCTGGACGGGTCCGGTCTCTTGTCGCGCTCGGTGTAACCGGGCTTGGACTCTGTCGAATTTAGGTGTTCAACGCCAAGGACATTCCGACCGACCACTAGAGAACCTTGCCGGGGTTCATCAAGCCTTTGGGATCGAGGGTCGCCTTGAGCTGCCGCATCAAATCGAGCGCCACCGGGTCCGCCGTCACGGCAAGCAGGTCGCGTTTGAACTTGCCGATACCATGTTCCGCACTAATGCTACCCCCGCGCTCAACCGCCAGAGTATGGATGAGATCCGAAACCACGGTAGCATTTGCCTGTTTGAAATCTTTCGCCATCCGTAGTTCCGACGCGAGGACGTTGAAATGGATATTGCCATCACCGACATGTCCATAAATGGACAAACGGACGTCGGGAATATTTGCGCAGATCGTCGCAATGGCATCGTTGATGAAATCGTCAAGAGCGCCGATCGTAACGGATATATCGTGCTTTATTGACCCGCCCGCGCGCTTCTCGGCCGCGGGTATCGATTCACGCAGGCGCCAAAATTCGTGGCACTGCCCGACGCTTTGGGCAATGACGGCGTCAATAATGTGCCCCGCGGCAATGCTATCCGCCAGCACCTTTTCAAATTCACGCGCTAAGACAATCCCATCGCCGAAGTCCGTCAGTTCGATCAAGGCATAATGACTGTCAACCGATGCCAGCGGATTACGTGCATCGGCCAGCATATCGAGCACCAACCCAAGTGCCTCACGGGAAATATATTCGAATGAGGTGATACAATCGCCGAGCCGATTTCTCAGCGTCCCAAGCGTCGTGACCGCGTCAGCAATATGCCGGATCGCCAACCAGGCGGTGAGCCTCCTCTTTGGCCGCGGCTGGAGACGCAGGACGACCGCTGTAATGATACCCAGAGTACCTTCGGCGCCCATAAAGAGCTGCTTTAAATCGTAGCCGGTATTGTCTTTACGCAACCCCTTCAAGCCACTCCAAATGCGCCCATCCGGCAATACAACCTCGAGTCCGGCGACCATTTCGCGCGCGGTGCCGTAACGCAATACCGCGACACCGCCGGCATTGGTGGACACAGTGCCCCCCAGTTGGCAAGTGCCTTCGGACCCCATACTCAACGGCAGCAGCATATTTTGCTCCGCCGCCGCACATTGGGCGGCGGCGAGAACCACACCGGCATCGGCTACCATCGTGAATCCACGCGGGTCGATCTGTCTTATGCGATTCATTCGTGAAAGCTTGAACAGCACCTGTTTGCCGCTTTCATCGGGGGTCGCGCCGCCGCAGTAGCCGGTGTTACCGCCCTGAGGGACCATCGCAATGTTCGCCTCAGAGCAAACCCGCACCGCATGTGCGAGTTCCATAGTGGTTTGCGGCATAACAATTGCCGCGGCACGCCCTTCGTATAGCCCGCGCTCGTCAACCAGCATCGGACGCGCCTGGTCCGGATCAGTGACAAAGCCAACGTCACCGACAATGCGGTGCAGTTCTTCGAGCACATCTTGCATCGAATTCAACGGCAACTGTCAAGGGACACAATTGAGTTGCCGCAGCCTTGCAGCAGATAACTGGACGTTGCCGCAGTTATGCTGCGATAACCGGACTCGCCTTAGCCAAATACGCATCGCACCTGGCCAAGAAACTGGCCGTCGTCTTAGGCATGGGCACGCGAGCGAAGGCGATCCACTCCATCAGCTTCTTGCCTTCGCGAATGAGAATATTCCCTTCCTTTAATCGTTCTTCGGCGGCACCTGCCGCGACCAGGCTGGCCTGGAAGCGCCACAATTTATTGCCGGAGGCGACAAATTCCGGCCACACGGCAAAAATCGCCGGATCGGTCTTCATCGTTTCGATTTCGTGCTTAGACGCTTTGGCGAATAAGCTCAGTAGCGCCTCCGCATCTTTATATACCGGGCTCGTTAGCAGCACTTGCGTCAGCTTAGCCACGATGCCATCGATCGCCGACATCGTTTGTGCAATCTTGATATAGCGCGATTTATAGTAGTCTGCAATGGGTGTAGAAAAGATCTTCAACGGCTCACCCCACAACTCATCGAGACCCTCCTCACCACTGTAATGCAACACCTGTTGGCCCAAATCCAAGGCTTCTAGAAAGCAGGATTCACATTCGAGTAACAGTTCATTGTTTTCGGTAATTTCAATACCGCGTTGTTTCATGTGAAAGATCATGCCGAAGATATCGCTGCCGCGATTCAATAAGGCCCCAGCTAGCATCGCAGCGTTTACCCGTTTACGCTCGGGATCCTCCTCACGGTCGTAGGCTTCGCGCGCATTATTCAATTTATACCCGGGCGTATTGATCCCGGGCTCGGCTTGGTGAAAGACCCGCTTCGTTAAACCATCGATCAATTCGCGGCGCGCGGCATCTTCATCGGTGGGGACTTCGTACCAGCGGATCCAATAGCCGTCGTAATAAACACTCTCAATGCCGTCAATCGTGGCGACAGAGCCATTCGCTACCGCCGCGTCGGTGGGCGCGCCACTCGGGTCGTTGGCGCCAATAGTGTTAGACATCGTTGCCGGATACCTTGGTGCAATGAATGACCGCCAAGAAAAACCCAACCCCGTACGCATGGTCCGGAATTGACACGCTATAACGGCGCTGCCATATAAGGGCGTGGAAACCGATTGAAGTTCCCGTGCTCGATGATCCTAAACATTAAAAAGCTGATCGCTGAGGAAAAAACCAAGGGCTACGTGCACTATCCCCCAGTTTAGCGTCCCTGTTACGATATTCCAGTAGTTTAAGGTGGCAATTTCGGAATTATTTCCAACCGCCAAAATCAACATTAAGGAGCACCGCGGTGGTCGAAACTGAATCTTATGCATCCGCACGACGGCAAGATTTCAAATACTTTCATACCATCGGATTACGCTGGAATGATCTCGATGCCTATCGCCACGTCAACAACGCACGGTTCTATGCCTTCTACGACACGGTGATCATGCACTATCTAACGATCGAGGGTGGATTTGACCTGCTCGACGTCCCGATCGTGCCTTTCACAGTTGAAAATCTCTGCCGTTTTCACAAATCGTTTCGCTATCCAACCGACGTCGAGTGCGGATTACGCGTTGCGCGTATCGGCACGAGTAGCGTTCGCTACGAACTCGGCCTATTCGCACGCGGCGAGTCGGAAATAGTTGCTAGCGGCTATTTTATCGATGTTTTTGTCGAGCGCAGCTCAGAGACACCGTGCCCTATTCCGACGGAGATCCGCGATCATCTGCTAAAAATTATTACCAATGTTGCATCCTAACGGTAAAAAAAGGGGATCCGCCGCGTCATCGTTGGGCGCAAAAATACCACGCCGCGCATGTGTCGTGTTAGATTTCTGGCCATGACAACAACTCTGATTTCGCTCCCCCGCCCCGACGACTGGCACGTACATCTACGCGACGAGAAAATTCTCAGCGCGGTGTTGCCCGGCACCGCACGTATATTCGCCCGGGCGGTTGTCATGCCCAATTTAGAGCAACCGATAACCACGGCGCGCCGCGCCGTACAGTACCGATCTCGGATCATCGCCCAGCTGGGGCCAAGCCCCAGCTTCACGCCACTTATGACCTGCTACCTCACCGACAACACCGACCCGACAGATCTTTGCACTGGCGCCGACGGTGTGTTCATCGCCGCAAAGCTGTACCCAGCAGGCGTAACCACCAATAGCGGCGATGGGGTAACGGATATCGCGGGTCTGAGTCGAGTTTTCGAGGCCATGCAAGACCACGGCATGCCGCTATTGATTCACGGCGAGGTCGTCGATCCGGACGTAGACGTCTTCGATTCTGAGGCGGTATTTATCGATCGGATCCTGACACCACTATGCCGGCGTTACCCCGAACTGCGGATCGTGCTTGAGCACGTGACGACCAGCGATGGAGTCGAGTTTGTCCAGGCGCAAGGGTCCCATATCGCCGCGACGATCACGCCTCATCACTTGATGATCAATCGCAACGCCATGTTTCGCGGTGGATTGCGTCCACATTTTTACTGTTTACCCGTGGCGAAACGTGAACGCCATCGCCAAGCGCTTCGCGCCGCGGCAGTATCTGGCGATCCGAAATTTTTTCTCGGCACCGATTCCGCACCGCATTTTATTTCAGCTAAGGAGAATTCTTGCGGATGTGCCGGGGTCTATAACGCCGCTACGGCCATGGCGTGTTACGCCCAAGTCTTCGATGAGGAACGGTGCCTCGACCAACTCGCCGGCTTTGCTGCTCATTTCGGCGCGGACTTCTACGGTCTTGGGCGCAATACGGAGACCATCACGCTGCGGAAAACCACCGCATTAACCCGACCGGCGGACATCGAAGTGGGGCGTGAGCGGATCCGGGTATTTCTACCTGAAACGCCCGTACACTGGGAATTAGCAGCAAACGAAAACTGATCCGGATCAAGTTCTGTGTCGCCATCGTCTCGCTTCGATTCATCCGACGAAATGCTCGCATTTGACCGCGAGCATATCTGGCATCCTTACAGCAGTGTAATCAACCCACCAGCGGTATTCCCGGTGGCGAGTGCCGCCGGTGCGCGGCTTCGATTAGCTGATGGGCGCGAATTGATCGATGGTATGGCCTCATGGTGGTCGGTCATCCATGGCTATAACCATCCGCACCTCAATCAAGCGCTACACCAGCAGATAGATAACATGGCACACGTCATGTTCGGCGGCCTTACCCATCGTCCTGCCGTCGAACTCGCCGCCCGTCTGATCGAAATTACGCCGTCCACCTTAGACGTCGTGTTTTTCGCCGACTCCGGATCGGTCTCGGTCGAGGTCGCGCTAAAGATGGCAATTCAATACTGGGCGGCGCGCGGGCAGCCGGCCAAACAACGTTTCCTGACCGTGCGCGGCGGCTACCATGGCGATACCTTCGGCGCGATGTCGGTGTGCGATCCAGTAACCGGGATGCACAGCCTATTTCGACCGGTCTTGGCCCAGCATCTATTCACCGAACGGCCCTCGATTGCGTTCGACGCGACCTGGCGCGACGCAGCATTTAGCGACATTGAGGAAACGCTGCAACGCAACCGCAGCGAAATTGCGGCCGTGATCCTCGAACCGATTGTACAAGGCGCCGGTGGCATGTGGTTTTACCACCCCCAATATCTGCGCAAATTACGCGCACTGTGTGACGACGTCGGCACGTTGCTGATATTCGACGAAATCGCGACCGGCTTTGGGCGTTCGGGCAAAATGTTTGCCTGCGAACATGCCAGTGTCGAGCCCGATATATTGTGTCTCGGCAAAGCACTCACCGGCGGTTATATGAGTCTGGCGGCGACCCTGGCAAGCACCGAGATAGCGACAGCGATCAGTCGCGGCGAACCCGGTGTGTTTATGCATGGTCCCACGTTCATGGCCAATCCACTAGCGTGTGCGGTAGCAATAGCTAGCATCGACCTGTTGCTCGATTCGCCATGGCAGAGCACGGTCAAGCATATCGAAGATCGACTCAAGCAGAGTCTCGCACCCTGCGCCGCGCTACCCGCGGTGCGTGCTGTGCGCGTCCTCGGTGCCATCGGAGTCGTCGAATTGCATGCGCCACTCGACATGCAACGGATCCCGCAACTATTCGTCGACCGCGGGGTTTGGGTGCGGCCATTTGGCCGCTTGGTCTATGTTATGCCGCCATACGTTATCAGCGATGATGAACTGACCACGATCACCGATGCGATCGGCGCGGTACTCGCCGACCTACCATTGTTGTAGCTTAGGCGCGAGTGCGCCGCAAACCAGCACAACGGCTAGGCCGCCTGGAGGGCGGCTTCGATCGGTTGGAAGTCGGTACCAACCGCCGCGGCCACCGCAGCCTGGGTAACGTTACCATGGTAGACATTCAGACCAGCCCTTAAATGGGCGTCTTCAAGCAACGCCTGCTGTGACCCCTCGGCGAGTTTGATCACATACGGTAAGGTCGCGTTGTTGAGCGCGTAGGTTGACGTTCGCGGCACCGCCCCGGGCATATTGGCGACGCAGTAGTGAACCACCTGCTCGACAACGAAAGTGGGTTCCGCATGAGTCGTCGGACGGCTGGTTGCGAAGCACCCACCCTGGTCGATAGCAACATCGACGATCGCGGCACCGGGTCTCATGGCTTTAATCATCTCGTGAGTGACCAGTTTTGGCGCCGCCGCCCCCGGGATCAGCACCGCGCCAATCACCAGGTCCGCCGCGGCGACGTACTGTGCCAATGCCGGTCGCGTCGCGACGATGGTATTCAGTCGCCCCCCGAAGAGGGTATCGAGATAGCGTAAGCGCGACACCGACTGGTCGAGCACCGTCACCGTTGCGTGGAGTCCGAGCGCCATCTGAATCGCATTACTACCGACGATACCGCCGCCAATAACCACCACCTGCGCCGGCGCCACGCCGGCCACGCCGCCAAGCAAGATCCCGGCGCCCCCATGAACGCTTTCCAGGGCCTGGGCACCCGCCTGGATCGATAGGCGACCGGCGACCTCACTCATCGGCGCCAACAGCGGCAGCGAGCCGTCATCGGCCGAGACCGTTTCATAGGCGATGGCAACAACGCCGCTTTGCATCAGGCGATGGGTTAACACGGCATCGGCCGCGAGATGCAAATAGGTAAACAACACCTGATCGCCGCGCAGCATGGCGCATTCGACCGCCTGCGGTTCTTTAACCTTAACGATCATCTCGCTACGCTCAAAGACGTCGGCCGAGGTTACCATCATCGTTGCGCCGACGGCCTCGTAATCCGTATCTGACACACGGATCCCAGCACCCGCACCGGCCTCCACAAAAACCTCGTGACCTCTACCGACCAATTCCGCCACGCTCTCGGGGGTTAGGCCCACACGATATTCGTTGGCCTTGATTTCCGTCGGCACGCCGATTCGCATATTGTTTGCTCCAGTTGCTCGGGATCGCGGCGCGACGCCGATAATGATCGGTATGAGTAAACAATAGTGCTAATTGAACGCATTTTTACTGTGAAAGTTGCTCAGTTTTTACTAATATTGCAACTAAACGCTAATTAAGCATCAATAGTTCGAATATTATTCGGCATGAAACTGGATCGTATCGATCGGGCAATCCTGCACGAACTGCAGCTCGATGGCCGCCTGAGTAACGTCACGCTGGCCGCACGCGTCAATCTATCGGGATCCGCTTGCCTGCGCCGTGTGCGCCACCTCGAGGCGATCGGCGTCATTCGCGGTTACGCCATGCTGGTGGATCAGAGCAAGGCCGGTTATCCCAGTGATGTCTTCGTCCAGATCAGCCTCGACCGACAGCAGCGCGAGGATCTGGATAAATTTGAACGCGCGGTTGCACTGGTCCCGGAGGTCATGGAATGCTACTTGATGACTGGGGAGGCCGACTTCTTGCTACGGGTCGTAGCTTCGGATGCGGCTGATTTCGAACGGTTACATTCCAATCTCCTGACCAAGCTACCCGGCGTGACCCGCGTACATTCGAACTTTTCACTTCGCACCATCGTAAAAAAAACGGAGATCCCGATAAGGTAGCCGTGGAATCACGATTCGATAGCGAGGTCCTGCGCGCGCTCGAGAAGTGGCCGAACGTACCGGCCTGCTACGATTGGCTACGTCTGAGTCGGCGCGGTCAATGGTTGATTAAGGACCAGCCGATATCCCATCGTGGCGCGATCGATTTTCTCAATCGAAACTATGCCTGTGACGCACAGGGCCAATGGTTTATCCAAAACGGTCCACAACGTGCCTACTGTGTTCTCGACTACACCCCGTGGATTTATCAGCTCGATGGTTTCGATCGGATCCAAACTCATACCCGACGCGAAGCGTCCGAACTGCAAGTACTCGTCATCGACGATGAGGGTAATTTGCTATTGCAAACGGACCTCGGCATCGGCCTGTTACAAGACCGCGATCTGGCACGATTTATCCAAGTTCTTGACGACCAAGCGGGTAGTTCTGCCGCGGGCGGGGGCGTCGCAAACTTTCTCACTAACATCACTTCCGGTTCCATTACCCCTGCCGCCATCGCGTGGAACGGCGGGTGCGTACCGGTTCGCGCTATGCGCGCGGTAGACATCCCCGCGGAATTCGGCTTCGTCGATACCCCGGCACCAATCACCGATGGCGATACCGCATGATGCCATCGTGATATGACGGACCATTCATGGGCGCCACAGCGGCTAAGTTATAGGTCGTTTTCGCCTCGCTACAGTGGCGCTTGTCGGCAACGACCCGGTCAATTGTTTTTTCGCAACCAGATACTCAATAGAATCGACGCGACAATGACGGCAAGTCCACCGAGCGTTTGGCTCAAACGGTGATGTTTCAGCCCGGGCGCAATTTGCCGGCGATAAAAACGCAATAGAAACACCAGTAAAATAGCAATCGCCATTGCACTTAGAAGATCGGTCGTGGCGCTCATTTAAGCTACGGGTTTTTACTTTTTCGGATGTCGAATTTTCAAGCGCCCAACCGGATCGAGTTTTCCGTGGTCATTCCAAGCTACAACCGTGCCCAGCTGTTGCAACGCGCACTGGATTCGATTCTAGAGCAATTGTACCGACCCCGCGAGATCATCGTCATTGACGACGGTTCCTCCGATGAGACCGCGCGCATGCTGCGTGAGCATTATCCCGCAATACGTTACCGTTATCAGCGCCACGCCGGCGTCAGTGCCGCACGCAATCACGGCATCAGGCTCGCCGGCTCGCGGTGGATTGCGTTACTCGACTCCGACGACACCTGGACTCGCGATAAATTACACGCCCAAGCGGCCGCCATCCACGCTAACAGCGAAGTGCGGGTGGTCCACACCAATGAAATCTGGATGCGTAACGGCGCACGACTCGCGCAAAAGGCCCACCATCGCAAATATGGCGGATGGATCTTCGGGCGCTGTCTACCCCGGTGTATTATTTCCCCATCTTCGGCGGTCATACGTCGCGATGTGTTCGACGACATCGGCATGTTCGACGAATCACTCAAAGCCTGCGAGGATTACGACCTCTGGCTACGCATTTGTGCGGGTGAGCCCGTCTTATTCGTTGATCGACCCTTGGTTGTAAAATACGGCGGCCATGCGGATCAGCTGTCGCGGCGTACGAACGCCCTCGATCGCTATCGCATCAAGGCGCTGCTTAAGCTACTTCAGACAAGAACCTTAACCGACGAACAGCGGACCCTGACCGCGACGACGTTACGTCAGAAAATTCAAATCTATACTACCGGCGCAAAAAAACGCGGTAAATTTGCCGAAGCATCCAAATATGACGCAATTGAAATGAATTTGGCGAATGCAGATATTAACTAATTTTGTCGTGGCGCTAGCGAGTGAAGCCAAGCCGATAATAAAGCGCTTCCGTCTCAAACGCTGCGAGGAAGCGCGCGGTGTAACACTCTTCGCGCGAGACAATATCCGACTTATTGTTTCGGGCATTGGCAAGGCCGCTAGTGCGACCGCGGTTGGCTATATTGCCGGGAGCGAACTGCATGACACAATTCATATCTGGTTAAATGTTGGGATCGCCGGCCATCAAACGCTCGCGCCAGGCAGCGTAGGCATGGCGCACGTCATCACCGACCGGGCAACGGGGATAGCATATTACCCGTCGCTGGTCTTCCGCACGCCGTGCCCAAGCTACGCACTTGAGTGTTTCGATGAACCGACCACAACTTATGCAGGCGACGCCATGTGTGACATGGAATCTTCGGCATTCTTCAGCGCCGCAGCGCGATTTTCGAGTGTTGAATTCGTGCATGCGCTAAAGATCATCTCTGATAATTCGGCCGCCGACATAGCCACGCTTGACCGTGCGTCGATCAGTGCTTTGGTCGAAACGAGTCTCGATAACAT
>SMVB01077676.1_pt1 | contig 19974 bp, 19 predicted proteins | sample 2456461 | NCBI WGS metagenome assembly SMVB01 (sample SAMN11095934, study PRJNA526329) | marine sediment metagenome | biome: Marine sediment; feature: Surficial sediment; material: Deep marine sediment; isolation source: Hadal surficial sediment | place: Pacific Ocean | collected 2014-05 | depth...
AGACTGAGGAAATCATCAACACGGCGACGATTCGCGGCGTGTTCAAAAACCGTTTTCAGATCACCGGCTTGCGGCCGATCGAGGCGCGTGACCTGGCTGTGCTGTTGCGCGCCGGCGCGCTTGCAGCCCCTGTTTACAAGGTAGACGAACGGACAATCGGCCCCAGTCTGGGTCAGGACAACATCGATCGTGGCTTTCGTGCCATTCAGATCGGTTTCCTCGCGGTCATCGTGTTCATGGCCTTGTACTACCGCTGGTTCGGCGTGATCGCGAACATCGCATTGTTCTCGAATCTTATTTTCATGATGGCCGTGCTGTCACTGGTCGGCGCATCGCTGACATTGCCGGGAATTGCGGGCATCGTGTTGACAGTCGGCATGGCCGTCGACGCCAACGTGCTTATATTCGAACGCATACGCGAGGAAATCGTCGATGGTGCGGCGCCGCAGGCGGCGATTCACTCCGGTTACGAGAAGGCACTGTCGTCTATCGTGGACGCAAACATCACGACATTGATCGCGGCTGTCGTGCTGCTTGCGTTTGGCACCGGGCCGATCAAGGGCTTCGCGATTACCTTGATGATCGGCATATTGACATCGTTGTTCACGGCGATAATCGGTACGCGAGCGATCGTCAATCTCGTGTTCGGCGGCCGCAAGATTTCGTCGCTGCCGATCTAGGATTTCGAAAATGCGCCTGATAAAATACAAGACTCACATCGACTTTCTTGGCCGGTCGCGCCGCAAGCTCGCGCTGAGCATATCGGCCATTCTGATTGTCATTTCGATCGCGTCTTTGGTTCGAAACGGCCTCGAATTCGGTATCGACTTCACTGGCGGGCTTCTTATCGAAGTTGGCTACGAGCAGGCTGCGGACCTTGCCAGCATCCGCAGCCACCTGGCCGATGCGGGCTACAACGACGTGCAAGTGCAGCGATTTGGCGCCGACACGGATGTGCTGGTGCGCCTGCCGCCACAAGACGGACGCGATCCGGACGAACTGCGCGAGGATCTGCGTCGAACTGTCGCTGCCGGTACGTCGGGTGTTGACCTGAGGCGCGTCGAATTCGTCAGCCCGCAAGTCGGCAAAGAACTGGCAGAGCAGGGCGCGTTCGCGATGATTATCGCGCTGCTGCTGATCTTCGTGTACGTCATGATTCGGTTTCAGTGGAAATTTGCGGCTGGCGCCGTCGTCGCGCTCGCGCATGACGTTATCGTCACGGTCGGTTTTTTCTCATTATTTCGATTGCCGTTCGACCTGACGGTCGTCGCTGCCGTACTGGCCGTGATTGGTTATTCGCTAAACGACACGGTCGTCGCGTTTGACCGTATTCGCGAAAACTTTTTCAAGCTGCGCGGCATTTCTGCAGAGGAGTCGATGAACACGTCGATCAACGAGATGCTCGCACGCACGATCATTACCGGCGTCACGACCTTGTTCGTGTTGGTTGCGCTACTGTTGCTCGGTGGCGAGTCGATCGCGCCGTTCTCGATCGCGTTGATCGTCGGAATCGTCGTCGGCACCTATTCGTCGATCTACACTGCGAGCGCGACGGCGCTCCTGCTCGGCGTTAATGCCCAGGACCTCATCGAACCGGTCAAAGACCCCGACCTGATCGACGACTCTCCGTAAGCGTGCAGCCAGCGGTTTTTTATACGAGCTGTTTAATTTCGTGTGCGCAGAGCTTGGCGAGTTCTTTGTAAATTCTCGGCGTGCCGGTCAGGACGTGGCCCGAGTCGAGAAAAGTTTCGCTGCCGTCGAGCCCACTGATCATGCCGCCCGCCTCACGAATGAGCAGGCTGCCAGCGGCCAGATCCCAGGATGAGAGTCCCGTCTCCCAAAACGCGTCGAGCCTGCCCGCTGCAACGTAGGCCAGATCCAGCGCGGCCGCTCCCGGGCGGCGGACGCCGGAGGTGGCGCGTATGACCTTGCAGAGCATGTCGAGGTAAGGTTTCAGTTCGGCATCGGCCTGGCGAAAAGGTAATCCCGTGCCGATCAGCGCCCGTTCGAGTTGAATCTGGCCGCTTACCCGAATCCGACGACCGTCCAGATGGGCGCCCTGGCCACGTGATGCCGTAAACAGCTCCTGGCGCAACGGATCATAGACCACCGCGTGCTCCATGCGCCCCTTGATTTGCACGCCGATGGAGACGGCGAAGACCGGAAATCCGTGTAAATAATTTGTGGTGCCGTCGAGCGGATCGACGATCCAGAGAGTATCGGATTCGCCCTGGGCACCGCTTTCTTCTGCGAGAATCGCGTGGTCGGGATAGTGTTTGAGGATGCAGTTGATCACCGCTTTTTCGGCGGCGCGATCAGCATCACTCACGTAATCGTTGTGGCCTTTGACATCAATCTTGAGCTTGTCGAGATTGACCATTTTCCTGATCAGGGTGCCACCGGCGCGGCGTGCCGCCATCACCGCTACATTGAGTAGTGCATGCATTGAACGATTCCGTCAGTGTAAAAGAGCTCGGCTACGATAAGCCGCAAGATTGCGCGAGCTAGAATAGCGAACTTTGGGTAAGCTTTACCACTTATGTCTATCCGCATCGTACTCGTCGGTACAACACACCCGGGCAATATCGGCGCTTGTGCGCGCGCGATGAAAAACATGGGCGTGGTGGATCTGGCGCTTGTGAATCCAGAACGTTTTCCGCACAGGGACGCGACAGCGCGCGCCTCGGGCGCCGAAGACGTGCTCGACCGTGCGATCGTCGTAGAGTCACTGGCCGATGCGATCGGCGACTGCGTGTTCGTCGCCGCCGCCAGCGCGCGGTCACGTTCGATCGACTGGCCGAGCATGGAGCCGCGGGAATGCGCGGCGAAAATGATCGCCCAAAGCGCGCAGGGAAAAGTTGCTGCGGTATTCGGCCCTGAGCAATCCGGTCTCAGCAATGCGGATCTTGATCACTGCGACACGCTTTTGACGATTCCCACGGACCCGGAATTCAGCTCGCTGAACCTGGCGATGGCGGTGCAGATACTGACCTACGAACTGCGAGTGGCTCAAACCAGCGATGCGCTGCCGGCCTTTGAGTCCGGCGCGCCACCAGCGACCAGCGGGGAATTCGAGCACTTCTATAAGCACCTCGAACAGGTGCTGACAGGCTCGGGGTTTCTCGATCCCGACAACCCCCGGCACCTGATGCGCCGCCTGCGCAGGGTGTTCGTTCGCGCGAAGCCGGACAAGAACGAACTCAACATACTGCGCGGCATCCTGACGGCCCTCGACAAGCCCAATAACGACGACAAGTAAGTTTATGCAAAGTCTTGCTGTACCCGCGGAGATGACCGGACGTATAATCAGTGTAGAACTTGAGAATTGAAGAAGACTGTTTTATGGCAATTTCATTAACGAATTCGGCTGCCGAGCGTGTGCAGACTTACCTGGCGGCCCGCGGGAAAGGCATTGGCCTCAGGCTGGGCATTACCAAGACTGGCTGCTCCGGGTATTCCTACGTCATTAACTACGCCGACGAGATTGCAGAATCGGACATCGTGTTTGAGGACAAGGGCGTCAAGGTCATCGTTGACCCCGCGGCGCTGGAGCTGATCGACGGTACCGAAGTCGATTTCATCAAGAACGGTCTGAATGAGGCATTCAGCTTCAAGAACCCGAATGTTACGGGCGAGTGCGGCTGCGGCGAAAGCTTCAACGTCTGAACCCACAGTAACTGACCCATTTCAAAAGAAAGGATTTACCTATGGCTGTTGAGCAAACGCTCTCCATCATTAAGCCCGATGGCGTGCAGAAAAACCTGATAGGCGAGATTTACGGCCGATTTGAGAAGGCAGGGCTGGAGGTCGTTGCAGCAAGAATGATGCATTTGTCGATCGAGCAGGCGCAGGGTTTTTATGCAGTCCACACTGAGCGGCCATTTTTTAATGATCTCGTCGCCTACATGACATCGGGGCCGGTCATGGTGCAGGCCGTGAGGGGCGAGGGCGCCGTCAGCGTCAACCGCTCGATCATGGGGGCGACCAATCCGGCGGAAGCGGATGCCGGCACTATTCGTGCGGACTACGCCGAGAGCATCGAGGAGAATATCGTGCACGGGTCAGACGCGACCGAGACAGCGGCTGTCGAGATTGCATTTTTCTTCGGCGATGATGGCGTCTGCCCACGTACCCGATAAGCCAGGACAAAGCATTGGTCGCCAAAACCGATAAAAGAAATCTGCTCGGATTGCCGCAGCGCGATCTCGAAGCCTATTTCGTGGAACTCGGCGAAAAGCCTTATCACGCGCGCCAGGTAATGCAGTGGCTTTATCATCGTGGTGAGACCGATTTCGAAGCGATGACCGACCTGTCGAAATCGCTGCGGCAGCAACTGATTGCGGCTGCTGTGGTCGAGCTTCCGGAGGTCATGTCGCAGCACGATTCGGCGGATGGCACAGTCAAGTGGCTGTTCTCGAGCGGATCAGGACAAGCCGTTGAGGCCGTGTTCATCCCCGAACGCGAGCGCGGCACGCTGTGTATTTCATCCCAGGTTGGTTGTGCGCTCGACTGCGCTTTCTGTGCGACGGGCGCGCAGGGTTTCAACAGGAACCTGACGAAAGCCGAAATAATCGCTCAGGTCTGGCATGCGAATCAGACGCTGCCACGTCGCGACAATGGCGAATTCGCCGTTACCAATGTGGTGTTTATGGGCATGGGTGAACCGCTCGCCAATTTCCGCAATATCGTGCCGGTGCTCGAGGTTCTGATTTCCGACTTGGGTTTTGGCCTGTCGCGCCGCAAGGTCACGGTCAGTACCTCTGGCATCGTGCCGCACATCGACAGGCTGGGCGATGAGTGCAATGTGGCGCTGGCAGTTTCGCTACACGCGCCCAATAATTCGCTGCGCAACGAACTGGTACCAATCAACAGGATTCACCCTATCGAACAACTGCTTGACGCCTGCTGGCGGTATGCGGAAAAGCGCGCAAATCGTTTCATAACCTTCGAATATGTGATGCTGCGGGGCGTGAATGACTCGCTCGAACTCGCCGATGAGTTGATCGGCCTGCTCGAGGGCAAGCCCGCCAAGGTCAACCTGATACCGTTCAACCCGTTCAATGGCACTGAATTCTCGCGATCGGCGGCGGCCACTATCGCTCAGTTTCAAAGCCGATTAAGAAAAAGCGGGCTGGTGACCACGACGCGCCGGACTCGCGGTGACGATATCAATGCAGCCTGCGGCCAATTGGCTGGTAAAGTGAGCAATCGGGTGCGAAACCGATTGAGCAAAAAGAAACTGAGGATGGTGACAGCGTGAGAAGCAGGCACAACGTGTTAGCAGGAATGGCGGCATGCCTTTTGACCATGGGCTGTGTCACGACGACGACGATCACCGGGGGCGTGCATCCCGACGCCGACAGGGGCGATGCCGCGCGGCTTAATTATGAACTGGGCGCGCGCTACTATCGTAACGGCAATTACACGCTGGCTCGTGACCGGCTTACACACTCGATCGAACTGGAGCCGAGGAACGCCGTGGCCCATTCGACCTTGGCGCTGACCTACGAAAAACTGGGCAATTTGCGACTTGCCACCGACGCCTATGAACGGGCGATAAAGATTGCGCCCAAGGATTACAAGGTGCAAAACACCTACGCTGTATTTCTGTGTGGACAAAGAGAATTCGATAAGGCGCGCAAGCACTTTGATCGTTCAGTCAAGCGTTTCGACAATGACTATGCTGAAATCACGCTGACCAATGCTGGCGTGTGCATGGTGCAAAAACCGGACTTCGCGCAGGCAGAAGCTTATTTTCGGCAGGCGCTCGAGCAGAAGTCGAATTACGGCGAAGCGTTAATACAGATGGCGTTACTGAAACACCATACCGGCGATAATCTCATCGCAAGTGCGTTTTTGCGGCGGTTTCTGAATAGCAACCTGCCATCGCCGGAGATACTCTTTCTGGGCGTGAAGATTGAAGACGGGCTCAGTGATACGAGAGCGAGGACTGAGTACATAAATCGCTTGTTGCGAGAATATCCCACGTCGGCCGAAGCCCAACGGGCATTGGCGCTGGAGCGCGGATGAGCGAAGACCAGGAAAACCCGCCCGAGGAAAACCCGTCCGTGGAAAAGCCGCCCCAGGCACAGGCCATGGACGAGCCAACGGGGCCGCAAGCCGGGGAGCGACTGGAGCAAGCGCGGCGTGAGTTGAATATCAGCGTGTTCGAAGTTGCCAAGGAGTTGCATCTCGACGAACCGAAAGTGCGCGCGCTCGAGTGCAATGATTTCGACGTCCTCGGCGCCCCGGTTTTCGCCAAAGGACATTTGCGCAAGTATGCGCACCTGGTCGGTGTTGACGAAGACGACGTCATCGCAGACTACTATCACATGACCCGTTCCGAGGGTGTGCCTCCGGTCGTTGTTGGCAAGTCCCGCATTGGTCAGGAGTTGTCACCCGGACCGTGGATTGCTGTCGTTATCGTCGTCATCGTTGCTGCCGTTTCCTATTGGTGGTTTGCCACACGGTCCGAGCCGGATTCAGCACCGGTTCCCGTGCCCGAAGAGGCAGCGCGGCCCGGATCGACAGGTCACAGATCGACCGCAAATGATGAGCCGGTGGTACTTGCGCTGGCGACGCCCGACGACAAGCTAGCGGCCGCCGCACCAATTCTTAAGCCCGCGACGCAGACGCCGCGTGCGGGCGAGATGTTCCTTGTCTTGAGTTTCACCGGCGATTGCTGGACCGAAATAAGCGATGCGACGGGCCGGCGTCTGTTTTATGAAATGGGAAGGGCCGGTCAGTCCGTCGAATTAACGGGCAAGGCACCGCTTACCGCCCTGTTTGGCAACGCCGGAAACGTCCGCGCCAGCGTCAATGGGACCAATTACCCGATCTCGCCGCCGAATTCGGCCGGCCGCACGGCGCGCCTGAAAATCCTGAACCAGTAGTCATCGTGAAACCGAGAGCCATACGGGGTATGCATGACATCCTGCCTGACGTATCTGGCACATGGCGTTATCTCGAGTCTGCGGTTCGCGATATCGTTCAATCGTACGGTTATTCCGAGATTCGTCTGCCACTGCTTGAATACACCGAGCTCTTTCTGCACTCGATCGGCGAAGGGACCGATATTGTCGAAAAAGAGATGTACACGTTTGTTGACCGCAACGGAGATAGCCTGACGTTGCGCCCGGAGGCGACGGCGAGCATCGTACGCGCGGGTATCAGCAACGGATTGCTGCACAACCAGAGACAAAAACTTTGGACCAGTGGTCCGATGTTTCGCTACGAAAAGCCACAAAAGGGGCGCTACCGGCAGTTCTACCAGTTCGATGTCGAGGCACTGGGATTCGAAGGCCCGGACGTCGATGCCGAGCTTATTATCATGTGCGCCAGGATGTGGCGTGCGCTCGGAATATCGAAGCTCAGGCTCGAAATCAACTCCCTGGGGTCGGGCGATTCGCGCGCCAACTATCGAACATCGCTGGTTGAATACTTTTCGGGCGTGAAAAGTCAGCTTGATGAGGATAGTATTCGCCGCCTCGAGCAAAATCCGCTGCGGATTCTCGATAGCAAGAATCCGGAGTTGCAGGCGATCGTCGAGGCGGCGCCAGTGATGCTCGACTTCCTGGACGAGGAATCCGCGGCTCATTTCGAGGCGTTGAAGGGCCTGCTTGACGCGGCGGGCGTTAGCTATGAGATCAATCCGCGGCTGGTTCGCGGTCTCGACTACTACAGCAGGACGGTATTCGAATGGGTCACCGACGCGCTGGGCTCACAGGGGGCAGTTTGCTCGGGTGGCCGCTATGACGGGCTCGTGGAGAAACTCGGTGGACGCGCCACGCCGGCGGTCGGCTGGGCGATGGGCATAGAGAGACTAGTTGCCTTGTATCAGGTTTGTGGCAATGAGGCGCCGGCGACAGATGCCGACGTGTACATTGTCGCGGTCGGCGAAGGCACGCTGCAGCGAGCGCTCACGATTGCCGAAGAGCTACGCGACAAAGTGGCGGGCATCCAGATAGAGCTAAATCTGGGCGGCGGTAGCTTCAAGTCGCAGTTGAAGCGGGCCGACAAGAGTAATGCTGAGTACGCGCTGATACTCGGCGAACAGGAAATTGCCGATGGGCGCATCGGATTGAAACCATTACGCAGTACTGAGGATCAAAGCAGTATTGCCATCAGTGAGCTGGCGGAGACGCTGGCCAAGCTTAAAGAAAGGGCGTAGTTCGTGGACGATTTACAGACAGAAGAAGAACAGATCGAAGAAATGCGGGCGTGGTGGTCTGAATACGGCCGCTATGTCATCGCGGCAGTGCTGGTTGCGGTCGGATCGTTAATCGGCTTAAACCAGTACAAGAGCGGCCAACTCGAGGGCGAGGTTGCTGCGTCGATGCTCTTTGAGTCGCTGGCCGAATACGTTGATTCCGGCAAACTCGACGCGGCGGAGCAGATCGCCGATGAGCTCTCAAACGACTACGCGAATATGTCCTATGCGGCACAATCCAAGCTCGCGATGGCGCGGCTGTATATGGACAAGAACCGCGATCTGGATGCTGCCGATGCGTTGCAGGAACTGCTTGCGATGCGCGGCAATAAGGAGCTGCAGCACGTCGGACGTTTGCGGCTGGCCCGCGTGTTTCTTTACCAGGACAAAGCGCAGGACGTGCTGGACCTGCTTTCCGGTTCGGACAGTCCGGCGTTTGCGGCGCTGTACGCTGAAGTGCGCGGCGATGCCTTGGCGGCCCTGGGCCATAGCGGGGAAGCTCGTGTGGCATATCGCGCGGCATTAGGCAGCTCGTCGCAGTCAATCGACCGTCAGCTCGTGCAGATGAAGCTGGCAGACTTGCCGCCGCCGAGCATCGAGCCAGAGCCGCAAGAAGAGGCTGCCGGAGAAGCAGAGTGATCAGCGCAGCTCGAAATCTGGTCTTGATGCTGGCTGTTGCCAGTGTTGCTTCGTGCAGCTGGTTCGGCGGAGATGACGACGAAGCATTCGAGCCGATGAAGCTCACCGATATCGTGACCTCGGTATCGATTAAGCGGATCTGGCGCGTCAAAATCGGTCGTGACGCGGAATTTTTGCGAGTCGCATTGCAGCCGTCCGGCGATGGCAACCGACTCTACGCCGCGAGTCGTGACGGCAATGTCGTCGCATTGCGGCCGAAGACCGGCAAGGAAATATGGCGTACTGACCTCGACCTTGAACTGTCTGCAGGGCCCGGTGTTGGCAATGGCCTCGCCGTCGTTGCGGCGGCGGACGGGTTCGTGATCGCGTTGGATGCCGGCTCGGGCGCCGAGATGTGGCGCGCCGACGTTAGCGGTGAGGTACTCGCCAAACCGGTTATCAAGGGTGACTTTGTGATCGTCCAGACGATCGACAACCGCTTGCTCACCCTGTCCGTTTTCGATGGCACGCAACGCTGGGTGGTCGAGCAGACGACACCAAGACTTACGATGCGTGGATCGGCGACACCGGTGGTCGTCGGCTCATTGGTTATCGCCGGCTTCGACAACGGTCGGCTTATCGCCGTAAAACTGGACAGCGGCGATATCGAGTGGGAGACAGTGTTGTCGCCACCGAGCGGACGCTCGGACCTTGAGCGTCTCGCCGACATTGATGGGGCGATTAGTGTCGTCGAGCGGGATGTCTACGCATCCGGCTATCAGGGCGCGCTGGTCGCATTGGCGTCGGAATCGGGGCAGATATTGTGGACTCGTGAAATTTCCTCTTTCGAGGGTGTATCGGCCGACTGGAATAATTTGTACACGGTCGATCAAGAGGGCGCGCTGGTCGCTTTGACGCGGCGCACCGGGGTCGAGGTATGGCGCCAGACTTCTTTGTTGCGGCGCGAGCCGACCTTGCCTGTCCCGTTTCAAACGACGGTTGTGGTGGGGGATCTCGACGGCTACCTGCATTTCTTCAGTAACTTCGACGGTCGTCCGGTAGCCCGCCTCAAAGTGGATGGCAAGGCGATCAGCGGTGACCCGGTCGTCGTGGCGGATCAGCTGTTTGTACAAAGCGACTCGGGCAGTGTTTCAGCGTATGTCATGCAGCGGCCTCGACGTACTGACAAGAGTTCCGAAACTTCCGACGAAGGCGCCTGACGGCCAGCGACCAGGAGCGGCTCGATGCTTCCCGTTATTGCTCTAATCGGCCGACCGAACGTCGGCAAGTCGACGCTGTTCAATCGTCTTACCCGCTCGCGTGATGCGCTCGTCGCCGATTTCCCGGGGCTGACCCGTGATCGTCAATACGGGTTCGGCAAACTCGGACCGATCCCCTATCTCGTTATCGATACCGGTGGTGTCGCCGGTGGCGAAGTCGGCATCGCCGAACTCATGGTTGATCAGACGATACGGGCGCTCGAAGAAGCGGACGTCGCGGTCATTATGGTTGACGGGCGACAGGGGCTGACGGCAGCCGACGAACACGTCGCGGAACTGGCACGCAAGAACGCGAAGCGGTCCGTCCTGATCGTCAACAAGTCCGAAGGCCTCGATACTGCCATCGCGAGCGGCGAGTTCCACGGACTTGGGCTCGGCGAACCCTTTGCCGTTTCGGCGGCGCATGGCGATCGAATCAGCGCATTGATGGACTTGGTGCTCGCTGACTTCGAGCAGGAAGACGATGACGATTCCGACGAAGATGACGACGAGCGCGAGCTGCGCATTGCCGTGATCGGACGGCCGAACGTCGGCAAGTCCACGCTGATCAACCGCCTGATCGGCGAAGATCGGCTCGTCGTTTTTGACCAGCCGGGTACGACGCGCGACAGCGTCTCCGTGCCTTTCGTGCACAACGATCGCAAATACGAGTTGATTGACACGGCGGGCATCCGGCGGCGCGCCAAGGTGCACGAGACCATCGAAAAATTCAGCGTCATCAAGGCGCTGCAAGCCATTGAGCGTGCTCAGGTCGTCGTTGCCGTGCTGGACGCGCATGACGGGGTGACCGAGCAAGACGTCAGTTTGCTGGGCTTGGTGCTGGAGCGCGGGCGGGCGCTTGTGATCGTGACGAACAAGTGGGACGGGCTGACCGTGGCCGAGCGTAGACACATCCGTGACGAGCTCGATCGGCGACTGCCGTTTCTCGATTTTGCCGAGCGCATGACGATCTCGGCGCTGCACGGCACAGCGGTTGGTGATTTGTTGCCGGCGGTGGAGCGCGCGTATCGCGCCGCGACGCGCGACATGTCGACGACCGTATTGACGCGAGAACTCGAAAACGCGGTAACGGCGCATCCGCCACCGCTCGTACGCGGCCGCCGAATCCGCTTGCGGTATGCGCATCAGGGTGGGCGCAATCCGCCGGTGATTGTTATTCACGGCAATCAGACGGACAAAGTGCCAGAGTCTTATCGTCGCTATCTGATCAATCGCTTCCGCAAAGTGTTCAAACTAAAGGGGACGCCGGTGCGGTTGGCTTTCAGGACGGGCGTCAATCCGTACAAGGGCAAGCGCAATACATTGACGCCGCGGCAGAAGCAAAAGCGCAAGCGACTCATGAAACACGTCAAGCGCTAAGTCCCGAACATGCTATAAGACCAATTATGAGTCCCGCAACAAGAACCGTCACGCTGGAAGGCCGTTTTCCGATGCATCGCGCGGGCCATCTGGAATCGCCGACGCTGGCCTACGAGACCTGGGGTGCTCTCAACGACGCGCGTGACAATGCGATCCTGATTTTCAGCGGCCTGTCGCCGTCAGCACATGCCGCATCTTCGGCGGATGACCCGTCGGCGGGTTGGTGGGAAGACATGATCGGGCCGGGTTTGCCGCTTGATTCTGATCGCTACTTCGTCATTTGCGTCAATTCTCTGGGCAGTTGTTTCGGTTCGACCGGCCCCGCTTCCGTGGACCCGGACACAGGCAATATTTTTCGCCTGAACTTTCCGGTGCTGACGCTCGAGGACGTCGCAGACGCCGCGCACGGTGTAGTGCGGCATCTTGAGATCGACAAATTGCGTTCAGTCGTCGCTTGTTCGATGGGAGGCATGAGCGGGTTGGCGTTTTGCGTCCGGCATCCTGACGCGACCGCCTCATTTGTTTCGATTTCATCGGCCACGAGGGCGTTACCGTTTTCTATCGCCGTGCGCTCTTTGCAGCGCGAGATGATTCGCTCCGATCCGAAATGGTTGAATGGAAATTACGACCCGGACGATCCGCCGATCACCGGTCAGAGACTCGCGCGAAAACTTGGCATGATCACGTATCGCTCACCCGAAGAATGGATACAACGATTCGGCAGGCAACGTACGACGGCGCGTGTCGAAAATTCCGATGATCCTTTCAAGATCGCTTTTTCGGTCGAGTCCTACCTTGAAAATCACGCCATTAAATTCAGCGGCGGATTTGATCCGAACTGCTATCTTTATTTATCGCGAGCGTCCGACTTGTTCGATTTGGCAGAACACGGTGGCTCATTGAAATCGGGCTTCAAGCGAGTGCAACTGGAACGCGTGCTCGTGATCGGCGTGACGACCGATATCCTGTTTCCATTGCACCAGCAACGAGAACTCGCCGACGGTCTGCAGGCGGTGTGCCCGGATACGAAACTGGTCGAACTCGATTGTATCCGCGGCCACGATTCCTTCCTGGTGGACATGGATGCTTTTCGCCCGGTGCTGTGTGATTTTTTTGAGGGCGACTGCGACTGAAGTTCTTAGCGTTGCGCGCGCACCCACAGCCAGCGCAGCCCGATACAAGCAGCCAGCAACAGTCCGTAGTTCAGTAGCTCGATCTGAAACACGTGCGCGTTGTGCGCCGAACGAGCAGGCCATTGCAAGGTCTCGAACCACGGTACGGGGAGTGCGAGGTGCGCGTCTGAGAGCGGCCAGAAGATACCGATGCCCTCGCCGTGGGAATACAGCGAGTCGAGCAGCATGTGACACAGCCATGTACCTGACCATGCGAGGACCACTGCGGTACTGACCTGTGCCTTGAATTTAGGCAGCAGCAGTGGCAAGGCCAGCAATGGGAGCAGCAGGCTGGTAACGAAAATACTGTGACTGACCTGGTAGGCGTCATGCCCCCAGCCAGGTAATGGAAAGTCCGGCAGGTTGGCGAAAAAAACGTATAGGTGGCCGACTATCAGGTACCAGAGCAACGTTCGCCCCCGCGGCAGGGTCAAAACGGCGATCGATACTCCGGCCAGACTGTGTCCGACGGTGGTCATCAGTTTTATTCCCTGAGTAACAGGGCCGGGTCAACGGCCGTGCCATTCAGGTAAGTGCCGAAATGCAGGTGCGGGCCCGTCACCCGGCCTGTGGCGCCGACAGCGCCGATCACATCGCCGGCGCTGACGATCTGGTCTTTGCTAACGCCGATCACGCTCAGGTGGCAGTACATGGTCACAAAGCCCTGACCGTGATCGACAAAAATCGTGTTGCCGTTGAAGTAGAAATCGCCAGTCGCGGTGATAATGCCATCACGCGATGCGAGGACAGGTTCGCCCGACGGTACCGCGATGTCCATGCCGCTGTGCGGCGAGCGCGGCTCGTCGTTAAAAAATCGGCGCAAGCCGAAGCTCGAACTGCGCGGTCCGTCCACGGGGGCACGCAGACTTATCCCGTCCAGCGCCGCATCGCGCCAGTTGTTCCGCGCCGCGCTAATTATTTTTCGTTCCCGGTTATAGCGCGCGAGATTTTCCTCGCTAAGTGACACGTAGCTCTTGGCGACCTGCAGCCGTTGTTCCTGATACGCGTGCGCGCTCACATCGAATGAGCGCGTCGAGCCGTCCGGCAAGCTCACGTGTGCGCTGCCAATCGGTGCTTTTAGCGAGATGCCAATCGCGGCGCGCCAATGGCCCTTGTCTGCCATGACCAGTACGCGTTTGCCGCCGTAGGTGACGACCGGTGCCGCGCCTTCGGCGACCCCGAGGTCAACAAACGCGATGCCGCCCGGCCAAGTCGATTCCTGTGGAAAAGACACAGAGCTAAGGCACAAGAATAAAACTGCAACCACAAATCTCACTATTGCTTGTCCTTTATTGAATTAACGGTCGCGATCAATTCACCTGACGCGAGGCGTGCGCGGACGCTGTCACCGGGGCTGACGTCGCCAGCTGCCAGTAAAACCTTGCCCGTATCCGCGCTGGTGACGATCGCGTAGCCTCGATCCAGGGTCGCGAGTGGACTGACCGAGTGCAGCCCGCGCATCGCGAGCTCGAGACGGTGTTGAAACGCTGCGACCGTACGACGACTGGCCGCATTGAGTCGCTGTTGGAGATTGGCAAGGCGCGTTGCCGAGCGTTCCAGTATCGCCGTTGGACTGGTTTGCAACAGCCGGCGGCTTAACCAGTCGAGGGTCTGGCCGCGGTCTTCGACGGTGCGCTGCCCGAGCCTCGCGATGCGAGTCGCCAGCGAGTTGACGGTGCGCAGCCAGTCGTCGCGATCCGGCACGACCAGCTCCGCCGCGCCCGAGGGCGTCGGCGCCCTGACGTCGGCGACAAAATCAGCAATCGTGAAGTCGACCTCATGGCCAACTGCGCTGACAATCGGAATGGGCGAGTCTGCGATGGCGCGCGCAAGCTGCTCGTCGTTGAAGGCCCACAGGTCTTCCAGCGAGCCACCGCCGCGGCCAATGATCAGGACATCACATTCGTTGCGCCGAATAGCGCTCTGCAAAGCTGCGATCAGTTCGGGCGCCGCGGCATCTCCCTGGACCGTCGCGGGGTAGATAATAATCGGCACCGATGGAAAACGCCGCCCAAGCACGCTGACGATATCGCGGATCGCGGCACCGCTGGGGGAGGTAATGACACCGACGCAGCGGGGCAGGTCGGGTGGCGGCGTCTTGCGCTCAGCATCAAACAGGCCTTCGGCCTCGAGCTTCTTTTTGAGTATCTCGTACTGCCGCTTGAGTGCGCCTTCGCCGGCAGGTTCGACCTGTTCGACGATCAACTGGTAGTCGCCGCGAGCTTCGTACACGCTGACGCGGCCGAACACGAGTACCTGGTCGCCGTTTTTCAGGCCAATGGTCGGGCCACGCTGACGCTGGCTGAAAAATGCCGCTCGAATCTGGGCAGACTTGTCCTTGAGGCTGAAATACAGGTGGCCCGAGGCGGGCCGGGCGATGTTCGAGATTTCCCCCTCGACCCAGAGGCGCGCAATTCCTTGTTCGAGCAGGGTTCGGGCCTGCCTGTTGAGCTGGCTGACGGTGATTGCAGCAGCGCCGACGCTCGCTTGGCCCAAATCTTCCATGCTCGCCAGTATAACGAAGGCCGCAAAGCTTTTGCCGGAAAATTCAGAGGAGTACAATTGACCGTTTAAGCACATCAAAGGAACCGAGAACTCTCATGCGTATCGCCAAGGAAGCCCTGACATTCGACGACGTTCTCCTGCAGCCCGGTTACTCGGAAATTCTGCCGCGCGACGTCGATCTGAGTACCTACCTGACGCGCTCGATCAAGCTCAATATTCCGCTTCTGTCCGCAGCGATGGATACAGTCACCGAAGCGCGCCTCGCGATCGCACTCGCACAGGAAGGTGGCATCGGCATCGTGCACAAGAATATGCCGATCAAAGATCAGGCGCACGAGGTTCGGCAGGTCAAGAAATTCGAAAGCGGCATTGTTCGCAACCCGATTACTGTCTCGCCCGACATGACCGTGCGCGAGGTAATCGAGCTGACCCGTTCGATGGGAATTTCGGGTGTGCCGGTCGTTGACGGTAAAGAAACGGTCGGCATCGTGACGCATCGTGATCTTCGCTTCGAGACGCAACTCGACTCGCCCGTATCCAGCGTGATGACGGGCAAAGACAAACTCGTGACCGTTGGTGAGGGCGCCGATAACGACGAAGTCTTGTACCTGCTGCATAAGCACCGCATTGAAAAAGTGCTGGTCGTCGGCAAGAACTCCGAGCTCAAGGGCATGATTACGGCCAAGGACTTTCAGAAGGCCAAGGACTATCCGCAAGCCAGCAAAGACGACAGCGGCGCGCTGCTCGTCGGGGCTGCAGTCGGCACCGGCTTCGACACTGACGATCGGGTAGCGGCGCTGGTTGAGGCCGGCGTCGATGTCCTTGTGGTTGACACCTCGCACGGTTTTTCCAAGGGCGTTCTCGACCGTGTCCGGCGCGTAAAAGACGCGTATCCGGACTTGCAGGTGCTCGGCGGCAATATCGTGACAGGCGATGCGGCCCTGGCATTGGTCAAGGCGGGTGCTGACGGCGTCAAGGTTGGTATCGGGCCGGGCTCGATTTGCACGACCCGGGTCGTTGCCGGGGTCGGCGTGCCGCAGATCACGGCGGTGGCCGAGGTAGCCGATGCCCTGAAAAAAAGCGGTGTACCGTTTATTGCCGATGGCGGCATCCGCTACTCCGGCGATATCGCCAAGGCGCTGGTCGCTGGCGCCTACACGGTCATGATCGGTGGCTTGTTCGCCGGGACCGAAGAGTCGCCCGGCGAGGTCGAGTTGTATCAGGGCCGGTCTTACAAGACCTATCGCGGCATGGGCTCGATCGGTGCGATGGGACAGTCCTACGGATCGTCCGACCGCTATTTTCAGGATGCGACCGAGGAACTCGAAAAACTCGTGCCCGAAGGCGTAGAAGGTCGCGTCGCCTACAAAGGCAGCCTGATCGCCATCGTCCATCAACTGATGGGCGGGGTGCGTGCGGCAATGGGGTACACCGGCAGCAAGTCGATCGAGGACATGCGCACCAAGCCGCAGTTCGTGAGAATCACGGGCGCGGGCATGACAGAAAGCCATGTGCACGACGTGACGATCACCAAAGAAGCGCCTAACTACCGCGCAAGTTGAGGGATACCGAAACAACGATGAGCCAGGCGAGAGAGCGCTCCAAAGCCCAACATCCTGATATTCATGCGCATCGGCTGCTAATCCTCGATTTTGGCGGCCAGTACACGCAATTGATCGCCAGGCGTGTGCGCGAGTGCGGTGTCTACTCCGAGATACATCCCTGGGATATGACCGACGAAGCGCTGCACGCGTTTGCCCCATCGGGCATTGTGCTGTCCGGCGGGCCCGAGTCCGTAAACCTCGACGATCCGCCGCGCGCGTCGCAGGCGGTCTTCGATCTGGGTGTGCCGGTGCTCGGTATTTGTTACGGCATGCAGACGATGGCGGCTCAACTTGGCGGCGTCGTTGTGGCATCGACGCATCGCGAGTTCGGTTACGCCGAAATCACGCCCGGCGACTCCGGTTTGTTTGGCGGGCTGAGCGATAGCGACGACGAGCCGCTGCTCAAGGTCTGGATGAGTCATGGTGACCGTGTCGAACAGGCGCCACCGGGCTTCGACGTCACCGCGCACAGCAAGAACTCCCCGCTGGCCGCGATGGAAGACCCCGCCCGGCATTTCTATGGAGTGCAGTTTCACCCTGAAGTGACGCACACCTTGCAGGGCGACGAGATCATGCGGCGTTTTGTGCGCGATATCTGTAAGTGCCCTGGCGACTGGACGGCCGGCAATATTGTGGCCGACAGCATCGCCAACGTTCGCGAGCAGGTCGGAGATGGCAAAGTTTTGCTCGGTCTGTCCGGCGGCGTTGATTCGTCCGTCGTGGCCGCGCTGTTGCACGAAGCGATTGGCGACCAGCTGGTTTGCGTGTTCGTGGATCACGGCCTGATGCGTCATCACGAAGGCGATCAGGTCATGGCAACCTTTGCCGAGCACATGAAAATTAACGTTATTCGTGTTGACGCCGCCGACCGTTTTTTCGACGCTTTGAAGGGTGAGTCCGACCCGGAAAAGAAGCGCAAAATTATCGGCGGCGCGTTTATCGAGGTCTTTGACGAAGAGGCGCACAAGCTGGAGGGCGTTGACTGGCTGGCACAGGGCACGATTTATCCCGATGTTATTGAGTCGGCCGGTGGCGAGACCGGCAAAGCGCAGGTCATCAAGTCGCACCACAACGTCGGCGGCTTGCCGGACGACATGCGCATGTCGCTGATCGAGCCCCTGCGGGAATTATTCAAGGACGAAGTTCGCAAGATCGGGCTCGAGCTTGGATTGCCGCGCGATATGGTTTTCCGCCATCCGTTTCCCGGCCCGGGCCTCGGCGTTCGCGTGCTTGGCGAAGTCAAACGCGAACACGTTGAGAAACTACAACTGGCCGACGACATCTTCATCGAAGAACTGCGAAAACACGATCTCTATGACCAGGTCAGTCAGGCGTTCGCGGTGTTCCTGCCGATAAAGTCGGTCGGTGTCATGGGCGACGGCAGACGCTATGACTATGTCATCGCGCTGCGTGCTGTTGAGACTATCGACTTCATGACCGCACGCTGGGCAAGACTGCCTTATGATTTTCTCGAGCATGTGTCGCTCAGGATTATCAACGAAGTCGACGGCATCTCGCGCGTGACCTACGACATCTCCAGCAAACCGCCGGCCACGATCGAGTGGGAGTAGATGAGCGGACAGGACGAAGCGTTAATGCAGGCCGCACTGGTTCAGGCCAAAGAAGCTGCGGCAGTCGGTGAAATTCCGGTGGGTGCTGTCGTCGCGGTCGGCGGCGATATCGTAGCGACGGGCCAGAATTGTCCGATTCGCGAATCCGATCCCAGTGCGCACGCTGAAATTATCGCATTGCGTGCCGCCGGTGCTGCAGCGTCGAATTACAGGCTCACAGGCGCCACTTTGTACGTCACGCTCGAGCCGTGTGCGATGTGTCTGGGCGCGATAGTTCAGGCGCGCATCGCGCGAGTCGTCTTCGGTGCCTACGATCCCAAGGCGGGCGCGGCCGGCAGCGCTATCGACCTGACCGACAGCCCGGCATTCAATCACCGCTTCGAAGTTCTGGGGGGCGTGCTCGCTGCGGAGTGCGGCGCCGTGCTAAAGGATTTCTTCAAACACCGCCGGTAGGGGCGCGCCCTTACAATGAGGCAACTTCAAGCGGTTTGTCCGGCGCCGGCACCTCGGGTATTTCCACCGGATCGAACTCACGCTGATCTGATTCTTCGTTCTCGGTCAGCCATTTCAGGATGTTGTAGTAGATTCGGATGTTATTCACGTACAGCACCGGCTCCCAGCCACGCGCGTAACCGTACGGTACGCGCGTGTACCACTTGCGTCGCGCGAGCAGGGGCAGTGCCTTACTGATGTCGACCCAGGTGTTGGGATTGCCGCCCTGCCATTCGACAATCTGCCGGGCATCCTTGATGTGATTGAAACCGGTGTTGTAGGCGGCCAGAGCCATCCACGTCCGGTCCGGTTCGTCGACGGTGTCCGCGATACGCTGCGTTTGCCGCGCGTAGTATTCTGCGCCGCCAAAGATGCTGTTCTTCGGGTCTGTGCGATTATCCAGGCCGAGGTACCGCGCAGTGTCCTGGGTCAGCATCATGATGCCGCGCACGCCGGTCGGTGATACCGCACCGGAGCGCCAGTGCGATTCCTGATAACCGATCGCCGCCAGCAGGCGCCAGTCCACGCCCGAATCGGCGCCGGCCGTCTCAAACATTTCGCGATACCTCGGCAGGCGACTGCTGTAGTGCCGAATGAAGTTTCTCGTACCGACGTAATCGAATTCGTTCGTATGCCCGTAGTAGCGATCCCTGACCCTGGCGAGCAGGCCGGAGCGATCGATGTCGATCAGAAAGTCGTCGGCACGGCTCAACAAGCTATCGCCTTTACCTTTGGGAAACGCCCATGCCAATGGCCCGTCGATTTCGAGATCGAGCGCCACCCGCAGGTCCGGGTAAAAATGTCGCTGGATGTTGAATTCGGTGCTGTCGGAGATCGTAAAGTCGATTTCACCGGCTGCAACTTTTTCTAATAGCTCAGCAACTTCTACGTCGGCGTTTTCGGTCCAGGCGAGTTCGGGATGAATCTGCCGCAGCGACACCAGCATGTCGCTGTGGCTGGTGCCCGCCAAGACTTCAATGGACCGGCCGATCACCTCATCGACCGATCTGGGCTTGCCGGTGCCAAGTTTGTAAATCAGGTGCATGTCGACTTTTTCATACGGATGGCCGAAATTGACGAAGTCCTGGCGCGACTCGGTGATCGAGAGTCCGGCGGCGGCGATGTGGGCGCGACCCGACATCAGAAATGGCAGGACTTCAGCGA